>VFQR01001355.1_pt1 | contig 19307 bp, 17 predicted proteins | sample 3512321 | NCBI WGS metagenome assembly VFQR01 (sample SAMN10412374, study PRJNA504923) | tailings metagenome | isolation source: Relicate 3 Philex TSF1 revegetated site | place: Philippines: Tuba, Benguet | collected 2017-08-29
TGACGACGATGTTGCCGCGGGCGCGGTCCATCTTGAGGATCTGGAAGGGCTGCGGCGAACCCATCAGCGGGGTCACGTCGCGCACCGGGCGGATATCCACCTGGCTGCCAGGGAGGAAGGCGACGGCGCCGCCGAGATCCACCGTGAAGCCGCCCTTGACGCGGCCGAAGATCACGCCGTTCACGCGCTGCTGCGCGGTGAAGGAGCGTTCGAGATTGGTCCAGGCTTCCTCGCGGCGGGCCTTCTCGCGGCTGAGGATGATGGCGCCGTCACGGTCCTCGTAGCGCTCGACGAAGAGCTCCACGGTGTCGCCGACCTTGACCTCGGGCTTCTGGCCCTGGGGCGCGAATTCCTTGAGCGGGACGCGGCCCTCGCTCTTGAGCCCGACATCCACGACGGCGAAGTCGTCGTCGATGCGGATGACCTTGCCGGTGATGACGGAGCCGGCGAAGCCGGTGTTCTCGCCCAGCGTCTCGTCGAGAAGGGCGGCGAAATCCTCGTCCGGGCGGGCGAGGGTGGTGGCGCTTGCCATGCGGTGGTGGGTTCCTGGGTGTGGTCCCGGGGGACCATGCGGAATGCGCCTCCGCGGGATGCCGCGGACACGACCTGGCCGGTGCTGGATCCCCTGGATCCGGGCGGCCCCTGGCTGAAGGCGGAATGACGGCCCGCCGATCCCGGCCCGGGCCTGGCGGAATTTGGATCGGCCGTTTCGGACAAATCCACCCCTTGCCGCCAAGCAAAGGCGCCGCTGGCCGTCTCCGGCAGCGGTCGAGGGGTCGTTAAGCCGTCGCGCTTGACCGAGTCAAGGCGAATCCGGCCGTATGGGCCGAAAGGACCCGCCGCCATGCCCGATACCCGCCTCATCCCGCCGCTTGGCAAAGCCTTCGTCCGGCATGCCGAGGCCGAGTTGACCCGCATCACGGAGGTGGAGGGCAGGCCGCTCGGCAGCCCGGTGGAGTTGCGCACCCTGGCCGCGACGCCGCGCATGGTCTTCGTGGAATGCCGCTTCACCAAGGGCCAGGCGAGCCAGCCGCACCAGCACCCGGACCATGATTCGATCGTCTATGTCGTGAGCGGCAAGGTGAAGGTGACGATCGCGGGCGAGGTGTTCATCGCCGGCCCGGGCGATGCCTGGTTCAACGAGCCCGGCGTGGTGCATCACATCGAGGCGCTGGAGGACACCGTCTCGGTCGAGGTGAAGTCGCCGCCGATCAAGGCGTGGTGAAGCGCGCTCGGACCAGCCCGACCGCCACGCGGAAGGCGGCTTCGGCGTCGAGGTCGGTGGTATCCAGCACCACCGCGTCCTCGGCCGGCTTCATCGGCGCGGTGGCGCGGCCAGCGTCCTGCGCGTCGCGGGCGCGCATCTCGGCTTCCACCTCCGCGAGGTCGCGTGCCACGCCGCGGGCCAGCAATTCCGCATGGCGGCGCCGGGCGCGCGCCTCGGGGCTCGCGGTGACGAAAAGCTTCACGGGCGCATCGCGAAAAATCACCGTGCCGATGTCGCGGCCATCCATCACCGCGCCATGCCGGCGGCCGAAATCGCGCTGCCAGTCCAGCAGCGCGGCGCGGACCTCGGGAATCACGGCGACGGCGGAGGCAGCCATGTCGGCCTCCGGGCCGCGCAGATCGGGGCGTTCGAGATCGGCCGGCGTCAGCGCCTTTGCTTCGGCGGCGGCCACCGCCGCGTCGCGCGGGTCGCCGCCACGGTCCAGCACGCGGCGGCCGACGGCGCGGTAGAGCAGGCCGGTGTCGAGATAGGGCAGGCCGAGTTCCGCCGCGAGCCGCCGCGCCAAGGTGCCCTTGCCGGCCGCCGCGGGGCCATCAACGGCGATCACGAGCGGTGGCCGCAGCGGTTCACGCCCTCGGTGCTCGCCGCCTTCGGCGGCTGCGCCCTCGGCCGATCGCAGCGGGGTGCTCATGCGTCCCCGATCGCTCCGACGGGGCCACCATTGCCGACCAGCCCGTTGATCAGGCTGGCGAAGCCCGGGAAGGAGGTCTCGATGAAGGCGGCGTCGTCCACCGCGACCGGCGCGCGGGAGGCGAGGCCCAGCACCAGCGCGCTCATCGCGATGCGGTGGTCCATATGCGTCACCACCATCCCGCCCCCCGCCGGCGGGCCGCCGGCGCCCTCCACGATCAGGTCGTCGCCCTCGATGGCCACACGGACGCCATTGGCCTCCAGCAGCGCGGCGGTGGCGGCGAGGCGGTCGCTCTCCTTCACCCGCAATTCCTTCAGGCCGCGCATCCGCGTCGTGCCGCGCGCGGCGGCGGCCACCACGGCGAGGATCGGGTATTCGTCGATCATCGAGGGCGCGCGCTCCGGCGGCACATCCACGCCGCGCAGCGAAGACGCCCTCACGACCAGGTCGGCGACCGGCTCGCCGCCTTCCAGCCGCTCGTTCAGCCGCGTGATGTCGGCGCCCATCTCGGACAGCGTCAGGAAGATCCCGGCACGAAGCGGGTTCATGCCCACCCCCTTCAGCGTCACCGCCGAGCCCGGCACCAGCAGCGCCGCGGCGGCGGGAAAGGCGGCGGAGGAGGGATCGCCCGGCACCACCACCGGCGCGGCGACCAGTTCCGGCCGCCCGGTCAGCTCGATGATCCGGCCATGGCCCTCGGCCGCGACCGCGACCGTCGCGCCGAAATGGCGGAGCATGTTCTCGGTGTGGTCGCGCGTCGCCTCGGCCTCGATCACCCGGGTCACGCCGGCGGCGCAGAGGCCGGCGAGCAGGCAGGCCGACTTCACCTGGGCCGAGGGCACGGGCACGCGGTAGTCGAGCGGCTTCGGCTGCGCCGCGCCCTCCACCGCCAGCGGCAGGCGGCCGCCCTCCCGCGTCGCGAAGCGGGCGCCGGTGGCGCTGAGCGGCTCCGTCACGCGCTTCATCGGGCGCTTGCGCAGGCTGGCATCGCCGGTCATCACCGCGAACAGGGGATGGCCGGCGAGCAGCCCGCAGAGCAGCCGGGCGGCGGTGCCGGAATTGCCCATGTCGAGGACATCGGCCGGCTCCGCGAGGCCGCCGATGCCGCGGCCGGCGACGCGCCAATGGCCGCCGCCGAGGTTCTCCACCTCCGCGCCGAGCAGGCGCATGGCGGCCGCGGTGCGGAGCACGTCCTCGCCTTCCAGCAGGCCGGTGATCTCCGTGGTGCCGCGCGCCAGCGCGCCGAACATCAGCGCGCGATGGCTGATGGACTTGTCGCCCGGCACCCGGACCTCGCCGGCGAGCGGGCCGCGCGGGGCGCGGGCGGTCAGGGGGCGGGTGGCGGCGGCATCACGCATGGGCCGGCGTTTGACACGGGGCCCGCGAAGTGGCAATCGCGCCAGCCTTTCCCAGCCCGGCGGTTCCCCCCTTCATGGCCAAGCCTGAACTCGGACTGAAGCGTGTCTGCGTCTCCTGCGGGACGAAGTTCTACGACCTGACCCGAGCCCCTGCGATCTGCCCGAAATGCGGCACCGAGCAGCCTGCCGAGCAGCCCCGGCTCAAGCGCGCCGCGCCGCCGCCCGATGACCGGGTGAAGAAGCGCGCGGTCGTGCCGGAGGCCGATGCTGACGAGGCGGTGGAGGTCGCCGACGACGAGGCGGACGAGGCGATCGAGGACGCCGAGGAGCTCGAGGACGCCGACGAGACGCTCGGCGAGGACATCGAGGTCGAGACCGACCGCGAGGAAGAGGTCTGACTCATTCCCCATGACGTTGCTGCGCAACCTCATGGGGACCCCAGGTTTGGTGTTGATCCTGGGCGGGTGCGCAGCCTGACGCGGCGGAGCCGCGTCAGGGCATCGCGGGTTTCCCGCGGGGGCTGACGTCCACGATGCCGGGGGGCAGCATGGGAGCTGTGCCCCTCCGCCCTTCATTCCGCATCGGTGTCGTCGAGGCGCTCGGGGCGCCGGCGCTCGCGATGGGGGCGACGTTTCTCGCCTTCGGCGCGGCGGTGGCGGAGGCGGGGCTGCCGCTCGGCTGGGCGCTCGTCGCGAGTGCGGCGGTCTATGGGATGGCGGGGCAGCTCGTGCTGCTGGGCCTCGCCTCCGGCGCCGGCGGCGCCTGGCTGCCGGCCGTCGTCGCGGCGACGGCGGCGAATGGCCGTTTCCTGCCGATGGCGGTGGCGATCGCGCCGCTGCTCGGGCGCGGGCCCTGGCGCTTCCTGGCGCTGCCCTTCATCGCGATCACGCCCTGGGCGCCGGCGATGCGCCGGCTGCCGGGGCTCGCCGAGCCCGACCGGCTCCCCTGGTTCCTCGGCTTCGGCCTGGCCTCCTGGATCGCCGCGATGGTGGCGACGGCGGCAGGCCATGCGCTGGCACCCGTTCTGCCGCCGATGCTCCGGGCGGCGCTGCTCTTCGCCAACCCGCTCTATTTTGCCCTGCTGCTGGCAGCCGATCTGGGGCGGCCGGGGGTGCGAAGCGCCGTGCTCTGCGGCGCGGCGGCGGCGCCGCTGGCGCTCTGGCTCGGGCCGGCCTGGGGGTTGCTCGCGGCAGGGATCGTCGGCGGGACAGCGGCCTTCCTGTGGGAACGGCGATGATGCCATGCGCACGAAGTTCCGACTTGCGGCCCGAAGGGCCGAGGCCGCGAATGCGGCCCGCCGGTTGTCCGGCGAAGCCAAGCCGCGCGGATGCGCGGCGCCCGGCGCATGAGGGGCACGAAGGTGAAACCTTCGTGCACTTGGCATGAGCGGGCCCGATCTCGCCCTGCTGCTGACCGTGCTTGCGATGCTCGGTTTGCGCGGGGCCGGGCTGCTGCTGGGCGGGGTGCTGCGGCCGGATCATCCCGTCATCGCCTGGGCCGGCGCGGTCTCGGTGGCGACGCTCGCCGCCTTCGTCGTGCTGGCGATCGCGCTGCCGTCCGGGCTGCTCGCGACCGTGCCCTGGCCTGCGCGGCTTGCGGGGGTGGCGGCCGGCGCGCTGGCCTGGCGGCTCGTGCCCGGCGGATTGCTGGTGGCGCTGCTCGCCGGCGTCGGCGCGGTGCTCGGCGCCTGGTCACTCATGCGATGAACCCGGGAGGAGACAAGCCATGCGCGTGTTCCTGACTCACACGCCGTCCATGCGCGAAGGCTACTACGCCGCGCGCCCGCTCGCCGCGCTGCGGGAGGTCGCCGAGGTGGTGCTGCATGAGGGCGATGCGCCGCTCTCGGGCGCCGCGCTCGCGCGCGCGGCGGCGGGGTGCCAGGCGATCGTCGCGGACCGCTCGACGCCCGGCACCGCCGAGACCTTCGCCGCCGCGCCGGATCTCGTCGCCTTCCTGCGCGTCGCGGTGGATGTCTCGACCATTGATATCCCGGCGGCATCGGCGGCCGGCGTGCTGGTGACGCAGGCCACGCCGGGCTTCGCGGACAGCGTGGCGGAGCTCGCCATCGGGATGATGGTGGACCTGGCGCGCGGCGTCTCGGGCTACGCGGCGGATTTTCGCGTGCGGCGGGTGCCGCGGCCGCGCATGGGGCGGATGCTCGCGGGGAAGACGCTGGGGCTCATCGGCTATGGCCGGATCGCGCGGCGCATCGCGGCCATCGCGGTGGCGATGCGGCTGCGCGTGCTCGCGCACGACCCCTTCGCGACCATCGCCGATCCCGGCGTGGAGGCGGTGCCGCTGGAGACGCTGCTGGCGGAGAGCGACGTGGTGATGCCGCTCGCGGTCGCGAACGACTCCACGCGGCACCTGATCAATGCGGCGACGCTCGGGATGATGAGGCGCGGCGTGTTCCTGGTGAATCTCTCGCGCGGTCAGCTGGTGGATGAGGCGGCGCTGCGCGCGGCGCTCGACAGCGGCCAGGTCGCGGGTGCGGCGATGGATGTCGGCATGGCGCCGGACCAGTGGCCGGAGCCGGAACTGGCCGCGCATCCCCGCGTGGTCGCGACGCCGCATATCGGCGGCCTCACGCCGGAGGCGGCGGAGCATCAGGCGATGGACACGGTGCGACAGGTGGCGGCGCTGGCGCGGGGGGAGATGCCGGACGGCGCGCTGAACGCCGCCGCCGCGCATCGGCTCGCCCGGCTCGGGATTGGCGTGTGATCGTCGAAGGCGCATGCCGGGGGCGTGGATCACACGCCCCATGCGCTACCTCGGGATGACGAGGCCGCGGATCCAGAAGGCCAGCACGACGGTGCCGAAGGCGGCGATGAGGAAGGCCTCCCGGAACCCTATCGCGGCGATCAGCGCGCCGAACACCACGGCGCCGAGCGCCTGGCCGAGGAACAGCGCCATGGCGAAGCCCGCCACCGCGGTGCCGCGCGCTTCCGGCAGCGCCTCCGTGGCACGGGCCTGGAGCACGCCATGCACCATGAAGAACAGCAGGCCCACCAGCGCCTGCGCGACCAGCGCCACGCCCCAATGCGGCGCGAGCGCGAGCGCCGCGAAGCAGAGCGCCATGCCGAGCGATCCCCAGAGTACCAGCCCGCGCTCGCCCAGCACGCGCACCATCGGCGCGGCCGCGCGGGTGTAGACGAAGGCGCCGAGGCCGAAGCTCGCCGCGATCAGGCCGGCCTCGGCGGCGGACAGCTGGAACCGGTCAATCAGCAGCGAGGCAACGAAGGGAAAGGCGCCGCCGAACCAGAGCAGCCCATCGGCGGCCGCGGCCAGCATCAGCCGGCGGCCGGCCGGGCGGCCGAACAGCTTCGCGAACAGCCCGAGCCCCACGCCGCGGCCGCCGCGGACCGGCGCGCGCCAGCCGGCGCCGAGCCGCCACGCGAAGTAGAGCGTGATCGCCGCGCCGAGCGAGCCCAGCACGAGGAAGGAGGCGCGCCAGCCCGCCGCTTCCGCGACGACGCCGGAGATCGGGCCCGCGAGCAGGTTCGACATCACCATGCCCATCAGGAAGCGCCCGATCGCCGCCTGCCGGTCGGCATAGGGCACCTCGTCGCCGATCTGCGCGATGAAGAGCGGGATGGTCGCCGCCGCCACGAGCCCCGACAGCACGCGGATGGCCAGCAGCGCGGTGAGGTCGCCGGCCAGGCCGCAGGCGAAGAGCGTGAGCGCATAGAGCGCCATCGCCGCGCCGGCGACGCGCAGCTTGCCGAAGGCGTCGCCAAGCGGCCCCGCCGCGAGCTGGCCGAGGCCATAGGCCAGCGCGAAGCCGCCGATCAGCGGCGCGACGGCGCCGAGGCCGACGCCGAATTCCCGCGCCATCATCGGCAGCAGCGGATCGAGGATGCGCATGCCCGCGCCGACCGCGAAGCCGGCCAGGGCCAGCAGCCAGATCGGCAGGGTCATCAGACGGGTGCGAGAGGCTTGTGCGGGCCAGCGGGCCGCGTGACCGCGATGGCATCGCCGGGCGCGACCTCGCCCGATTCCAGCACGATGGCCATGATGCCCGCCTTGCGGATGAGGTTCCCGCTGTCGTCGCGGCCGAGCGTGGCCTGCATCAGGCCCGGCCGGAAACCGTCGAGCTGGCGGCAGGGGTTGCGCAGGCCGGTAAGCTCGATGAGCGCCGTGCCGATCCGGAGCCGCGCGCCGCAGGGCAGCGCCAGCAGATCGAGCCCCCTTGTCGTGATGTTCTCGCCGAGATCGCCGGGGGCGATGGCGAAGCCGCTCGGGAGCAGCTCGTCGAACAGCTCGTTGTGGATCAGGTGAACCTGGCGGAGGTTGGGCTGCGTCGGGTCGCGCGCGACGCGGGAGCGGTGCTTCACCGTCGCGCCGTGATGCGCGTCACCCTCCACGCCGAGGCCGGCGAGAAGCCGGATGAGGGGCGCGGCCTGCTTGGAAAATCCGTGCACCGGGCTCCGCGCCACGGCCAGCACGGTGGGGTTCACGCCGCGCCGGCCTTGCGCGCGCGCTCGCTCGCGGTCTTGAGCTGGCCGCAGGCGGCGAGGATGTCGCGGCCGCGGGGGCGGCGGATCGGGCTGGAATAGCCGGCCTGCATCACGATCTCGGCGAAGCGCCTGACCTGCTCGGGCCGGCTGGTCTGGTAGGGCGCGCCGGGCCAGGGGTTGAAGGGGATCAGGTTCACCTTGGCGGGGATGCCCTTGATGAGGCGCACCAGCTCGCGTGCCTCGGCCTCGCTGTCGTTCACGTCGCGCAGCATGACGTATTCGAAGGTGATGCGCCGGGCATTGCTGGCGCCGGGGTAGCGGCGGCAGGCGGCGATCAGCTCGGCGATCGGATATTTGCGGTTGAGCGGCACGATCTCGTCGCGGAGGTCGTCCGTGACGGCGTGCAGGCTGACGGCGAGGTTCACCTGCAGCTCCGCGCCGCAGCGGTCCATCATCGGCACCACGCCGCTGGTGGACAGCGTGATGCGCCGGCGGCTGAGGCCGATGCCCTCGTGATCCATGATGATCCTCAGGGCCTTGGCGGTGTTCTCGTAGTTGTAGAGCGGCTCGCCCATGCCCATCACGACGATGTTGGAGAGCAGCCGCGGCGTGCCGTCCTTCGGGCTCGGCCATTCGCCATAGGCGTCGCGCGCGGCGATGAACTGGCCGACGATCTCGGCGGCGCCGAGATTGCGCACCAGCTTCTGCGTGCCGGTGTGGCAGAACCGGCAGGAGAGGGTGCAGCCGACCTGGGTGGAGATGCAAACGGCGCCGCGATCCTCATGCAGGTCGGGGATATAGACCGTCTCGACCTGCTGACCGTCGCGGAAGCGAAAGAGAAACTTTCGGGTCGTGTCGGTGCTGAGCTGGTCGGCGGACACCTCCGGCCGGCCGACCACGAAGCGCTCCGACAGCTTCTGCTGCATCGGCTTCGCGATGGTGGGCATGCGGGAAAAATCGGTCTCGCCCTGGTGGTAGATCCAGTGCCAGAGCTGGCGGGCGCGGAACGGCTTCTCGCCGATCGCCAGCATCTCGGCCTCCAGCTCCTCCCGCGAGAGGCCGACGAGGTCGCGGCGGCCATCCTCCAGCGTGGAGGGCGGGGGGGCGAACAGCGCGGCTTTCGCCAGAACCCTGTCCCGCTCGGCGTGCGTGAGATCGAGGCTCAACGCGCCCTCGCCGGACATTCCCGGGAGATGGCCTGGTAGGCGGCGGTGAAACCGCTCAGCGAGAAGGTGTCGCTCACCGCCTGGCGGCCGGGCGGGCCGGGGCTGCGCGCCACGGCCTCCCGCCCCGCCCGGAAGGCGGCGATGAGCTGTGCGCCGTTCTGGAAGAAGGCGTTGCTGCCGACCACGGCATAGGAGCGGAACTCGGCATTGCCGACGGTCAGCACGGATTCGGCAGAGCGTGGCAGGGGATAGCCGACGGAAACCGCCACCTGGTCGCGGCCGGTCGGGCGGTGCGTCACCGTCAGCGTCACCGTCACGCGATTGCCGGGCGCGCCCTGGCTGCTGGCTGCGCGCGCGAAGGCGTAGCAGACCGGCTGCCCCCCTTCCTGGTGCTTGGCCGCCGTCCAGGCGCCATGCGTCCCGAGCCGTTCCGGCTGGGCGCGCTGCTGCGCGGCGGCCGGGGTGGCGAGCAGGAGGGCGGCGATCAGGGCTCCACGGGTCATGGCGGCTAGATACGGCGCGAGGGGGATGCGGACAACCGCCCGGCTTCCGCCGCCGACGCCCAGCAGGCATGCGGGGCCGGTGATTCACGCCTTCGGCGATTCCGCCGCACGCGATCACAGGCTATGCGGACCCGATGACCGACGCCACGGACCGGCAGCTCGCCGCGCAATACGAGGCCTACCCCTACCCCGCGCGCGACCCGCGCGACGAGGCGAAGCGGCTGATCGTGGGCAGCCCCTCGCATCTGCGCGAGGTGGATCACTGGATCTTCGGCGCGCGCCGCCCGGCCTCGGTCCCGCTCAACGCGCTGATGGCGGGTGGCGGCTCGGGCGACGGGACGATCATGCTCGCGCAACAGATGCAGCGGGCTGAGCGGCCCGGCACGGTCACCTGGCTCGACCGGTCGGCCCATGCGCGCAAGGTTGCCGAGGCGCGGGCGGCGGTGCGCGGACTCGACAACATCACCTTCCAGGAAGGCTCGATCCTGGAGTTGCCGGGCTCGGGGCTCGGGCCCTTCGACTACGTGGATTGCTGCGGCGTGCTGCACCACCTGCCGGACCCCGCCGCGGGGCTGGCGGCGCTGGTCTCGGTGCTGGCGCCGGGGGGCGGGATCGGGCTGATGGTCTATGCGCCGCATGGGCGCACCGGCGTCTACATGCTGCAGGACGCGCTGAGGTTGCTGGCGCCCGCCGAACAGCCGCCGGCCGAGCGCGTGGAGATCGCCAGGCGGCTGTGGAAGCAGGTGCCTGAGACCGCCTGGCTGAAGCGCAACCCGCTGATTGACGACCACATCAAAGGCGGCGATGCCGGGCTCTACGACCTGCTGCTGAACCCGCGCGACGTGGCCTTCACGGTGCCGCAGCTCGCCGCGCTGGTCGCCGGCGCGGGGCTGCGCATCGTCTGCCTGGTGGAGCCGTTGCGCTACGATCCCGACACCTGGCTGGCCGATCCGCGGCTGCGGTCGCGCACCGCCGCGCTCGATCCGATCGCGCGCGCCGCGCTGGCGGAGGCGATCTGCGGCAACATGGGCATCCACATCGCCTATTGCGTGCGCGCGGGGGACCCGCCTGCGGCGCCGCCCTGGGAGGATGACGCGGCGGTTCCCGTGCTGCGCGAGCTGGACGGGCCGGTCATGGCCAAGGGGTTGCGGGCCGATGGCGTGCTGCCGGTGACCTGGGACGGGCTGCGCGCCCAGGTGCCGATCCCGCGCCTCGCGGGCGCGATCCTCCAGCGCGTGGACGGAACGCGCTGCTGGGGCGAGATCATGGATGGCGTGGTCGCCGCCGGCGCCTCGCGCGAGCAGGCCGCGCGCGACCGCGCGGCGCTCTCGCGCACGCTGGAGCGGCTGAACCGGATGCTGCTCGCGGCGCCGTGACCTCGGTGTCGCGCGTGACGCGGCGGCGCGGCGCGGCGCAATGCGTGAAACCGGCATGGCATGATCGCGGCACTGTTGCGCCATCGTCGCGGCATGCGTGAGGCCCGATCTGTGCCCTGGGTGACATAGGGCGGCAATCGCGCCGGCCTATTCCTCCTCCAGCGCAATCGCGAATGGAGGATGTTCGCCATGGCTGTCATCAGCAACTACTCGGGGCTCAGCAAGAGCCTCAGTGTCTTCGGCGACGCGCTGGAGAACGACATCACGCTCAGCCGCGACGCGGCGGGGAAGATCCTGGTCAATGGCGGCGCCGTGCCCACCCTCGGCGGCACGCCGACGGTCGCCAACACCGCGCTGATCCAGGTCTTCGCGCAGGGCGGCAATGACCGCGTTGTGATCAACGAATCGAATGGCGCGATGCCGAAGGCCAATCTCTTCGGCGGCACCGGCGATGACACGCTCATCGGCGGCAGCGGCGGCGACATGCTGTTCGGCCAATCCGGCCGCGACCTGCTGGAAGGCAAGGGCGGCCGGGATTTCCTGTTCGGCGGCACCGAGGCCGACACGCTGATCGGCGGCGACGGCGACGACCAGATGTTCGGCGAGGCCGGCGACGACGTGATGATCTGGAATCCCGGCGACGACACCGACCTGCACGAGGGCGGCGCCGGCATCGACACCACCATCGTCAATGGCGGCGGCGGCGCGGAGATCTTCACCGCGACCGCGAACGGCACGCGCGTGCGATTCGACCGGCTGGATCCCGCGCCCTTCGCGATCGACATGGGCACGATGGAGAAGCTCGTCGTCAACATGGGCGGCGGCAACGACGCGTTCAGCGCCACGGGCAACCTGGCCGCGCTGGTGCAGATCACCGTGGATGGCGGCAGCGGCAACGACACCATCCTCGGCTCCAACGGCGCCGATACGCTCATGGGTGGCGACGGCAATGACTTCGTGGACGGCCAGCAGGGCAACGACGTGGTCTTCCTCGGCGCCGGCAACGACGTGTTCCAGTGGGACCCGGGCGATGGCAGCGATGTGGTGGAAGGCCAGGACGGCAGCGACGAGATGCTGTTCAACGGCAGCGCCGGCAACGAGGTCATGGCGCTCCAGGCCAATGGCGGCCGCGCGCTGTTCACGCGCAATCTCGGCAACATCGTGATGGACCTCGATGACGTCGAGACCGTCACGGTGAATGCGCTGGGGGGGACGGACACCATCACCATCAACGACATGTCCGGCACCGACGTGACGGAGGTGAATGTCAACCTCGCGGGCGCGATCGGCGGCACCGCGGGTGACGGCGCGGCGGATGTCGTGATCGCCAATGCCACCAACGGCAACGACATCATCGACATCTTCGGCGCCGGAAGCAGCGTGAGCGTGATCGGGCTCGCGGCGCGCGTGAACATCACCAACAGCGAGGGCGCGAACGATGCGCTCGTGGTCAATGCGCTGGGAGGCAATGACGCCATCACCGCCACCACCATGCCGGCTGGGGTGATCAAGCTGACGATCGACGGCGGCGCCGGCAACGACACGATCCTCGGCAGCCAGGGCGGCGACGTGCTGCTCGGCGGCGATGGCAACGACTTCGTCTTCGGCGACAACGGCAACGATGTGGCCCTGCTCGGCGCCGGCGACGACGTGTTCCAGTGGGATCCGGGCGACGGGAGCGACGTGATCGAGGGCCAGGACGGCACCGACCGGATGCTCTTCTTCGGCTCCAACGCCAGCGAAAGCATCAACCTGGTCGCCAATGGCGGGCGCGCGCTGTTCCTGCGCGATGTCGCGAACATCACGATGGACCTGAACGATGTGGAGGTGGTCGAGTTCCGCGCGCTCGGCGGCGCCGACAACATCGTGATCGGCGACCTCTCCGGCACCGATGTCACCCGCGTCGAGCTCGACCTGCGCGGCCCGAACGGCGGCGGCGACGGCGCGGCGGACAGCGTGACGGTGAACGCCACCAACGGCGCGGATACCTTCGGCGTCACCGGCGACGCCGGCGGCGTCACGGTGTTCGGCCTTCAGGCCGGCGTGAACATCTTCTTCGCGGAGGTGGCGACCGACCGGCTGACGCTGAACGGCCTCGGCGGCGACGACGTGATCGACGCCACGAGCCTGGAGGCGGACGGCATCCAGCTCGTGATGAATGGCGGGCTCGGCGACGACGTCTTCCTCGGCTCCGAGGGTGGCGACACGATCAATGGCGGCGATGGCGATGATCTCGCGCTGATGGGGGCGGGCGATGACCTCTTCGTCTGGAATCCCGGTGACGACAACGACGTGCTGGAGGGCCAGGACGGCTTCGACACGATGCTGTTCAACGGCGCCAACGTGTCGGAGACCATCAACATCTTCGCCAATGGCGGCCGCGCGCTGTTCACCCGCGACGTGGCCAGCGTGGTCATGGACCTCGACGACATGGAGGCGATCACCTTCAACGCGCTCGGCGGCGCCGACCGGATCACGATCGGCGATCTCTCGGGCACCGATGTGACGGAGGTGAATGTCAACCTGGCCGCGAGCGGTGGCGGAAGCGACGGCCAGGCGGACATCGTGACCATCCAGGGCACGAGCGGAGACGACGTGGTGCTGGTGTTCGGCGACAACGGCCTGGTGCAGGTGTTCGGGCTCGCCGCCGTGGTCAGCATCACCGGCTTCGGCGCGGAGGACCGCTTGGTGATCAACACGCTGGCGGGCGATGACGTGGTGGAGGCGTCCGGCCTCGCCTCGCTGCTGCAGCTCACCGCGGATGGCGGCGACGACGACGACGTCCTGGTCGGCGGCGATGGTGCCGATATCCTGCTCGGCGGCAATGGCGACGACGTGCTGATCGGCGGGCCCGGCGTGGACGTGCTCGATGGCGGGCTCGGCGACAACATCGTGATCGCCTGAGGGCGGGCCCCCGCGCGGATGCCGCGCGGGGGCCTCTTCTACATCCGATCCCCGCGCCGCTGCGCCGCCATGCGCACCGGCGCGTTGGCCGCGCCGAAGCCCGAATAGCCCGCGTCGCGCTCCACGATCTCCAGGAAGAAGCGGTCGCGGAAGGCGTGGGTGTAGGCGTGCAGGAAGCGGCCGCCATCGGGATCGCGGTCGTAGAGCAGATGCCGGCGCGCCAGGGCTTCGAGCTCGTCATCCGTCAGCCCGAAGCGGGCCCCGAGATCCTCGTAGTAGTTCTCCGGGATATCGAGCATCGGTGCGCGTCGCGCGGCGGCAGCATCGGCCTCAGCGGTGGCGTCTGCGGTGGCGAAGGCGATGTGGTGCACGCCGGCGCCGGCGAGCGCCGAGACGAAGCGGCCCGTGCCGGTGCGGCCGCTCTCCGAGACGTTCAGCGGCAGCCGCACGCCGCCGGCGGAGAACGCGCGGGAGCGCACCAGGCCGTAGGGATCGGGCAGTTCCCAGAGCGCATCGGGCGCGAGGCCGAAGAGGGCGCGGTAGAACAGCACGAAGCCGTCGAGCAGACCGGGCGTCACCGCCTGCGCGGCGTGGTCCACGCCGAGCAGCGTGCTGGCCTCGGGCGCGGGGTCGAGCCGAAAGTCATCCTCCCAGATCGGCCGGGCGGCGGCGGCCTCCACCAGGTAGATCAGCGTGCCGTCCGGCGCGCGCACGGCGGGGATGTGGCGCTCGCCATCGCCCGTGCGTTCGCGCCAGACCGGGTATTGCAGCGCCTGCGCGCGCGCGGCGGCGCGGGCCGGATCGTCCACCCGCAAGGCGGTGGCGCAGACGCAGGGGCCGAGCTGCTCGAAGCGCTCGGAGGCGGCGCTGTCGGGCTCGCTGTTCAGCACGAGGTTGACGCCGCCGTTGCGCCAGAGCTCGACATCCTTGGAGCGGTGCAGGCCCGCGCGGTGGAAGCCGAGCGTGCCGATGAAGCCGCCCAGCTCGTCGCGCGCGGCGTGATCCACGGCGAATTCCACGAACTCGATGCCATCGAGCTTCGGCAGCGCCGGCAGCGTCGCGAGACCGACCTGCTCCTCCAGCCAGATCAGGCTGCGCAGCCCATCGCGCGCGATGCGGCGGGAGGGGGCGGCGCGGAAATCGTCGTTGAAGATCTCGAGCGAGAGCGGGCCGGCGAAGCCGGTGGCGAGCAGGTCCTTGAGGAAGGCGGCGACGGGCAGCTCGCCCTGGCCCGGGAAGAGGCGGTGATGGCGGCTCCAGGACAGCACGTCCATCGAGAGCTTCGGCGCATCCGCCAATTGCAGGAAGAACAGCTTGTCGAGCGGGACGGTGTCCTTCAGGCCCGAGAGGTCGTCGCCGAGCGACAGCGTATGGAAGCTGTCGAGGCAGAGGCCGAGCGCGGGATGGTCCGCCCGCTTCACGATGTCCCAGGCCTGCCGCCATCGGTTCACGTGGCGGCCCCAGGCGAGCGCCTCGTAGCAGACGCGCAGGCCCCGCGCCGCGGCGCGTTCGGCCATTTCGCGCAGGTCCGCGGCGGCGCGCTCCGGCTCTGGCAGCGAGGCGGGGTGCACGCTGGAGCAGACCAGGATCAGCTCCGTCCCCAGCGCCTGCATCGTGTCGAATTTCCGGTCCGCGCGGTCGAGGTTGCGCGCGCGTTGCGGCTCCGGCATCGCCTCGAAATCGCGGAAGGGCTGGAAGATGGTGATGGCGAGGCCGAGATCCTCGCAGATGCGGCGCGCATCGGCGGGCGTGCCGTCGAAGGTGAGCAGGTCGTTCTCGAAGATCTCCACGCCCTCGAAGCCGGCGGCGGCGGCGGCTTCCAGCTTGTCGGGCAGCGCGCCCGAGAGGCAGACGGTGGCGATGGAGCGCGGTCGGCGGCGGTCAGGCATCGGCGTCCTCCGGCGGTCAGGCGGCAGAATCGCGCGCCGCGCATTGACGCGCAACGCCTGGCGCGTCCATCAAGCGCGCATGATGCGATGGGACCAGCAACCCGCCGTGCTTGTCGGCCTGATCGGCGCGGGGATCCAGGCGTCCCGCTCGCCGGCGCTGCATGAACGCGAGGGCGCGGAGCAGGGGCTTCGGCTGATCTACAAGCTGGTTGATCTCGACAGGCTTGGCCTGGGCATCGAGGCGCTCGGCGACCTGCTGACCGCGGCGGAGCGGATGGGTTTTCGGGGCCTCAACATCACCTTTCCGGCCAAGCAGGCGGTGATCCCGCTGCTGCATGAGCTGTCCGAGGATGCGCGGGCGCTTGGCGCCGTCAACACGGTGGTGCTGCGCGATGGCCGCCGGATCGGCCACAACACGGATTGCACCGGCTTCGCGGAGGGGTTCCGGCGCGGGCTGCCGGGCGTGACGCGCGATCGCGTCGTGCAACTCGGCGCCGGCGGCGCGGGATCGGCGGTGGCGCAGGCGCTGCTGGCGGAGGGCGTGCGGGAACTCGCCATCGCCGATACCGATGCGGCGCGGGCGGAGGCGCTGGCCGCTGGCCTGTGTGGGCGCTTCGGCGCGGGGCGGGCGCGCGCCAGCGGCGACCTGGCGGCGGATGTCGCCGCGGCGGACGGCATCGTGAACTGCACGCCAGTCGGCATGGCGAAGCTGCCCGGCACGCCGCTGCCCGTGGCGCTGCTGCGTCCGGCGCTGTGGGTGGCGGAGATCGTGTACTTCCCGCTGGAAACCGAATTGCTCCGCGCTGCGCGCGCCATCGGCTGCCAGACGCTCGATGGCGGCGGGATGGCGGTGTTCCAGGCGGCCGGCGCGTTCCGGCTGTTCACCGGGCGCGAGCCGGATGCGGCGCGGATGCTCGCGCATTTTGCGGAGATGGCGGCGTAGCGCCTTCACATCGCGCCGCCCGCGAGCGCGTGCTCGACGCCGCCGAGGATGTGGCTCCGGAGCACATCGCGCGCCGCCGCGGGGTCGCGCCGAAGCGCGGCCTGCAGCAGGGCGCGGTGCTCCGCCTGCGCGATCTCCCCGCGGAAGCCGAGCGCCAGGTTCTGGTAGCGCAGGTAGCGCGCGAAGACGGCCGCATGCGTCGCCATCAGCGTGCGCGACCCGCAGGCGGAGATCAGGGTCTGGTGGAACTCGGAATCGAAGCTGCGGAAATGCTCCAGCGCCGCGGCCTCGCCGGCGAGCAGCCGATTCTCGGCTTGCGCGAGCTTGTGATGCGCAGCGACGATGCGGGCTTCCCATTCGACATCGCCGGCGCGGAAGGCGTGGTCCAGCGCGTGGCCTTCCAGCAGCAGGCGAAGCTGCGCCAGCTCGCGCAACTCCGTGGCGGAAAAGGGCGCGACCTCGAAGCCGCGCTGGCCTTCCGCCACGACGAAGCGCTCGGCGACGAGCCGGCTCAGCGTCTCGCGCAGGGTGCTGACGCCGGCGCCGTAGAGGCCGCGCAGCGCATCGAGCCTGAGCTTCGCGCCCGGCCGCAGCGTGCCGCGCAGGATGTCGGCGCGGATGAGGCGGTAGGCGCGCTCCCCGGCGGTTTCCGCGACGGTCGCGCTCATGCCTGGCGGCGCCTGGCTTCGGGGGGCGGCGTGGCGCGGCGGGGCGCGAAGGCGTTCAGCGAGCTGGTCGCCGCGACATGCTGGATGCAGCCCTCGACATGCGCTTCGAATCGTCGCGGCGCGCGCGGCATCGCGCCGCAACGCGCAGTCGAGCAGGGCCGCGTGTTGCTGCGCCGCCGTCGCGCCGCGGAAGGCGACGCCCACCATCTGGTAGCGCAGGTAGCGGTCATGCACGGCGGCATGCGCTTCCAGCAGCGCCGTCGAGCCGCAGGCGGCGATCAGCGATTCATGGAAGGCGCGGTCGTAGTGCTTCCACTGCGCGGTGTCGGCGGGCTCGCCGGCGAGGAGGCGGCGTTCCAGCACGGCAAGCCGGTGATGCGCCCCGACGACATCGCCTTCCCAGTCGAGGTCGCCCCGCGCGAAGGAATCCTGCATCGCATGCGTCTCCAGCAGCAGGCGGAGCTGCGCGATCTCGCGGAAATCCTCGATCGAGACGGGCGCGACGCGGAATCCGCGCTGGCCCTCGGCCTCCACGAAGCCTTCGGAGGCGAGGCGGTTGAGTGCCTCCCGCAAGGTGCCGATCGCCGCGCCGTAGATGCCGCGCAGCCCGTCCAGGCCGAGCTTGCGGCCGGGGGCGAGGCGGCCGAGCACGACATCGGCGCGCAGGCGCCGATAGGCGGCCTCGCCGGCCTCGACCGTCCTGCCTGGTTCCGCCGCGGTCACGCGCCCTGCCTGGTGGTTGCGGCCGCCACGATGCCCCAGCGCGGCGGCGCGGCACAATATCCATGATTGACAGTTTTGTTGGATGGAGCGGGAAATCGCTATTGATCCGGAAAACACTCGCGACTAGCCTTCGTCCAGTCTGCCCCGTCGAGGGCCAGGGAAGGGGAACGTCCATGCGATCGCCGATCGGCCGCCGCGCCGCCATTGCCGCGGCTTCCGCCGCGCTGCTCACGCCCTCGGTCGTCAGCGCGCAGGCCCGCCGCCGCATCCGCTTCACCGCCGTCTTCGCCGACCAGGACATCCGCGCCGATGCGATGCGCGGCTTCCAGCGCGATCTCGCCGCCGACTTCGACGTGGAGCTGCACCTCAACGCCACGCTGTTCCGGCAGGGGACGGAGCTGGTCGCGATCCAGCGCGGCAATGTCGAGATGGCGAACCTCGCGCCGCAGGATTTCTCGCGGCAGATCCCGGCCTGGTCGGTGATGGCCTCCGCCTACCTGTTCCGCGACGCCGACCACATGGCCAAGGTCTTCGCGAGCCCCGTCGGCGAGGACTTCAAGAAGATGGTGCGCGACCAGCTCAACGTGCACATCCTCGGCCCGCTCTACTTCGGCACGCGGCATGTGAACCTGAAGCCGCGGCGCCGGATCACCACGCCGGCCGACCTCAACGGCATGAAGCTGCGCATGCCGCCGGGCGAGACCTGGCAGTTCCTCGGCGAGGCGCTCGGCGCGAACCCGACGCCGGTGGCCTTCGCCGAGCTCTACACCGCGCTGCAATCCGGCACAGTGGACGGCCAGGACAACCCGCTCCCCACCAGCCGCACCATGCGCTTCCACGAGGTCACCACGCAGTTCGTGCTGACGAGCCACCTCGTCGCCTACGACCTGCTCTCGATCTCCTCGCGCCTGTGGGATCAGCTCAGCGCGGCGCAGCGCACGGCGGTGCAGGCTGCCGCCGACAAGGCGATCGCCGAGAGCACGCGCCGCCACCTGGCGCAGGAGGAGGAGATGGTCGCCTTCTTCCGCAGCCAGGGCCTCGAGGTCTATGCGCCGAACGTGGATGCGTTCCGCGCGGAGGCGCAGCGCCGCTACCTCGCCTCGGCCCAGTCGCAGAGCTGGCCCGCGGGCGTGCTGGAACGCATCAACGCGATCCGTTGATCCGCCGGTGATCGCCTGGCTCCACCGCCGCGCGGAGGACATCCTCTCCGCGCTGCTGGTGGCGATGTTCGTCGCCTTCATCCTCCAGATCGTGACGCGCTACGTGCTGAACGCGCCGCTGAGCTGGACGGCGGAGGCCTCCACGCTCGCCTGGGTCTGGGGCATCCTCTGGGGCGCCGGCCTCGTCCTGCGCGACGAGGAGGAGATCCGCTTCGACGTGATCTCCGGGCTGATCCCGCCC
>VFQR01001356.1_pt1 | contig 19301 bp, 21 predicted proteins | sample 3512321 | NCBI WGS metagenome assembly VFQR01 (sample SAMN10412374, study PRJNA504923) | tailings metagenome | isolation source: Relicate 3 Philex TSF1 revegetated site | place: Philippines: Tuba, Benguet | collected 2017-08-29
CGACACATTGCGGAGCCTCCATGACCCTCGCCTACTGGTGCGTATTGATCGCCATCCTTCTGCCTTACCTGAGTACGGCCACTGCCAAGTTTCTCGGCCCGGGCTACGGGCCGCGTGCCAATCAGGATCCACGCGCCTTCCTGAGTACCCTGGAAGGCTGGCGCAAGCGGGCCAACAACGCCCAGCTCAACGGTTTCGAGGTGACCCCGGCGTTCGCCGCCGCGGTGATCATCGCCCACCAGGCCGGTGGCGCCGAGCAGACCCTGCTCGACCAGTTGGCCGTGGCGTTCATCGTCAGTCGCCTGCTGTACTTCGTCTGCTACCTGGCCGACTGGGGGCCGGTGCGGTCGCTGGTGTGGTTCGCCGGCATGGGGCTGATCGTGGCGCTGTTCGTGGTGTCCGCCAGCTGAACGCCGGCTGACTGCCGGGCAGGCATGACGGCTGTTGTGACAAGAGGTCGCTTGGCCCGGCTGGTGTGAGCCGCGATACTGGCGACCCCCTGTCACCCGGAAGTCGTGTCGATGGCCCTGAAGAAATGCCTGCTGTTCACCTGCGTCTGCCTGACTTTGGCCGCCTGTGGTGGCGTCGATCCCGACTCGCCGCTGGGCAAGCGCCAGGCGTTGTTCAAGGAGATGCTGAGGGTCAGCGAGGACCTCGGCGGCATGCTGCGCAATCGAATTCCCTACGACGAAGCCGGGTTCATCGCCGGTGCTGCGGAACTCGATCGCCTGTCGCGCGAACCGTGGCAGCATTTTCCGGCGGTGGCCGATGACGCGCGCAGCAAGGCCAATCCCGAGCTCTGGCAGCGCCAGGAGCAGTTTCAGAAAATGGCGCGCGATCTGGAGCAGGCCACTGCAGCGCTGGTGCAGGTGACCACGGCGCCGCCGCTACGCCGCTCCGCACTGGAGCCTGCGATGCAGGCCGTCGAGGACAGCTGTGAAGCCTGCCACAAGGCGTTTCGCGCCTACTGATCGACGCGCGCTTCGGCTTCGGCCTGTTCCAGTTCGGCACGCGCCTCGGCCAGCCTGGCCTGCTGCTTGGCGATCTGCTCCTGGTCGCCGGTGCCCATGGCCTGGCGCAGGTCCTTCTCGCGTTCCTGCACCTGCTCGCGCGCTTCCTTGACGCTGGCCAGGCGTTCCTCGTGCAGCGAGGCGTCTTCGCAATGGGCATCGACATTGCCCAGCGCGCGCCGCAGCCCATCCAGCTCGTCGGTATTGTCGCCCTGCTGCGCGGCCGCGATCTTGTCCTGAAGTACCTGACGCCTGACGGCGCAGCCATCCTCACCGTCGGCGGCCAGCAGGGGCATGATGTTCAGGTTGGCGGCCAGCAGCAGGCCGAGCACAGCGGTTTGGCGAATCATGATCTGTCCTCTTCGGGTCTCCTTCGAAGTGACCCTGATGGTTGCGCGAGGTTCGACCCGATTGCGCCATCGGCTGATCCGCATCGACTGCGTGAGCGCATTGCGCCGGCTGGAAGGCGCCGATACCGGCCTGCTGCAGCCGCTCGCCCAGGCGCCGCACTTCCGGGTGGCTGAAGAAGGCCTGCAGCCGTTCGGCGTTCTTCGGGCCCACGCCGGGCTGGCGCATCCACTGGTTTCGATCGCGGGCCTGCAGGCTGGCCCAGTCATCTGTGGCGCCGATTTTCAGGCCGGGCGGCGCGCCAAGGGCCTGCAACCACTGTTGCAGCGAGCGTTGCCGGGCCTGGGCAAAGGCCTGTTGCAACTGCCCGGCGCGCTTCGGACCGATACCGGGCAGCTGTTGCAGGTGCTCGCTGTCGAGCGCCAGCCAGTCGAGCAGGTCCTCGAGTTGCTCGCCCGCCAGCAGCGTGCTCCAGGTGCCCGGACCGACGCCGGGCAGGTTCAGTCCCTGTTTGCCGGCGAGCCAGTTCAGGCGTGCGAGAAACTGTTGCCGGCAGTCTGCGCTCGGCTGCCAGCAGCTGAGTGTGTGGTATCGCTCGGGGTCGGGCACATGCACCGCCGCGCGTTCCGGGCTGCGCCAGATCACCTGATCGAGGCGCGGAATGGTCAGGCCGGCCAGGCGTATCGATACCTGATCGCCGGGGCGCACATCCAGCGTCTGCCAGGCGTGCAGCGAGCCGAGGGCGACGCGGCCGATACGGCGCTCGTCGAGGTCGACCGGCTGCAGGCGCAGCACCGGCGTGATGCGTCCCGTGCGGCCGATGTTGAACTCCACCGCCTGAACCACGGCCAGGGCCTGGCTGGCCGGGTATTTCCAGGCAATCGCCCAGTGCGGCGCCTCGGCCTGCCAGCGTGCGCCATGCGGCCGTGTGCCCTGGCGCAGCACCACGCCATCGCTGGCGAACGGCTGCGGTTCGTCGAACCAGCGCTGGCGCCAGTGGCGGGCCTGCTGCGGGTTTTCCAGCGCCTGGGTGTAGTGCAGGCTGTCGGTGAAGCCGAGCCTGTGCAGGGCTTGCAGGCGTTCAGGCATGTGTGCCGGGCCGTCCGGCCAATCCCAGACGAACAGGCCGACGGCGGCGGCCTCCAGGTCATCCAGACGCTGGCGCGCCATCAGGCCGGCTACCTTGCCCCGCGCGCCCGCACCTGCGTTGCGGCTTTGCACATGCTCATCCAGGCGCCAGTAGAGTTCGCCCTGGAGGATGGCGTCGAGTGGTTCAGGCAGTTGCGTCGGCACGGCCGGCAACTGCCTGGCATGGGCCGTCCAGTCCTGGCCATGGCGCCCGTCACCGCGGCTGATGGCCTGCTGCAGAACGCCGTCGCGGTAGACCAGGGTGACCGCGACACCATCGACCTTGGGTTGAATCCACAGGTCGTCACGGCTGGCGATCCACTCGGCGACCGCTGCATCGCCGAGCTTGCGCAGGCCGGTTTGCGCTACCGGGTGGGCGAGTCTGCCCGTGCTGCCGGCCAGTGCTTGCGGCAGGCTGTGAAGTGCGCTGGGAAAACACTGGTGCCAGGACTGCAGGCGCTGGCGGGCCTGATCGTAGAGCTCATCGGCCACCAGCGAGAGGCCGTGGTTGTGGTAGGCATCGTCCCATTGCGCGATCTGCCGGGAAAGCGCGCCCAGTTCCGTGGCTGCGCGTGTCTGCGTCCAGTTCGGGCAGGGCTCGGCGAGGGCGGCCAGCGGCAGCAGTAGCAGTAGCAGCAACAGAATGGATTTCATCGCGGAGCTTCCATGCTCGAGGTTCAGGGTCAGCCTAGCAGGCGTGGGCCGAGTGTTCGAGTTGCGAACGTGAATGGCTGCACAGCGCTACGCGGTTTTTCTTGTTGCCCGTTCGGGCCGGTGATAGATTGCCGCCCCTTTTTTCCACCCCCAAACAAATGGATTTGCCCGGCGGGGGCGCATGGACAGCCGGGCCTCAACCCTTAGAGGTCTTCACTAATGCGTATTGCTTCTGTTGCCTGTTTTGCCACTCTGGCCTTCGCTTGCCTGTCGTCCCACGCTACCGAGGTTGCCTCGCTCCAGGCCAAGTGCCAGGAGCAGATGGCTGCCAATCAGGACGGCCTGGCTCAGCTCAAGCAACTGGCAGCGCTGTCTGGCAACGACAAGGCCAAGGACAACCTGGCTGCGCTCGATGGCGGCTGTGAGCGTCTGAACGCCGAGGCCGGCGCCTCCCAGGCTGCTGCGCCCGATCAGCTGAACGGCGCGGTGGAAAGCGTCAACGCCACCAAGGACGCGCTCAAGGGTCTGAGCTCGATGTTCGGCAAATAAGCCAACGGGCACGAAAAAGCCCCGCCAGATCGCTCTGGCGGGGCTTTTTCATTTTCAGGGTTACAGGCCGGCAGCGGCGCGCAGGTCGGCAGCCTTGTCGGTGCGCTCCCAGGTGAAGGTGGTGAAGCTGTCGTCGCCGACGGTCTTGGACTGCGGCGCGCGACCGAAGTGGCCGTAGGCAGCGGTGTCCTGATACATCGGGTGCAGCAGGTCGAGCATCTTGGTGATGGCGTAGGGGCGCAGGTCGAACACGTCGCGCACCAGTTTGATGATCTTGTCTTCGGCGATCTTGTGGGTGCCGAAGGTGTTGATCGAAATGGAGGTCGGCTGGGCCACGCCGATGGCGTAGGACACCTGGATCTCGCAGCGCTCGGCCAGGCCGGCAGCGACGATGTTCTTGGCCACGTAGCGGCCGGCGTAGGCGGCGCTGCGGTCGACCTTGGACGGGTCCTTGCCGGAGAAGGCGCCGCCGCCGTGACGAGCCATGCCGCCGTAGCTGTCGACGATGATCTTGCGCCCGGTCAGGCCGCAGTCGCCCACCGGGCCGCCGATGATGAACTGGCCGGTCGGGTTGATGTGGAACTGGGTGTCCTTGTGCAGCAGCTCGGCCGGCAGCACGTGCTTGACGATCAGCTCCATCACGCCGTCGCGCAGGTCGTCGTATTTCACTTCCGGGTTGTGCTGGGTGGACAGCACGACCGCGTCGATGGCCGCCACCTTGCCATTCTCGTAGCGGCAGGTGACCTGGCTCTTGGCGTCCGGGCGCAGCCACGGCAGCAGGCCGGACTTGCGCGCCTCGGCCTGACGCTCGACCAGGCGGTGCGAGAAGCAGATCGGCGCCGGCATCAGCACGTCGGTTTCGTTGCTGGCGTAACCGAACATCAGGCCCTGGTCGCCTGCGCCCTGGTCTTCCGGCTTGGCGCGGTCGACGCCCTGGTTGATGTCCGGGGACTGCTTGCCGATGATGTTGAGCACGCCGCAGGTGGCGCCGTCGAAGCCGACGTCGCTGCTGGTGTAGCCGATATCGCAGATCACGTCGCGGACGATCTGCTCCAGGTCGACCCAGGCGCTGGTGGTGACTTCACCGGCCACGATGGCCACGCCGGTCTTGACCAGGGTTTCCACGGCCACGCGGGCGTGCTTGTCCTGGGCGATGATGGCGTCGAGCACCGCATCGGAGATCTGGTCGGCGATCTTGTCCGGATGCCCCTCGGACACGGACTCGGAGGTAAACAGGGAATATTCGCTCATCTATCGGTTCCTTTCTTGCCGGAGGCTGAAGGCGCTGTGCGCATCGAGTTTGGCAAAGTGCCGTAATTGAATCTGAAAGCCATTTTTCAGGCCTATGTACAGGCTTTCGCCGGGCGTCAGGCCGGCGGCCGTCGCCCAGCGCGCCAGGTCTTCCTGTTCGAAGCCGAGCCACAGGTCGCCGCAGGCTTCGCGCGCCCAGCTCTGGTCATGGCTGCACAGTTCGCTGAGCAACAGACTGCCACCAGGGGCGACCAGCCCGGCCAGCTTGCGAAAGGCCTCGGCCGGTGTGGCGAAGTGGTGCAGCACCATGTTCAGCACCACGCAGTCGGCGGGCTGCTGTTCGTCCTGCAGGGCGTCGGCCAGTTTCAGCTCGACGTTGCCCAGCCCTTCGGCGGTGCAGCGCTGGCTGGCCAGTTCGAGCATAGCCGGGCTGTTGTCCAATGCCGTGACCTGGGCGAAACGCCGCGCCAGCTCAGGCAGGAAGGCGCCGTCGCCGGGGCCGATTTCCAGCGCCGTGGCGCCTGGCGCGAAATGCAGCGCATCGAGCAGGGCCAGCAGGCTGTCGCGGTACTGCGGCAGGCCGGCGATCAGGTCCTGCTGGGCCTGGAAACTGCTGGCCATACGGGCGAAGAAGTCGCGGCTGACGGTGGCGCGCTGCTGATGCACGGTGGCGATACGCGTTTGCACATCGGCTGGCAACGGCAGTTCGTCGATGTCTTCCAGCAGTGCGGCATGCAGACGGCCATTGGGCAGGGCGCGACGGTAGAAGATCGCATTGCCCTCGCGGCGTGTGGCCACCAGCCCGGCCTGAGACAGCACCTTGAGGTGATGGCTCATGCCCGACTGGCCGATGGCGAAGATCTGCGCCAATTCCAGTACGCCGAACGAGTCGTTGCTCAGTGCGCGCAGCACGTTCAGGCGCAACGGATCGCCGCCGGCCTTGCACAGGGCGGCGAGCGTGTCGCAGGGGTCGAATTCCAACTCGGGTGCGCGCAGGGTCATGGTGGCGCAGTCTAGTCGGTCATTTTTCATACAGCAATACCAATATCAAAAAGTTTTGATATTGGATTTCGAGTCAGCCCATCTGGCTCAGCTGCAGAAAGGCGGCGGGCGCCGGGCTCAGGCTGGCGCCGAGGCGCCACAGCACGTGAAGCTCGCGTTCGATGTGCAGGTCCTGCACCGGCAGGCGGCGTAGCTCGCCGCTGGCCAGTTCACGCTCCACCACCCGTTGCGACAGCCAGGCGATGCCCTGGGCGTCGGCGAGCAGGCGCTTGAGCGCCTCGGTGCTGCCGATGGCCATGCCGGCCCTGGGCTCCAGGCCATGCGCCTGGTAGGCCTGCTCGATGCTGACGCGCGCGCCGGAGCCCGGCTCGCGCATGTACAGCGGATAGTCCTGCAATCTTTCGGCCTTGAGCGCGGTGCTGCCGGCCAGCGGGTGATGGGGCGATACCACTGGCAGCAGGGCGTCGCGCGCCAGCAGGTGATGGGCGTAGTCGCTCTTTGCGAACGGGCCCTCGACGAAGCCCAGGCTGATGCGGCCCTCATCCAGCTGGCGGGTCACGACATCGGTATTGCTCACTTCCAGGCTGACGAAGATATGCGGATGCATCGCGCGAAAGCGCGTGAGCAGTGCCGGCAGCAGGTAGGCGCCGAGCGTGGCACTGGCGCCCAGGTGCAGCTCGCCCTGCTCGAGCTGGGCGAAATCACGCAGATCGCGTTCAGCCGCGCGCTCCAGGCTGAAGATGCGCTGGGCATAGTCGAACAGGCGCAGGCCGCCTTCGGTCAGCTGCACGCCGCGCGGCAGGCGGTCGAACAGACGCAGGTCGAGGCTGGTTTCGAGGTCGCGAATCTCGCGCGTCACCGCTGGCTGGCTGATATGCAGGCGTTCGGCGCCAGCGCTGATGCTGCCGGCTTCGGCGACCGCGAGAAAGACCTTGAGGTGATGCAGATTCATGGCTTAGGCATAAATGAAAGGCATTTAGCAGATGCTGAATATGTATTTTTCATATGGCAAGTCGCTTCTTAACCTTGCGTCGTCATTCCTGTCACGGGACCACCCGACTCATGCCGCGCCCTTTCAGCCGTTTACCCGAGCCCCTGGCCTTCATTCGTCATTTCACCCCCAGCTGGTTCGCCATGACCATGGGCACCGGCGTGCTGGCGCTGGTGATCGCCCACCTGCCCTGGCGCATGCCGGGACTGTGGCTGCTTGCCGAAGGGCTCTGGTTCGTCGCGGTGGGACTGTTCGCGCTGTTCAGCCTGCTGTTTCTGCTGCGCCTGGCGCTGTTTCGCGACACCGTCTGGCCGATGCTGCTGCATCCGGTACAGTCGATGTTCCTCGGCGCCATACCCATGGGGCTTGCGGTGCTGATCAAGGGGCTGCTGTTGTTCGGCGTGCCGCGCTGGGGTGAGGGCATCTATGCCCTGGCGCACCTGCTGTGGTGGCTGGACGCGGCGCTGGCGCTGCTGGGCGCCTTGCTGGTGCCCTACCTGATGTTCACCCGCCAGCATCACGCGCTGGAGAAACTCACCGCCGTCTGGCTGCTACCTATAGTCGCACCCGAGGTCGCGGCCAGTACGGCAGGATCGCTGGCGCCGCATCTGGCAGCCGAGGCGGCGCAGCAATTATTGGTGGCCGGCTTCGTGCTGTGGGGGCTATCGCTGTCGCTGGCGTTCTCGCTGATCACCCTGGTGTTGCTGCGCCTGGCTCTGCACAAGCTGCCGGATACCGATTTCGCCGCCACCAGCTGGTTGCCGCTGGGGCCGCTGGCGACCGGCTGTCTGGGGCTGCTCAGCATGGGGCAGGCCGCGCCCCTGGCCTTCGCCGGCACGCCGCTGGTCAGCGCCGCCGAGCTGGCGCGGGACCTCGGCCTGATCGGCGGTCTGGCGCTATGGGGCGCGGGTTTGTGGTGGCTGGTGATCGCCACCCTGTTCACCCGTCACTACATCCGCGACAACATGGCGTTCAACCTTGGCTGGTGGGGCTTCACCTTTCCCCTGGGGGTGTTTGCCCTGGCCACCTTCGAGCTGCAGGCGCTGACCGGCCTGAGCTTCTTCGCCTTCGTCGGCCTGCTGCTGGCGGTGCAGTTGGCGGCGGTATGGTCGCTGGTGTTCAGTCGCACCCTCGCCGGTATCTGGCATGGCGAGCTATTTCAGGCGCCCTGTCTGGGCGGGCCGGGCAGCCCTGCGGTGAGCGTTCTGAGCGAGCAAGCGGGCTGATTTGGTCGCTACGACCATCTGTCATTGCCCCGCAGGGGGCGGCTGGGCGAAAATAGGCGTCTTTTTTCGCCCCCTTCATTAGAAGCAGCCCCCGTAGGAGATTCAGCGATGCCCAGCCGTCGTGAGCGAGCCAATGCCATTCGTGCCCTCAGCATGGATGCCGTGCAGAAAGCCAACAGCGGCCACCCCGGTGCCCCCATGGGCATGGCGGACATCGCCGAAGTGCTGTGGCGCGACTACCTCAAGCACAACCCGCAGAACCCGAGTTTCGCCGATCGTGACCGCTTCGTGCTGTCCAATGGCCATGGTTCGATGCTGATCTACTCGCTGCTGCACCTGACCGGCTATGACCTGTCGATCGACGATCTGAAGAACTTCCGCCAGCTGCACAGCAAGACCCCGGGCCACCCGGAGTACGGCTATACCCCGGGCGTGGAAACCACCACCGGCCCGCTCGGCCAGGGCATCGCCAACGCCGTCGGTTTCGCCATCGCCGAGAAGGTGCTGGGTGCGCAGTTCAACCGTGAAGGCCACACCATCGTCGACCACAACACCTACGTGTTCCTCGGCGACGGCTGCATGATGGAAGGCATTTCCCACGAAGTCTGTTCGCTGGCCGGCACCCTCGGCCTAGGCAAGCTGATCGCCTTCTACGACGACAACGGCATTTCCATCGATGGCGAGGTCGAGGGCTGGTTCACCGACGACACGCCCAAGCGCTTCGAGTCCTATGGCTGGCAGGTGATCCGCAACGTCGACGGCCATGACGCCGACGAGATCAAGATGGCCATCGACACCGCGCGCAAGAGCCTCGATCAGCCCACCCTGATCTGCTGCAAGACCACCATCGGCTTCGGCTCGCCGAACAAGCAGGGCAAGGAAGAGTGCCACGGCGCGCCGCTGGGCAACGACGAGATCGCCCTGACCCGCGCCGCGCTGAGCTGGAGCCACGGCCCGTTCGAAATCCCCGCCGAAATCTACGCCGAGTGGGACGCCAAGGAAGCCGGCGCTGCCGCCGAAGCTGCCTGGAACGAAAAATTCGCCGCTTACGCCGCAGCGTTCCCCGAACTGGCTGCCGAGTTCAAGCGCCGCATCAAAGGTGAGCTGCCGGCCGATTTCGCCGAGAAGGCCGCCGCCTACATCAAGGACGTCGCTGAGAAGGGCGAGACCATCGCCAGCCGCAAGGCCAGCCAGAACGCGCTGAACGCCTTCGGCCCGCTGCTGCCGGAATTCCTCGGCGGTTCGGCCGACCTGGCCGGCTCCAACCTGACCCTGTGGAAGGGCTGCAAGGGCGTGTCTGCCGAAGACGCCTCCGGCAACTACATGTTCTACGGTGTGCGCGAGTTCGGCATGAGCGCGATCATGAACGGCATCGCCCTGCACGGCGGCTTCGTGCCGTACGGCGCGACCTTCCTGATCTTCATGGAATACGCGCGCAACGCCGTGCGCATGTCCGCGCTGATGAAACAGCGCGTGCTCTACGTGTTTACCCACGACTCCATCGGCCTGGGCGAAGACGGCCCGACCCACCAGCCGATCGAGCAGCTGGCCAGCCTGCGTGGCACGCCGAACCTCGACACTTGGCGCCCGGCCGATGCCGTGGAATCCGCCGTGGCCTGGAAATACGCCATCGAGCGCGCCGACGGCCCGAGCGCCCTGGTGTTCAGCCGCCAGAACCTGCCGCACCAGCAGCGCGATGCCCAGCAGCTCAGTGATATTGAGCGGGGTGGCTACGTGCTCAAGGATAGCGCCGGCGAGCCGGAGCTGATCCTCATCGCCACCGGTTCGGAAGTCGCCCTGGCCATGCAGGCAGCCGCCAAGCTGGAAGAGCAGGGCCGCCAGGTGCGCGTGGTGTCCATGCCGTCGACCAGCGTGTTCGACCAGCAGGACGCTGCCTACAAGCAGGCCGTGCTGCCGCTGCAGATCGGTGCGCGCATCGCCATCGAAGCCTCGCATGCCGACTACTGGTACAAGTACGTGGGCCTGGAAGGTCGCATCATCGGCATGACCAGCTTCGGTGAGTCGGCCCCGGCGCCGGCGCTGTTCGAGCACTTCGGTTTCACCGTCGACAACATCCTCGCCACCGCCGAAGAACTGCTGGAGGGCTAACGCCAGCCACGAGCTGCACGCCCAAGCCGCAAGCAAGAGGGTCATCTGCCTGCGGCTTTTACGTGCAGCTTGAAGCTTGCGGCTTGCAGCTATGCCACTACGCCCCTATCGCGTCGCCCTCAACGGTTACGGCCGCATCGGCCGCTGCGTGCTGCGCGCGTTGCACGAGCGTGGCAGCTCGTCGAGCCTGGAAATCGTCGCGCTCAACGACCTGGCCGACCAGGCCAGCATCGAGTACCTGACCCGCTTCGACTCCACCCACGGGCGCTTCCCCGGCGAGGTGAAGGTCGATGGCGACTGCCTGCACATCAATGGCGATTGCGTGAAGGTGCTGCGTCAGAGCGAGCCGGAGGCCGTCGACTGGGCGGCGCTGGACATCGATCTGTTGCTCGAATGCTCCGGCCAGTACACCACGCGTGCCGATGCTGAACGCTTCCTCGCTGCCGGTGCGCCGCGCGTGCTGCTGTCGCAGCCGATGGCCAGCGAGGCGGATATCGACGCCACCGTGGTTTACGGGGTCAATCAGGATTGCCTGGTGGGCAGCGAGCGCCTGGTGTCGAATGCGTCATGTACCACCAACTGCGGCGTACCGCTGTTGAAACTTCTCGACGAGCTGGTGGGTCTGGAATACGTCTCCATAACCACCATCCACTCGGCGATGAACGACCAGCCCGTGATCGATGCCTATCACCACGAAGACCTGCGCCGTACGCGCTCGGCCTTCCAGTCGGTGATTCCGGTGTCCACCGGCCTGGCCCGCGGTATCGAGCGCCTGCTGCCGGAGTTGACCGGGCGCATTCAGGCCAAGGCCATTCGCGTGCCGACGGTCAACGTCTCCTGCCTGGACATCACCCTGCAGACCGCGCGCGACACCAGTGCCGCCGAGATCAATCAGGTGCTGCGCCAGGCCGCCGAGCACGGCCCGCTGAAGAACCTGCTGGCCTACACCGAACTGCCGCACGCCAGCTGCGATTTCAACCACGACCCGCACTCGGCCATCGTCGACGGCAGCCAGACCCGCGTGTCCGGCCCGCGCCTGGTCAACCTGCTGGCCTGGTTCGACAACGAGTGGGGCTTCGCCAACCGCATGCTCGACGTCGCTGAACATTTCCTATCAATAGCCAATCCTGCTCCGAAGGACTGAATCATGACCGTTCTGAAGATGACCGATCTCGACCTCGCCGGTAAACGCGTGCTGATTCGCGAAGACCTCAACGTTCCGGTGAAGGACGGCGTGGTCAAGAGCGATGCGCGCATCCTCGCATCCTTGCCGACCATCAAGCTGGCCCTGGAGAAGGGCGCGGCCGTGCTGGTCTGCTCGCACCTGGGCCGCCCGGAAGAGGGCATCTACAGCGAGGAAGACAGCCTGGCACCGGTCGCCGCCTACCTGAGCAAGGCGCTCGGCCGTGACGTGCCGCTGGTCAAGGACTACCTCGGCGGTGTCGAGGTCAAGGCCGGTGAGCTGGTGCTGCTGGAGAACGTGCGTTTCAACAAGGGCGAGAAGAAAAACACCGACGAACTGGCCCAGCAGTACGCGGCCCTGTGCGACGTGTTCGTGATGGACGCCTTCGGTACCGCCCACCGTGCCCAGGGCTCGACCCATGGCGTGGCCAAGTTCGCCAAGGTCGCCTGCGCCGGCCCGCTGCTGGCTGCCGAGCTGGAAGCCCTGGGCAAGGCCCTGGACAAACCGGCCCGGCCGATGCTGGCCATCGTCGCCGGCTCCAAGGTGTCGACCAAGCTCGATGTGCTCAATTCGCTGGCTGACATCTGCGACTCGCTGATCGTCGGTGGCGGCATCGCCAACACCTTCCTCGCCGCTGCCGGCCTGCCGGTGGGCAAGTCGCTGTACGAAGCCGACCTGGTCGAGACTGCCAAGGCCATCGCGGCCAAGGTCAGCGTGCCGCTGCCGGTCGATGTGGTGGTGGCCAAGGCCTTCGCCGAGGATGCCGAAGCCACCGTCAAGGCCGTCAAGGACGTGGCTGAAGACGACATGATTCTCGACATCGGCCCGCAGACGGCCAAGCAGTTCGCCGAGATGCTCAAGGCCTCGCAGACCATCCTGTGGAACGGTCCGGTCGGCGTGTTCGAGTTCGATCAGTTCGGCAATGGCACCAAGGCCCTGGCCCTGGCCATCGCCGAAAGCCCGGCGTTCTCCATTGCCGGCGGCGGCGACACCCTGGCGGCCATCGACAAGTACGGCGTGGCCGAGCAGATTTCCTATATTTCCACCGGTGGCGGCGCTTTCCTCGAGTTCGTCGAAGGCAAGGTGCTGCCGGCCGTGGAAGTGCTGGAGCAGCGCGCCAAGTAAGGGCGCGCCAAGGGCTGGGATTACCTCGCCCGTCGCGGATTAAACCCTGACGCGAAGCGATGGTCTGTAGAACACCGGATCATCGAACAAGGAGTCGCGTCATGGACAAGTTGGCCGCGTTGGGCATCATTGGTGTGTTACTGGCCGGTTGTGCCGGCGGTGGTCGGGAAACGGCCTGCGAGGTATTCAGCCCTGCGCAGATCGAAACCCCGACCACTCAGGATGATCAGCGTGTCGAGCAGAACAGCGGCCAACCCGCTGGCTCGCCACCGGAGCAGCGTTGCTGACGAAGGAGAAGCAATGATCGGGACCAGACTGGCGGGGCTCGCTGCCATCGCCCTGCTGTTGGCAGCGTGCAGCAGCCAGCCGGCCGCGTCGGATCAGTGGAATCGCTGGGTGTGCGACAGCCAGGCGGAAGTCCAGTGGCGTTTCGCCAACGGCAGCTTCGACCAGGTGGACGTGCGCCTGGGTGGCGACGATATCGTCTATCGTCTGACCCAGGAACCGGCCGCATCCGGCGCGCTGTACAGCGACGGGCGCCTGTCGTTTCACACCAAGGGCGAGGAAGGTCTGGTCTACTGGACCGCCACCGATGACCTGATCGGTCGCGGCTGCAAGGCGCCCTGAGGGCGGCCCCAGGCGGCAGACCCCAGGCTACAGGTCGGCTTTTACCTGTAGCCTGAAGCCTGTAGCCTGTGGCCCTTAATTTTTAACAAACCCATATCGGGAGCTTCAAAAAATGGCACTTATCAGCATGCGCCAGATGCTCGACCACGCCGCCGAATTCGGCTACGGCGTGCCGGCCTTCAACGTCAACAACCTCGAGCAGATGCGCGCCATCATGGAAGCCGCCGACAAGACCGATTCGCCGGTCATCGTCCAGGCCTCCGCTGGTGCCCGCAAATACGCCGGTGCGCCCTTCCTGCGCCACCTGATCCTGGCTGCCATCGAAGAATTCCCGCATATCCCGGTGTGCATGCACCAGGACCACGGCACCAGCCCGGACGTGTGCCAGCGCTCCATCCAGCTGGGCTTTTCCTCGGTGATGATGGACGGCTCGCTGAAGGAAGACGGCAAAACCCCGGCCGACTACGACTACAACGTCCGCGTCACCCAGCAGACCGTAGCCTTCGCCCACGCCTGCGGCGTGTCCGTGGAAGGTGAGCTGGGCTGCCTGGGCAGCCTGGAAACCGGCATGGCCGGTGAAGAAGACGGCGTCGGCGCCGAAGGCGTGCTGGACCACAGCCAGCTGCTGACCGACCCGGAAGAAGCGGCGGCCTTCGTCAAGGCCACCCAGGTCGATGCCCTGGCCATCGCCATCGGCACCAGCCATGGCGCCTACAAGTTCACCAAGCCGCCAACCGGCGACGTGCTCTCCATCGAGCGCATCAAGGAAATCCACAAGCGCATCCCCAACACCCACCTGGTGATGCACGGCTCCAGTTCGGTACCGCAGGACTGGCTGGCGATCATCAACGAGTACGGTGGCGACATCAAGGAAACCTACGGCGTGCCGGTCGAAGAGATCGTCGAAGGCATCAAGCACGGCGTGCGCAAGGTGAATATCGACACCGACCTGCGCCTGGCTTCCACCGGTGCCATCCGTCGCTTCCTCGAGCAGAACAAGGCCGAGTTCGATCCGCGCAAATACTTCGCCAAGACCATCGAAGCCATGCGTGACATCTGCATCGCCCGTTACGAAGCCTTCGGTACTGCCGGTAACGCCTCGAAGATCAAGCCGATCTCCCTGGAAGGCATGTACAAGCGCTACGCCAGTGGCGAGCTGGCCGCCAAGGTCAACTAAGCCAGGCGCGCTGCACGAAAAACGCCGCGGCTCCGTGAGGAGCCGCGGCGTTTTTTATGGCCTGCGCTCTTGCCGTCTTACTTCGCCGAGCCGACCAGCTCGCGGTGCTCGATGCTGAGCTGATCGAAGCGCGCGGCGCCGGCTTCGGTTTCATAGCCGGTGTTGTCCTGGGTGTAGACCCCGGCCTTGAAGTATAGGGGCCTCGCCGCCCAGGTCGGGTCCATCCGTGCGCTCCAGTTGATGCTGTTGAGGCTGATGGCCAGGGTGCCGTCGGGTTTCAGGTTGATCACGTAGCAAAACGGCTGGTTCAGACGGATGCCGCTGGCGATGTTCACCACCTGGATCTCCGACGTCGGCGTCAGACGGACCTTGGCGACGATGTTGCCGTCGGCGGTCTTGGTCTTGTACTGGTACTCCAGCTTGAGCAGCGGCTCGGAGCTCTTCAGCGCGTGGATCTGGCCGATGACGATCTTGCCGGTGGACGGCACCTGGCTGACGCTCAGCGATGCGCGCAGGAAGTTATCGGCCTCCGGGTAGGTCCAGTTGCGCAGACGACCGTCGGCGAAGGTCTCGCGCAGTTCGGTGCGGGGGTACTTCGCGCTCTCGGTGGTGGTGCCGTTGACCGGTGCCCAGAAAAAAATGGCACCTTCCTTGGACTGGAAATAGTGATCCTGATAACCGCCGGCCAGAACGCGGGTTTCGATGGTGGTCGCGGGGACGCCCACTGGAACGCTGAGATTCCACATGGCGAGTTCGATCATGGTTAAAGCTCCTGTAAGACGGAAACTTCAGTCGGGGGCACATCTCATCCAGGAGTCAGTAACGGCTTACTTGGCGTTCCAGCCGGTGACGCGCGAGCTAGAAGGGTGGCAGGGCTGCCTGTCACGAGCAGCGAATGCGCTCGTGGCGCGCTTTATAGCGGCAGTTGCGGATAAAGCGTGATAGCCGTCCGTCGTATTATTGGCGTCAATATATGGTCGATTATCTTGGCGTGTTCGTTCCGTTCGCGAATTCCAGCAGCGAATGCGCCGCACGGTATGGCTCGGGTGCAGGTAAAACCCTGTAAAACACCCGGGCCATAACGCTTGGTGGGCTGCGCCATAATTCGTGCACTGTCGTTCCGGGAACCGTCTTCCATGTCCAGCAAGCCGCGCCTGTTGCTCGCTTTCGTCCTTGCCGTGTTGCTGGCCTCGCTGCTTGCCTCGATCTTCCAGACCCAGACCAACCTCGCCGCGCTGCAGGCGTTGGGCGTGCCGGTGCCGCTGGATGTGCGCCTCGGCACCACCGGCCTCGATCTGCTCGGTTTCGCCCCGACCTTCATCCTGCTCAGTGCACTGGGCTTTCTCGTCGCCCTGCCATTGGCCGTCTGGTTCGTCCGGCGCATGCCGAAGCTGCGCTGGCCGATCTTCGTGCTGGCGGGGGCGATGGCCATCTGGTCGGCACTGGCCCTGGCCAACGCCGTGGCACCGATGCCGACGCTGATCGCCGCCGATCGCAGCCCGTTCGGTACGCTCGGGCTGATGGCCTGCGGCAGCGTCGGTGCGCTGCTGTTCGGCCTGCTCGGCCGTCAGGTGCGCTACCGCACGCAGCCGACTTCCTCCGACTCCCTGTGACAAGGCGTTGCCCATGTTGAGAAGCCCCCGCGCGCTGTTGCTCGGCGCCCTGTTGGTCAGTACGCCGCTGCTGGCACTGGATTACCGCATCGAAACCTTCAGCGAAGGCCTGGAGAACCCCTGGGCGATGGCCTTCCTGCCGGACGGGCGGATGCTGGTCACCGAGCGTGTCGGGCGCCTGCGCATCATCGAAACCGATGGCAGTGTCGATCCCGAGCCGGTGGCCGGCCTGCCGGAGATCTTCATCGCCGCTCAGGCCGGGCTGATGGAGGTGGCGCTGGATCCGGACTATCGCGACAACCGCTGGCTGTACCTGAGCTATGCACACGGCTCGCCGGAGGCCAACAACACGCGTCTGGCCCGCGCCCGCCTGGTGGATGACGAATTGCGCGACTTCGAGGTGCTGTTCACCGCCCAGCCGCTCAAGGCCGGCGCGTCGCATTACGGCGGGCGCATCGCTTTCCTGGCCGACAAGACCCTGGTGCTGACCCTGGGCGACGGCTTCGACTGGCGCGAGCAGGCGCAGAACCCGGCCAACCACCTGGGTAAGATCGTGCGCCTGAACCGCGACGGCAGCGTGCCGCCGGACAACCCGTTGGTGGCGCAGGACGGCGCCGCGCCGGAGATCTACAGCCTCGGTCATCGCAACGTGCAGGGCATCTTCTTCGATGCGGAGAGCGATCGTCTGTACAGCCATGAGCATGGCCCGCGCGGCGGCGACGAACTCAACCTGATCGAGCCCGGTAACAACTACGGCTGGCCGCTGGCGACCTTCGGCATCGATTACACCGGCGCGCGGGTCAGCCCCTATACCGAGCTGCCCGGCCTGACCCTGCCCCTGCTGCACTGGACGCCCTCGGTGGCGCCGTCGAGCCTGACGCTGTATCGCGGCGAGCTGTTCCCCGACTGGCAGGGCGATCTGTTCGTCGCCACCCTGGCCGAGCGCAGCGTACGCCGCATTCGCGTGCGCCACGGCATGCTGGCCGGCGAGGAGATTCTCTTCGAGGAGCTGGAGGAACGCATTCGCGACGTACGCAGTGGTCCGGATGGCGCCCTCTACCTGCTCACCGACAACCCGCAGGGCCGCCTGCTGCGCGTGGTGCCCAGCGAGTAGGGCGCGATCCGTTACACTGGCGGTCCTGATCAACAAGGGACCTGAGCGGTGAAATATCTACAGGGGTATCCGGTGGCCGTGCAGCAGCAGGTGCGCCAGCTGATCGCCGATGATCGGCTGGGCCACTACCTGGCGCAGCGCTACCCGGGGCGCCACGAGGTGCAGAGCGACAAGGCGCTATACGGCTACGTGATGGCGCTGAAGCAGGAACACCTGAAGAACGCGCCGGCCATCGACAAGGTGCTCTACGACAATCGCCTCGATCTCACCCACAGGGCCCTGGGCCTGCACACCGCAATCTCGCGGGTGCAGGGCGGCAAGCTCAAGGCGAAGAAGGAGATTCGCGTCGCCTCGCTGTTTCGCGACGCGGCGCCGGCCTTCTTGCAGATGATCGTGGTGCACGAACTGGCGCACCTGAAAGAGGCCGAGCACAACAAGGCCTTCTACAAGCTCTGCGATCACATGCTGCCGGGTTACGCGCAGATCGAGTTCGACCTGCGCATGTACCTGACCTGGCGCGAGATGACGGGTTCGGCCTGATAGCGCGCTAGATTGCCGCTATGACTCTATCCGTAGGGTGCGCTATGCGCACCACGGACATCGTCCTTTCCCGCGAGATGCGCACGACGCACTCTGCAGGCTCAGCCGTGCAGGCGTACGTTGAGCTGGTCGACCACCGGTGCCCAGTCGGCGTCTTCGAGAATTTCCTCGCGCAGCAGCGCGGCCTGCGCCGGCGTCCAGAACGGTGCGTCGGACAGTTTGCAGGCGTCCGGCAGTGGCGAATGGGTACTGATGAAGGCGTTGATGCTGGCGGCATCGTCGGGCAAGCCGAGCTGCTTGAACAGGGCCGGCAAGCTGTGCACGGGCGTTTCCATGTCGGGTTCTCCAAACCTGGGGTTCATGGTTAATTACCCAACCCTAGCTCAAATAGTTCCCTTCACTCGGCCGCCAGCACTTCGAATAGCTGCGGCCGCTGGCCCATCGGCAGCCGGATTTCGTCGCCGGGGCGTTTGCCCAGCAACAGGCGCCCCAGCGGCGCGGCATTGCCCAGCACCTGGATGCTCTGCCCGGCGTGCTGCAGCTTCATGCTGGCGCCCTGCGGGCCGAGAAACAGCCACTGTTCGTGGCCATCCTCGCCGGCCAGCAGAATCAGCGCGCCCAGTTCGATACCCTGCGCTTCGGCGAACGGCCGCGGGCGCAGCTGGCGCCAGGTGATCAGGGTCTGACGCAGTTCTTCGACCCGTCGCGCCTGGCCGCTGGCCAGGTAGGCGGCCTCCAGGCCGAGGGTGTCGTACTTGTTCTCGGCGACGTTCTCTTCATGGGTGGCCGCTTCGTGCGCGGTAAGGGCGGCGCGGCTGGCCTGTTCGAGGTCGGCCTGCAGATGGTTGAGTACGTCTTGCAGCAGCAGATTCTTGTCCATGGTGCGCTATCGGCAGCGGTGATGAGATGGGCGCAGGCCCCTATTCAGGGATGCGCGGCGTCCAGCTGCACGCGGTTGCGCCCGGCGGCCTTGGCCCGGTACATGGCGGCGTCGGCGAGACGAATCAGGGTGGTGGCGTCGTCGCTACCGCGGCTCAGGGCAATGCCGATGCTGGCGCCGACGCGCACGGCACGATCCTCCAGATACATCGGTGTGTCCAGCCCTTCGAGCAGGCGCTTGGCCAGGTCCTGGGCATCCTCGGCCGACTGCACGTTCTCGCAGACCACCACGAATTCGTCGCCGCCCAGGCGTGCCGGCAGATCGATGTCGCGGACGTACTGGCGCAGGCGCTCGGCGATTTCGGCCAGGACCAGATCGCCAAAGCCATGGCCATGCCGATCGTTGACCGGCTTGAATCCATCCAGATCGATCAGCATCACGGCGAGCAGTTCGTTGCGGCGCAGGCTGCGCGCCAGGGCCTGCTCCAGGTGCTGTTGCAGTGCGGTGCGATTGGCCAGGCCGGTCAGCGGGTCCTGCAGCGCCAGTTCGCGCAGGCGCTGGTTGGCCTGCTCCAGCGCCAGGGTGCGTTCGGTGACGCGTTTGGCCAGGATCTGTTCGTTGAGCTGCAGCGCTGCCTCGCGCTGGCGCTTGAGTTCGTTGAAGCGTGCGGCCAGGGCGAAGGACAGCAGGATCATCTCCAGCCCGGAGCCGATCTGCATGGCGTACAGGGTGAGGAAGTTCGACGGAATCAGGGCGAAGTTGCGCAGCGCCAGC
>VFQR01001357.1_pt1 | contig 19295 bp, 13 predicted proteins | sample 3512321 | NCBI WGS metagenome assembly VFQR01 (sample SAMN10412374, study PRJNA504923) | tailings metagenome | isolation source: Relicate 3 Philex TSF1 revegetated site | place: Philippines: Tuba, Benguet | collected 2017-08-29
ACATAGCCGGGAGGCGCCCCGATAAGACGGGCGACCGAGTGCTTCTCCATGAACTCGGACATGTCGATGCGCACGAGCGCCGTCTCGTCGTCGAAGAGGAACGAGGCGAGCGCCTTGGTGAGCTCCGTCTTGCCGACACCCGTTGGCCCGAGGAACATGAACGAGCCGATCGGACGGTTCGGGTCCTGCAGACCGGCACGCGCCCGGCGAACGGCACGCGAAACCGCCTGCACGGCCTCGCCCTGGCCGACGACCCGCTTGGCGATCTCGTCTTCCATGCGCAAGAGCTTCTCGCGCTGGCCTTCGAGCATCTTGTCGACGGGAATGCCCGTCCAACGCGACACGACGTGCGCGACATGGTCCGGCGTCACGGTCTCCTCGACCATGGAGGACTTGTCGTCCTCCTGCGCTTCGGCCTCGGTCAGCTTGCGCTCGAGCTCGGGGATCACACCGTACGCGAGCTCGCCGGCGCGCTGGAATTCACCTTTGCGCTGAACGTTCGAAAGCTCTGTGCGCGCCTCGTCGAGCTGGCGCTTGAGGTCTGCAGCAAGCCCGAGCTTCTCCTTCTCGGATGCCCATGCGGCAGTGATGCGCTGCGACTCTTCTTCGAGCGAGGCGAGCTCGCCTTCGAGCCGGTGGAGCCGGTCACGAGAAGCATCGTCGCGCTCGACCTTGAGGGCCTCGCGCTCGATCTTGAGCTGCATGATGCGCCGGTCGATCTCGTCGAGTTCCTCGGGCTTGGAATCTACCTGCATGCGCAGCCGCGCCGCCGCCTCGTCGATCAGGTCGATCGCCTTGTCCGGCAGGAAGCGGTCGGTGATGTAGCGGTTGGAGAGAGCTGCGGCCGAAACGAGCGCTGAATCGGCGATGCGCACCTTGTGGTGCTGCTCGTACTTCTCCTTCAGCCCGCGCAGGATCGAGACCGTGTCCTCGACGGTCGGCTCGGACACGAAGACCGGCTGGAAGCGGCGGGCAAGGGCCGCGTCCTTCTCGACATGCTTGCGGTACTCGTCGAGCGTGGTGGCGCCGACGCAATGCAGTTCGCCGCGGGCAAGCGCGGGCTTCAGGAGGTTGGAGGCGTCCATCGCCCCATCCGCCTTGCCGGCGCCGACCAGCGTGTGCATCTCGTCGATGAACAGGATGATCTCGCCGGCGGCCTGCTCGACTTCCTTGAGCACGCCCTTCAGGCGCTCCTCGAACTCGCCGCGATACTTGGCGCCGGCGACCATCGCGCCGAGGTCGAGCGCCATCACGCGCTTGTTCTTCAGCGCCTCCGGCACGTCGCCCTTCACGATGCGCAGCGCGAGCCCCTCGACGATCGCCGTCTTGCCCACGCCGGGCTCGCCGATCAGGACGGGGTTGTTCTTGGTGCGGCGGGCGAGCACCTGGATCGCGCGGCGGATTTCCTCGTCGCGACCGATCACCGGATCGAGTTTTCCCTCGCGCGCAGCAGCGGTGATGTCGCGGGCGTACTTCTTCAGCGCGTCGAACTGCTCCTCGGCGTTCTGGCTGTCCACGGTGCGGCCCTTGCGCAGCTGCGCCACCGCCGCTTCCAGCTTCGCCTGGTCCACGCCAGCGAGGCGCAGCGCGCCGGCGGCGGGCGTGCTTCCGGCGGCGAGGCCCTGGAGAAGGCGGTCCTGCGCGACGAAGCCGTCGCCGGCCTTCTGGGCAAGCTGCTGCGCGGCATCGAGCGCGCGGACCAGTTCCGGCGTGAGCTGCGGCTGGCCGGCGCCACCGCCCGAAACCTTGGGCTGCTTCGCGATCTCGGCATCCACCGCCGCCTTGGCGCGGTTCGGGTCGCCGCCGGCCTGGCGGATCAGCCCGGCCGCGGCGCCCTGCTCGTCATCGAGCAGCGCCTTGAGCAGATGCTCGGGCGTGATGCGCTGGTGGAACTCGCGGATCGCGATGGTCTGCGCGGCCTGCAGGAATCCGCGCGCGCGGTCGGTGAATTTCTCGATGTCCATCCTCGGTGTCCCTCATTGAGCGGACCTGGCGTGCCCCGCCCCCGATCGGGCAGCAGGGATCACCTCTTGCAGGAAAGGATGGTATGCGACCCCTGTCGGATTCAAGGGAAACAGGGATGCGCGTCGAACGGATCAGCCGATTTCCCGTGAAGGGGCTCTCGCCCGAATATCTGGACGAGGTGGAGCTGACACCGGGGGAAGGCCTGCCGCATGATCGGCGCTTCGCATTCGCGCAGGCGGATTCCCCCTTCGACGAAGCGGCGCCGAAATGGCTGCCCAAGCGCAACTTCGCCTGCCTGATGGCCAATGCCCGGGTGGCGAAGGTGCGGGCCGCCTACGACCCCGCGACCAACACGCTCCGGCTGCGCGCGGAGGGGCACCCTGCCCTCTCGGCCGATCTTGGCGACCCCGCGCAGCGCCAGGCGGCGGCGGCTTGGATGACGGCCTTCATGGGCGAGGAGGCGCGCGGCGCGATGCGGCTCGCGGAGGTGCCGGGGCATGCCTTCACCGACATCCCGGACAAGGCCGTCTCGATCGTCGGGCTCGCCTCGGTCGCGGCGCTGTCGGAGACGATCGGCCTGCCGCTCGACCCGCTGCGGTTTCGGGCGAACATCCTGTTCTCGGGCGCGCCACCTTTCGAGGAGCTCGGCTGGGTGGGCCGGGAGGCGCTGCTCGGGAAGGCGCGGCTGCGGATCTTCAAGCGCACCCAGCGCTGCGCCGCGACCGAGGTGAACCCGGAGACCGCGGAGCGCGACGCGAAGCCACCGAAGGTGCTGCTCCAGACCCATGGCCATGCCGACATGGGCATCTACGCCACCGTGCTGGAGGGCGGCCGCGTGGCGGTGGGCGATGCGCTGGAGCTTGCCTGAGCGGGAGGGTTTCTTTCACGCAAAGGTGAGTATCGCGCAACAGCGTTGACGCGGGATGCGGGCGCTACCTACCGTCCTTGCAACCGCGAGGCGACGATGTCCGCTTCATCACCCGAACAGACCGCGCGGATCGCCCTCGACGCCCTCACCGCGGAGGAGCGCCGCGCGGCGGTGCTCTATCTGGATGATGCGCTGCTGCCGGCGGGGACGCTGCGGCTCGGCCGGACGGAGATCACGCTCGCGCGGCCCGCGCGGATCGCCTTCCTCGACCTCGAACCGGGCGCGAATTGGGGCCATGCCTGCCGCTACCTGGTGATTGATGCCGAGGACGGGTCGGTCCGCACGATCCCCGAGACCATGCCGCCCTTCCTGCGCGACGCCGCGCCGACGCTGCGCGTGATCGCGCGCGGCGAGGCGGAGGATTGGATGCTCGCGGCCCCGTATCGCCCCCCCCACTGAGGGCAAGGGTCGCGGCCCGGGCGCGGGGCGCGGCGCGACCGCAACAGGCCCCGCAGGAGACTCACCATGGCGCTTCGCACGACGGCCAGCGCACCCGACGGCTTCGAGGCGGTGCGGGACCACGCGGTCCGAAACCTCGACTGGCGGCGCCGCGAGACCACCAACCTCCATCTCGACGCCCGCGTGCTGAAACCCGGCACGCGCATCCTCGCGCACAACCAGCGCATCCCGGTGGAGCGCGAGACGGTGATGGTCTTCGCCGATGACGACCCGCTGGCGAACTGGTCGCATCCTTGCCGCTACCTGCTCTACGATCCGAAGGAGGCGGTGCCCTATGCGGAGGTCGCCGCGCGCTTTCCACCCTATCTGGTGCGCGAGCCGAGGACGTGGCGCGCCTTCCACAAGCCGCTCGACTTCATCCCGCGCCTGCCCTTCCCGATCCGGCCGATCCTGCCCTGCCCGCGCCGCGTGCCGAAGGGGCAGCGCTACGCCATCCTGTTCTCGGGCGCCTCGAACAACCGGCACGTCAACGACATGGAGTTCCTCTACCGCACGCTGCGCCACACCTATGGCTTTCCGGCTGCCAACATCACCTGCCTGAACCATGACGGCACGATCAACTACACGGGCGGTCCGAAGCCGATCGTCGCGTGGCCCGGCGACAACACGCCCTACCAGATGCCGATCAACGGGGAGGGCACCAAGGCCGCGCTGGAAGCCGCGCTCGACGACGTGAAGGGCAAGCTGAAGGAAGAGGATCTGCTGCTCATCCACACCAACAACCATGGCGGCTGGGGCGGCTGGGGGCAGGCCTATCTCTGTGCCTATTCGGGGGCGGACTACTACCAGGCGGATTTCGCCGCCAAGCTCGCGACGCTGCCGCGCTACCGCTGCCTGATCGTGATGATGGAGCAGTGCCATTCCGGCGGCTTCAACGCGGGCATCATCGCGAGCAGCACCGCCGATCACACCTCCGTCTCCTCCGCCTGCCTGGAGGACCGCACCTCGATCGGCGGCGCGCATTTCGATCCTTTCGCGCGGGACTGGATCGCCGCGATGGAGGGCAACGATCCATATGGCGCGGCGCTCGCCTTCAACCCCGACGCCGACGGGGACGGCCGCGTCGAGGCGAAGGAGGCGCATGACTACGCCAACGCGATCCACCATGCCCATGACACGCCGGTGTGGAGCCAATCCTCGGCCGCGGCGCGGGACTGCCACCTGGCGCAGCGCTATGGCTGGGCGTGGACGTGGTTCTGCCCGTGGTTCCACGAGCTGCTGTATCCGATCTGGATCCGCAAGCCGATCCCGGTCTTCTGGGAGGAGTTCCGCAAGGGCGTCGCGCCGGTGCTCGACGAGATCGAGCGAACGATGGAGCGCGATGCAACCACGGCGCGAGAAGCCATCGAGAAGCCGCTCAAGGAGGCGATCGCGAAGGCGTTCGGTTGATCGGCCACACGCAGAGGTCAGTGGCGGGGGTGGACTCCCCCGCCTAGCTTCCCGCCCCACGACGGCGAGGAAGACCACACATGGTGAACGAGGTTGCGGGCACGCTGTCCGCCGAGATGCTGCGCGGCTCGGGGCGCGACGATCTGGTGCTGGGGACGGACCCCAGGCTGGTCACCACCGCCGCGCCCGGCCTGCAGCAGGTCGCGAGCGGGCTCGGCAGCGCCGTCTTCGCGACCGCGATCCCGGGTGACGCGGGTCGGCTGCTGGTGCTGGACCGGGCGGGCGTCATCCGCAACCTCGATGTCGCGACCGGCCAGGTCCAGACCTTCCTGAACATCTCGGCCGAGGTCAGCGCCGCCGGCGAACAAGGCCTGCTCGGGATGGCGTTCCATCCCGAGTTCCACGCCAACGGCCGGTTCTACGTGTTCTTCTCGAACCTCGCCGGTGACACGGTGCTGCGCGAATACACGATGGATCCCACCGATCCCGGCGCGCCGCTGCTCTCCTCGGCGCGGACGCTGCTGACGGTGCCGCAGCCCGGCAGCGAGACCAACCACAAGGCCGGCTGGATCGGCTTCGGCGCGGACGGGATGCTCCATATCGCGACCGGCGATGGCGGCGGCGGCGGCGATCCGCTGGGCACCGGCCAGGATCCGAACGACCTGCTCGGCTCGATCCTGCGGATTGACGTCAACGGCGACGACTTCCCGGCGGATCCCGCGCGCAACTACGCGATCCCCGACGACAATCCCTTCGTCGCCGGCGGCGGCGCGGCGGAGGTCTGGGCCTATGGCCTGCGCAACCCCTATCGCGACGGCTTCGACCGCGGCACGGGCGAGCTCTGGATTGCCGATGTCGGCCAGGGAAGGCGCGAGGAGGTGGATATCGGCGCGCCCGGCGCGAATTTCGGCTGGCCGCTCTACGAAGGCGACCTGACTTATCCCGATGGTGCGCCCGCCGGCACGCTGCCGCCGGGCATCACCGCGCCGGTGTTCAGCTACAGCCATGATTCGGGCGACCGCAGCATCATCGGCGGCTATGTCCATCGCGGCCCGGACAGCGGGCTGCACGGGCAGTACGTGTTCGGCGACTTCATCTCGGGACGCATCTGGACGCTGTTCGACAGCGACGGCGACGGCACGCTGGAGCGGACTCAGATCGGCCAGCTCGACGCCTTCCGGCTCACCTCCTTCGCCGAGGATGGGGAGGGCAATCTCTTCGCCGTGACGCAGGATGGCCGGCTGTTCCGCATCACAACCGGCGGGCTGACCGGAACGCAGGACGGCGCCGACACGATCGCGACCGGGAATGGCGAGGACCGCGGCTTCGGCTTCGCCGGCGACGACCGGATCAATGCCGGCGCGGGCAACGACCTGCTCTCGGGCATGGAGGGCGCCGATATCCTGCTCGGCTTCACCGGCGCGGACACGCTGATCGGCGGCGCCGGCAACGACATCCTGCGCGGCGGCGAGGACAGCGACCTGCTGCTCGGTGGCGCCGGCGCGGACAGGCTGTTCGGCGATGCCGGTGATGACGTGCTGATCGGCGGGGGCGGCAGCGACGTGATGTGGGGCGGGCTCGGCGCCGACATCTTCCGCTGGACGAGCGTGCTCGACAGCAGCGTCGCCGCGCGCGATCGCGTCGCGGATTTCAGCGCGGCGGAGGGCGACAGGCTCGATCTCTCCGCGTTGGTGGCGGGCACCTTCGCCTTCATCGGCAGCGCGCCCATCGCCGCGGAAGGCGCGCAGGTGCGGGTGGTGCAGGGCCCGGTCGCGGCGCGGGTGGATGTCTCGCTGGAGGGCGGGACGGTGGACCTGTCCTTCGCGGTGACCGGCACCACGCCGCTCACCGCGAACGATTTTCTCCTGTAGAGCGCGGGCGTCCTATTCGATCCGCACGTTGGCCGCGCGGATGATGCGGCCGTAGCTCTCGGTCTGTTCGGCCAGGCGGCGGCGCAGCGCGGCGGCGCCATCGGCCACCACCTCTCCGCCAAGCTGGCCGATGCGCTCCTTCACCGCGGGCTCGTTCAGGCAGGCGGCGATCTCGCGCTCCAGCCGCGCGACCATCGGCGCCGGCGTCTGGCCCTGGGTGAAGATGCCCTGCCAGGTGCCCGCATCCGGCTCCGGCCAGCCGAGTTCGCGGAAGGTCGGCAGGTTCGGCAGGTTTGGGAAGCGGCGCGGGCCGGTCACGGCGATGCCGCGCATCTGGTTGTTGACGACGAAGGGCATGGATTGCGTGGCGCCCGCCATGGTGAGGTTCGCCTCCTGCGTCACCAGCGATTGCAGGGCCGGCGCGCCGCCGCGATAGGGCACGTGCTCCATGCCCCCGCCCCAATGCTGCGCGAGCGACAGCGCCACCAGATGGGTCAGCGTGCCGGTGCCGGAATTGGCGGCGTTCAGCCGGCCGGGATTGGCCTTCACATAGGCTGCCAGCTCCGCGGCGTTCCGCACCGGCAGGTTGTTGTTCACCGCCAGGATGTAGGGCGCGAAGATCACCATCTGGACCGCCGCCAGGTCGCGCTCCACGTCGAAGGGCATGCGCGCGAAGAGGAAGGGGTTGGTCGCGAGCACGGAGACGTCGAGCAGCACCATCGCATGCCCGTCCGGCCGGCTCTTCGCGACCGCATCGGCGCCGATATTGCCGCCGGCGCCCGGCCGGTTCTCGACGATCACGTTCTGGCCGATGCGCTGCTGCAGCGGCTGGGCGATCAGGCGGGCGAGGATGTCGCTGGTGCCGCCGGGCCCGAAGGGCACGATGATCCGGACCACATTGGTGAAGTCCTGCGCGCGCAAGGCAGGCGCGGCGAGCGTGGCGGTGCCGGCCGCCAGCAGGGTGCGTCGGTTCATGGCGTGGTCCTCCCCTTTTCGGTGGCGATACTCTCCACCCGGCGCCCCCGGCAGGCAACCGGCTTGCGGCGGCCGCCCGGCATGGCACGATCGGCCCATGGACGACGAAGACCCGCTGCTGCTGACCCCGGGGCCAGCGACGATCTCGGCCCGCGTGAAGCGGGCGATGCTGCACGACTATGCCTCGGGCGATCCGCGCGTGATCGAGGCGATCGGCTTCACACGGCGCTACCTGCTCGATCTCTGCAACGGCGCCGGCACCCACACGGTGGTGCCCTTCCTCGGCAGCGGCACCTCCGGCGTCGAGGCGACGATCGGGACCTTCCTGCCGGAGAACGGCAAGCTGCTGATCCACACCAACGGCGTCTATGGCGACCGCATCGTCGAGATCGCGCGCCACATGCGGGTGCCGTATTCCAGCTTCCGCACCGCGCCCTATACGCCGCCGACGGCCGAGCAGTTCGACGAGGCGCTCGGCGCCGATCCCGCGATCACCCATGTGATGGTCGTGCATTGCGAGACCTCGACGGGCATCCTGAACCCGATCGAGGCGATCGCCGCGGTCTGCAAGCGGCGCGGCAAGGGGCTGCTGATCGACGCGGTGGCGAGCTTCGGCGCCTTCGCCCTCGATGCGAAGCGGCTCGCCTTCGATGCCGTGGTGTGCTCGGCGAACAAGGGCTTGCAGGCGCCGCCGGGGCTCGCCTTCGTCATCGCCAAGCGCGCGGCGCTGGAGGAGAGCAAGGGCAACGCCCGCAGCCTGACGATGGACCTCTGGGACCAGCACCAGCACATGGAGCGGACCGGCATGTTCCGCTTCACGCCGCCGGTCCACCTGTTGCTGGCGATGGGCGAGGCGCTGCGCGAGCACCAGGAGGAAGGCGGCATCGAGGCGCGGCAGGCGCGCTTCCGGCGCAGCTGGAAGCGGCTGGTGGACGGGATGCGGCAGATGGGGTTCCGGACGCTGCTGGAGGATTCCGTCGCCTCCCCGATCGTCGCGACCTTCCATGATCCGGAAGACCCGAACTACAGCTTCCAGAAGCTCTATGACGGCATGCGCCGGCGCGGCTTCGTGATCTTCCCCGGCCGTCTGGCGGCCGCGAACACCTTCCGGATCGCCTGCATCGGCATCGTCACGGAGGCTGATATCGGCCGGGCGCTGGATGCGCTGGCGGAGACGATGCAGGAGATGGGGGTGAGCGGCATGGGACGGGCGGCGTGAAACCCTCTCGCAAATTTAGAACTGACGATTTATATCATCCGTCATGAACGCCATCGCCGAGACCCGAAGCCGCGGTGCGCCGCCCGACGAGACCCGTCGGCGGATCGAGGACGCGGCCGAGCGGCTGTTCCGCAGCATGGGCTACCAGAAGACCGCGGTGGCCGACATCGCGCGCGAGCTCGGCATGTCGCCGGCCAATGTCTACCGCTTCTTCCCCTCCAAGAGCGCGATCAACGAGGCGATCGCCGCACGCATGCTGGATGGCGTGCAGGAGGAACTCTGGGCCATCGCGCGCGGCCCCGGCACGCCGGCGGAGCGCCTCGCGAACCTGCTGCGAACGCTGCATCGCCGCCACATGGGCCTGTTCTTCGCGGAACGCCGCCTGCACGACATGGTGACCGCCGCCATGGCTGAGCATTGGGGCGTGGTGGAAAGCTTCATCCATTCCATCACCACCGCCATCCGCCACGTGCTGATGGACGGCATGGCCGATGGCAGCTTCGCCCGGCTCGACCCGGACACGACAGCCAAGACGGTGAAGCAGGCGAGCCTCGCCTTCATGCACCCCGTGATGATCGCCGAATGCGTCGGCCGGATCGCCACCGAGGAGGAGATGGCGGCGGATCTGGAGGCGATGATCGGGATGCTGCTGCGGGGGTTGCGGCCCTGAGAGGCTCACGTGTTGGTTATTGAGTGACGATTATTGACAATCGTCAGTTCGTAGGCATCATAGGGCCTCTGACCGAGAGGCCCCCATGCGTCCCGTCCTCGCCCTCCCCCTGCTCCTCGCCGCCTGCCAGGCGGAACCGCCCCCCTCCCCCGCCGCCGAGGCGCCGCGCCCCGTCCAGGTAGCGGAGATCGTCCTCGCCCGCCCCGAGACCGGCCTCGCCTGGACCGGCACCGTGCGCGCGCGGCACGAGGTGGATCTCGGCTTCCGGGCCGGCGGACGGATCGCCGAGCGGCTGGTGGAGCTCGGGCAGCGCGTGGAGGCCGGGCAGCCACTCGCCCGGCTCGATCCGGCCGACCTCGCGCTGGCGCTGCGCGCCGCCGAGGCCGATCTGGCCGCCGCCGAGGCGCAGGCCCGCCAGGCCGGCAATGACGCCGCGCGCTCCGCGGCCCTGCTCCGCGCCGGCCATGTCGCGCCCGCCTTCGACGATCAGCGCCAGGCCGCCTCCCGCGCCGCGGCCGAGCGCGTGGCGAGCGCACGCGCGGCGCTCGAGCTCGCGCGCAACCGGCTTTCCTACGCGACTCTGACGGCGCCGTCCGCCGGCGTGGTCACCGCGGTGATCGCCGAGGCCGGGCAGGTCGTGCCCGAGGGCCAGGCGGTGCTGCGGATCGCCGATCCGGCGGAGCGCGAATTGCTGGTGCGCGTGCCGGAATCGGCGCTGCCGACGCTGCGCGAGGCCACTGCCGAGGCACGGTTCTGGGCGCGCCCGGGCGAGGCACTCACGGCGACGCTCCGCGAGGTCGCGCCCCAGGCCGATGCGAGCCTGCGCACCTATGCCGCGCGGTTCGCGCTGGCCGAGGCGCCGGATTGGGTCGCGCTCGGCATGACCGGCACGGTGCGGCTCGCGCGGGAGGCGGCGCCGCTCGCCACCGTGCCGCGCGGCGCGCTGCATGATCGCGGCTTCGGCCCCATGCTCTGGCGGGTGACCGAAACCGGCGGCGTGGAGGCGGTGCCCGTCACATTGCGCGCGCTGAACGAGGCGACGGCGCAGGTGGAAGGCCCGCTCGCGCCCGGGGAGCGCGTGGTGGCCCTCGGCGCGCAGCTGCTCGACCCGGCGAGCAAGGTGCGCGTGGTCTCCACGCGCCTCACCGCCGCGCTGCGCTGAGGAGGGCCCGACCGATGGACGGCTTCACGCAGGGCGCCCCGCCGCGGCGCGGCTTCAACCTCTCGGCCTGGGGCGTGCGCAACGGCGCGCTGACGCTCTTCGCGATGATGCTGCTCGCGGCCCTTGGCGCCGGCGCCTGGATGCAGCTCGGCCGCGCCGAGGATCCGAGCTTCACCATCAAGGTGATGGTCGTCTCCGCCGCCTGGCCGGGCGCCACGGCGGAGGAGATGCAGGCGCAGGTCGCCGACCGCATCGAGAGCCGGCTGCAGGACCTCGCCTATCTCGACCGGCTGGAGACCTATGTGCGGCCCGGCGTCGCCGTCACCACCGTGGTCCTGCGCGATACGACGCCGCCGCACCTGGTCGGCGAGGCCTGGTACCAGGTCCGCAAGAAGCTCGGCGACATCGCGCCGGGCCTGCCCGCCGGGGTGCGCGGGCCCTTCTTCAACGACGAGTATTCGGATGTCTATTCCGCCGTGCTCGCGCTGACCGGCGCCGACAATGCGGAGCTGGTCCGCCAGGCGGAGCAGCTTCGGCTGCGCCTGCTGCGCCTGCCCGGCGTCGAGAAGGTCGCGCTCCAGGGCGAGATCGAGCAGCGCATCTATGTCGAGCCGAGCCATGCGCGGCTGGCGACGCTCGGCGTCGCGCCGACCGCGATCATCGAGGCGCTGGCGCGCCACAACCCGGTGCAGCCCGCGGGCCTGGTCGAGACCGGCCCGACGCGCGTGCCGCTCCGCCTCGGCGGCGCGCCGGACGGGCTCGCGGCGCTCGCCGCCATTCCCGTCGCCGCGCCGGAGGGGCGCACGCTGCGGCTCGGCGAGATCGCCGATCTGCGCCGCGGCCTTGCCGATCCGCCATCCGCGATGGTGCTGCATGAGGGCAGGCCCGCCGTGCTGCTCGCGGTGGCGAAGCAGCGCGGGCACAATGTGCTGGCGCTCGGCGCCAGCCTGGACCAGGAATTGGCGGCGATCCGGCGCGATCTGCCGCTCGGGCTCGACCTGCATGTCATCACCGACCAGCCGAAGATCGTCGCCGAGAGCGTCACCGAGTTCCTCCAGAAATTCGCCGCCGCGCTGGCGGTGGTGCTGATCGTCTCGCTGCTCTCGCTCGGCCTGCGTGCGGGGCTGATCGTGGCGCTGTCGGTGCCGCTGACGCTGGCCGCGGTGTTCCTCTTCATGCTGTGGTGGGGGATGGAGCTGGAGCGCGTCTCGCTCGGCGCGCTGATCCTCGCCCTCGGCCTGCTGGTGGATGACGCGATCATCGCGATCGAGGCGATGGTGGTGAAGCTCGAGGAAGGCTGGGACCGGCTGCGCGCGGCAGCCTTCGCCTGGGGCAGCACGGCAGGGCCGATGCTGTCGGGCACGCTGGTCACGGTCGCCGGCTTCATCCCGGTGGGCTTCGCGCGCTCCACCTCGGGCGAATATGCGGGCGGCATCTTCTGGGTGGTGGGGGCGGCGCTGCTCGCCTCCTGGCTCGTGGCGGTGTGGTTCACCCCCTGGCTCGGCGCCAAGCTGCTGCCGACGCCGAAGCGCATCGTGCACCATGATGCGCTCTACGACACGCGCGGCTACCGCGCGCTGCGCCGGGTGGTGGCCTGGAGCGTCGGGCATCGCGCCATCGTGCTGGGTGCTGCGGTGCTGATGCTCGGCGCGGGCTTCGCCGGGATGGCGATGACGAAGAAGCAATTCTTCCCGACCTCGGCGCGCCTCGAATTGCTGGTGGACGTCAATCTCCGCGCCGGCGCCGGCATCGCCGAGACCGGCGCGACGCTGCAGCGCATCGCCGCGACGCTGGAGGGCGACCGGGACGCGGTCACCCACACCGCCTATCTCGGCGCCGGCGCGCCGCGCTTCTTCCTCGCACTCAACCCCGACCTGCCGAACGAGGCCTTCGGCAAGCTGGTGATCCAGACGCGCGACGTGCCGGCGCGCGAGCGGCTGCTCGGCAAGCTGCGCGACTTCGTGGAGAGCGGCGCGGTGCCGGAGGCGCGCATCCGAGTCTCGCGGCTGGATTTCGGCCCGCCGGTCGGCTTCCCCGTGCAGTTCCGCGTGGTCGGCGGCTCGCCGGAAGAGCTGCGCGCGGCGGCCGACCGCGTGATGGAGGCGCTGCGGGCCACGCCAGGCACCCGCGAGGTCCAGCTCGCCTGGGGCGAGCGGGCGCCGGCGATGCGGCTCGCGCTGGATCATGACCGCGTGGCGCAGCTCGGGCTCTCGCCGCAGGCGGTGGCGCAATCGCTCGGCGTGCTGCTCTCCGGCACCACGGCGACGCAGCTGCGCGAGGGCAACCGCCTCGTGGATGTGGTGCTGCGCGCGCCGGCGTCCGAACGCCACGCGCTCGATTCGCTTGGCGATCTCACCCTCGTCACGCCGGCGGGCCCGGTGCCGCTCGCGCAGATCGCGCGGCTGGAGCCGGTGATGGAGGAGCCGATCCTCTGGCGCCGCAACCGCGAACCCTTCCTGACCGTGCGCGCCGAGATCGCGCCGGGCCTGCAGGCGCCAGACGTGACCGCCGCCGCGCTGCCCCGCGTCAATGCGGTGGCGCGCGAGCTGCCTGTCGGCATGCGGATCGAGGCGGGCGGCGCGGCGGAGGAATCGGCGAAGGCGAATGCCAGCCTCTTCGCGCTGTTTCCCGCCATGGTCGCGGTGATGCTGCTGATCCTGATGGTGCAGCTCAGGCATTTCGGGCGCGTCGCGCTGGTGGTGGCGACGGGGCCACTCGGCATCCCCGGCGCCGCGGCGGCCCTGCTGCTGACCGGCATGCCCTTCGGCTTCGTGGCGCTGCTTGGCGTGATCGCGCTGGCGGGGATGGTGATGCGCAACACGCTGATCCTGGTGGACCAGGTGCGGCAGGACATCGAGGCCGGCATGGCGCCGCGCGAGGCGATCATCGAGAGCACCGTCCGCCGCGCGCGCCCGGTGATCCTGACGGCGCTCGCCGCCATCTTCGCCTTCCTGCCGCTGACGACCTCGGTCTTCTGGGGACCGATGGCGGTCGCGATGATCGGCGGGCTGACGGTGGCGACGCTCGCGACGCTCGTCGTCGTGCCGGCGCTCTCGGCGGTCGGGCTGAAGAAGGCGTCAGCCGACCCCGAGCGCCATGCCGTCCCGCTGCGGGTCGGCGCCGCCCTCGAGCCCGTCCCATAGGGCGATGCCGTGCGGCGCGGCGAAGGGATAGGAATGCCAGGCGCGCTTGACCTGGTGCCCCATCCCTTCCAGCTCGCGCTGCACGGCGCGCGGAATGCGGTTCGAGATGTCGATCGCCGGCGTCGTCGCGGCGAAGCGCGGCGCCTGCACCGCTTCCTGCATGCCCATGCCGAATTCCAGCAGGTTGATGAGCGCCTGCGCGAGCGCGAGCCCGATCCAGGCGCCGCCGGGCGCGCCGAGCGTCGCCACCGCCTTGCCTGACGGGTCGAAGACGATGGTCGGCGCCATGGAGGAGAAGCGCTTCTTGCCCGGCGCGATGGAGCCGGGCCGGCCCGGCCGCGGATCGTACCAGTTCATCGCGCCGTTCAGCATGAAGCCGCTGCCCGGCACGATCACGCCGGAGGGCGTGCCGAGCGTGTGCGTCATGCTGGCGACGAGCCCATCCGCATCCACCGCGGAGATCGTCGTGGTGTCCGGCGGTTCCGGCGAGAGCGGCGCCGCGGCGCGGCGCAGGCCGGCGCGGATCTCCGCCGCGACCGCATCGGCGTAGTCGTCCGACAGCAGCCGGCCGAGCGGGGGCGGATGGAAGGCCGGATCGCCGATATGCGCCTCCCGGTCGGCCAGCGCCACGCGCATCGCGGCACTCACCACATGGATGTAGCGCGCGGAATTGTGGCCCATCGCGGCCAGGTCGAAGCGGGCAAGGATGTTCAGCATCTCCGCCACCACGATCCCGCCGCCGGGCGGCGCGGGCGTGGCGATGACGTGATCGCGGAAGCGGATGCGGAGCGGCGGCGCCTCGCTCACGCGGAAGCCGGCGAGGTCCTCGCGCGTCACCAGCCCGCCATGCGCCTGCATGTCGGCGGCGATGCGATCGGCGATCGGGCCATCCTGGAACACGCCGGCGCCGCCCTCGGCGATCTGGCCCAGCGTCTCCGCGAGCGCCGGGTTGTGCACCATGTCGCCGGGCCGCTTCGGGGTGCCGTCCGGCCGCAGATACAGCGCGCGGCCATCCGGCGTCAGCGCGAGTTTTTCGAGGTAGGGCAGCCGCCCCACTCCCGCCTCGCTGGCGCTCATCATGGTGTGGACATGCGGGCGGATCATCCAGCCGCCCTCGGCATGGCCCATTGCAGCGTCGAACAGCGTGCGCCAAGGCCGCTTGCCCCAGCGGGCATGCGCCTGCTCGAACAGGCGCAGGATGCCGGGCGTGGTGACGGCGGAATGGCCGAGTTCGTTGACGAAGCCCTCGACCCGGAACCCGTAGCCATCGCCGCAGATGCCCTGGTAGCGCGATTCCCACATCGCCGGCGTCACCGCCCGCGGGCAGACCGAGAGCGCCTCCAGCACCGTGGTCCCGCCGCTGCGCGGGTCATGCACCTGGATCAGGCCGAGCCCGCCGATGCCGCACATCAGCGGGTCCACCACGCCCTGGGTCAGCGCGCAGGCCAGCACCGCATCCACCGCGGAGCCGCCGGCGGCCAGCACCTGCGCCCCGGCCTCGGCCGCCTCGGGCTGCGGCGCGACGATCATGGCGCGCGGCTGCGGGATGCGGCGGGGCGGTCGGGCCATCGGGGCGCTCCGAAACGGAAGGGCGGGAGTCTAGAGCGGGACGGCGCCGCGCGGCAGAGTGGCGGGGCCGCAATGAGGACACCCTGCATGCTGAAGATCCATGGCATCCCCCGCAGCCGCGCCTTCCGCTGCATCTGGGCGGCGGAGGAAGCCGGCCTGCCCTACGAGATCATTCCGCTCGGCTTCGGGCCGGAGTGGAAGGACCGGGTCGCCGCCGTGAATCCGAACGGCAAGGTGCCCGCGCTGCAGGACGGCACGCTCACCATGTTCGAGTCGCTCGCCATCAACCTGCATATCGCCGGCAAGGCCGGCGCGCCGCTGATGCCGGCGGGCGACGATGCTTCCCGCGTGCTGCAATGGACGCTCTGGGCGGCGACCGAGGCGGAGCCCACGCACCAGATGTGGGCCTACAACACCTATGTCCTGCCGGCCGAGAAGCGCGATCCCGCGGTGGCGGCGAAGGGCGCCGAGGAACTTGCAAAGCGGCTCGCGGTGCTGGAGGGGCAGCTGGCGCAGCACGGGCCCTTCCTGCTCGGCGCCGGCTTCACCATCGCCGATCTGAACCTGGCGGCGGTGCTCTACGGGTCCTGGGCGAACGGCTTCGACTACGCGCCCTTCCCCAAGGTGAAGGCGTGGCTCGATGCCTGCTTCACCCGGCCGAAGGCGCTGGTGGCGCGGAAGATGCGGGAGGGGTAGGCCTCTCCCTCCCCCGCGTGAGCGGGGGAGGGCGATGCGTCACCGCCAGATGAACTGGCTGATCGAGCAGGTCTCGACGCGGCGCCGCTCGGAACTCGCGCCATTCATGTAGACGACGCGCATGTCCACCGTGCAGACGCCGACCGAGGGCAGGCTCACGCTCAGCCGCTGGCCAGGGTTGAGCACACTCTGGCCCAGCCGGTCCGGGCCCCAGTTGTTGTCGCTCGAGAGCGAGACATAGACCTCGCGGATCGTCACGCCCGAGCCGTTGGTGAAGACGAAGGAGGGGTTGCCGCCCCGCCCGATCGAGGCGCCGCTGCCGCCGCCGATCGCGGCCCCCGCGCCGGCGGAAGGCCGCCCGCCGCTGAAGGCGATCACCGACAGGCCGCAGGCATTGACCTGCATCCGGGTTTCCTCCCCGCCGCCCTGGTAGGTGACGCGGACATCCAGCACGCAATCGCTGAAATTGGGCGTCACCCAGACGCGGTTGCCCGGCGGCAGCACGCCGGCGCCGAGGATGTCCGGCCCCCAATCCTGCACGCGGGAGGAGGAGACATAGGCAGTCTCGATCACCCTGCCGCTGTCATTCACCAGCCAGAACCGGTTCTGCGCCTGGGCCGCCGCCGGCAACAGGCCGCCGGCGGCACCGGCGGCGAGGGCAAGCAGGGCAAGGAACCAGCGACGCATGCGGCGAACTCCCCTTTCTCATCAATGGAAGATGGACAACCCTACCAGGGCAGTGGTGGAGCGCGAGTGAAAGCGGCTTCATTTCTGCGCCCGGAGCCCGCTGGCGGCAACACGGGTTGCCGCCTTGTGGCCGCGCCGCCACGCAACGGCGGGCGGGCGCAGGAACGCATGGCGCATCGCACAAGGGCGCTGCTAGATTGCGGCCAATGTCGGGCCTCGTCTCCCCCCAACGGGCGCTGCTCCTCGCCGCCGCCCTGTCCTTCGCCTGCGGCGCCGCGGGCGCGCCAGGCAGTGTCGGGCCGGTGGTCCGCCCGGCCGCCGCGGCCGATCCGCCCGGCGTCTTCGGCCACTACCTCGCCGGCCGCTTCGCGCAATCCGAGACCGATACGGCGACCGCGGCCGACCGGCTGCTCGAGGCCCTTCGCCGCGAGCCGGACCAGCCGGAGCTGATCAGCCGCGCCTTTGCGGCCGCGCTGCTGGATGGGCGGCCCGACGCGCTCCGCCTCGCCCGCCGCCTGCCCGACAACCAGGCGGCGGCCCTGCTGCTGGTGGGGTCGGAGGCGCAGGCGGGGCGCTGGGACCGCGCCGAGCAGCGCATCCGCGCCCTGCCCCGGCAGGGTCCCGCCGCGCTGCTCGCGCCGCTGCTGCTCGCCTGGGCGCAACAGGGCCGGGGCCAGACCGACCAGGCGATCGCCACCCTCACCCCGTTGGCCGACCAGGGAAGGCTGCGCGGGCTGCATGCGCTGCATCTCGCGATGATCGCGGACGTCGCGGGCCGCCGCGCTGTCGCCGAGCGCTATGCCCGCACCGCGCTGGCGGAATCGCCGGATGCGACGCTGCGCCTCGTCCAGCTCGTCGCCGGCGTGCTCGCCCGCAACGGCGCGCCGGAGGATGCGGCGCGCCTGCTCGACAGCCTTGCGCGCGGCCCCGGCGACCTGGCGCTGGCGGCGGGAACGGAGGCGGAGCGGCGCGGCATCCTCGCCTCCCGCCTCATCGCCTCGCCTGTCGAGGGCATGGCCGAGGCGGAGCTGGCGCTGGCCGCCGCGCTGCGCGGCCAGGGCGGGGGCGAGGCGGGGCTGCTGCTCGCGCGCCTCTCGCTGCGGCTGCGCCCGAACTACCCGGCCGCGCTGCTGCTCGTCGCCGAGCACTATGCCGACCAGCAGCACCCGGAGGCGGCGCTCGCCCTGCTCGACGCCATGCCCGCCAACGACCCGCTGACGCGCATCGCGCGGCTCCGGCGCGCCGCGCTGCTCGACCGGCTGAACCGGCCGGAGGATGCCGAGCGCGCCTTCCGCGATCTCGCCGCCGAGGTGCCGCAGGCGACGCAGCCGCTGATCCGGCTCGGCGACATGTTCCGCACGCGCAGCCGCTTCGCCGAGGCGGCGGCGGCCTATGACGAGGCGATCGGCCGTATCCCGACTCTCGGCGCGAATGACTGGCCGCTGCTCTATGCGCGCGGCATCGCGCAGGAACGCGCGGGGCGCTGGCCGCAGGCCGAGGCCGATTTCAAGCGGGCGCTCGAGCTGGCGCCGGAGCAGCCCTATGTCCTGAACTACCTCGCCTATACCTGGGTCGAGATGGGGCAGAACCTCGCGGAAGCGCGGCGCATGCTGGAGCGCGCGGTGGAGCTGCGGCCGAATGACGGGAACATCGTGGACAGCCTGGGCTGGGCGCTGTTCAAGCTGGACGACATACCCGGCGCGGTGCGCTGGCTGGAACGCGCGGTGGAGCTGGAGCCGCGCAACAGCGTGATCAACGACCATCTCGGCGACGCCTATTGGCGCGCGGGCCGCCAGAACGAGGCGCGCTTCCAATGGCTGCGCGCGCTGCGCACGGACCCGGAGGCGGACGAGATCCCGAAGATCGAGACCAAGCTGCGCGACGGGCTGGCGAACCCGGTGGCCGCGCGGCCGTGACCGCCCCGGGGGCGCCGCCCCCCGCCACGCGGCGGGAAGCGGCGCGCGCGAAGGTGAACCTGTATCTGCGCGTCACCGGCCGCCGGGCCGACGGGTATCACACGCTCGACAGCCTCGCGGTCTTTCCCGATGCGGCGGATGTGGTCACGGCGGGCGAGGCCGACGGGCTGAGCCTGGCGGTGGAAGGGCCAGAGGCTGGTGGCCTCGCGGCGGAGCCCGACAACCTGGTGCTGCGCGCGGCCCGCGCGCTCGCCGCCGCGACGGGGCGCGAGGCGAAGGCCGCGCTGACGCTCACGAAGAACCTGCCGGTCGCGTCGGGCATCGGCGGCGGCTCGGCCGATGCGGCCGCCGCGCTGCGCGCGCTGGATGCGCTGTGGGGCACCGGACTGGACACGGCCGCGCTGCGCGGGATCGCCGCGTCGCTCGGCGCGGATGTGCCCGTCTGCATCGCGAGCCGACCGGCACGGATGCAGGGCATCGGAGAGATCCTGTCGGAGGTCCCGCCACTGCCGGATTGTCATCTGTTGCTGGTCAATCCCCGCATCGCCGTTCCGACGCCGGCGGTGTTTCGGGCGCGGCAGGGGGATTTCTCGGCGCCCGCGGCGATCCCGGCGCGTTTCGGCGACGCGCGCGATCTCGCCGAATG
>VFQR01001358.1_pt1 | contig 19273 bp, 13 predicted proteins | sample 3512321 | NCBI WGS metagenome assembly VFQR01 (sample SAMN10412374, study PRJNA504923) | tailings metagenome | isolation source: Relicate 3 Philex TSF1 revegetated site | place: Philippines: Tuba, Benguet | collected 2017-08-29
CATGCTGGACGGCGAGGACATCGTGCTGCGCCCGGCCGACATCGACACGGCCGTCATCGTCGGCACAGTGATCGACGCCAATGCCCCACTGGCCGAGCGCAAGGGGCAGATGCTCGTCTACAGCGGCCCCGACACCCTGCCGGGCCGCGCCGATCCGGACCGCCTGCGCGAGGCGATCGACAATCTCGTCTCCAACGCCGTGAAATATTCGCCGCCGGGCGGCCGCATCCTCGTCGCGCTGACGTCGAGCGAAGCCGGGCACCAGATCGCCGTCACGGACTCAGGGCCTGGTCTGACACCCGAGGATGAGCAGCGCCTCTTCGGCCGCTTCCAGCGCCTCTCGGCGCGGCCGACGGGTGGCGAGAGCTCCACCGGCCTGGGGCTCTTCATCTGCCGGCGCATCGTCGAACTGCACGGCGGCCGCATCACCGCGGCCGGCAACGGCGCCGGCAAGGGCGCGACCTTCGCCATCACCCTGCCGCCCACCCTGCAGCGCGGCGCCTCATGAGCGCCGGGCAGCTCATCATGGTGGTGGATGACGAGGCCGCCGCGCGCGAGATGGTCGGCGACTACCTGACCATGCACGGCTTCCGCGTCACCCTCTGCGACAGCGCCGCCGCCCTGCGACAGGCGCTGGAGGTCGAGCGTCCCGCCCTCGTCGTGCTCGATCTCAACATGCCGGAGGAGGACGGCCTCTCCGTCGTCCGCGACCTGAAGCAGCGGATGCCGCTGCCGATCATCATGCTGACGGCGACCGCCAGTCCCGACGACCGCATCACCGGCCTCGACCTCGGCGCCGACGACTATGTCGCCAAGCCCTGCGAACTGCGCGAGCTGCTGGCGCGCATCCGCTCCGTGCTGCGCCGGGTGGTGCCCACCGGGCGGCCGGTCGGCGTCACCGGCCAGCGCGAAACCGTGCGCTTCGGCACCAAGGTGCTCGACCTCGGCGCCCATCTGCTGCGCGACGAGGGCGGCGGGGAGCATACCCTGACCGCGTCCGAGTTCAGCCTGCTCAAGGCCTTCGCCGACAATCCGCGCCGCGTGCTGTCGCGCGACAAGCTTCTCGATCTCGCAGGCGCGCGCGACCCCGACGCCTATGACCGCGCCATCGACGTCAGGATCACCCGCATACGCCGCAAGATCGAGCCCGATCCGGATACGCCGGCCTATATCAAGACCGTGCGCGGCGCGGGCTACATGTTCATGCCGGACGGCGACGAACGCTGAAGGCGACCCGCGGCCGCCGAAACACTTCGCGACTTCTCGAAATGATTCATTCCTTGCGCCGACACGGCCGGGCAAGGCTTGAAACAGTGCGTTCGCGATTGAAACGCAGGGTCCCCTCCCGAAACACCGCCACGAAAATCCCCACGCCTATTGTCTCTTCAACCCGATGAGACGCCGGAACCAACGACTGAACCTTTTCGTTGGTCACGGCGACACAGAGGGGAGACCGGCCCACGAAGGGCCCGAGAAGGGGGATGCAGCAATGAACCGGATGTCGAAGTTCCTGGCTCTGGGTGCGGTGGCGGGTTTCGGCCTGGCCCTGGCGCTCGTCATGGCACCCGACGGCCGCGCTGCCGTCTCCACTCCGGCGCTCTCGGTCAGCTTCTCCAGCGCCGACGTCGATCATGCCCACAAGGCCTTCGACGCCTTCCGCAACCGCCTCGACGGCGCGCCGCGCCGGTCCGCCGCCGTCCAGGGCGAGCGTGCCGACTGCGCCCGCCACACCTGGCCCTACATCCCGCGTGACTGCCAGAGCTCGGCCGGCGGCCAGCACCTGCGCCAGATCCGCACCGTCGCCCTCGACCAGCCCTCGCGCTGATCGCCGCCCCACACGCCGCCTCCTCCGGAGCCCGTCATGAACCGCCGCTTCGTCCTCGCCGCCGCACTCTCGCTCGCCGCCTCGGCGGCCTCGGCCAACTCCTTCGTCCAGCCGGTGATGTTCGACCCGGACACACGCGAGCCGCTGATCGCCCGCCCGCATGCGACCCGCGCCGCCCAGGCCCCGGCCATCCCGCGTGAGATCGTCGCCTATTCCGGCGCCCACGCCCCGGGCACCGTCGTGGTCGACACCCGCGAGCGGCGCCTCTACCTCGTCCTCGCCGGTGGCCAGGCCATCCGCTACGGCATCGGTGTCGGCCGTCCCGGCTTCGAGTGGGGCGGCACCCAGACCATCACCCGCAAGCAGGAGTGGCCGGACTGGCGCCCGCCGGTGCAGATGCTGCAGCGCCGTCCCGACCTGCCGCGCTACATGGCCGGCGGCCCGGACAACCCGCTCGGCGCCCGCGCCATGTATCTCGGCTCCTCGCTCTATCGCATCCACGGCTCCAACGAGCCGCACACGATCGGCCAGGCCGTCTCTTCCGGCTGCATCCGCATGCTCAACGACGACGTCGTCGACCTCTACGACCGCGTCCGCGTCGGCACCCGGGTCGTCGTCCTGCGCTGATCCCCTCTTTCGCCGTGCATCCCGCATGACCTCCACCTGCCCCGATGGCCCCCGCCGTCGGGGCTTTTTCTTGGGCGCAGCGCGGCATCGCCGGCTCGCCTGACCTTTGACCGGGCCCAGCGGCCGGCGAAGGCGTCGGGTTGCCTTTCCAGCTGCCTGCGGCGGGCAGCCGCGTCCTGTGGATCATTGCTTGGCTTGAGGGTGGACAGCCCCGGCGGGAGCCTCTATAAGCCGGCCCGCGCTGCTGCTGATCGTCATCGCACGGTCATGCTCCGCGGTCGCCCGGGTAGCTCAGTTGGTAGAGCATGCGACTGAAAATCGCAGTGTCGGTGGTTCGATTCCGCCCCCGGGCACCATCCCCTCCCGCATAAGCCAAAGCTTCTTGCGCTTCGTTGCGGCGCTTGGTCGATTCAACTAGCATTGTGCTTCGGAGGACATGCGCAGGAGGCACCGATGGGCCGCCGTGATCCCGATTTCTCGGCCGACGGGCTCTATCTGCCGGACGATGTGGCGGAGATGGCCACCGCCTTCCGCGTCGCCTGCATCAAGGTCAGTGCGCTCGCCGACCAGGAGGAGGTGCGCAAGGCCATGGCCCTGGTCATCGCGCATCACTACGAGCTCGGCATCCGCCCCACATGGCGCATCGCCAACGCCGCCGCGGGCATCGGCCGGGCTGTCGCCGAGACGAAGCCGGGTCCGACGTCCCTGATCTAGCGCCGGCCGACGATCGCATCCTGCAGTGGCAAGGATCGACCGCGAACCTGGTGTGGCGCGCTCTGCAATCCATCACGACAAACGTAGTAATACGTAGAAATCGCAATTTCGACCGTTACGTAATGGGGTGCGCGCTTCCAGTCTTGCGACTGTCTTGCGGCTCTGCAACATTGCGGCCGCTGCCGAGAGGGAAAGGGCCCTCGGCATCTGCCGCCCTCCCTCGCTCGCCGACTTCATGCCATTCCCCCGCCGTGGTGCCTTCGTCCCCGCCATTGCCCCACGCCCCATCGAGGCCGGCAAGGGCGATGCTGCGTCGAACTGCTCTTTCAACCCGTCCAGCAGGCCACCCTGCGATGGTGCCTGCGAGGGGCTGGTCGTCGCGGTTGCACCGGACCCGACCCCGTCTCCCGCTGAATTCCGTTCCCCCTTGTCTCCGGCCCTTCCATGACACCATCCCTGCTCTCGCGCATCGCCCCTCTCGCGACGTTCTGCATGCTGGGGCTGTCGGCCCCCGCGATCGCCCAGGCACCCCAGGGCGTCGTCGTCATCGCCAGCGACGACGCCCTGCAGTGGTGCGTCGCCGCGCAACGGTCGCGCGACGGTGGCTTCGGCGATGTCTGGCTTGCTCCCTGCACCTCGCCCACGGCGCAGTTCACGGTGGACGGTCGCACCGGCCGCGTGCGTTCGGCCTCGCGCCCCGACCTCTGCCTCAGCGACACGACGGGTGCGGGCGATGCTCCCTTCGCCGCCGTCATGCGGTCGTGCGACGACACGTCCTTCGGCAACTTCTATCTCTACGATCGCGGCACGCGTCAGCTGGCATCGATCGAGGCCAGCACCGGCCGGCGCAGCCGCGACAGCCTCTGTTCCTTCATGGTGCCGCGCGGCCCGCGCACGCAGATCATGAACGACCTGTGCAACGAGCGGCGCGTGCGGAACGGCCACAGCACCTTCGTGATGGCGCCGGTCTCGGCCGTCGCAGCCGCCGCCGCGCCGCCGCCGCAGGACCCGCGGCCCGCCCCGATGGCACCGCCCCGCGACATCCAGTCCGCGCCATCCGGCGGTCTCGCAGCGCAGGGTCGCCCGCCTGCGCCGCCGGCGGCCTCCGGTGCCGTCGTCATCTCCAGCGACGAGGCCCTGCAATGGTGCCTCGCCGCACAACGGTCGCGCGACGGTGGCTTCGACGAAGTCTGGCTTGCGCCCTGCACCTCGCCCGCGGCGCGCTTCACGGTGGACGGTCGCACCGGCCGCGTGCGTTCGGCCTCGCGCCCCAACCTCTGCCTCAGCGACACGACGGGCGCGGGCGATGCTCCCTTCGCCGGCATCATGCGGCCGTGCGACGACACGTCCTTCGGCAATTTCTACCTCTACGATCGCGGCACGCGACAGCTGGCCTCGATCGAGGCCGACACCGGCCGGCGCAGCGGCGACAGCCTGTGTTCCTTCATGGTGCCGCGCGGCCAGCGCACGCAGATCATGAACGACCTGTGCAACGGGCGCCGCGTGCGGAACGCCCAGAGCACCTTCGTGGTCGCGCCGGTCTCGGCCGTCGCCGCCGCCGATGCGCCGCCGCCGCAGGACCCGCGGCCTGCCGCGCCCGCACCGATGGCCCCGCCGCCGGTCGCGGCTGATCGCGCTCCCGGCCGGTCCGTCGACTGTCTCGTCGTCATCGAGGGCCGGACCTACATCGACGGTTCCTGCGAGTTCCGGTCCGAGGCCGGAGGCGATTTCACGATCACATCCGGCACGCGGAAGGCCAGCGTCATGGTCGATTCGGGAAGCCGCGCCGGACGGGCCTCGTTCGAGGACACCTCGCCGCGCAATCCCCAGGCCCTGGTCTGGGATGTCACGCGGCAGGGGGCCTGCTGGGTCGACCGTTCGAGCCGCATCTGCGCCTGGAGCACCGGCCAGCGCCCGCAGGCCGATGGCGGCGGGCAGGGCGGCTTCGCCCAGGCGCCGGATCCGCAGCCGCGCGCCCAGGCGCCGCAGCAATGGTCGCCGCCGCCCCAGGCGCAGCCCGTGCCCCAGCAGCAGCCTGCCACGCGGATGATCCGCATGGATGCCCCGCCGAGTCGCTTCACCCTCGCCCGCGAGATGCGGGGCAACCGCCTGCTGCGCTGTGTCGTCAGCGGTCCTTCGGACGAGGGCCTGCAGGTCAGCTACGTGCCCGGCAACGAACTGCGTCGCGTCCTGTCCATTCCCGGCAACCGGGCGCCCGAGGGCGCCGAGGACAGCCTGATCGTCACCTTCAATCCGGGCGACGGTCGTCCGGTGACCTTGCCGGCGCGCCATTCCGGCAACCGTGTTTCCGCCGACCTGACAGACGGCGCCTTCGATGCCCTCGCCCAGGCCAGCAGCATCGAGGTGCAGTTCGGCAGCACCGGCGAGACGCGCTCCTTCGACGTGACCACGCTGAGCGAGGTGGATCCGGCGGTGGACGGCTGCCTCACCAGCTTCGGTCCGTCCCAGGACGAGCAGCTGCGACGGGCCGAGCGTGACTACCAGCGCCAGCAGGCCCAGCGCCCGGCGCCGCAACCGCCGGTCGCCATGGCGCCGCCGACGGCCCAGGGTCAGCGCGAGGCCTATCGCTTCAACTTCGCCCGCGCCGGCGTCTGGGAGGTCAGACGCCTGTCCGACGAGCCTTCGGGACGCCGCACCGTCGGCTGTCTCGTCGACACCACCGACCCCTCGGCGAACAACCTCCGTTTCGCGGTGGACAGCCGCAACGCCATCATCGAGTTCCGCGACGGCGGCGACATGGCGCGCTTTCCCCAGCGCTTCCAGGTTCAGATCCAGTTCGGCGCCAATACCCGCAGCTACACCTTCCCGGCCCAGGTCGTTGACGAGGGCTTCGGCCCCTGGGCGCGGCTGATGACGGCGCGGACCTTCCAGTCGGGTATCGAGAACGCCGGCGAGCTGATCATCCGCACGCCGGAGGGACCGGTCACCCTGCCGATCTATGACGGCGACAGGCTGTGGCCGGCCATGGCGCGCTGCATGGCGATGATCCGCTGACGTTGCCGGATTGTCTTGTTCGAGGGGCTCGGCTTTAACGGCGGTGCCTCGCCACCTTTCCGGAGCGTCCCGCGTGCGCCGTATTGTTTCCTCGATGGTCCTCATCCTCGGCCTTCTGGCCCTCGGGGGATCGGTCTCGCCGCTCGGCGCCCAGACGATCACCGTCGAGGAGAGCCAGAAGGTTGCCGCCGCCCGCACGGTGATCACGGCGGTCGAGAAGGAGCAGGAGGGGCAGGCGGAAAATTTCGCGGGCCTCCTCGAGCTGCGCGAGAGGATCGAGCCGGTGCGCGACACGCTGCGGCAGATCGTCGGCGTGCTGCAGCAGCGCCTGACCGCCGAGAACGCCCAGCTCAGCGAGCTCGGCCCGGCGCCCGCCGCCGGCGCGCCGGCCGAGGCGGCCGATGTCGCGACGTCGCGGCGGCAGAAGCAGGAGACGGTGGGCGAGATCGAGCGGCACCTGCGCGCCACCCGCGCCCTCCTGGTGCAGGCCGACCAGATCTGGGGCGAGATCAACGAGGCGCGGCGGGAACTCTTCACATCCCGCATCTTCGCCCACCAGAACTCCATCCTCTACCCGCGCTTCTGGCGGCAGCTGGTCGACCTCAGCCTGCCCAACCTGCGGGCGCGGCTCGCCTTCAAGGGCGCCGAGCTGTCACGCGGCATGTCCCGCGGCGACAGCTGGTCGGTGATCGGCGGCCTCGCCGCCATCTCCATCGTCACGGGCTTCGCGCTCACCTGGCTGCGCCGCATCTTCGAGCGTTTCCGCGCCCGCGCCATCGCCTCCGGAGAGGAAGCGCCTTCCAAGGCGCGGGTCGTGGCGATGGCCTATCTGGTCATGGCGATGCGGGCCATGCCCTATGCGGCCGTGGCCCTGCTCATCTGGATCGCCGTCGCCCGCTTCGACGTCGGGCCGGAGGACATCCAGTACTTCCTCCTCGGCCTCGCCGGCGCCATCGCGGTCTATGGCCTGGCAACGGGCGCGACCCATGCCGTCTTCTCGCCGCGGGCGGCGGCCTATCGCGTCCTGAAGACCGACGACGGCACGGCAGGCCGCTCCGTGCTCTTCCTCGACGTCGTGCTGGCGACCTACCTGGTCGGCCTCGTCATGCTCGGCATCGTCCAGCTCGCCGAGACCCATCTGTCGGTGACCGTCGCCGCCACGGCGCTGGTCGCCCTCTGGGTCACGGTCACCGGCGGCGCCATCCTGCTGCGCTACAAGCCGCGCTTCGTCGATCCGCCGGTCGCTGGCCTCATCGCCCTGCCGCTGCACCTCATGCGCCCGATCTTCTGGGTGCTGGCGCTGGTGATCATCGGCTCGCTGCTGCTGGGCTTCATCGCCCTGTCGGGCTTCATCGTCGGCCGCGCGCTGGCCACCGCCATCATCATCTGCCTCGCCGTGCTGGTCTATGTCGCCGTCGACACGCTGTTCTACGACGCGGTGGCGCCGGGCGCGAAGGCCAACACCACGCTGTCGGGGGCCTTCGGCGTCCGCCCGACCACCATCGACCTTGCCGGCACCATCATCGGCGGCATCCTCCGGGTGGCGACGGTCGTCTTCACAGTCCTGGTGCTGTTCAGCCCCTGGGGCCTTGAGTTCGGCTATCTCAACCCCTTCGAGGACGTGTTCTTCGGCGTCCGCTTCGGCGAGGTGCGCGGCTGGATCGGCGCGGCGGGCATCGCCGTCATCCTGTTCAGCATCGGCCTCCTGGTCACCCGCCTCTTCGTCTCCTGGCTCGACGGCCAGCTCCTGCCCCGCACCGGCCTCAACGATGGCGTGCGCCACTCGGTGACCACCGTCGCCGGCTATGCCGGCTTCATCATCGCCATGACGGTGGCGCTGGCGATCGCCGGTGTGCAGTTGCAGAACGTCGCGCTCGTCGCCGGTGCGCTGTCGGTCGGCATCGGCTTCGGCCTCCAGCAGGTTGTGCAGAATTTCGTCGCCGGCCTCATCGTCCTCGCCGAGCGGCCGATCCGCGTCGGTGACGTCATCGTCGTCAAGGGCGAGGAGGGCAAGGTCACCAAGATCAGCGTCAGGGCGACCGAACTGAAGCTCGGCGAGAACTCCACCGTCATCGTGCCGAACTCCGACATCGTCTCGTCGATCGTCAAGAACCGCTCGCTGGTCGACGACACCCACCGCACCACGGTGCGCCTGTCGGTCAAGCGCGACAGCGATCTCGACGCCGTCTTCGCGACCCTGCGCGGCGCCGCGGAAGGCCATGCGAGCGTGCTGAAGACTTCGCCGCCCTCCGTGAACATCACCCGGGTGAGCGACGGCGGCATCGACTTCGAGCTCTCGGTGCTCTGCGACCGGGTCTCCAACCTCGATAGGGTACGCTCCGACCTCTACTATGCCGTCCTCAAGCAGTTTCGCGACGCGGGCATCGACCTTGGTGACGGTCGCATGGTGGTGCTGCCGCCGCCGGCGCCTGCCGGTTGAGCGCAGGGCGTCCGCGCTGGCGCGACGCGCCTTGCGGCTCCTTGCGCACTTCACATCCGCGGCGGGGCATGCTCTTGTCCCCGGCAACGATGGAAAAAAGGCCGGATCGAAACCGGCCATCACCAGTTTTGTGAGGAAATGCCCATGTCCATCCTGTTGACGCGCCGGTCGGCGCTCGTCGCCGGCGCCGGTCTCGTGACCCTGTCGGCTCCCGCCCTCTCCCAGGCGCGCCGGCGCCTGACGGTCGCGACCGGCGGTACGGGCGGCGTCTATTTCGTCTACGGCGGCGGCCTCGCCCGCGTGCTCACCGAGAAGCTGCCGAACACCCAGGCGACCTCGCAGGTCACCGGCGGCTCGGTCGACAACATCAATCTCGTCACCTCGGGTGACGCCGACATCGGCTTCTCGACGCTCGACTCGGTGATTGATGCCCTCAACGGGGTGGGCGCCTACGCCCGCGGCGGCAAGCGTGACGTGAAGGTCATCGCCGTCCTCTACGACAACGTTCTCCACACCGTCGCGCAGCCCTCGCTCAACTCGGTGGCGGACATGAAGGGCAAGCGCATCGGTGTCGGTTCCGCCGGCTCTTCCACGGAAGGCTGGGCCGACCGGACCCTCGAGGCCGCCGGCCTCAATCCGAAGACCGACATCATCCGCGACAATCTCGGCGTCGCCGAATGCGCCAATGCGCTGGCCGACGGCAAGATCGCCGGTTTCTTCTGGGGCGGCGGCGTGCCGACCGCCGCCATCCGCGATCTCGCCCAGAACGGCCGCACGCCGTTCAAGCTCCTCAACACCTCGAAGGAGCTGGCCGAGATGGACAAGAAGTATCCCGGCCTCTACCGCCTCTCGGTCATGCCGCCGAACTCCTATGCCGGCCAGACCGAGGCCGTCTCCGGCATCGGCGTCGCCAACGTCATGCTGGTGGACGGCAAGGCGTCGAACGAGTTCGTGACGCTCATCCTCGAGGGCATGTTCAACAACCTCGCCGACATGCAGGCCATTCACCCCGAGGCTCGCAAGCTGACGCTGCAGAACGCGTCGGCGAAGACGGCGGCGCCGTTCCATCCCGCCGCGATCGCCTTCTACAAGGCCCGCGGCATCGCGATGTGAGCCGGCGCGACTGACGCACCATCGAAGGAGCCGGGACGCCGTCCCGGCTCCTTCCGCAATCAGGGCGGCGGGACCGCCGCGGGCGAGGCTGCCGCGATCCCGGCGGCCGCGGGGGACGAGAGACGATGACGACGGGTGCAGCCGCACCGGCCAGCGGGGCCGGCGAGAGGGTGTTGTCGGCTGAGGAGCTCGAGAAGCTTTCCTCCGACTCCGAAGGCGGCCCGGCCCGTCGGGTCGGCGGCTGGCTCGGCTGGCTCACCGGCGGGGTCTCCTTCCTCGTCGGCGCCATGGCGCTCTACTGGACGCAGTTCTCCATCACCACCACCGTCTATCGGTCGACCTTCCTCACCATCTGCCTGGCGCTGATCTTCATCCTCTATCCGCTGGCCCGGCCCGGTGCCGACGGCGCCCCCGCAACGCGCCGGCCGAGCGTCGAGGAACTGGTCGTGGCGCTGATCGCCGCCGCGATCCTCGCCTATGTCCTCCACCATCCCAATCCCGCCTTCACGGTCTTCGGCCGCTCGAACTTCGCCTACGGCCTCGGCCTGCTGCTGATCGCCAGCTTCCTCGCCTATCCGCTGCTCGTGTCGAACCGCCTGCTCGCCCGCCTGCAGCCGGTGGACTGGTTCTTCGCCGCCCTCGGCCTCTATGCCGCCTACTACCTCGCCACCAACATCGAGGAGTTCAAGACGCGGGCCATGCGGCCCTCGGCCGATGAGCTTGTCCTGGGCCTGGCGCTCATGCTGCTGGTGCTGGAGGCGACGCGCCGCACCGTAGGCTGGGTGCTGCCGGCCATCGCCGCCGTCTTCCTCGTCTACTGCTATGCCGGGTCGGGCTGGCTCATCCCCGACGTCTTCGAACATCGCGGTTTCACCCTCAACCGCATCGTCGGCCAGAATTACCTGACCCTCGAGGGCATCTTCACGACGCCTCTCGACGTGGCCGCGACCTTCATCATCCTCTTCACCATCTACGGCGCCGTGCTGGATCGCGGCGGAGCCGGGCGGTTCTTCATCGAATGGGCCTTCGCCCTCTTCGGCAAGAATCCCTCGCCCGCCGCCCCGGGACGCGCGGTGGTCGCCTCCGGCTTCCTGCTCGGCACGGTGTCGGGCTCGGGCGTCGCCACCACGGTGACGGTCTCGACCCTCGCCTGGCCCATGCTGAAGCGTTCCGGCTACACGCCGGATGTCGCCGGCGGCATGCTGTCCGCCGCCGGCATCGGCGCCACCCTGTCGCCGCCGACGCTCGGCGCCGCGGCCTTCATCATCGCCGAATTCCTCGACGTCGATTACCTGCAGATCCTCATCTACGCGACCATCCCGACGGTTCTCTATTACGTCTCGTGCTGGCTGATGACGGAGGCGGACTCGCGCCGCCTCGGCGTGGTGCCGGTCCGCACCTCCGAGGCCTCGCTGTGGGAGCTCACGAAGCGCGGCGGCTACCACTTCATCTCGCTCGGTGCCATCGCGGTCTTCCTGGTGCTGGGCTTCACCAGCTTCATGGCCGTTTACTGGTCCATCGTCGTCGCCTTCGTCCTGTCGATGGTCCACCCCGACAGCCGGCTGGTGACGCTGCGCGCCTTCCTCATCGGCTGCGCCGGCATGGTGGCGGCCTATCTGTTCGGGCTCTCCGGCAAGGCCGAGGCCCTCGGCCTGCAGGAACTCTTCAACGACCGCGTCTCGGTGGCGACCTTCTGGGGCATGAGCCTCGCGGTCCTCGCCTCCGGCGTGGAGAGCTGGCTTGCCATGCGCGCCGGTCGCGAGATCCCCGCCGGCGGCACCGGCATGATCGACGCGCTGATGGACGGCACGCGCTCCACCCTCGGCATCGTCGCCGTCTGCGCCACCGCCGGCATCATCGTCTCGGTGGTCAACCTGACCGGCCTCGGACTGACCATCTCCGGCATCATCATCGCGGCCGGCGGCTCCAACGTCTTCCTGATCCTGCTCATGGCGGCGCTCGCCATGTGGGTGCTCGGACTGTCGGTGCCGGTGACGGCGAGCTACATCATCGCCGCCGTCATGCTGGTGCCGGCCCTCGTCAAGGTCGGCGTTCCGCCGGCGGCCGCGCACATGTTCATGTTCTACTACGCGGTGCTCGCCGACGTGTCGCCGCCGACGGCGCTGGCGCCCTTCGCGGCCTCCGCCATCACCGGCGGCGAACCGTTCCGCACCACCATGCAGGCGTGGAAATATACGCTTCCCGCCTTCATCGTGCCCTTCATGTTCTGCCTCACGCCGGAAGGGGCGCAGCTCCTCATGCTGGTGCCGGCGGGCACCAATGCGGCGGGCGCCGCGGTCTATGGCCTGCCCGGCACGTTCGCGGCGTGGGCATCCGTGCTGTGGATCACGCTCACCTCCTGCGTCGCCCTCATCGGCTTCTGCGTCGCCTTCGCCGGCTATGCGTTCGGCCGGGCCACCCCGCTGGAAAGGCTGATCTGCCTCATCGGCGGCTGCCTGCTGCTCGTGCCCTTTGGCTGGGCCGTCACCGCCGGCTTCGCCTGCCTCGTCGTAGGCCTGGGGCTGCACTGGCGCCGCCTGCAGCACGACAGGGTCGCCGCCGGAGGCTGAACGGGTCGCCGGGCCGGCCGTCAGGCGTTGCGCATGTGCTGCGCCAGCTTGACGACCTGCGGCAGCACGGCCGCGCCGAGCTGACGGTCCTCGACCGTTTCGGCCCACGCCCGCGTGAAGCAGATGAGCCAGCCCTCGATCTCGGGGCTGTCGATCCGCGCCACGAAATGCCGGCGCCGCAGCATCGGATGGCCGTGGCGCTCGACGAAGAGCGGCGGCCCCCCGAGCCAGCCCGACAGGTATTCGAACAGCCGCTGCTCGGCCCGCACGAGGCTCGGCGGATGTACAGCGCGGCAGGCCGCGGCCTCCGGAAGGCTGTCCATCAGCTCATAGAAGCGCCGTGTCAGGCGGCGGATGCCCTCTTCGCCGCCGATGCGGTCATAGGGCGTCTGCGCGGTCGCCGGACCTGCGGCAGGCGCGCCCGTGGAGCCCTCGGCGCAGGTAGGCGTCCCGCCTTCCGTGGCATTGCGGCAGTTCATGTGGTCTCCGGGGTTCCGGCCTTGGACAAGTGTGCCACTGTGGGCACCGGGGTGCCGCATTCCCTTGATCGGCGTCAACCCGGCGAGGGGCGGGCGCCTCTGACCGGTTCACGGCCCTCCGATCCCGTTCTTCCGAGCTTCCCCTTGCCGGCGCATTCCATGCCGACGCGCGCGGCTTGATGTGAACGAAATCGCTCAGATGTTGTTGTATGATCGCTTTCGTTCATAGAATTCAATTCCGGATGCAATGTAATCGCCAGAATAGATGACGTTAATAGCCTATTAATGATGCCGATATCATTGTGCCCCGAGGCACGATGTCTTTCTGTTTGCCGCGCATGCCCCGCCGCGACATCCCCCAATCGCGACATCTGATCTCATTGTTCGCGAAATTGCGAACGGTTGGAGGAAACGCATGAACCCATCATCGGGCACGATGCAGTCGGACATGTCGACTGACCGCGCGACGCGCATGCGCTTCATGCGCATTTCGGAGGAGACGGGAGTTCTTCTTCGGGAGTTCTGGAAGGTCGTCGAGCCGAAGCTTCCTCAGATCCTCGAGGGCTTCTACCGACACGTCACCGGCGAACCGCAGCTCGCGGCCCTGGTCGGCAGCAACGTTCCGCGCCTGAAGGCGGCGCAGGGCGGCCATTGGGCCAAGCTGTTCGCCGGCAATTTCGATGCGTCCTACATGGACGGCGTCAGGACCATCGGCCTCGTCCACAACAGGATCGGCCTCGAGCCCCGCTGGTACATCGGCGGCTACAGCTACGTGCTGTGCCAGCTCACGGACATCGCCATCGCCACCTACAAGTGGAAGCCGGCAAAGCTGTCGCGCATGCTGACGGCCCTGAACACGGCCGTGATGACCGACATGGACCTCGCCATCTCCGTCTACCAGGACGCGCTGCTGGCCGATCGCCAGCGCCGGCAGGTGAAGATGCAGGATGCCATCACCGACTTCAACGGCGAGGTCAACGCGGCTCTCGCGGCGCTGGACGGCTCGTCCCACACGCTCAGTTCCACCGCCAACAGCCTCGCCGCCAACGCCGAGGAAACGACGCGGCAGGCGACCGCCGTCGCGGCGGCCTCGGAGGAATCGGCGTCCAATGTCCAGACTGTGGCTGCCGCCTCGGAGGAGCTGTCGAGCGCCGTCCGTGAGATCGGTCGGCAGGTCGAGCAGTCGACCTCGGTGGCGACGCAGGCCGTCACCCAGGCCCGCCAGTCCAAGGCGACCATGGACGGCCTCGCCGAGACCGCGCAGAAGATCGGCGAGGTTGTCAGCCTCATCGCCAATATCGCCGGCCAGACGAACCTGCTCGCCCTCAACGCCACCATCGAGGCGGCGCGCGCCGGCGAGGCCGGCCGCGGCTTCGCGGTGGTCGCCAGCGAAGTGAAGAGCCTTGCCGGCCAGACCGCCCGGGCGACCGACGAGATCAGCCAGCAGATCGCCGCCATCCAGGCCGCGACCGAGCAGTCCGTCGTGTCGATCACCGGCATCGGTTCGACGATCGAGGAGATCAACTCGATCACCTCGAGCATCTCCGCCTCGCTCGGCCAGCAGCAGGCGGCCATCGAGGAGATCGCCCGCAACATCCAGGAGGCCGCCCACGGCACGCAGGAGGTGTCGAGCAACATCACCGGCGTCAGCGACGCGGCCGCCGATACGGGCGCGACATCGACCAATGTTCTGAAGGCCGCAGACGACCTCTCCGACCAGGCGCGAAGCCTGCGCGAGCAGATCGGCCGCTTCTTCGAGACCATCAAGGCGGCCTGACCCGCCCGCGATTCCGCGCCGTCGCCGGAGCATGCGGCGGACGAAGGCCTGAAACGGCAACGGGGCCCCGGATGTGATCCGGGGCCCCGCTTTCGTTCAGTCCCTTGGCTTCGTCGTGTGTGACCGCCCTACCGGGTGATGCGCACGTTGGTCAGCGACAGCGCGATGTTCTTGAAGGCATCGGCCAGCGACTGGCGGTCCTTGGCGTCGAAGGCATGGCCGGCCGTCGTGGCGCAGTTGCGCAGGGCCGACATGGCGACCGGATCGGTGACCTCGAAGGCGACCGTGAAGATCTCGATGTTCTGCTGCTTGGCATAGGTGCAGATCGCAGCCATGTCGGTATAGGTCTGGGCGATCTGGTTCGCCTGGTTCGTCGCATTGCCGCTCGGGGCGAGATGACGGCCATCGGCGGCATTGAAGCGCAGCGTGTTGGCGCCGTCGGTCATCAGCACCATGACCTTGCGGGGGCGGCGGTTGCCGGGGTCGTAGGCGGCGCCCTCGGAGAAGGGGGCGGTCGGCGAGAGCACGTTGACGCCCCAGATCAGTCCCGACGGGATGTAGGTCAATGGCTTGTAGTTGCCGATATTGACGCGCATGTCGCGGATGGCGGAGACGACCGTCGACTGGCTCGAGGTCAGCGGCACGATCGGGTTGAGGCAGTTCTGGCTGGTGGCGAGATAGCCGGGATAGGGCGTCGAGGGCTGGGTGTCGTTCAGGCGCAGCGAGCCGGAGGTGCGCGATCCCACGCAACCGTACCAGCGGTACCAGGTCGTGCCTCCGCCCGAGCAGGACTGGTAGGGCGCGACCGTCTCGTCGCGGCAGGTCGAGGGCGTGCAGTCATAAGTCTCGGAAATGCCGTCGACGACGCGGGTGCAGGTCTTGGGCGTGCCGCGGGTGCAGACCGACCGCGTCGTCTTGGTGACGCAGGTCCGCTGGCTGGTGACACTGTAGTCAGCCGGCACGTTCAGCCATGAGGCGTTGCGGTTGGCGGTGCCGACATTGACGTAGTCGGCATAGGGCACCACGCCGATCTTCACGTCGGCGTTCGGGTCCTGCCGGAGGGTGGTGACGAGGTCTTCCGCCGACTGCTTCAGAGCGACCAGCTTGTTGCCGACCATCGACCAGGTGTTGTCGAGCACGAGCACCAGTTCGGTCGTGCCGTTGAGGCCGCGGATGGCGCGGGCCTCGGCCCGGTAGGCCAGCGAACTGTAGCCCGCAATACTCATGAACGAGGTCTGGACGCTGCCGGTGATGGCGAGGGTCACCTCGCGCTTGTCCGCCAGATAGGCGAACTCGGTGATCCGCGAGCCGTCGGCATTTGAGCCACGCAGGTTGGCAGCCGCATAGGCGTCGGCCACCAGCTTCATGCTGACCTCTGTCTCGATGCGCGACGAGGCGGCGGCGAGCGCCGCGGCGTCCGCGGCGGACTGGGCCGCCGTCCGCGCGGCCGACAGGCGGGAATAGTCGACGCCGGCACCGATGCCGATCAGCAGCGGCACGGCGCTGATGGCGAAGAGCACGGCGACAACGCCGGAATTGTCGCGGCCGGCGCGCGAGAAGAATTTTCCAGCAGCCGTGCGGAGGATGTCGAGGGCCATGACGCGCGTCCCGCAATTGCTTCAGATCGTGAAACAAACCGATACGCGGGGCGCTTGAAGATTCCCCTAAGGGAAGCCGGGCGGGGCGCCGACCTCCCGACAAGGTGAATGAAAGGAAACCGTCCTGCAGGGAGGAACGGTCACAGAGGAGAGCGGGCGCACCCGTACCGCCGTCGTCCTCACATGCCCAGGCGGCAGACGGCCTTGAGCTGCCTGGCGTGCTGCGCCAGTGGCGTCACGTCGTAGGTCTGTTCGACGGCGGGGAACTTGATGAAGACCTGCGCCGCTCCCGCGATGTCGGCGAGAAAGAGCTCGGCGAAGCGGGCGGTGACGAAGGCGGAGAACTGCGTCACGCGCCAGCGGATCGGCTTCAGCGGGCCGTTGTCGACGCTGTAGTGGCCCTCGAAGATGCCACCCGGCACCTCCGGCAGCCGGTAGCCCGGCGCGAAGGAGACGAAGGCCGCGCCGGCGCTGCACAGCATCGTCAGCCGCTCGCCGGAACTGCGATAGGACATCTCGATGGCCGGCCCCGAGCCCGAGGACTCCTGCAACTCGCGCACCCGCCACTCGGCCAGCGCGGGACTGCCGCCGCTCGCGATGACGGCGAGAGTGACCGCGCCCTGGATGACACGATGCGATGACATCAGACCGAAGGGCCGCACGGATCGGCGAACATGGGGGCTCTCGCCACGGACGGACGCAACCAGGAGAACAGTCCGGCGGCGGGCGCGACCTTGGGGGCCATGCTCTCAACCGGACGATGCAATGCGAGCCTTCTGCACCGGCCTTGGCGAGAAGACAATAGAGGAGACATCCTCTAGAGGCAGATCAGTCAAGACCTGCGTCCGGGACGGTATCAAGGAACCGCAACTTGGCGATATCCCTTCCTTCGTCTCACAGCAACTGTCACGCTCCTGCAACATCCAGCGCGGCCATGTCCTGCGCGCTGAGTTTCACTTGCGCCGAGCGGACGAGGCTCTCCATCTGCTCCAGTGTCGTCGCGCTGGCGATCGGCGCCGTCACCGCCTTCTTGTGCATCAGCCAGGCCACCGCCACCTCGGCCTGTTTGACCCCTTTGGCGGCGGCCATCTCGTCCAGCGCCTTCAGCACACGGAAGCCCCGCTCGGTCAGATAGGGCTTCACGCTGCGCTCGCCGCGCGGGCTCTTTCCGAGGTCCGCCTCGGAGCGGTACTTGCCCGAGAGGAAGCCCTTGGCGAGCGAGAAATAGGTGATGACGCCAATGTCCTCGGCGAGGCAGAGGTCGGCCAGCGGCCCCTCGAACTTCGCCCGGTCGTGCAGGTTGTATTCCGGCTGCAGGACCTCGTAGCGCGGCAGGCCATGCGCCTTCGCCGCCTCGAGCGAGGCCTTCAATTGGGCGGCGTCGAGGTTCGAGCAGCCGATGGCGCGCACCTTGCCGGCCTTCACCAGCTTCTCGTAGGCGCCGAGGGTTTCCTCGTAGGGCGACTCGGGGTCCGGCCAGTGCGACAGGTAGAGATCGATCACGTCGGTCTGCAGGCGCTTCAGCGAAGCTTCCACCGCCTCGGGGATGTAGCGCGCCGACAGCCCCTTCTTGCCCTCGCCCATGGGCGATCCGACCTTGGTGATGAGCGTGATCTTCGAGCGGGTGCCGCGCGCCTTCATCCACTTGCCGATGATGGTCTCGCTCTCGCCACCGACATGGCCCGGCGCCCAGGCGGAGTAGACGTCCGCCGTGTCCACGGCGTCGAAGCCGGCATCGACGAAGCGGTCGAGCAGCGCGAAGGACATGGCCTCGTCCGCCGTCCAGCCGAAGACGTTGCCGCCGAAGACGAGCGGCGCGATGGAGAGGCCGGTGCGGCCGAGCGGGCGCTTGGTCAGGGACTGGGTCATGGGCGGGCTCCTCGGCGGCAGGGGATCACGAGGCGGCGAGATTAACCCCGGGCCAGCCCCGCGGGACAAGTCGCCTGCCGGATTCTGTCAGCATGGCAGCCCCGCGAGCGGCGGGGCGAGAGACCGTCTGGCTTTGCGGCACGACGAAATTGCTGCCAGCTTTCGGGTGGCTCGTGATCTATCCCCGGTCCACCATCCTGACGGTTTCCTCCCGTGAAGGCCCCATGCCGCCTCGTCCCGACAGCCTCTCCCTGAAACAGGCCCGCCGTATCGCCATCGCCGCGCAGGGCTTCGATCTGTCGGGTCTCTCCCGCCGCGAGAGCCATGCCGGTGAGCGCCGCCACCTGAAGCGCATGGCCGAGAGCCTCGGCGTCATCCAGATCGACTCGGTCAACGTCGTCGCGAGAGCCCACACCCTGCCGGGCTTCTCGCGCCTCGGCCCCTACGACACCGCCGACATCGACGCGCTGGCCTATGCCGGCCGGCGGCGCAGCCTCTTCGAATACTGGGGCCACGAGGCCTCCTACCTGCCGGTGGCCCTGCAGCCGCTGTTCCGCTGGCGCATGGAGCGGGCGCGGCGGGGGGAGGGGATCTACACCGGCCTCGCCCAGTTCGGCCGCGAGCGCGGCGACCTGATCGAGGCAGTCCGCCGCGAGATCGAGACCGAGGGGCCGAAGGCGGCCGGCGAGCTCTCCCACGACCACAAGGGCGAGGGCGGCTGGTGGGGCTGGTCGGAAGGCAAGCGCGCCATCGAGTGGCTGTTCTGGGCCGGCATCGTCACCACGGCCACCCGCCGCAGCGCCTTCGAGCGCGTCTATGACCTGACCGAGCGCGTGTTGCCGCGGGCTGTCGTGGATGCCGCCACGCCATCCGAGGCCGAGGCGCACCGCGAGCTCGTCCACCTGTCCTCGGTCGCCCTCGGCATCGCCACCGAGCGCTGCCTGCGCGACTACTATCGCCTCGGCGTCGCCGAGACGCGGCAGGCTGTCGCCGAACTGGTCGACGGCGGCGACCTGATCCCTGTCACCGTCGAAGGCTTTCGCAATCCCGCCTATCTCGCGAAGGCCGCCCGCATCCCCCGCCGGGTCGAGGCGCGGGCGCTGCTCGCCCCCTTCGATCCGCTGGTCTGGCAGCGCGAACGCACCGAGGGGCTCTTCGGCGCGCGCATCCGCCTCGAAATCTATACGCCCGCCGACAAGCGCACCCACGGCTACTACGTGCTGCCCTTCCTGCTCGGCGACACGCT
>VFQR01001359.1_pt1 | contig 19265 bp, 24 predicted proteins | sample 3512321 | NCBI WGS metagenome assembly VFQR01 (sample SAMN10412374, study PRJNA504923) | tailings metagenome | isolation source: Relicate 3 Philex TSF1 revegetated site | place: Philippines: Tuba, Benguet | collected 2017-08-29
AAGAAGTCGCCCTGATCCTGAAGCGCGGAGAAAGAATGCTGATGAGCGGCGATCTGGCGGGCGCCCGCCTGCTGTTCCGCCGCGCCGCCAACGCAAAAAATTCGGAGGCCGCCTACGCGCTCGCCGCGACGTTCGATCCGGCGGTGTTGAAGCGACTGAATGTGATCGGCGTCGCGCCCGATCTCGCCCAAGCGCGCGACTGGTACGAGAAAGCAAAAGAATACGGATCCAAGGAAGCGCCGAAACGGCTCGAGGAATTGGTCAGTCTGGGTCGTTAGGTGCTTGGCGCGCCGGGGGCACCGCCTCGCCCTCGGCGCGTACTTTCTTCCGTGCTCTTTTCCGGCACGTGTTCATTCGTCGTCCGCCACAGCGCATAGCGCCACGGCAAAAACCATCTCGCGTCCTCGCGTTTCGCGCGCGGCACGAAATCGAGACCGCTCGTGCCGTAGGGATGGCAGCGGCAAACCCTGCCCAAGGTCATCCATCCGCCGGCCCAGAGGCCGTGCCGGTCGAGCGCCTCGTCGGCGTATTCCGAACAGGTTGGAAGATGGCGGCAGGTACGTCCGAAAATCGCGGACAGTGTGTGCCGGTATAGCCAGATCAGCGCCCTGCCTGCGAGACGGGGCAATCTCGAGACAAACTCTAGCGCCTCGCCGGGGCTCACTCCGCCGCCTGTGCGCGCCGTTTCGCCTCGATCTGGTCGATGGCATCCACCACCGCATCGAAGGTCAGCATGGTGGAGGCATGGCGGGCCGGGTAGTCCCGGACCGGCTCGAGGACGGCGAGGTCCGCCCAGTCCCCCTTGGGGGGCTCCCCCTTCTCCTTGAGCATCTTCCGGACGCGCGACCGGATGTCGCGTAAATCGCCGGCTGTGGCGCCGACCACGTGGCGGGCCATGATGGAGGACGAGGCCTGCCCCAGGGCGCAGGCTTTTACGTCATGGGCGAAGTCCGTGACGGTATCCCCATCCATCTTTAGGTCTATCGTGACCGTGGACCCACAAAGCTTTGAGTGGGCGGTAGCCGAGGCGTCCGGGTCGGGCAGCCTCCCGATCCGGGGAATGTCCCCGGCAAGCTCCAGAATCCGGCGGTTATAGACGTCATCGAGCATGTAAATTTCCGGTCGCCCACCCTGAACAGCTATTCACCTAAGTCACTAACATAGTTTGATAATGGGACTTTCGGAACTTTTACGTCCTGCTAGAATTTTGCCTAGATCGGTGACTACGTTGCTGATCAAGCGGGGCTTGCGATCCCGTAGTGGGCGTCGTTCTGAGGTTACGAAACCCAGGTCAATATAGTGGTCGCTAGGGACAGGCGGAAGATTTCAGCGGTGCTGAAATTCCCGCCAACGAATTTCTGCGGTCTGAAGTCCGTCCTGATGGACGACCGCCAGGGGTGCACACCGGTGACACTCCGGTCAGCTCACAGAGTTGCCGGTCGAACGGGGAGAATTTGAAGTCATGGACGCCGTAGTAACCACGCTCCAGCCACGCGTTGAGAGAGTCGAGGCCGTTCCGCAGCGGCCGACCCGCGAGCAAGCTGAAGCTGCCGCGAAAGTTCTTGTGCAGTGGATTGGTGAAAACACCAATCGTGAAGGCCTGCTCGATACGCCCAAGCGTGTCGTGAAGGCACTCGAACAGTTTTTCACCGGCTACGGCATGACGCCGGAAGAAGAACTGGGCCGCACCTTCGGCGAGATCGGTCACTTCGACGATCTCGTGCTGATCCGCGATATTCCGTTCTATTCCTACTGCGAACACCACATGCTTCCGATCATCGGCAAGGCGCATGTCGCGTACTTCCCGACCGATCGCGTGGTTGGTCTGTCGAAGATCGCCCGCGTCGTCGACATGTACGCACGCCGCCTGCAGACGCAGGAGCATCTGACCTCGCAGATCATCGGCGCTATCGACGATCACCTGAAGCCCCGTGGCGTCGCCATCATGATCGAAGCCGAGCATATGTGCATGGCCATGCGCGGCATTCAGAAGTCCGGTTCTTCGACGGTGACGACGCAGTTCAGCGGCGTCTTCCGCGACGATCCGGCCGAACAGGTCCGGTTCATCACCCTCGTCCGTCAGAGCCGCTAAGCGCTTCGACCGAGAGAGTTTCGAGGCCCCGGACTTGTCCGGGGCCTTTTTCTTTGCGTTATTCGGCTGCTCGAATCCGGCGGCCAGAGGAGAACGTCATGTCCCGCTTCGCAAAACCCGGCGATGCGAAAGCCATTGAGACCGGCACCAGCTTCACGCCGCGATTCGACGAACATGGCCTCATCACCTGCATCGTGACCGATGCCGGCACCGGCGAGGTGCTGATGCTCGCGCACATGAACGAGGACGCGCTCGGCCGCACGATGGACACCGGCGAGGCCTGGTTCTGGTCGCGGTCGCGCAAGCAGCTCTGGCGCAAGGGCGAAACGAGCGGCAATACGCTTACCGTGGCGGAGATTCTGGTCGATTGCGATCAGGATGCGATCCTTGTGCGAGCCAATCTCGGCGGCAAGGGTGTTGCCTGTCACACCGGCCGCCGCTCCTGCTTCTATCGCAGGCTTGATGCGAAAGCGGGCAGCCTTTCCATGAAAGGCGCCTGATCTTTTTCCTACATGCTTCGTTACCAAACGTGACGTGGATTTAATCCCGCGCCTGCGCGAATTCGCGCTAGCCTCTGTACCGGTGCGGCGGTGGGAGTGGAAATGCTGTTTCGCTTGTGGAAGCGGAAAGACGACGGCTTTGAGCCGGATCCCGTGGACCGCCAGGAACCGAAAGCCGCCGGACCGCGCATTGGTCTCGCACTTGGCGGCGGTGCCGCCCGCGGCTGGGCACATATCGGCGTCATCCGCACGCTGCTGAAACATAACATTGTCCCCGATGTCGTGGCCGGCACTTCAATCGGGGCGCTGGTCGGTGGCGCATGGGCCGCCGGAAGGCTCGACGTGCTCGACGACTGGTGCCGCGCGATCACCAAGCGCCGGGTGCTGGGCCTGATGGATTTCCGCATCGGTCAGAGCGGTCTGATCAACGGCACCCGCCTCGCCAGGCTGATGACGGAAAATTTCGGCGACGTGGACATCGAGGCGCTCGACACCCGCTTCGCCGCCATCGCAACCGAAGTCGGCTCCGGCCATGAAATCTGGATCACGCAGGGCAAGCTCAACGACGCGATCCGCGCGAGCTACGCCCTCCCCGGCATTTTCAGTCCGGTGAAACTGTCCGGCCGCTGGCTGATGGATGGCGCGGTCGTGAATCCGATCCCGGTTTCCGCTGCCCGGGCACTCGGCGCTCGCGTCGTCATTGCGGTGAACTTGCATGCGGACGTATTCGGCAAGGGCACCGTCATCCAGACGCTGGAAAGCAATGGCAGCACGGAAGCCGTACAGGAATTGCCGCCGGAAACGCGCCGCCTCAATCCGCTGCGCCTGTTCCGCCGCGACCTGCTCGCGGATGAAACGGCACCGCGCGGCATTACTTCGGTGATGATCGACGCCTTCAACATCACGCAGGACCGCATCGCGCGCTCAAGGCTGGCGGGCGATCCGCCCGATTTGATGATCTCGCCGAAGCTCGGCCGTATCGGCCTGTTCGAATTCCACCGGGCGGATGAAGCGATCCGCATCGGCGCGGAGGCGACCGAAAAGATGCTCGCCGAGATTTCGGAGACCGTATCGGCGCTACGCTGATCTAGGCAGTCAAAATATACTGCTTCAGCGCCTCGCTCTCGCGCTCCATTTCCGCGACCCGGAATTTCACGACGTCGCCGATCGAGATGATGCCGCTGAGGCCATCGTCATCCACCACCGGCAAGTGACGGAAGCGCCCGGCAGTCATCCGCATCATCAAGACGTCGATCTTGTCGTCGGGTGCACAGGTGATGACGCTCTTGGTCATGAATTCCTTGACCGGCTCGCCAAGGGCCGCATCGCCGCGAGTGGCGATGGCGCGCACAATATCCCGCTCGGAGATGATCCCGGCCACTTTCCTGCCGACCGATGTAATGACCAGCGAACCGATGCGCTTTTCGCTCAGCACCTTCGCCGCTTCCTGCAGCGTGACGTCAGGCGAAACGGTGGCAACCTCGTTGCCCTTGAGTGAAAGAATGGCACGGACCGTCATCAACGACCTCCATGAGTCTTCCCCCGAGCGGGAATGATGGGAGGCTAAAGCGCCGGCTGCAAGCGATTACTTTTGTGCGCTGCCAATCGGGTCGAACAGAGGAAACAGCAGAAGCCCCGCAAGGAAACCGCCAATATGCGCTTCCCAGGCGACGGCGCCGTCGCCCACCAGTTCGGGAATGGAACCGAGACCGAACAGGATATTGATCGCAAACCAGACGAGCACGAAGACCAGCACCTGCCGGTTTTTGAAGGCTTGCGTCAGTGAGGATGCGGGCACGCGAAAGGCCGCCTCGCCGCGTCCCCGGAAAATGCCGAGCGGCCCGCCTTCTTCAAAAGCAAAACGCAACGCCGCCGCCATCATGCCGGAAATAGCCGCGGAGGCGCCGACCAGCGGCGCGATCTCGCCGAAATGCAGCATGAGGTGTACCAGCGCGCCCACCGCCGCGGTCACGGCGAAGAACACCACGAAGCGCAGAATGCCGAAGCGCCACGCCACCGCACTCCCGAAAGCGAGAAACCAGACGAGATTCACGATCAGATGCGTGATGTCGCCATGCAGGAACGCGTAGGTGACGAAGGTCCAGACATCCGCCGCATCGCCGCCCGGCAGCGCCTCGCGCACGCGCAATGCCGGATCGTAGCGGGCCGGCAGGAAGGCGAGCCAGAGCAGCACTTCCACGTCGGTCTTGCTGTCGAGAAACGCACGCACCGCGTGGATCGCGATCATGACGCCGGAAAACAGCGTGACGATCCACGGCAGGTTGAAAATCGGCTCTGAGGGAGAATCCGGACTGCGCTGGAGCATTCGCTGAATGCTTAGAGGCAGGCCCGCAGCGGAGCAACCGTATTTCAATATGGGGTGGGAAGCCCGCGGGAAGCCCCCGCTCCCGCGGGCCCCGTCACGTCCCGCCTCCCCGTGAGGAAGTTGGGTCGCAGACCTGTCCGTCAATTCGCGCCGACGGGGGATCGATGCGCGTTCGTTGACGACACTAGACAGCTCGAATTCGAATTACGACCGAAACCCCCGTTTAACCCTAACCCGTGCGGCGGTCTTCGCGCGCGCGTGTCCCGCCGCGGGCGGCACGCGATCTGCTCCGTCATCCGTGTGCGAACGGAATCCGTCCCTTGCCGGGTCAGTTCGCGACGGAGCAACACGATGAAACATGCCTCGAGCCGCGCGCTCTACGATTACTGGAACCGCCTTCGCGCGGGACGCAGCGCGCCGGAGCGCAGCGATCTCGATCCGGCCGCGATCCGCACGCTGCTCGGCGACATCCTGCTGCTGGAATTTACCCATCAGGACCGGCACACGGTTCGGCTTGCGGGCACCCGCATCTGTTCCCTTTTGGGACGCGAACTGAAGGGCAGCGCAATCGCCGATTTCTTCCGGCACGAGGATCGCGTGGACCTGACCTCGATGCTGGATTGTGTCGCGGCGGCTGCCATGCCCTCGGTTGCCGGTATCCGGGGCGAGACCGGGGATGGCCGCTCGCTGAACCTCGAAATGCTTGCCCTCCCGCTTCGCCACCGCGGCCGCACCCATGCCCGCATGCTGGGCGCGCTGACGGCGCTGGAAAACCCCTTCTGGGCAGGGGTGACGCCGCTGGTACGTCTTCAGTTCGTGACCTCCCGCCAGTTCATCCGCGAGGACCAGCCGGGTGCGGGTGAAATCGACCTTCTCGCGCCGGCACGGCGGGTGGAAGGCGGTCCCCTCCGCCTGCTGGATGGCGGCCGCGCCTGATCCCGTTAACGCAAAGGATATTCGGGTAAACAGCCCGACACTTCCCGTTAACTACGGACCGGTAGGGTTTCCGGGTCAGTGATTCCGGAACGGCCGATCTGTAATGGGCGAGAATAAACCTGCGAGAGTGCTCCCGCTGAGCCAGGAGCGTCGCAAGCACCAGCGCGTGAGAGTGAACCTCACCGGGCGCTTCATGCGCGAGGACCGGCAGGAATTCCCTTGCCAGACCGTCAATATGTCGCCGGGCGGCGTGTCGTTCACGACCGCCATGCCGCCGCGCGTCGGCGAGCATGTCGTGGCCTATATCGACCATCTCGGCCGCGTTGAAGGCCGCTGCACGCGCTCCGACCCGAACGGCTTTGCCATGACGGTTTCGGCCACCCTGCGGCGCCGGGACAAGATCGCCGACCAGCTCACCTGGTTCGCCAACCGCAACGCGCTTGGCCTGCCCGAAGACCGCCGCCATTCGCGCTTCGAACTGCGCAACCCGCGCACCATGCTCACGATGCCCGACGGCAGCAAGCTGGAATGCCGCGTGGTCGACGTCTCGCTCTCGGGCGCCCTCGTCGCCACCAACGTCAAGCTCCCGCTCGGGTCACCGGTCACCCTCGGACGCACGCCCTCGCGCGTCGTCCGCGTGCTGGAAACGGGCTTCGCCGTCGAATTCAGCCGCGTCCAGAACGCCGATACGCTCGAACACGAGGTCGGCGGCGCGGTTACCTGATCGCTTCGCGCCAAACAGCGAAATTCAAAGGCCGCCGCATCCCGGCGGCCTTTTTCTTTACCCGCCGAAAACCATTCCCGAAACGAAACGGGCCTATGCAAATCCGGCATGGCAGCCGGTTTCGCACCGGATTTCCCTCTCCGGAGCATCGGGAAAGGAAATCTTCATGCGCGCATAAAAACTGGCGGAATTTTTCATTCACCACAGATCGCAGCCCGCCACGCGTACATCCGCGCAATTCAAATTCGCCTAAAATTTTAAACGATCGGATTTGAATCGAATTCGATTTTCGTTTTTCGAAAACTCGAATTGAATTTGAAAAAAGTTTAGCGCGGATTCGCGTGCGCGTTTTATGCCGGGCGCAATCGGTGCGGACATAGTTTGGCCCCAAGCACAGGGAGGGGCCAATGAATGGCACGATCCGAAGCGCGACGAAGATCGCGTCCGTGTTCGTAGCGATTGCCGCGGCGGGAGTGTTGTCACCCGCACTCGGACAGACGCGCGAAAAACTGCTGTACGTCTCGGTGGGCGAGAATTCGCGTCCGCCGATCGGCTGGGTCCAGTTTTGTCAGGACCGTCCGTGGGAATGCCGCGCCGAGCGCAGCGAACCGCGTGACGTCGATCTGACGGCGGCCGCGCGCAAGGAAATGGAGCGGGTCAACCGCTTCGTGAACGAGCGCATCAAGCCGCTGACCGATCTCGAACACTACGGCGTGATCGAGAAGTGGACATACCCGGAAGACGGCTACGGCGACTGCGAGGATTACGTTCTGCTGAAGCGCCGCATGCTGATGCAGTTGGGCTGGCCGCGCGAAGCGCTGCTGATCACGGTGGTGCGCGACAAGAAGGGCGACGGGCATTCCGTGCTCACGGTCCGCACCAACAAGGGTGAGTTCATTCTCGACAATCAGGTCGAGGAGATCCTGCCCTGGTCCCAGACCGGCTACCGCTACACCAAGCGGCAGAGCCAGTCCGATCCGAACATCTGGGTTTCGCTCGGCGACGACCGTCCGACACCGTACGTCGCTTCGCAAGCACGCTGAGGAAAAGAAATACGAGGGCATGATCCCGAAAAGTGGGAACCGGTTTTCGGAAAGGATCATGCCCAAAGAAAAGAGATTGCAGCCTGGTCACGTCCCCACCCCTCCCCGTCCCCGGACCAGGTATGCAGAGGCCGGCCTTCCCCCAAAGGCCGGCCTCACCCCTTTTCAGAGGGTCATCCCGGACAAGCCGAAGGCTTGATCCGGGATCGCTATCAATAAATCTGGAAACGATCCCGGCTCATGCGATGCGTTGCATCGCGTGGCCGGGATGACGGCTAGATTTTCTTCAGCCCGGCCTTGTAGCGCGCGGCGCGATCGACATAGATCTTCGCGGCACCCTTGAGAAACTGCACCGTCGCATCCTCGACCTTGCGGATCGCGCGCGCGGGCGAGCCGACGATCAGCGAATTGTCGGGAAATTCCTTGCCCTCGGTGACGAGCGAATTCGCGCCGACGATGCAGTTCTTTCCGATCTTGGCACCGTTCAGAATCGTGGCACCCATGCCCACCAGCGAATTCTCGCCGATGGTGCAGCCATGCAGCACGGCGCTGTGGCCGATGGTGCAGCCCTCGCCGATATTCATGGGAAATCCCGGATCGGTATGCAGCACGCAGTTGTCCTGAATGTTGGTGCGGGCACCGACCTCGATCCACTCATTGTCGCCGCGCAGGACCGCGCCGAACCAGATGCTCGACTGTTCGCCGAGACGCACTTTTCCCGTGAGCACCGCCTGTTCGGTGACGTAGCAGTCGCCCGAAGCCGGGAGTTCGGGGGAAATGCCGTCGAGCGAATAGAGCGCCATGAAAATCTCTGGGGAGGTCTGTGAGCGGAGCGCGGTTATTCGCCGCCGTCCGGATCGAGGTCGAAATCGAGCACGGCCATCTCGAACGTCCAGTTCCGGCCGGTACCGTCATCGCGGAACAGCACCGCGATATATTCTTCCTCTAGATAGACCTCGGAGGAATCGGTTTTCTTCGGACGCGGCACGACCCGCAGCTTCGGATTGCCGAACTTGCCGCGCACGGCTTCGTTCATGTTCGGGGTCGCAGACTGCATCTCGATCGGCACGGTGAAATTGTATGCGCGGTCGCCGTCCTCATCGTCCACGGTAATGCGGCCGATCGGCTCGTCGTTCAGGATCACTTCCGCCATGTCCTCGCGGCGCGCGCGGGCAGCCACCGAAATTTCCGGATTGAGCGTGCGGCGCAGATAGGCTTGCAGGCGGTCGAGTTCCTGACGGTCCACTGGAATCTCCGGATGGAAAAGCAAAGGCGCGGGCAACCTACCCGCGCCGGGTATAATCCCGCAAGCCGTCCCGCATGGCGAGCGAAGCGAGCACCCATGCGGGAAAAATTAGTTCAATTAGATCGCTTCACCCGCGAAAGAAGGCGCATCGAAGAAGTGGTCCATGGTGTGCGAGGGCGACTCCGAGCAATCCGCCTTGCCGACCACGCGCGCCGGGATACCGGCGACCGTCATGTTCGGCGGGACGGGCTTCAGCACAACCGAACCTGCCGCCACGCGCGAGCAGGAACCGACTTCGATATTGCCGAGAATCTTGGCTCCCGCGCCGATCAGAACGCCGCGGCGAATCTTGGGATGCCGGTCGCCGCGTTCCTTGCCGGTTCCACCCAGGGTCACGCCCTGAAGCAGCGAAACGTCGTCGTCGATCACCGCCGTGGCGCCGATCACGACGCCGGTCCCGTGGTCGATGAAAATGCCGCGGCCGATCCTCGTTGCCGGGTTGATGTCCACCCCGAACACGGACGATGAACGGCTCTGGATGTAGAGCGCGAAGTCCTTCCGCCCCTGCTTCCAGAGATAATGCGCCAGACGATGCGCCTGCAGCGCGTGGAATCCCTTGAAGTAAAGCACCGGCTCGATGAAGCGCGTCGTTGCCGGATCGCGCTCCGTGACAGCGGCGATGTCGGCGCGAAACACCTCGCCGATCGAAGGCTCCGCGTCGAAGAGTTCGTCATAGGCCTGCGTGATCAGCTCGCGCGTGACGTTGGGATGATCCAGCCGGTCGGCGACCCGCTGCGCGATCGCGCGCTCAAGTGAGTCGTGATTGAGCACAGTCGCGAGAATGAAACTCGCGAGTGCCGGCTCGCGCGAGGCGATCTCGGCGGCCTCATCACGGACGCGCTGCCACACCGGATCGACGGTGCGCAGGCCGGTAATCTTGGAATGACGTTGTGCCATCTGGCTCTCCGTCCGGGTTCGACAGGCTTTTACCACAGATAGGCGGCGGCCGGTGAACAACAGCTTTCAATCGTAAATAAGCTGCCATGCATAAGCGGCATGCCTGTGACAGAAGCCTGTCAGGGCCGCTTGTTCAGAAAATCCAGCGCGCCCTGCTTGAAGGTCTTGTCGCCCACCGCGAGCATGTGATCGCGGCCCGGAATGTCGAGCACCTGTGCGCCGGGAATAAGGTCGGCGAGCGCCTTGGCGGAACCGGCAATCGGATCGGTCGTTCCGACCGCAACCAGAACAGGACAGGAAATCTTGCCGAGCTGCTCCGGCGAGAGAGTCTGCCGCGAACCGCGCATGCAAGCCGCGAGCGCCTTCAGGTCCGACATGGTCGACTCCGCAAAGGAGCGGAACAGATAGCCCTTCACGTCATGCTTCACGGATTCCAGCGACGGCGCTTCGAGCGCCTCCGCGATGCCCTGATAGAGCCCCTTGTTATCGACGAGATGCCAGCCAAGCCCGCCGAACACCGCCGAGCGGACGCGGCGCGGATGCTCCACGGTGACAAACGCGCTGATGCGTGTGCCCATCGAGTAGCCGACGAGGTCGGCGGCTTCGAGATTGAGGTAGTCGAGCAGCGCCACCACATCGCCCGCCATCTTGGACGAGTGATAGTCCGCGGGCTCGTAGAATTTGGTGGAAAGGCCGTGACCGCGATTATCGATCGCAATGGCGCGGCGGCCGGATTCGGTGACGGTCTTGAACCAGCCCGGAACTACCCAGTTCGCTTCCTTGTTGGAGGCGAAGCCGTGGATCATCACGACCGGATCGCCGCTGCCCTCGTCGCGATAGGCGATCTCGACGCCTTTGTAGATGAAAGATTGCATGGCCGCTGAAAATGAATGGCGAAAGGCGACCGTCTTAGCCGGATGTGGCGGCGGTTTCTAGGCCGCGGCCATGGCCTTTGCGCCGACGTAACGCACCGCCGGCCACAGCCAGCGGACGAGGCTCGCGAACAGGGTGGTGATCGCGATCACCAGCAGGAAGATGTTGGTGGCCGCACCCATCACCCAAAGGCTCGCGGTGAGCGCGCCCGCACCCAGCGCGAATGCGCCCCGGCCCAGCGTCTTCAGGATTGCGAGCGTGGTGGAGCCGTTCGCTTCGGCAAGCTTGCCGACCTTGGCGAGGTCGCCGACACCGTCGGCATGACGCAAGCCTTCAAGGGCCGTGCGTGCGCCCGCCTTGCTTTCGATTTTTCCAAGATCCGCGAAGGCCGTGACCAGCGTGCCGGTTTTGCCGCCGCGCGCGAGACGTCCCGCATCGGCAACGAGATTGGCGCTCAGCTTGCCCGCGCGGCGCGATGCCTTGAACAGGCTCACGCCCGCACGCGCCGGAGCCGCGAGGCCCTCGGACATATAAGTACCCGCGGTCACGGCGAGACCTGCCGCAGCGAGACTCGCGATCACCGGATCGATCGTCTGCCCCTGCGCTGCACGCCAGCCTTCGCGGGCGAGATCGCGCACGTCGCCATAGACCAGAAGGTCACCGGTGGCGGCACCCGCCATGCCGGCGGCACTCTCGGGAGCACCGGTCACAAAGCCATGGCCGAAATTCATCGCCGCCCGGCGAATCTGCTGAAGCGTGCCGCGCGCATATTCAAGACGCGCCTTCAGGTCGGCCGGAACGGGGACTGCCCGCGCTTCGGCCAGCGCGGCGAAACTTTCGGCAAGTTCGAGGTCGTCCCGGTCGAGGGCCGCGCGGATTTCCGCCGCCGCGACATCCGCGTCGAACGCATCGGCAAGCTGGAGCTCGGCGAATTTCGCCGGCTCCTCCGCCGCCATTCTCCACGTCCAGGCGCGATGAGCCTCCGGCCAGATCGCATAGAGCGTGGCCGAAAGCGCAACGAGTGCGCCGAGGGAGAACAAGATCCGTTTCATAGCGCCGGTCATATGTGAACCAATTGCGGCAGCGTTGCGTCGGGTGGTGGCTTTTTCAGGGTTCAACCAAGCAAATTCCGTACCCTCCGAAAGGTTTCCGGAGCATCAACCTGCCGTATGGCGGGAATCCCTCCATTCGGCTAGGAAACGGCCGTGATTTGCGTCCGCAGGCGGGCAAAGAGGCGAAAATGGCGGTAACCGTAGTTCCTCATTTCCATAACGAGCCGGGCATCTCCGTGATCGAGATCGGTGCCCGCGAGTTCAAATGCGTCGGCGCCCTGCCCCCGAACGATCACCCGCACGTCTATCTGGATATGGGCAGCGAGAACGAGATCATCTGCCCCTACTGCTCCACCCTCTATAAGCACGACCCCAAGCTCGCCGCCGCGTCCTCGCGCCCGGCCGAGTGCGCCCTCACCAAAGCCGCCTGATCCGCCGGGATGGCGCGATCGCGCACCATCCTCATCGCGGGTGCCGGGATCGGCGGTCTTGCCGCTTCCATATCGCTGGCACGGGCTGGCTTTCGTCCGGTCCTGCTGGAACGCGCCCCGGCCATTCATGAGATCGGCGCGGGCATCCAGCTAACGCCGAATGCCACGGCCGCGTTGAGCGCAATTGGCGCCCTCGACGCGGTCAGAAAAACTTCGGTCACGGCGCGCGAACTGATCGTGGGCGACGGCGACAGCGGACGCATCCTTGCCCGTTCCGAGATCGACAAGGCCGCGCGCAGCTTCGGAAGTCCCTGGCTGCTCACCATGCGCGCGGACCTGCAGGCTGCATTGCACGAAATCGCGCGCGACAATGTCGATATCGTTTTTGAATTCGGCGCGGACATCATCGAACTCGCCGCGCACCAGCGCGGGGTCACCGCGCTCACTTTGCGGAACGGTAAAACCGAGGAGAATCTCGGCATCGGCATCGTCGGCGCGGACGGGCTTTGGTCGAAAATCCGTTCGGAAACCCGGCAGGACGATCCTCCCCAGTTCAGCGGCTACGTTGCATGGCGCACGCTGATCCCGGCGAGCGAGTTACCCGCCGAATTTTCCGAGCCCGATGTGCGCATCTGGCTTTCGGAGGGCGCACATCTCGTGCACTACCCGGTCGCGGGCGGCAAACAGGTGAATGTCGTCGCCGTATTTCGCGATGCATGGACATCGGAAGACTGGAATGCCCCGGCGGAAATCCCGAAGATTCCAAAACCGCTCGCAAGCTGGGCGGAGAAGCCACGCCGCATTTTCGAAACGGGTAAAAATTTTCGCCGCTGGGCGCTCGCCGACCGGCCTCCGCTGAAAGTGTGGGGCGAAGGCTGCGTGACGCTGCTCGGCGACGCCGCACACCCGATGCTGCCTTTCATCGCGCAGGGCGCCGGCGCTGCACTTGAAGACGCCGAAGCGCTGGGACGCCTCGCGCGGCGCGACGGCGAAATCGAAAAAGCCTTTCGTTCCTACGAACGCGAACGGCAGCAGCGGACCGCGAAAATGCAGAACGCTGCGCGCTTCTCCGGAAAAATATATCACGCAGGCGGCGCGCTGCGCTGGCTGCGCGATTTCCGGCTTGGCTGGGATGGCAACCGGCTGATCGAAGGAAAATCCTGGATCTACCGCTACGGAATCCGAAACTGATGGCAACCAGAAAAAAATCGCAGGCGAAACCGGCGCCGAATTATTTTCCCGGCATCGCACTCGCCTCGGTCGCTGCCTTGCATGCGTGGCTGCTCGACTACGGCGGATTCGGCTCGGGCCTTCTGTTCGCGCTGATCTTCGGCATGCTGCTGCATCCGCTGACGAAGAAAAGTGCCGCCCTCCCCGGCATCGAATTTTCTGCGAAGCATCTGCTGGCGGTTGCCGTCGCACTGCTCGGCGCACGGCTGACGCTCGCGGATGTACTCGCCATCGGCCTTGTGCCAGCACTTGTCGTGGTCGCAGCCATTCTGCTGACGATCCTGTTCAGTGTATTTGCCGCGCGCGCGATGGGTCTGGGCGTACCGCTCGGCCTGCTCGCTGGTGGCGGCACTGCCTTTTGCGGCGCCTCCGCGGCCGTCGCCATCGCATCCGTCCTGCCGAAGAAAGGCAGCATCCAGCGCGACACTGTGTTTGTAATCGTCGGCGTCATCGCGCTCAGTGCGTTCGCAATGGTCGTCTATCCGCTCGCCGCGGTCTATGCGGGCCTCGATCCAACCCGCGCCGGAATTTTTCTCGGCGGCTCCATTCACAACGTCCCGCAGGCGGTCGCCGCGGGTTTCACCGTTTCGGAAACGGCTGGCAACACCGCAACGCTCACCAAACTTTTCCGCGTGTCATTGATCGCCGTCTTCGTCCTCGCACTCGCCTTCGCCTACGGCAATCGCGGCAAGGGAAACGGCGCACGCATCGAACTGCCGTGGTTCATTCTCGCTTTTGCGCTGCTCGTGATCGCGGGATCTTTCGGCCTGATCCCGCCCGCGCTGAAAACCGTGATGGCGCATGTATCGACCGCGCTGATGCTGATCGCGATGTCCGCCATCGGCATGATGACTTCGCTGGAAGCGATCTGGACCGTCGGCTCGAAAGTCCTCCTGCTGCTCGTGCTGAATTCGCTGGTCATCGCGGGACTGATGCTCGCGGCCGCGATGACCGGACTGGTTTGATGAAGCTCGACATTCCCGGCATTCATCATGTGACAGCCATCGCGATCGACCCGCAGGCCAATCTCGATTTCTACACGCAGGTGCTGGGCCTGCGGCTCGTGAAGCAGACGGTGAATTTCGATTCACCCGACACGTATCATTTTTATTACGGCGACGCGGACGCAAACCCCGGCACCATTCTCACCTTCTTTCCGTTTCCGCTCGCGGACCGCGGCCGCAGCGGCCCCGGCATGACCGAAAGCATCGCGTTCGCCGTACCGGAAGCCGCATTCGAACACTGGATGCTGCGGCTCGCCGAATTTGGAATCGACACGCAGGGACCGTTCGATCGCTTTGGCGCGCAGGTGATTTCGTTCGACGATCCCGATGGACTGCATCTTGAAATCGCATCGGTCGCGGCAAGCGACGCTTCCAGATCGCTACGCGGTTTCGAATCCGTGGCGCTCTGCGTCGAGGCACCGGAACGGACGCTGAAACTTCTCACCGGAACGTTCGGATACCGGCAGATTGCCGAGACACCGGATCGTGTCCGCCTGCAAAGCAACGATCCCGCCGCACGCGGTTCACTCGTGGACCTGCTCTGCAAGCCGGGCGCGATGCATCGCCGTCCCGGCGGAGGAACGGTTCATCATGTCGCTTTCCGTGCGCTCAGTGACGCCGATCATAAACAAATGCGCGATGAAATAGCCGCGCTCGGCTTCAACGTGACGCCGGTCCTTGACCGCAATTATTTTCACTCCATCTATTTCCGCGAGCCGGGCGGCATCCTGTTCGAGATCGCCACCGACCGGCCCGGCTTCGCCATCGACGAAAACCCGCAGGAACTCGGACAGAAACTCCAGCTTCCGCCGTGGCTTGCCGAGCGCCGCGATGCACTGGAAAAGCGCCTGCCGCCGGTCCGGCTGCCCGAAAGGAAATGATGCAATCCATCCATAAGGATCAGCCCGTCGCGGAATATGGCGCGCCGTTCTCGCGCGCGAAGGGTGCGATGATCATGCTGCACGGGCGTGGCGCCACTGCGGAGAACATCCTGTCGCTTGCTGAAATCTTCGCGCAGCCGGATTTCGCTTATTTCGCGCCGCAGGCGGCGGGACGCACCTGGTATCCGTATTCTTTTCTCGCGCCGCTCGAACAAAACGAGCCATATTTGTCGTCGGCGCTTACAACCATCGGCAATCTGTTCGACCGGCTCGCGGCCGAGAATTTTCCACCCGCGCGCGTGGCGCTGCTCGGCTTCTCGCAAGGTGCGTGTCTTTCGCTCGAATACGCCGCGCGCTTTCCGCAAATATATGGGGCGATACTCGCGCTGACCGGCGGGCTGATCGGTCCCGAAGGTACGCCGCGCGACTACAAAGGCTCGCTCGACGGCACGCCGGTCTTCATCGGTTGCAGCGACGTGGATGCTCACGTGCCGCTCGCACGCGTGCGGGACTCGACGAAAGTCTTGCGCGGGATGGGCGCCGAAGTCACCGAGCGCATCTATCCGGGCATGGGGCACACCATCAACGACGACGAGATCGCAAACGTCCGCGCCGCGATGGTAAAGATGATGGATGCTGCCGCATAAAAAGGCTGGACGATTTTTTCCGGCCGTGGCGCGAAACACTGCCCTCGCCTAGAATGGTTCAATCTTTCGGGGGCTTCTCATGTTTCTAGGACTGGACGCATTCACCTGGTTTCACACGATCATGTCGCTGGTCGCGATTGCGGTTGGCTGGCCGGTCGTGCGCGACCTGTTCATCTCGCGCATCAACAAAAATCTTACGAACATTTTCTGGCTGTCGGCGTTCCTGACGAGCGCCACCGGATTCGGCTTCAGCGGCTGGACGGAATCGCATGCGCTCGGTGTCGTCGCACTCATCACGATGGCGATTGCGCTCGCCGGGCGTTACGCCTTTGGACTTGGCGGTGCCGGCCGCTGGATCTACGCAATCGGCACGGTGCTGAGCTGGTATTACGTGCTGTTCGTGCTGGTCGTGCAGTTCTTCAAGAAAATTCCGGCCCTCGGCGCGAAGCAGCCGGAATTTTCCGACCCGCTGTTCGCGGCGGCACAGGTTGTCCTGCTCGTCTGGACAATCTGGCTTTGCCGGAAGGCGGCAAAGAACTTCCGGCCGTAAACAAAAGGCTGAAGCAGCAGAAGCCGTCATCCGCGTACAAATGGATGACGTCCGCCCTATGAGCCCGCCATCGCGCGGCCCATGGGGCTTGGGCTATAGTCCCACTGCGTTCGGCTGAACAGGACATGCGATGAACGAACCTCCGGTCTCCCGCGGCTTCAAGGGCAAACGGCGCAGCGACGATCAGGCCGCGCGTCTTCCGCCGGGGCAACATCTCGTCACCGATTTTCCGGTGCTGTCGGCCGGGCCGACGCCTCGCATCGATCTCGTCAAATGGCGGTTCTCACTCACCGACGGCCACAACAAATTCGCCGAGTGGGACTGGCAGCAGTTCAACGCGCTGCCGCAGACAAAAATCACCAGGGACATCCACTGCGTCACCACCTGGTCGAAGTTCGACACGAACTGGCGCGGTGTTACCTTCGACGATCTGCTCGAAGCGGCGGGACTGGACGAGGCGCCGACCGGCTACGCGTTGGTGCATTGCTACGGCGGCTACACCACCAACGTCCCCGTCGAGGACATGATCGAAGGCAAGGCGATGGTGGCAACCACATTCGAAAACGAACCGCTCGATCCGGAGCATGGCGGCCCTGCCCGGCTGGTCGTGCCGCATCTCTATTTCTGGAAGAGCGCCAAGTGGATCACGAGCATCGAATTCACCGACACCGATACGCCGGGTTTCTGGGAAGAACTCGGCTATAATATGTACGGCGATCCGTGGCGCGAGCAGCGCTATGCTGGCGACTGACAACGTGCAGCCGGCGCGCAAGCTTGCGTGGCGCACCGCGACCGTGCGCGAGATCATCGAGGAAACGCCGCGCGTGCGCTCGCTTACGCTCGATATTCCCGGCTGGTCCGGCCATCGCCCGGGACAGCATGTCGACATCCGGCTGACCAGCGACGACGGCTATCAGGCACAGCGGAGCTATTCGATTGCTTCGGCACCCGAAGCCCCGCACCTGATGGTGACCGTAGAGCGCATCGAGGAAGGCGAAGTCTCGCCCTATCTCGCCAGCGAAGTCCGCACCGGCGATCAGTTCGAACTGCGCGGGCCGATCGGCGGGCATTTCGTCTGGAGCGCGGCCATGACCGAGCCGTTGTTTCTGGTCGCGGGCGGCTCGGGCGTGGCCCCGCTGATGGCGATGCTCCGGCACCGCGAAGCCTCCGGCAACCGAAATCCCGCGCTGCTGATTTATTCATCGCGTTCGTTCGATGACATCATCTACCGGAAAGAGTTGGACGCGCTCGTGGCCAAGGACAGCGCACTCCGCGTCGTCCATACGCTGACGCGCCAGCAGCCGGCCGGATGGAATGGCGAGAAAAAACGCATCGACCGCGACATGCTCGCGCGCATCGGCTTCGCTCCGGATACGCACCCGCGCATTTTTATCTGCGGGCCGACGGCACTGGTGGAATCCGCCGCGCGTTCGCTGATCGACATCGGTCACGATCCGGCGATGATCAGGACGGAACGGTTCGGTCCAACGGGAGGCTGACATGAGTGAAGCCCTGCCCCTCGACGGCAATTCGGCGGCCGGATTGCTCAGCGAACTCTTTACCGTAGAGATTACCTCCGCCTCGATTACTTGTGACGGCTGCAAGACCGTTGCGCCGATCGGCGCCGCGAGGCTTTATGGCGGACGCATGGGCGCCGTTTTTCGCTGCGCACATTGCGAGAACGTGGTGGTCCGGCTCGTCCGCACCCCGGAAGGATACTGGCTGGAAATGAAGGGCGCGCGCAGTCTGTTCGTGCAGGCACGCGAGTGAAGAAGGAAACCGGATGAACGATGGGACGAACGGCAACGGAGGCACGCGCGACTTTGCGTTTCCGAAGTCACATCCGCGTTTCGAGCAGACCTTTCCCGCGCTGACGCCGAAGGAAATCGACCGCATCCGCCATTTCGGTAGCGTGCGCCGCTATCGCGACGGCGAAAAATTGTTCGAGGCCGGCAAGCCCAGCCCCGGCATGTTCGTGCTGCTATCCGGCCATGTCGCCGTCTGCGAACGCGACGGCCTCGGCCATGTGACGCCCATCGTCGAACAGGGACCGGGCCAGTTCATCGCCGAGATCGGGCAGTTGTCGGGCCGTCCGGCGCTCGTCGATGTCGAAGCGGAAGACACGGTCGAGGCGCTGCTGATCCCGACCGAGCAGGTGCGCGATGTGCTGATCGCCGAAGCCGAACTCGGTGAACGCATCATGCGCGCACTTATCCTGCGCCGCGTCGCGCTGATCGACGACGCGCGCGGCGGCCCTGCCCTTGTCGGCCCGCGCAAGTCGCCGGGCATGACCAAGCTCCTGAACTTCCTCCGCCGCAACGGTCACCCGCATCACGTGATGGACCCGGCGGAAGATCACGAGGCGGCGGAACTGATCGCACGCTACCAGCCGGCCGAGAATGAACTTCCGCTCGTGTTCGGCCAAAGCGGCGCGATGCTGAAAAATCCCGATGAGGCTTTGCTCGCCCGCACGCTCGGCATGTTCAAGAAACCCGATTGCAGCACGCTCTACGATGTTGCGGTCGTGGGTGCCGGGCCCGCCGGACTTTCCACGGCGGTCTATGCCGCTTCCGAAGGACTGAAGGTAGCGGTCGTCGACCTCAAGGCATTCGGCGGACAGGCCGGCGCCAGTTCACGCATCGAAAACTATCTCGGCTTTCCGACCGGCATTTCCGGCATGGCGCTCGCCGGCCGCGCGTTCACGCAGGCGCAAAAGTTCGGCGTGGAGATGATGATCCCCGTCGAAGTGAAGTCGCTCGACTGCGGACGGAAA
>VFQR01001360.1_pt1 | contig 19218 bp, 17 predicted proteins | sample 3512321 | NCBI WGS metagenome assembly VFQR01 (sample SAMN10412374, study PRJNA504923) | tailings metagenome | isolation source: Relicate 3 Philex TSF1 revegetated site | place: Philippines: Tuba, Benguet | collected 2017-08-29
TGCGCTCGGAACCGGCCGAGGCCCGCCAGATCCAGCGCCAGGTGCGCGTGCCCGGTAGCGTGCAGCTGGACGAGCGGCGGGTATCCGTGGTCGCGACTCGCACGGACGCGTTCGTGCAGGAGGTCGCCAATGTCACAACCGGTGACCGGGTGACCCGCGGCCAGCCGCTGCTCAAGCTCTATTCGCCAGACATTGCCGCGGCAGGCGCCCTTTACGTCACAGAGCTCGCGAGTGGCGCAGGCTCTGCCGGCGGCGCCCGTCAGCGTCTCGAAAACCTCGGCGTTCCCGCCGATACGATCGCCGAGCTCGAGCGGACGCGGCGCGTGCCGCTGCTGTTTGACTGGCGTGCGCCAAGGAGCGGAGTTGTCCTGGAGCGCAACGCTGTCGACGGCATGAAAACCACCGCAGGCGCGGTGCTGTTTCGACTGGCTGACACCTCGCAGGTGTGGGTGATCGCCGATGTGCCGGAGTACGACATGGCGGCCGTGCGGATCGGCGCGGCCGCCGTGGTCCGCCCCCGTGGTTTGGCCGGACGGACCTTTGAGGGGCGCATCGCGCTGATCTACCCGCAGGTGGCGCGCGACACGCGTACGACACGGGTGCGCATCGAGCTTGCCAACCCTGAAGGACAGCTCTTGCCGGACATGTACGCCGAGGTCGTCATCGCAAGCGGCAGTGGCGGCACGGTTGTGGCTGTTGCCGAGAGTGCCGTGATCGATTCCGGGACGCGCCAGGTCGTGATCATTGACCGCGGCGAAGGCAAGTTCGAGCCGCGCGAGGTCAAGACCGGCGCGCGCGGCGGAGGCTACGTCGAGATCCGCGAAGGCCTTGCCGCCGATGAGCGGGTGGTGGTGTCCGCCAACTTCCTCATCGACGCTGAAAGCAACCTCAAGGCCGCGCTGCGCGCCATGACATCGGGAACCACGCCATGATCGCCCGTCTGATTGGCTGGTCGGCCCGCAACCTGGTGCTGATCTTCATCGGCACGGCCTTTGCCGTCGCTGCCGGCCTCTTTGCCCTGCGAACCCTGCCGCTTGACGCCATCCCGGACCTCTCCGACGTGCAGGTCATCGTCTACACGGAATATTCCGGCCAGGCGCCGCAGGTGGTCGAGGACCAGGTCACTTATCCATTAACCACGGCGATGCTCACCGTCCCCAAGTCCAAGGTGGTACGCGGGTTCTCATTCTTCGGCGTGTCGTTCGTCTACGTGATCTTTGAAGACGGAACGGACCCCTATTGGGCGCGCAGCCGGGTGCTGGAGTATCTCAACGCTGCGGCCCGGCGGCTGCCGGCCGGCGTGACCCCTTCCCTGGGTCCGGACGCCACCGGTGTGGGCTGGGTTTACCAGTACGCGGTGGTCGCCAAGAACGCCACCCTGGCCGAGCTGCGGTCCCTGCAAGACTGGGTGGTTCGGTTCGCAGCCAGCAAGGCTGAAGGGGTGGCCGAAGTCGCCAGTGTGGGCGGGTTCGTCAAGCAGTACAGCATCGTGGTGGATCCCTTGCGCATGCGGGCGCAGGGGGTGAGCCTGGCCATGGTTCGCGAGGCCGTACGGGCGAGCAACCGGGATGTCGGTGGCCGCACCCTTGAGCTCTCGGAATTCGAGTTCATGGTCCGCGGCCGCGGCTACATCCGCAGCACCGAGGATCTCGAGAGCATCGTTCTTCGGTCTGCCAGCGGTGTGCCGCTGCGCCTGCGCGATGTCGCCCGGGTGGAAATCGGGCCCGACGAGCGGCGCGGCATCACCGAGCTCAACGGCGAGGGTGAGGTGGCCAGCGGCATCGTGCTGCAGCGCTTTGGCGCCAATGCCCTGACCGTGATCGAGAACGTCAAGAAGCGCCTCGCGGAGATCACTGGCAGTCTGCCGGCAGGCACCGAGATCGTGCCGGTCTACGACCGCTCCCAGCTCATTGAGGCGGCGATCGAGACGCTGAAGACGACCTTGCTCGAGGAAAGCCTGATCGTCGCGCTGGTCTGCGTCGTGTTCCTCCTGCACCTGCGCAGCGCACTGGTGGCGATCCTGATGCTGCCGGTGGGCATCCTGATGGCCTTTGCCGCGATGAAGGGCATCGGCCTTGGCTCCAACATCATGAGCCTAGGGGGCATCGCCATCGCGGTCGGCGCGATGATCGACGCCGCCATCGTGATGATCGAGAACGCTCACAAGCATCTGGAGCGCGCACCTGCAGACAAGCCGCGCACCGAGGTGCTGATCGAGGCCGCGTCAGAGGTCGGTCCGGCGCTATTCTTCAGCCTTCTCATTATCACCGTCTCCTTCCTGCCGATCTTCACCCTGGAGTCGCAGGAGGGGCGTCTGTTCGGGCCGCTGGCGTTCACCAAGACGTTTGCCATGGCGGCCGCGGCGCTTCTGTCGGTGACGCTGGTGCCGGCCTTGATGGTGCTGTTCGTGCGCGGCCGCATCATCCCCGAGCACAGGAACCCGGTGAACCGTTTCCTGATCTGGATCTACCGGCCGGTGATCCGCGGCGTGCTGCGCGCCAAGGTCTTCACGATCGCGGTCGCGCTGATCGCCTTGGGCGTGAGTGTCTGGCCCGCCCGGCAACTGGGCTCCGAGTTCATGCCCAGCCTCAATGAAGGCACCTTGATGTACATGCCGACCACGTTGCCCGGGTTGTCAGTGACCAAGGCGGCCGAGCTGCTGCAGATGCAGGACCGCATCATCCGCGCGTTCCCGGAGGTGGCTTCGGTCTATGGCAAGGCCGGTCGGGCAGCGACCGCCACCGATCCCGCCCCTATCGAAATGTTCGAGACCATCATCAACCTGAAGCCGAAGGCTGAATGGCGGCCGGGGGTCACGATCGACAGCCTGAAGGCCGAAATGGATCGCGCGCTGCAGTTCCCCGGCGTGTCCAACGCCTGGACCATGCCGATCCGCGCGCGCATCGACATGCTGGCAACTGGGATCCGCACGCCGGTGGGCGTCAAAGTGTTCGGCACCGACCTCGCCGAAATGGAAAAGGTCGCGCGGCAGGTCGAAGCGGTGCTCCGCACCGTGCCCGGCACGTCCAGTGCCTATGCCGAGCGGGTGATCGGTGGCTACTACCTGGAGATCACTCCGGACCGCGAGGCGATGGGGCGCTATGGCCTGCTGATGGGCGATGTTCAGGATGTCATCGCCACCGCCCTGGGAGCCGAGGTCGTAACCACCACGGTGGAAGGGCGGGAGCGATACGGTGTCGCCATCCGCTATCCCCGGGACCTGCGCTCGAGCCCCCAGGCCATTGCCGCGGACGTGCAGGTAGCCTTGCCGGGAGGTGGCGCTGTGCCTCTCGGCGAAGTCGCCCGCATCGCGCTCACCCGCGGCGCCTCCTCGATCCGTACCGAGAATGGCCAGCTCGCCACCTATATCTTCGTGGACATCACCGGGCGCGACCTCGGCTCCTATGTCGACGATGCCCGCACGGCCGTCGCAGCGTCGGTCACTCTACCGCCGGGCTATTCGTTGGGCTGGAGCGGGCAATACGAGTACCTTGAGCGCGCCGTCGCCCGGCTGAAGCTTGTGGTGCCGGTGACGCTGCTGGTGATTTTCCTGTTGCTCTACCTCAACTTCCGCGCACTCACCGAAACCCTCATCGTCATGCTCTCGGTGCCGTTCGCGCTGGTCGGCGGCATCTGGCTGATGTGGTGGCTGGGGTTCAACATGTCGGTCGCCGTGGCGGTGGGGTTCATCGCGCTCGCCGGCGTCGCCGCCGAAACAGGTGTGGTGATGCTGATCTATCTCGAGCACGCCTGGGCCGAGGTTAGGGCCACCTGCGCAGCCGCAGGACGGCAGCCCACCCGTGCCGACCTTTACGACGCCATCATGGTGGGCGCGGTCGAGCGGGTTAGGCCGAAGATGATGACCGTGGTGGCGATCACCGCCGGTCTGGTGCCGATCCTGTGGAGCACGGGTGCGGGTTCGGAGGTGATGCAGCGCATCGCGGTGCCGATGATCGGCGGCATGGTCTCGTCAACCGTACTCACCCTAGTGGTCATCCCCGCGATCTACGCGCTCGCCAAGGGGTGGTTTTTGCCCGACGCCCGTCACGTTCAAGGCACGCCGGAGGTCCAGTCCGCGAAGTGAGGCCGCCACGAGACAATTGCGTGCTTCGGAAGATTGGGACAAGCTGAGCTATGCGCTCCGCTATGCCCTTTGGTCGCGCCCGCTGGTGGCGGGCGGCCATGGTGTGCGCTCTTGCGGAGGCCGGACGGGCATGACGGGCCCCGTCACCCTGCTGGCGCAAGATCCAGCGAGTGGGCGGCGCCGCTATTACAAGCTGTTCATCGCCCCTTCCCTCTTCGGCGAGTGGTTGCTCGTGCGCGAGTGGGGGCAGATCGGAAGCCCGGGACGGGTGATGAACAGCCATTTTGACAATGCAGGTGCCGCGCTCCTCGCCATGCAGGATCTGGTGAGAACAAGGCTGAAGCGCGGGTACTCGGTCACGCGGCCTTCCTAGGCAGGGGGGTCTTCACATAGGCACCGGAGCGCCCATATATGGTGGGCACGTTCCCTCAGTGACACCATTAAAGGTGTTCTTGCATGCGCGACTCAATGCGCGTTATAAGCTCGTCTTCAAGGGCGAGGAGTCGGCGCCAAGGCGCTGATGGGGGAAGGGTCCTGTTTACCTGACTGTCGGTATGGTGCTCGACGAACGGAACGGGCATGGCCCTTCTCGCGTTGATCTTTGCAGGCTTATGGGATAATATTCTTCTCATCGGCCAATCTGGAGGACCGTTTTCCAATGTCTGCGCAACAGCGACAGCTGCCTAGTTTGGCGAGTCTGCTTGAGCGTCGTGGCGTTCGAAAGGATTCGCGGTTCGGCGACTATCAAGACTATATCGAGGCCAAGACGGACAAGATCCGCCCCAGCCTTACTCCCCACCGCCAAATCCTGTCCGAGGGCAGCATGCATGTGGCGCTGGGGCGACGTGTCGTAACCAAGGGCACCAAGATCTAACTCAATGACCCTTGGTGCCGAGCCAAGCGATGAAGAACGCGCGCGGGCCATTGCCCGCGCGTTTGTTTTTTATAACGAGCGCTTCACGCAGTACATGGCCGCGATGATCGCCATCTCGGAGTCGGTCCCCGAGGAGATCAATAACCAAATCCGCAACGCCTTCACCCACGTTGCAAGGGCCGCTCACGCCGAAACACTCACCGACGTAAACGCCGAAGTGGAAAAGGCGATCGGCCACATTGAGCGCGCCTGTCGCGACTGCCTCAAGGTCTCCATCATCTACGCGCGGGAAAACCTTGATCAGCTCGTCGCGGACGTGGTGTTTTTCTACGGGTTTATGCCTCCCGACACCAAGGCCAAGCTTGCAACCCTCAAATCGTTGCGGAGGGAGGCCAATGTCGCCGAAACACGTGGCGACAAGGGGCAAGTCGAGAAGCTTGAGGAGATCCTTCGGATCATCCTTGACGCGTCCGACGACATCACCGCCCGTTACGATCGCGCCGGTAAGACCCATCAGCGCTTCTTCAGGAAGGTGAAGCTCTATTTCCGCCCACTATGGTTCATTGTGGCCGGCCTGGTGGGCGCGGCGCTCTCAGCAATCTTGCGGCCTTACCTGGGACCTTTCGTGTCCGATGCGTTCGGATATCTGCGCAGTCTGATCGGCATCTAACATCTCACGTCCCGCTGGCGGCGCATCGCGTTGGGCGGCACTACTGGGGTTTCGCACAGCAGCCGCTTTCCGGCCCTCCCCCCGCATTCTGAACCGGCGGGCACGGAACCGAGCCGTACGAACAAAAGACGCAGCAATCGCCCTCCAAGGGCTTGAGTTTCATTCTGCAAGCGCTGCACACGTAGAAGAACTGGCACGCATCGGTCGGCATGGCCTCGACAGCTTGGTGTCCGCAGTTAGGACAGGTTATCGTTGATGTCTGCTGCATCTGTAGTGCCCTCCGGCGCCACCTTAAGCCCCTGCCGTCCACGGGCAAAGAGGTCACTCCGAGCACAAGCTGCGCCCACCGTTCCCATCGGTTTGCGATGGACAGACCGTTATCATCAGGTGAAGATATCACCCACGTAATGACAGATTGCTATGCAAATGCAGCACACGCCGAATTGCCTGATCAACATCGAACTGGCTGACTACTACCGCGATGGAATGACGGCGCTAGACACTCGAGCACTGACGTTGCTTAAGAAGTCTTTCCCGACAATCGCAGTAGGAAAAGAGCAGCATAATGTCAGCATGTCTCATCTGTTTCCGCATTTTGTGCGGGATCTGATTCATCCGGAGCTTGTGATCGACGAGGAGTTTCTCATCGGTTGGAGCCTTCTCGTCCGATACACGCAGGCGCTCGACGCCCTTATGGACAACCATACCGACCGTTTCCTGATGAACCCAAGCGATCTTGCCTGCCTGCAGTTTGCCGCGACCGAATGTTTGTCGCGCTACTTCGCGGGCTCTGGCTCCCACGATCAGGCATGGATCGAGCTCAATGCCACCTTGCGGGGCCAGCTCGCTGAGGCTCGCGCCACGGCGACGGAACGTCAAAGCCAGGAATTGCACATCGAGAAGAACCGATTTCTGAACCTGGCCGTCCTTGCCGTTGAGCGCGATCAACCCCACGCATCTGTGCTGGAGGACAGTCGCCCGCTTCTCAGTGCGATCCAGATCCTCGACGACATCACCGACTTTTTTGACGACTTCACCGCGCGCAACGAGACGGGGCTCGTACAGGGTCTGCTGCGCTCTATGATGAAACCAGACCCCGAGAGGTCTGATGTGCTGCGGGCATTGGTCTCCAGCGGTGCGCTGCGGTCGCAGCTACGGTTGGCAATGAATGCCCTCTCAAAGTACCAGGCGCGCCACGCCCACAACGTGGGGGTCAGTTCGCCCGGCGGTCGGTACCTGGCAAAATTAGTAGAGCAGCTTGCCTCTCTGGAACTGATACTGACGGACTACAAGGGCGCTAACGCTTCCACGAAGACCAGCATTTTGGGCGAGATCTCGTCTCGCATAGAGTATCTCGCTGTGTCTTCGGTCTGAGGAAGTCCACATGCTCGGTGTCGACTTTGCTGAGTATATGAGCACAGCGCTCAAGGTTGTATTCCATTTTATTTTTTCGCCATTGGGACTCATAATTATCTTTGGCCCCGTTGTGCTGCAGAATTTCGTAACCAGACTCAAAGCAACAATCGACAAAACACAGAAAAGCACCGTCATTCTCAGCGGCACCAACCTTGAAGAGGGGCGGTTCGGGCACGCCCTCATCGAAATCAGTGTCCACTACTATTCGCTGGTGGCGGCGATGTGGGTGTGGATTGCCCGCCTTACGAACATGCTGTTTGACCGGATGGGACTTGTGACGATCGACCGGATCGTCCTGCAGGACAAGAATATACCTTTCACGGTCATCGTACTGCTGCTGCTCGCCGCCGTCATTCTGTTCTTATTTCTTATTCTCAGAGCACCGTTTTCGAACTTTCGCGCCTTCTCGCAGTATATCGCCCCTGCCCGTTCTCAATCCTGGTTCAGGCGCATCCTCTCCAACCACCTGACTTGGGCGAGGTTTGCCCTTGCTGGGGCCGGTCTGGGGTTGGTTTGGTTCGAGACCGTCTACGTCACCCCGGTCGTACGTGCTCGTTGATGCTCATGCCCGCGCTCAACGCACCCGGAAGCCTGGAAATCGTTCTTGGCGCGCTCATCTTCATCATTGGGTTGTCAGCGGATCTGTTAAGTCCAAACTGGGCTGTCCCCATGTTCGCGGTCTTACGCGATGTCTATGCTTCCTGGGGCCTGTTAGCGGTTTTGCTCGCTGCCTTCGGCGAGGCGATTCCCATCGTATCGATTTATCTTCCATTCTCGTTCGTCACGGTCCTTGCGCTCTTGTCGGTGGACTTTTCGTTCGCGAGCATTCTGCCTCTTTGGATCAGCGCCAACCTTGGCTACTCGCTGGGCTTGATCGTGAGCTACCTGATGGGTTCCGCATTTGCTGTGCGAAGAGACGCTTCCCCGAAATTTGAACCATCCAGGTTTCTGTTGGCCGGTCTCTTCGTCGCTGCGGCAAGCCCCAACCTGAACGCCCTGTTTGTCATGCAACTGGGCTCGGCACGTGCACCGGTACGGTTGGTCGGCGTCGCCTGTCTGGCGGCCGCACTCTGGTCCGCGTTCTGGTTTGCGATCATCCCCCTCGCCGGTTCAGCCGCGAGCAACGCAGTAGGCGCCGAGAGGACCTACATGGTCCTTGCGGCGGTATTGGTCGTGATGGGCATCATCAAGATGATGCGCGCGCAAAGGTCATGACGGGCGTTTCCAGGTCGCGCATTGCGGACACTGCCGTATGGCTATCGGCCGCGCGCGTGCCCTCGATCGTTCAAGCACGGCGGGGGCGGAGCGCAACCCGGTAACGGACCCCAAGTTCCCTTTTTGTTCTGGACACTGCCCCGCCTCTGTGAGCCATTATGGAGGCAAGGGGAGGGTTGATCATGGATGCGAGGAGGCAAGAACCGCAGGCTACCGCTGCACCGAAGGCGTTATGGCTTCCTCTGGCAGTGGCAAATCTCGCGTCGCGGCTCGACCATAGTGCCACCCTGTGCGCCGGTGACGTGATCGCGTTTATGGGCGTGGAAGCCAGGCGCCATGCCGGTGTTCCGTTGGTCACGGCGAACGTGCCGGCCGGCTTCCCCTCCCCGGCTGACGACTATCTGGAGCAGCCGCTCGATTTCAACGAGCTGCTAATCGACAATTTGGCCGCGACCTTCGCCGTGCGGGTCGGCGGAGACAGCATGATCGGCGCAGGCATCTTCGCCAATGACATCGCGATCGTGAACCGCGCCAAGACGCCAGCTGACCGGAGCGTCGTCTTGGCGCTTGTCGACGGCGGGTTCACCATCAAGCGCTATCGCCGGCGCGGCAACCGCATCTGGCTGCAAGCGGAGAACGCGTCCTATCCTGACATTCCGATCACCGAAGGCATGTCCTTCGAAGTGTGGGGCGTGGTCACCAAATCGATCCGCATGCTTTGACCATGGGCGCACCGGTCGCCCTGGTCGACTGCAACAACTTCTATGCCTCCTGCGAGCGTGTGTTCCAGCCGACCTTACGCGGGCGCCCGGTCGTCGTTTTGTCCAACAACGACGGATGCGTCATCGCCAGATCGAACGAGGCGAAAGCGCTCGGCATTGAGATGGGCGCGCCCTGGCATCTGAACCGGCAGAAGTTCGAGCGGCATGGCGTGATCGTGCGCTCGAGCAACTACACGCTCTACGGCGATATGAGCCGACGGGTGATGAGCACCCTGGGCGGCTTTACGCCGGACCTCGAGATCTACTCGATCGACGAGGCCTTTCTGGGCTTGGCGGGCTTTGAGCGGCGGCTGGAGCCGCACGCGCGCGACTTGCGCGCCACCGTACTGCAGTGGACCGGCATCCCGGTGTCGGTCGGCATCGCCCCGACCAAGACCTTGGCCAAGGTGGCCAACCGGCTCGCGAAGAAGGATCCAGAGCGCGGCGGCGTTTATGTGATGCTGGACCCCGATGAGATCGAGCGGGCGCTGGCCCGGCTAGAGCTGACCGACCTCTGGGGCGTTGCGGGACGGCTCGCCAGTCGCCTCCGGGAGGCGGGTATCACCTCCCCTCGCCTTCTCCGTGATGCAGACCCGCAGTTCGTGCGCCAGCGGTTTTCCGTCGTGATGCAGCGCATGGTGCTGGAGCTGCGGGGCGAGCCTTGCCTCGAGCTCGAGCAGGTGGCGGCCGACCGCAAGAGCATCATGGCATCACGGTCGTTCGGCCGACCGGTGACGGGCTTCGATGAGATGCGGGAGGCGGTGAGCACGTACGTGTCGCGGGCCGCTGAGAAGATGCGGCGGCAGGACCTGGCGACTGACAACATCGTGGTCTTCGTGCAGACCAACCGGTTCAAGCCGACCGACCCGCAATACGACGCGTCCAGAACAGTGCGGCTGCCGGTGGGGACGTCGGACACCGGCCGGCTCATCAAGGCGGCCGAGAGGGCTCTGCAGGCGGTCTGGCGCGACGGCTACAGCTACAAGAAGGCAGGGGTCATCCTGCTTGACCTGGTGCCGTCCGGGCGAGTGCAGGGTGATCTTTGGGATGCGCCCGACTCGCCACGGGCGCAGAGGCTCATGGCCGCACTGGACGCCCTGAATCGCAACCACGGGCGCGGGGCGGTCGCTTTTGCCGCGTGCGGCACGCAACGCGCCTGGTCGTTGCGTTCGGAACAACGGTCGCCGCGGTTCACGACCGACTGGCAAGAGCTTCTGGTCGTATAGTCAACGTCGCTGTCAGTTGGACTACACGAAGGTAGCCGCGGATGCGAACGTCGTTGGCCAGCCCTGTGAATTCAACAGATCTGGCCAGTATTTTGCTGAAAGACAGCCGGATCCCGCAGCGAAGCCTACGTGCTCAAAGGGCGTTGGTTTCAACGCTTGCCGACCCGGCGGCCATAAAGACCCGACACTGTTCGTGACGCTATCGCTTCCAGTTCCCTCTCGGATACGGGCTGGGGAAAGCCCCGTGTTGGCATTCACCTGCGTGTAGAAAACGGCCGGTGCGGACTGCTGCCATCAAGGTTGTGGGAATCGGCTATGCTTGTCCTAAGCGAGAAGGACAAGCAGATGCCCAAGAACATCGTGATCTTTTCCGACGGCACCGGCCAGGACGGCGGCGTCCGGGCAGAGCAGCGCTGGAGCAACATCTACAAGATGTATCGAGCCAGCCGGATCGCGCCGGAAACCGCAATCGACCCGAAGGAGCAGGTTGTCTTCTACGACCCCGGCCTGGGAACAGAGGCCTCCGCGACCGGCTGGACCAATATCGGCAGACAGGTCAGAAAGCTGCTGTCGAACGTGGACGGCAGCGGCATCACCATCAACATCGCCGACTGCTACGAGTTCATCATCAATCACTACCAGGCCGGTGACCGGATCTTCCTGTTCGGCTTCAGCCGCGGCGCTTACACCGCGCGCAGCGTTGCCAATCTGATGATGCTGTGCGGGATCCCGACCAAGAACGGGGATCAACCGCTGCCGCGGTTCCGGCGCGCCACGCGGCTCATTGCCGAAGAAGCGGTAACGTCGGTGCTCGAGCACGGTGCCGGACACCCCCGTGCGACGTATGAAGACGAGCGCCTTGAGATGGCCCGGCGCTTCCGCGAGAAATACGGCTCCCATCACCCCACCGGGGAAACCCACCGGTCCAACGCCGCGCCCTATTTCATTGGGGTCTTCGACACCGTGGCCGCGCTCGGTGCGCAGGGCATGCTGCGCTGGGGCATTCAGGCGGCCCTGTACGGCGGCTCGGTGGGTCTGGGGGCTCTGGCAGGGCTGGTCGCCGGCGGCCTCATCGGCACGGCCAGCTGGCTCTTCGGCGGTCCGTTCTGGATGATGCCCGCCGTCGGGGTGCTCGGTGGCGGCGTGCTCGGCGCCCTGCTTCTCTATCGCAGCCAGAACCGCCGCATCAGGAAGACGATCACCGACCATCCCAAGCCGGGGCAGTCCAGTTCGCATCTGGCGCAGTGGAAGGGTGAGCATTTCGATCGCCTGCTCAGTCGCTTCGTGAGCTATGCCCGCGCGGCGAACGCGATCGATGAAACGCGGGCGGATTTCGACCGTGTCAGCTGGGGCAACACCATGCACGCGGCCGCCGAGGTCGATGGCGTGACGCGGCTTGATCAGCAATGGTTTGCGGGCAACCATTCGGATATCGGCGGCAGTTACGCCGAGACCGAGTCGCGCCTGTCGGACATCGCCCTGCAGTGGATGATCGAACAGGCTCTTTCGGTGCCCTGCCCCCTCAAACTGGGGCCGGTCATCGTCCATGGCGAGCGCATTTCCAACAGCGGAACCGAGGGGATCCCTCTGTACCTGCGGCCGGACGCTGGCGGGCTCCAGCACTGCGAGGTCGCCGGCGGCCAGGACCTGGTCGAGGCGCGCATTCCGGAATGGATCCGGCGCCGTTTTGGCCTCAGCGGCTGGCGGGTCAAGATTCGTGACGTGAAGCCCGACCACAAACTTCACCCTTCGGTCCTGGAGCGGTTCGCACTGTCCGAGGTGCCACAGTGCGCCGGGCGGGGTCCCTATCGCCCCGAAGCGCTGAAGAACCACCCGGCGGTCAAGCCGTATTACCAGCAGCCGACGGAACCTGGGACCGGCATGCCGCCGCATTGATCCCGGCCGGTCCCCCCTTAAATGAGAGCGGCAGTCGCGTGCAAGCGGAGCGGTCAATGGCGCGTGTGGTGAGTGTTTTCGCCGATACCAACTACTTCATGCATCACAACGATCCTGACGCCTGCGACTGGCTCGGGCTTTTCGGGCAGGACGTTGAAGAGGTCCGCATCATCGTTGGACGGCAGGTCCAGCAGGAGCTTGAAAAGCATAAGTACGAGATGCGCGGCCGGCGGCAGAAGCGCGCCAGAAAATACGCGCGTCTGCTTGCGGACATCGCGATGTCGGACCAGCCTGTTGTGGTGCGCGACGCCCGACCTCGCGTGCTGTTGAACTATGTCCTGAGGCCAGTAGATTTTGAGCCGCCGGCTGGCCTGAAGGAGCAGTGGGCCGACGACCAGCTGGTCGCGGACGTGCTTGCCTTCAATGCGGAGCATCCGGCCGCCGGCGCGACGCTGCTGACGAATGACCCCGGACTTATGGCCCGCGGCAAGGGTTTCGGGGTGCGCGTGCAGGATCTGCCCGATCACTGGGAACTGCCTCCGGAATCCGACGAGAGCCAACGGGAGATCCAGCGCCTTAGGGCGGAGCTGGCTGAGCAAAGGCGCCGGGGGCCCTCGCTGGACATGGTGCTCAACTGGCGCGATGAGCCGGTGGCGGCAGCAATCACCGAAACCTGGTGGATGCCCTCCCTCACAGCGGCCCAGAGAGCTGCGTTGCTGGAGTCCGTCACCAGCCGTTTCCCCATGAAGAGCAACCTCAAGGAGGTGCCGGCCACGCCGCCGGCTTCAGGTGGCAGCTGGGCGGCGCCCAGCGATGAGGCGATCGGCACGTACACGACGCAATATCGTGGCTGGCGTGCCGATCTCGAGGCCTTTGTCGATAAGGCCCTTGGCGCGGGCCCGGACCGGATCGTGTGCCTGGAGCTTGATCTGGATCTCACCAACACGGGGGTGGAGCCCGCGGACGACTTGCGCATCGTGTTCGAGCTAACCGGACCGTTTCAGTTTCGCAGGCGCCCTGCCAAGGATGACGGCAAGCCGATTGCCCTGCCCGGACCTGACACACCGCCTAGGGAACTTTCTCGGGCACCTGTTCCTCCATCCCCGCCCCAGCCCACCGTGGTCCTCCCGCCGACACCCGCCAAAACCGTCCGCCGTGCCCCGGGCACGTTGGATCACCTCCAGCTGGGTCGGATGACCGACGCGGTGCTCAGACCGCTTCAGGGGATGAACAGCCCCACCAACACCGCGCGGATGCTGGCCAGCCAGTTTGAGCACATGACCGCTGTCGAGCGCCTGCATGCAAAGCGATACGGAACGGCGGCCGACCTGGTACGCGCGACCAACGTCCGCATGATGGATCCGATCATCCCGCCGAGCATGCTCAGGCCGATGAGGATCAATCGGGACCCCGAGGATTTTCACTGGGTCACCGACTATGATGACCGCAACGATACGGCGCGATGGGAGTTCGAGTGCGATCGGTTCGTGCATCATGGGAGGCCGGAATCCTTCGACCTGCTCATCTATGCCAAGGTGTCGTCGACGGAGGATCTGGTAGGCGAGCTCGCGGTCACCGTCACCGCACGCAATCAGAGGGAAACGTTGCGCAGGCGCTTTCCCATCAGGATCAAGGTTATCGAGCGCGATCCTGTCGCGCACGTGCGGGCGGCGCTCCCATAGGGCATGCGTAAGGGCCCACAGGGCCCTTGCGCTTAGCGTCGGTCATCTTTCTTCGGCACCAGCACCAGGTTGCCGGACACCGCAATGCCGGGCGGGATCTGGACGTTGTAGCCGTCCCCCCGTGCTGTCGGCCATGCGGCCCCGACCTTGTGCCACCAGGCACGATCATCGGGGTCTTTCCCTTCCTGCACGACGTAGAGCTCGTGAGACGGCTTCTTCGACATGACGCGTCCTTTCAGCTTGGAGATGGCTCTAGAGGCCCCTCACCATACGTCGTCGCGGCGTCTAAGGCACTGACCGTGCACACCATTTAGGCGCCTTCGTCGCACGTCCAAGGATCATGGGATACAAGGACGCGTCTTGCATTGAGCCGGCTGGGTGCCGCGAAAGCTAGTCGAAGGGGCGGAGGACCATCATCTTCCGCCCCTTGTTCTATGGGAGCACCGAAGTCCCCAGGCCGGTTGCCCGCGCGCGATGCGCCAACGGGCGCCCTCCCCTTGCCCATGACGACACGCCGGCATGGCTCTAGGCCCGCGAGGAGCGTTTTGGTCGTCTCTCCCGTGGCCCGGCGCACAGGCGGCCAGATCAGGTCGGTGATGGCTTCCGCGGTCACGCCGGCAAGGGCATCCAACCGTATCCCGAAGGGACCCTCGGTCGGACCCTCCCGTTGCCCGCGCGCCTTTATGCGCAAGCCTTTGTGATCCCCGACCGGCCGCACGGTGTGGCCGGAGAAACCAACGGGAGATCAACCCATGAAACGCAAACCTACCTCAAATGCCAAGGCGCCTACCCACGACGTCTTCATCATCGAGGGCGAAGGTGAGAACGCCTTCTGGACCAAAATCGGTGCGGGATGGCCCCACGCCGACGGGCGCGGTGTGAACATCAAGCTCAAGTGCCTGCCGATCGACGGCCGCATCGCTATCCGCCTCAAGTTTGAGGACAACGACGCCGAGGTGGGGCAATGACGCCCCCCCTCCCCTTCAATCAAGTGCTGCGCGGCGATTGCCGAAAGCGGCTGGGGGAGCTTCCCGATGCCTCCGTGGACATGGTGCTGACCGACCCACCCTATCTGGTGAACTATCGCTCCCGAGACGGTCGCCGCGTCGCCAACGACATCCACGGGGACTGGCTTGAGCCGGTCTTTGCCGAGCTCTATCGCGTCCTCAAGCCCAACAGCTACATGGTAAGCTTCTACGGCTGGCAGGCCGCGGACGCGTTTATGGGTGCATGGAAGTCGGCAGGGTTCCGGCCGGTCGAACACCTGGTCTTCGCCAAAGGCTATGCCTCATCGGTGCGGCGTGTACGCCGGCACCACGAGATGGCCTACCTCCTGGCGAAAGGATCCCCTCCCCTTCCCGCCCGGCCGATCTCGGATGTGCTGGGCTGGAATTACACCGGCAATCGCCTTCATCCGACGCAGAAGCCGGTCGGCAGCCTTGAGCCGCTCGTGCGGGCGTTCTGCCCCTCGGGGGGCATCGTCCTCGACCCGTTCTGCGGGTCGGGATCGTCGCTGGTCGCAGCAGCGCTTGTCGGCCGGTCATGGCTCGGTATGGAGCTTAGCGGACGGCATGCCGAGACCGCCGCCCGGCGGCTGATCATGCGTGAGGTCGCATAGACCGAGACGATTGGGTCGGCGGCACTTGCATGCGCCGCCCTTCGTCGCCGCATCCCATGATACAAGGATACAAGGATACGAGGACGCAGCGTCAAATTGTGCTGACATAACGTCGAGCAAAGATTATAGTTAGATATCACTCGATCTGGTCGGAGGCCACCATGCTGACAACAAGGTGGCGATCTGCCACGCCCATTTTCCTCGTAATCGGATGCATCGCCCTCTTCGCGATAATCTTCGACTCGCCGCTATCTTTTGTAGCGTCAGCCTTTGTTTTCGGACTTGTGGCTAGCCTTCTTGGCTAGCCACACAATCCATTCTTTGCCAACCATTCCGCCGCATCCTCTACGTCTCGTCATGGTATCCTTGCGTCCTTGCGTCTTTGTATCCCCTTATCCTTGCATCCGCGGATCATGGCGTCACAGGACGGCAACACCCCTCCCCTCAAATGGTTAACGAGCTGTTTACCGATTCCCCGGATAACAGGATCATGGCATCAAAGGATCAGCGGATCATGGGATACCCCGATCAGGGTATCCAAGGATGCCATGAGCAGCTGATCTGCTTGTCCCCGGATCATGGTATCCGCGGATACCATGAACACAGGAGGCACCGATGAAAGTCATCAGCTTCGTCACCCAGAAGGGCGGCAGCGGGAAATCCACGCTGTGCGTCTCGCTGGCGGTCGCAGCCCAGGAGGCGGGACGCAGCGTCTGCATTCTGGAAATCGACCGCCAGGCTACCATCACCGACTGGTACGCCCAGCGCGAGGAAGGGAAGGGGCCCGAAGTCGCCCAGGTAGCGGCCGAGAGGCTCGACGAGACCATCAACAAGATCAAGGCCGGCGGCTACGACTACGTGTTCATCGACACGCCTGGCGTCGATAACCCCGGCACCACGGGTGCCATCCGCGTCGCCGACTTCTGCCTGGTGCCTTGTCGGCCAACACCCGCCGATCTGAGGGCATTCCTGCCGACCCTGCAGGCCATCCACCGCCTCGGCAAAGAGTGGGCCTTCGTGCTCAACCAGGCTCCGCCGAAGAGCTACCGGGTCCGAGAGACCGCGGCAGGGTTGAGAAATATCGGCGTGCTCGCCGAAACGATCTTGGTGATGCGCAACGACCACCAGGACGCGCTCGGCGTCGGCCTGGGCGTCACCGAGTTCAACCCCGCCGGCCAGGCTGCGGACGAGATACGCCAGCTGTGGAAGTGGGTCGACAACCGCAAGAAGGACATCACCCGTGTCAAAGCAGCCTAAAAGACCTGACCTGCAAGCGCTGATCGCCGGTAATGCCGCGGTCGCGCTCGAACCTGAAGTGATTGCCGCCGCAGAGCCCGCAGGGGCACCGCCAACGGCATCCGAGGTTGTCCAGTTGCCAACCACCAGCAAGACCAGCCGCGCGGCGGCGAAAAAGGCCGCACCGGCACCGCAGGCAGGGCAGGGGACCTTGAAGCAGCGCACCACGCAGCTGACCATGTATCTCGAGGGGCCGGTCTACGACCAGCTTCGCGAGCTGGCCCATACCGAAAGGAAGAAGCTGCATCCCCTGCTGCGGGAGGGCCTGGACCTGCTGTTCAAGAATCGCGGGCTCAAATCCCTTGCCCAGCTTGAAAAAGGGCCGACTTCCTAACGCGTCATGTCAGCTGATCTTTGTATCCTTGGATGCAAGGATAGAAGGCATTTCCGTTGGCACGACTCGCCGGCTGGGTTACGCTGACCCATGGCCTCCACCGCGCGACTCAACCTCAAGACCCGCGACCAGTTCGCGGAGCTCAGCCTCCACGAAAAGAACGCCTACCTCCAGGACGTCGCCCGCAAGGTCTGTGAGGCCCAGGGCGAGGAATTCCTGCCCCTCGACAAGGATGCGCTCAGCCGTATCCGTCGGTTCTACAGCCGCCGCAGCTTTGCCGACCTGAAACTCGAGGAGCTGCCGGCCGAGGGTCTCGCCGGGGCGCTCAACCGGCTGGCCGAGGCCATCCGCACGGACGAGATCGCCAAGGTCCTCCGGCACGAACTTCCGGCGCCCAAGGCCACGCCCGCGAAAAGTCTGGTGCGCGATGCGCCGATCGACGACGCCCAGATGATGTTCTTCGTGCCGTCGGTCCACGATGCGCCCATCAAGGACGACTTCAACCTGATGGACATCGCACCGTTCGCGCTGTCCAAATCGGCCGGGCCCGGCATCATCCGGTACGAGCTCAAGGACGCCATCATTACCGTGGAGGGTGGCGCCGAGGTCGGCCTCGCCACCGCCTACGACTACGACATCGTCATCAACATGATCTCGCACCTGGCCGAGGCGACCAGGCGCTACCGCATCGACGATGCCAAGGGGCTTCGCCCCGGGCTGCCGGCCCGGGTCTACAAGCCGGCTGCCGCCGAGATCCTGAAGTTCTGTCGGCGCGAGCAGGGCGGAAAGCAGTACGAGGACCTCGAGCGGTCACTCGACCGTCTCCAGGCCACGCGCATCAAGATCACCAATCTCAACGGCAGTGCCGAAAAGGCCAAGGGCGGCAAGCGTCGCGAGATCGAGTCGTTCCCGCTTATCGGCCGCTACAAGGTCGTGACGCGCACCTCCCAGGACCGCATCGACCAGGTCGAGATCGACATCCCCAACTGGGTTTACGAGGGCGTGGTGAAGCCGGACGGCAAGCCGTCCATCCTCACCCTCAATCCGGACTACTTCCTGATCACCCGGCCGATCGCGAAGTTCCTTTACCGGCTCGCCCGCAAGGCCGCAGGACAGACCGAAGCCAAGTACGGGCTGTCTGAGCTGCACAAGCGCAGCGGCTCCAAACTGCCCAAGCACAAGTTCCGCCAGGCGATCGAAGAGATCGTCGACTCCGCCGTGCCGCTGCCCGACTACGACCTCAGTCTGATCGCCGGCGAGAGGGAGCCCGTGCTGCGCATGGTCAACCGCGCCGGGGCGTTGCCCGCGGCCGTGGAAGCCTGACAAATCCGCCGTACATCACTCCGCACCGAGCTGCCAAAATCACCGGGCCGGCAGGGCAGGGGCCTCTGCCAAAACTGCCGTACTTCGGTCCGCACGGCTTTGACAAAAATTCGTACTTCGCACCGATTCGCAGCGCATGGACTCCGCCGGCGACTTTTGTCAAATCGGCCGTACTTCGGTCCGGGTGCCTTTGACAAAAATGATGGAAATCAGCAGCTAGCCGGACTTATCCACAACGGGCCGGTTTTGGCACGCGTGACCGTACATCACTCCCACGGAAACCGTACTTCAATCCGTCAAAGCCGTACTTCATTCCGTCAGCACCGTACTTCGGTCCGCCAAAACCGTACTTCGGTCCCAAAATAGGGTCTAACCCCTTTGATTCATAAGGAGGAATTTCCCTAAAACTATATAAAACCTTATTAAAACTATAAAAACAGATTTCTAAAACGCTAGCGCTGACAGTTTTTCAATATGATTTTTTGAAGAGAAGAGATGGAGGCGTTCTCACGTGGTCAGAGGTGTTCAGCGGGGCAGAACTTGGAAAGGACGAGGGCCTGCCAAGAGGCAGACCCCGCATCACCGTTACGGCCATCGGCATCCCTGCCTGTACCGCCCTGCGAGAATGCCGCGTATCTCCCGCGAGGAAAAGGGGAGTGGTCACGTGGGAAGCATCAAAATCCAACCCCAGGCGGACGAGGACGCGCTTTCGTCGCTTCGCGCAATGCCGGACCAGCCCGTGTTGCTTGGCGCTCCGGAAACCGGTCCTAAACGCCTCCCAGAGACCCTCGCTCATCACCGTTCATAAGTATCCTCGGGGGGT
>VFQR01001361.1_pt1 | contig 19210 bp, 16 predicted proteins | sample 3512321 | NCBI WGS metagenome assembly VFQR01 (sample SAMN10412374, study PRJNA504923) | tailings metagenome | isolation source: Relicate 3 Philex TSF1 revegetated site | place: Philippines: Tuba, Benguet | collected 2017-08-29
ACGGCGTTGCAGCTCGGGCACCACCAGATCGAGGAAGTCGGCGGATCTTTCCGGGGTGACGATGCGCGTCAGGTTGAAACCGTCCAGGCCGGTGGCGTCGATCCAGGCGATCAGTTGTTCGGCCACTTGCTCGGGCGCGCCGACCACCAGCGGGTAGCGACCGCCTAGGGCGTGCTGCTGCAGCAGGCGGCGCTTGGTCCAGCCGCTGAAGGTCTTGACCACCGACTCGATGGCGTTGGTCTTGCGCGGCTGGATCGGCTCGTCCAGGCCGAAGGCGGCCAGGTCGATACCGGTGGAGCTGGAGAAATGCGCGATGCCGGCTTCCGGGCTGGCGTAGCGCAGGTACTCGGCGTGCTTGTCGCGGGCCTCTGCCTCGGTCGGTGCGACGATCACGGCGATGCCCATGAACACCTTGATGGCCTCGGCCGTGCGACCGGCCGCCATGGCGCTGGCGCGCACCTTGTCGACCTGGGCGCGCACCGCCGCGTGATCGTTGCCGCCGATGAACACGCACTCGGCATGCTCGCCGGCAAAGCGCAGGCCGCGTGGTGACGAGCCGGCCTGGAACAGCAGCGGCGTGCGCTGCGGCGACGGCTGGCTGAGGTGATAGCCCTCGACCTGATAGAACTCGCCCTGGTGGCGCACCTTGTGCACCTTGCCCGGCTGGGCGTAGACGCGCCGCTCGCGGTCGGCCAGCACTGCATCGTCCTGCCAGCTGCCTTCGAGCAGTTTGTAGAGCACCTCGAGGTACTCGTCGGCCTGGTCGTAGCGGCGGTCGTGCTCGACTTGCTGCGGGCGGCCCATGGCCTTGGCCGCGCTGTCCAGGTAGCCGGTGACGATATTCCAGCCGATGCGCCCTTGAGTGAGATGGTCGAGGGTCGAAAGGCGCCGGGCGAAGGTGTAGGGCGCCTCGTAGCTGAGGTTGGCGGTCACGCCGAAACCCAGATGCCGGGTTACCCCGGCCATGGCCGAAACCAGCAGCAAGGGATCGTTGACCGGTAGCTGGATGGCTTCCTGCAGCGGCAGGTCGATGCCGTTCTGGTAGACGTCGTAAACGCCGAGGATATCGGCGATGAACAGCCCGTCGAACAGCCCGCGTTCGAGCAACTGCGCCAGTTCCGTCCAGTAGCTCAACTGGTTGAACTCGGCCGAGCGGTCGCGCGGGTGCGTCCACAGGCCGTGATGGATGTGCCCGATGCAGTTCATGTTGAAGGCGTTGAGGAGGATTTCCCTGGCCATCAGATGGTCCCCCGGCGCGGTGGCAGGCGCTCGTTGAGCACGTAATCGCCGATGGCGTGGTACTTCCAGCGCACCGGGTCGTGCAGGGTGTGGGTGCGTGCGTTGCGCCAGTGCCGGTCGAGGCCGTATTCGGCCAGGGTGGCGCGGCTGCCGGACAGCTCCAGCAGCTTGCTGGCAATCAGCAGCGAGACTTCGGTGCTGATGGCGCGGGCTTCGGCCACGGCGATCGAGGCGGCGGCCACGCTCTGTTCGTCCGGCGCGGCCTGGGCGCGATCGACGAATTCGCCGGCGCGCTCCAGCAGCGCTTCGGTAGCATGCAGGCGGATCACCAGACGGCCGATTTCCTGCTGGGTCAGCGGGTCGTCGCTGGCCTTGTCGATGCCGGCGTCGATCCACGGACGCGATTTGTGCCGGACGAACTGCAGCAAGTCTTCATAGGCGGCGCGGGCGATGCCGGTGTCGATGGCCGCATGCAGCAGCTGGGCGAAGGGGCCGACGGTGGTCGGACGGTCGAAGGCGCTCTGAAACGGCACAACGTCATCGGCGTCCACCGGCACGTTATCGAGGATTACCGAGCCGCTGCCGGTGGTGCGCTGGCCGAAGCCGCTCCAATCGTCAATCACCTGCAGGCCGGGTGCCTGGCGCGGGATGAAGGCCAGTTGGCCATTGCCGTGCTCGTCCATCGCCAGGGTGGGGATACGCTGCGCATACAGCGCGCCGGTGGCGTAGAACTTGCGCCCGTTGACGCGGTAGTGCTCGCCATCGCGGCTCAGCCGGGTGTTGCGATCCAGCGCGGTCTTGGTGCCGAGTTCGGCCAGGGCATTGCCGAAGCGCCGGCCTGCCAGCACTTCGTCGTACAGACGACGTTGCTGCGCTTCGCTGCCATTGATGCGCAGCACTTCCAGGGCATAGAAGTGGTTCTGCGGTATCTGCCCGAGCGAGGCATCGGCCTGGGCAATGCGGGCGATGACCTTGGCCAGGGTGACGCTGGAAACGCCCGCGCCGCCAAAGGCCTTGGGCACGCTGATGGCCCACAGGCCGGAATGGCTGAACAGGTCCAGTTCAGCGTGTGGCAGGCGCCGTTCGCGGTCGCGTTCGGCGCTGCCGGGGGCCAGTACCTCGGCCAGGGCCAGGGCTACATCGAGGGCTTCGGCGTCGCTGCGAATCAGCGCCACCGTATTGGTCAGAGGTGCGTTCATGGCTCAGATCCAGGAATGGCGGGCAGGGTGGCGCTGGTTGAGGTGCCAGGCGCCGACGGCGTGGTACTTCCAGCGCACCGGGTCGTGTAGAGTGTGGGTGCGCGCGTTGCGCCAATGGCGGTCGAGGCCGAACTCGGCCAGGGTGGCGCGGCTGCCGGCCAGTTCCAGCAGCTTCTCGCTGGCCTGGAGGCTGATTTCGGTGGTGAGCGCCTTGGCTTCGGCCACCGCGATGGAGGCGCGGGCAGCGGCATCGGCATCGATGGCGCTTGCCGCGACTTCATCGAGCACGCGAGCGGCCTTGTGCAGCAGGGCTTCGGCGGCGTGCAGTTCGAGCTGCAGGCGGCCGACATCGGCGATCACGTAGGGATCATCGCCGGCACGCTCGACCTTGGCGTCGATCCACGGGCGAGCCTTGTGCCGCACGAAATCCAGGGTGTCGCGCAGCGCGCCGTCGGCGATGCCCAGATCGATGGCGGCCTGGATCAACTGGGAGAAGGCGCCCTGGATGCTCGGCTTGTCGGCCAGCGGCCAGAGCGGGATCAGGTTGTTCTCGTCCACCTCCACCTCGTTGAGCAGCACGGTGCCGCTGGCGGTGGTGCGTTGACCAAAGCCGGACCAGTCGTTGACAACGCGCAGGCCAGGGCGGCCGCGCTGGATAAAGGCCAGCCAGGGCCGGCCCTGGTCGTCCAGCGCCTTGCTGGCGATCCAGTGAGCGAAGAGAGCGCCGGTGGAGTAGAACTTCTCGCCGCTGAACAGCCAGCGACCGTCGCGCTGCACCAGGCGCGCCTGGATGTCCAGGGTGTGCTTGCTGCCCCGTTCGGGGCCGCCGTTGCCGATGCGCCAGCCGGCCAGCACGCTGGCGAACAGGCGCTGCTGTTGTTCCTCACTGGCGGCCGCCTGCAGGACGCCGAGCAGGCCGAACTGGTTCTGCGGAATCTGCCCGAGGGCCGGGTCGACCGCGGAGATGATGCGAAACACCTCGGCGATGGTCACGTAGGACAGCTGCGGGCCGCCAAAGGCGCGCGGCACGGCGATGCTGCCGAGGCCGCTGGCGGTGAAGCGTTCCACCAGTTCCCAGGGCAGGCGGCGCTCGCGGTCGCGCTGGATGACTTCCAGCTGCGCCGCGTCTGCCAGGGCATGTGCGGCCTGCAGGGCTTCGGCGTCGGTGCGGAGAATGGTGGCGGGGAAGAGCGAAGGGGCGACGTCCTGGTCGCTGTCCTCAAGGGTAATCGGACTGGTCATGCAAACCTCATCTCGTGGATGTGCCGCAACGGCACCGGGATGAGGGCGCAACGGAGCGGCTGGAAAAATCGAGGCTCCGGTGGTCCGGTTTTTATACCCTAGAAGATTTAAAAATATCTGTTAAATATGTTTTAGGAATATCCATGTGCCCAGAAGTTGGATCGATATCTGCTCTCAGTCCGTTTACGTTGCCGGACTAGGTCGCCAGCAATGTCGTGATCTGATTGACGCTGATCACTTGCCCGCTCCAGATCATTTCGTAATGCGCGCTCTGGATGATCGAGGTGACAGGGCGCGGCGTCATCAGCGCCCAGCAAATGTTGCCGGCAGAGCGAACCGAGTGATAACGCAGGCCTGCGCATGCTGCGCCTTTGACCTGCGCCCCCAGCTGATGCGAGTAGGCGTAGTCGTCCGGGGCATAGATGGGGTCCGACAGCGGCACCGCCGTGGCGTCGCGCAAGCCGGCTTCGTTGAAGCTGGCGGTCAGCCCTCTGAAGACGAAACGCTCGTAGTTGAGGTCCGGCACCTTCGACCAGTAGCGCTGCTGGTGGTAGCACACCTCGGCAATCGCGGTATCCATTCTGTCCGCCAGGTACAGCACGCCGAAGCTGCCGCTGCTGAAGCGCGAGCCAGCCGGGTTGACGTGGGTGAAGGGCGCCGTCGCATAGGAGCAGCCGGCAATGCCGAAGGGAATCTGATCCCGCGCGATCAGCTCCAGGCGACCGATCTCGTTCTGCAGCCTTGGATTGGTCAGCGCCTGGATCTGGTAGAGGGCGTCGAAGTCCTCTGCATCGGCGACGTCATCGAACAGGGCGATGGGTGGGAACTTCGAATTGACCAGGCGGTAGGCCTGTACGGGTTGATCGTCCAGCAGCGGCAGGTCGCTGAGCATTACCACTGGGCACCTCGCAGGGTGTCGATGCGCCGGAACGTCTCGTACAGCGAGATCATGTCGCCCTGGGCCATGACTTCCAGCGGCGCGCGGCCGTTGAAGAATTCATTGTGGTTTTTCATCAGGGCAAAGCCATAGACGTTGTCGGGGTTGTCGAAGACCACGCGCAATGCGGCATGGATGTTCAACACCAGGCTGATGCGCTGCATTTGGTCGGAATCCAGGCTCACCGTCCACGCCGCATCCTGCTGGCTGGCGCGGGTGTAGGTGCTGCGGGAAATACGCAGTACTCGGCAGGCCTGCTCGGGAGAGGCTTTCCACTTGTCGAGAATGTTCAGCGCAGCGCGCAGGCCGGCTGCGCACTGGCTTTTCGAGAAGTCCTGAATCTGGATGGCGGTCGCGGTCATGGCAAGCTCTCTTTAATCTGCAGAACAAAATATAGCACATATTGTTCTGCAGACTAAAAGAGCCTGTTCCGCGATATCAGCCTCGCCCGAGGCGCTGCTGCAGATCACGAGCGTCATAGGGCGCCCGAACCTTTACGTCGTTATCGAAGTAGCAATAGACATCCCGCGCCTTGCGCCGGGGCTTATGGCCCGCGTCGATCAGGCGCGCGTCATCGGGTTGGCCGCCGGCAGCCCAGGTTTCGATGCGCTGCTGCCAGTGCTGCAGGGCTTGCGGCGAGTATCCGCTGACATAGAGCTCGGCATCGCCGTGCAGGCGCAGGTAGAGGAAGTTGGCGGTGATGTCCTCGGCGTAGGGCCATTTGCCTGCCGTATCCGCCACTACCAGGGCGACGCCGCGCTGACGCAGCAGTTCGATGAAGGCCGGCTCGCGGAAACTGGCGTTGCGGATTTCCACCGCATGGCGCAGCGGACGACCGGCCGCTGCGTCCAGGTAGCCGGCCACGTGCAGGCGGGCGGAGGCATGGCGGGCAAGGCTGCGAGCCTGCTCGGTGTCCGTCGGCAGCTTGGCGAGGAAGTTGGCGAAGAGGTCTGCGTCGAAGCGGAAACTGGGTGGAAACTGCCAGAGGATCGGGCCGAGCTTTTCCTTAAGGCTCAGCAGGCCGGAGGCGAAGAAATTGGCCAGCGGTTCGTCGATCTCCACCAGCCGACGCACATGGGTGATGAAGCGCGGCGCCTTGACGCTGAAGACGAAGTCATCGGGCGTCTGCGCTGCCCATTTGCCGTACCGCTCGGGTGTCTGCAGGCCGTAGAACGAGCCGTTGATCTCGATGCTGTTGACCTCGCGCGAGGCGAACTCCAGTTCGCGCCGCTGGGCCAGGCCCTTGGGGTAGAAGTCGCCGCGCCAGGGGGCGTAGCGCCAGCCGGAGATGCCGATGCGCACATCGCTCATGCCGGCACCTGCGGCAGGCGTGGGCAGTGCTGGTCGGAAAGGGTCATGGGCATTACCTCGCAACTCGCATGTTTCATTCGATAGGCGCGAGGTGCGGTCATTCGAGTCAATTTTTTCTGAACCGCAGAGCGCGGACGCGGCCACAACTATATGGACCTGCGTGGAGGAGTTACGAGATGTCCGGTGAAATCAGTCTGCTATTCATTGCGCTCGGCGTGATCATCATCCTGCTCGACCTGTGGGCCATCGTCAGCGTCTTTCGCAGCGACAAGGGCGTGGAGAGCAAAGCCCTGTGGTCGCTGCTGATCGTGCTGCTGCCGGTGCTGGGTCTCGGTCTGTGGGGCCTGTTCGGGCCGCGCGGGATGAGCCCGCCGCCGTCCTCGCCGGAGCACAGCAAGTAACAGCACAGGCGAGAAGAGGAAGGTCAGATGATCGCTGATAGTTCGACGGAGCCAGCCATATGCGCCGGCAACGCCCGGTACGGAGACGAACGCCATGCCTAGGGCCATCTGGAAAGGCGCCATCAGCTTCGGTCTTGTGCATATTCCCGTCGCCCTGGTGACCGCCACGTCGACCCAGGGCGTGGATTTCGACTGGCTGGACAAGCGCAGCATGGACCCGGTCGGCTACAAGCGGGTGAACAAGGTCACCGGCAAGGAAGTGAGCAAGGAAAACATCGTCAAGGGCGTGGCCTACGAGAAAGGCCGCTACGTGGTGCTCAGCGAGGAAGAGATTCGCGAAGCGCACCCCAAGTCGACGCAGACCATCGATATCTTCGCCTTCGTCGACAGCGTGCAGATACCTCTGCAGCACATCGACAAGCCGTACTACCTGGCCCCTGACCGCCGCGGCGAGAAAGTCTATGCGCTGCTGCGCGAAGCGCTGAGCAGCACCGACAAGGTGGCCCTGGCTCATGTGGTGCTGCACACCCGCCAGCATCTGGCGGCGCTGATGCCGATCGACTCGGCCATGGTGCTGGTGATCCTGCGCTGGCCGAGCGAAGTGCGCGGGCTGGAGACGCTGGAGCTGGATGATTCGGTGACCAAGCCCAAGCTGGCCAAGAGCGAGCTGGACATGGCCAAGCGCCTGATCAAGGACATGAGCGCCGACTGGCAGCCCGAGGAGTATCAGGACAGCTTCCAGGACCGCATCATGGCGCTGGTGGAGAAGAAGGCCAAGGCCGGCAAGATCGAGAACGTCGAGCAGGTCGAGGGCGAAGAGACCCGGCGCAGTGCTGATGTCATCGACCTGACCGAACTGCTCAAGCGCAGCCTGGGCGGCAAGCCCGACAGCAAGGCGAAAGCCAAGCCCAAGGCGAGCACGCCCCGCAAGAGCCCCAAGACCGCACGCAAATAAGCCGGGATACCGACCATGGCCAGAGCGCAGAGCGAATACAACCGCAAACGCAATTTCGAGCAGACCAGCGAACCGCGCGAGCAACCGCGCAAGCGCCGCAGCAAGGCCGGTGCGCTGCGTTTCGTGGTGCAGAAGCACGATGCGCGCCGCCTGCACTACGACTTTCGCCTGGAGCTGGACGGCACTCTGAAGAGCTGGGCGGTGCCCAAGGGGCCGAGCCTGGACCCGACGCAAAAGCGCCTGGCGGTGCACGTCGAAGACCATCCGCTGGATTACGCCAGCTTCGAAGGTAGCATCGCCGAGGGCAACTATGGCGCTGGCGACGTGATCGTCTGGGACCATGGCATCTGGCAGCCGCAGGGCGACCCGGCGGCTGCCTACCAGGCCGGCAAGCTCAAGTTCACCCTGGTGGGCGAGAAGCTGGCCGGGGATTGGACGCTGGTGCGCACGCGGCTGCGCGGCAGTGGCGACAAGGAGCAGTGGCTGCTGATCAAGGAGCGCGACGACACCGCGCGCCCCGGCGACGAGTACGACATCGTCGAAGCGCAGCCGCAAAGCGTGATCAGCGGCGCGCTGGTGGGCGGCCCGAGCAAGGTGGCCAAGCGCAAGGCATCGACGAAACCGGCAAACAGTCGCAAGGCCCAGACGGAGTCCCCCGACAGCCTGGCGCCGCAACTGGCGACACTGGCCGAGCGCCCGCCCGAAGGCGACTGGCTGTATGAGGTGAAGTTCGACGGTTACCGCATCCTGGCGCGGGTGCGCGGCGATGAGGTGCGTCTGTTCACCCGCAATGGCCATGACTGGACGGAGCGCCTGCCGCAGCAGGCCAAGGCTCTGGCCAAGCTGGGCCTGAGCGACAGCTGGCTGGACGGTGAGGTGGTGGCGCTCAACGAGCAAGGCCTGCCGGACTTCCAGCAACTGCAGAACGCCTTCGACATCGGTCGCAGCCACGATCTCATCTACTACCTGTTCGATGCGCCGTTTCTCAACGGCGAAGACATGCGCGAGGTGCCCCTGGAAACTCGGCGCGCCCAACTCAAGACAGCATTGGGCAGCACGCGGCGCAGCCCGCTGCGTTTTTCGGAGGTCTTTACTGCCCATCACCGCGACATCATCGAGAGTGCCTGCGCCATGTCCCTGGAAGGCGTCATCGGCAAGCGCTCCGGCAGCCTCTACGTGTCGCGGCGCAGCGCGGACTGGATCAAGCTCAAATGCCGAATGCGCCAGGAGTTCGTCATCGTCGGCTACACCCAGCCGCAGGGCAGTCGCAGCAGCTTTGGCGCGCTGCTGTTGGCGGTGAACGAGGCCGATGGGCTGCGCTATGCCGGGCGGGTCGGCACCGGCTTCGGCGATGCCTCGCTCAAGGCCCTGCACGCGCAGTTGCGCAAGCTGGGGCGAGACGACTCGCCTCTCGCGGGGAAACTGACCGCCGCCCAGGCCCGTGGTGTGAGCTGGGTCGAGCCGCAACTGGTCGGTGAAGTGGAGTTCGCCGAGTGGACGCGTGAAGGCATCGTGCGCCAGGCCAGCTTCATTGCCTTGCGCAGCGACAAGCCGGCGGCGCAGATCGTTCGTGAGCACCCACGTACGCCAGGTACGGCCAAACCGAAGCCCGAGGCCGCAAGCTCACGCCAGTCATCCGCCAAGGCGCTGGTGGCCGGGGTGCCGATCAGCCATCCGCAACGAGTGATCGACCCGGACAGCGGCACCACGAAACTGCAGCTCGCTCAGTTCTATGCGGATATCGCCGAGTGGTTGCTGCCGTACCTGCGCAACCGGCCGGTGTCGCTGGTGCGGGCTCCGGACGGGGTAGGGGGCGAGCAGTTCTTCCAGAAGCATGCCGAGCGCCTGGCGATCCCCAATATCAAGCACCTCGATCCCAAGCTGGACCCCGGCCACGCGCGGCTGATGGAAATCGACAGCGTGCCGGCCCTGGTCGGTGCAGCGCAGATGGGCTGCATCGAGTTTCACCGCTGGGGCGCTACCAGCGACCGCATCGAAACGCCCGATCATTTCGTGCTCGACCTAGACCCGGACCCGGCGCTGCCGTGGCGCAGCATGCTGGAAGCGACCCGGCTGACCCTGGCCGTGCTCGACGAACTGGGCCTGCAGGCCTTTCTCAAGACCAGCGGTGGCAAGGGCATGCACATCATCGTGCCGCTTGCCCGGCACGCCGACTGGGATACGGTAAAGGGCTTCGCCAAGGCGCTGGCGCAGTTCATGGCCAGGCAGCTACCCGAGCGCTTCACCGCGACCTCGGGGCCGAAGAATCGGGTAGGCAAGATCTTCATCGACTATCTGCGCAACGGCCGCGGCGCCAGTACGGTGTCGGCCTATTCGGTACGCGCGCGCCCCGGCCTGCCGGTTTCGGTGCCGATCGCGCGAGGCGAGCTGGACGGCCTGCGCAGCGCCCAGCAGTGGACGGTCGCCAATCTGCAGCAACGCCTGGACGGGCTGCGCGAGGATCCCTGGACCGGTTATGCCAATCGCCAGCGCCTGACCCGCGCCATGTGGGACAGGCTCGGCGCCGAGCCGCCCTGAGCCTGGCGCTCAGATCAGCAACAAGACGAGCAGGGCCGTACAGGCTGCGAGCAGGGCGACCACTCGGGTGGAGCTCAAGGCCAATGCGTGTCCGCGCGCGCCGCGGGTGAAGCGTCCGCGTACCTTGTGCAAACCGGCGACGGGGTGAAACAGGTTGTCGTCTGCCGATTGCGCCTGGCGTTCGTCCAACTGCCCCTGCCATGCGCGGCGCGCCAGAAGCCAATCGAGCAGACCCGGAAACAACTGGGTGCCGATGATGGCCTTCAGCGTCGGCAGGCCGACCCACAGTTCCCTAGGCGGTGCGCTAGCGACGCTGAGAATGGCGCGCGCCGCGACCGCCGGATCATGAATGGGCGGCACGGGTTGCACACAGTTACCCAGCTTGTTGCGCGCCCAGTCGAACTGCGGGGTATTGATCGCCGGCAGTTGCACCATGCACACCTTGATCTTGCTGCCCTGGTGAATGAGTTCGCAGCGCAGCGAGTCGGTGAAGCCGCGCAGGGCGAACTTCGCCCCGCAATAGGCCGACTGCAGGGGAATGGCGCGATAGGCCAGCGCCGACCCCACCTGGATGATCACCCCACGGTCGCGCGTGCGCATCAGGTCGAGCGCCGCCAGCGTGCCATGCACGGCGCCCAGGTAGGTGACCTCGGTCACCCGCCTGATCTCCTCCGGTGTCAATTGCTCGATCGCAGCGAACACCGTGACCATCGCCGAATTGATCCATACCTCGATGGCGCCCAGCTCGGCCTCGCAGCGTTGCGCCGCCTGTGCCACGGCAGCGGCATCGGCGACGTCCACGCTGATCGCCAACGTCGGCACGCCATAGGCCTGCAGCTCCTCCACCGCGCCTGCCAGGCCCTCGTCGCTGCGAGCCAGCAGGCCGACGGCATAGCCCGCGGCAGCGAAAGCATGCGCGGTGGCGCGGCCGACACCGGCGCTGGCCCCGCAGATCACCACCAGCGGACAATCGTTTCTCTTCATTCAGGCAGCCTCTCGACGATGGGCAGGATCATTTCTTGCGCTTGCCCGGCAGCAGCGAACCGAACAATTGCTTGGCGGTTTGCGCGAGGATGCCGCGCTGGTCCGGGTCGCCCTGCAGCAGGGTGGAGGCGAACTGCTTGGCCTGCTCCAGGCTGATATGCGGCGGCAACGGTGGGACATCCGGATCGGTGCGAAATTCCAGCAACACCGGACGATCCGCAGCGAGAGCCTGCTCCCAGGCCGGGCCGACATCCTCTTCATGCTCGACCAGCACGCCGGTCAGGCCGATGGAATTGGCAAAGGCATGGTAGGGCACGTCGGGAATGTCCTGCGACGCCGCGAACTTCGGATCGCCCTCAATCACCCGCTGCTCCCAGGTGACCTGGTTGAGGTCCTGATTGTTGAATACTGCCAGCACCCACTGCGGGTTCTCCCATTCGCGCCAGTACTTGGCCACGGTGATCAGCTCAGCCAGGTTGTTCATCTGCATGGCGCCGTCACCCACCAGGCCGACCACCGGACGGTCCGGGTGGGCGAACTTGGCGGCGATGGCATAGGGCACCGCCGCGCCCATCGAGGCCAGGCCGCCGGACAGCGAGCAGAGCATGTCGCGGCGTATCTTCAGATCGCGGGCATACCAGTTGGCGCAGGAGCCGGAGTCGCAGGTGACCACGGCGCGCTCCGGCAGGCGCGGCGACAGCTCGTAGACCACCCGCTGCGGGTTGATCGGCTTGGCAGAGACCATGGCGCGGCTTTCCAGGGTCTGGTCCCAGTCGCTGCGCCAGTCCTCGATAGTGGTGCGCCAGCTGTGGTCCTGCTTGTCCTGCAGCAGCGGCAGCAAGGCGCGCAGGGTTTGCGCGGCATCGCCCTGCAGATTGACCTCCATCGGATAGCGCAGGCTGAGCATGTCCGGCTGGATGTCGATCTGCACGCCGCGGGCCTGGCCCTCCTTGGGCAGGAATTCGGAGTAGGGGAAGCCCGAGCCGATCATCAGCAGGGTGTCGCACTGCTCCATCATCCTGTAGCTCGGCACCGTACCGAGCAGGCCGATGGAACCGGTGACCCAGGGCAGGTCGTCAGGCAGCACAGCCTTGCCGAGCAGCGCCTTGGCCACCCCGGCGCCGAGTTTCTGCGCCACTTCGAACACCTCATCACTGGCATTCAGCGCCCCGGCGCCTACCAGTATGGCGACCTTCTTGCCGCTGTTGAGTACCTCGGCGGCGCGCTGCAGATCCGCTTCAAAGGGCACGACGCGCGGGTGGCTGTAGCCGATGCCGCTGTGCACGGTGCCGTGCTTGTGCGGTGGCTCCTCGTACTCGGCTTCCTGCAGGTCGTTGGGCAGGATGATCGCCGTCACCCGCCGCTCGCCGAGGGCGGTGCGGATGGCGCGGTCGATCAGATGCCGCACCTGCGCCGGCGCGCTGGCCTGCTGGACGAAGGCGCCAGCGACGTCCTTGAACACCGAAACCAGGTCCAGCTCCTGCTGGTAATGCCCGCCGAGCGCGGTGCGCGCCTGCTGGCCGGTAATTGCCAGCACCGGCATATGATCCATGCGCGCGTCGTACAGGCCGGTCAGCAGATGGGTGGCTCCCGGCCCCGAGGTAGCGATGCAGACCCCCAGCTGGCCGGAGAACTTGGCATCGGCGGCCGCCATGAAAGCGGCCATCTCTTCGTGGCGGGCCTGGATGAAGCGGATCTTGCCATTGGCCCGGTTGAGCGCGCCGAACACGCCGTTGATGCCGTCCCCGGGATAGCCGTAGATACGCCGTACACCCCACTGGTAAAGCCGCTCGACGATGAAATCTCCGACTGTCGTGGTCATCTGCACCCTCCGTTCGATCGAGTTCGGGTCAGACGAGGCAGCGCCGGCAAGGCCGCTCGCCGCTGTCGTGACCTTAGTGGTGGACGTGAGGCGGCCACGGAAGTTTCTACTGTTTTATCCCCGTTCCCAGACCGGCAGGCAGGTCGCGGTGTTTCGGCGCCGACCGAGCGGCACGGCCGGCGCCTGTCACCATTGCTTCGCCATTTCGTCACATCCCTGCCACCGCGATTGGTTGCAATCGCAGCAAACGCCTGGAGGATGCTGCGATGCAGATATGCGTGATAGGAGCGGGATACGTTGGGTTGGTCACGGCCACCTGCTTTGCCGAGATGGGCAATCAGGTGATCTGCGTCGAGCGTGACCCGCAGCGCGTCGCCAGGCTTGCCCAGGGTGAGGTGCCGATCTACGAGCCCGGGCTGGAAAGCATGCTGCGGGCGCAACTGGCCAGCGGGCAGCTCAGTTTCAGCGCCCAGCTCAATAGCGGCATCCGCCGCGCCGAGATCATCTTCATCGCCGTGGGCACGCCCAGTGGCGAGGACGGTTCGGCTGATCTTTCCCACGTGCTGGCGGTCGCCGACGAGCTGGGCGAGCGGCTGGAACACGCCTGCCTGGTCGTCGACAAGTCCACCGTGCCGGTGGGCACCGCCGAACGCGTCGAGCAGCGCATCAACGCCGGCCTGGCGCGTCGCGGCAAGCGCGTGCGGGTGAGCGTGGCCAGCAACCCGGAATTTCTCAAGGAGGGCTCGGCGGTCGAGGATTTCATGCGCCCTGACCGGGTCATCGTCGGCTGTGACGACGAGCGCGGGCGTGAGCTGCTGCGCAGGCTGTATGCGCCGTTCCTGCGCAATCATGACCGCCTGCTGTGCATGGGCGTGCGTGCCGCCGAGTTCAGCAAGTACGCGGCCAACGCCTTCCTGGCGACCAAGATTTCCTTCATCAACGAGATGGCCGGCATCTGCGCGCGCCTGGGCGTGGATATCGAGGAAGTACGCCGCGGCATCGGCAGCGACCGGCGCATCGGCACGCACTTCATCTATGCCGGCTGCGGCTATGGCGGCTCGTGCTTTCCCAAGGACGTCAAGGCGCTGATCCGCACGGCGGAGCACGAGGGTATCGAGCCGGGCATCCTGCGTGCGGTCGAGGCGCGCAATGCGCTGCAGAAGACCCTGCTGTTCCAGGCCCTGCGCGAGCACTTCAACGGCCACCTGCAGGGCCGGGTCGTCGCGCTCTGGGGCCTGGCATTCAAGCCCGGCACCGATGATCTGCGCGAAGCACCGAGCCTGGTGCTGCTCGAGGCGCTACTGATCGCCGGCGCCAGGGTGCAGGCCTGCGATCCGGCGGCAACCGCCGCTGTCGCCGCGCGCTACCCCGAGGCCGTCCAGTCAGGGCAGCTGGTGCTGAGCGAATCACCCTATGCCGTTACCCAGGGCGCCGATGCACTGGTGCTGGTGACCGAATGGAAGCAGTTTCGCCAGCCGGATTTCCCGCGCATTCGCGGCGCCATGCGCATGCCGGTGCTGTTCGACGGGCGCAATATCTACGAGGCCGAACAGCTGGCGGAGCTGGGTTTTCTCTATCGGGGCATCGGGCGGCCTGCAAGCGGCAGTTGTAAGGCCAGCGCGGCTTGATAGACTGAGCGCGCATTCCAACCATCCCCATCTGGGAGTCCCATGATCAAGAAATGCCTGTTCCCCGCTGCCGGTTACGGCACCCGCTTTTTGCCAGCGACCAAGGCAATGCCCAAGGAAATGCTTCCGGTGGTGAACAAGCCACTGATCCAGTACGGCGTCGAAGAGGCACTGGAGGCCGGTCTCAACCAGATCTCCATCGTCACCGGCCGCGGCAAGCGCGCGCTGGAAGACCACTTCGACGTGAGCTATGAGCTCGAGCACCAGATCAAGGGCACCGACAAGGAAAAATACCTGGTGGGTATTCGTCGCCTGATCGACGAGTGCAGCTTCTCCTACACCCGTCAGGTCGAGATGAAAGGCTTGGGCCACGCCATCCTCTGCGGTCAGCCGCTGATCGGTGACGAGCCCTTCGCCGTGGTCCTGGCCGACGACCTGTGCCTGAACCTGGAAGGCGACAGCGTACTGGCGCAGATGGTCAAGCTGTACAACCAGTTCCGCTGCTCCATCGTCGCGATCCAGGAAGTGCCCCGCGACGAGACCTCCAAGTACGGCGTGATCGCCGGCGAGATGATCCGCGAGGACATCTACCGCGTCAGCAACATGGTGGAGAAGCCCAAGCCCGAGGACGCGCCGTCGAACCTGGCGATCATCGGTCGCTACATCCTCACCCCGGACATCTTCGACCTGATCCGCAGCACGCCGCCGGGCAAGGGCGGCGAGATCCAGATCACCGACGCGCTGATGCGCCAGGCCCAGCAGGGCTGCGTGATGGCATACAAGTTCAAGGGCCAGCGTTTCGACTGCGGCAGCGCCGAGGGTTACATCGACGCGACCAACTTCTGCTTCGAGAATTTGTACAAGACCGGCAAGGCGTTCTGATACGACTGCCTATCAGAGCAGCCTTTCGTAGGAGCCCCGCCTCGGGGCGAAGCCTTGCGCTGTCTCGTCGCCCAGGTTCGCGGCGGGGCGCCGCTCCTACCGAATCGGTGCGTTGATGCGCCAACTGACGCCACCTTCGGGTGGCGTTTTGCATTTCAGGGAATTGGCATCTGTTCCGAACCCGGCCCCAGTGGCTGGCCGTAGCTGAATTCCACGTAGTTGCCGGCAGGATCGCGCAGGCCGCAGTAGTAGCCGACCGGATAGGGCTCGTCACGAGGCGGCCAGATCAGGCAGCCTTCGCGCTCGGCCAGGGCGGCGATGCGGTCGACTTCCTCGCGGCTGCCCAGGGCGAAGCCGAAGTGGCTGTAGTCGTTGGCGGCCAGATTGCGGTCCTGGCCGCCGGGCATGATGACGAAGATGAACTGATGCTCCTTGCCCGGTTCGGCCATCCAGACGATGCGCGTGCCCTTGCCGGGGCGCTCGTGGATCACCTGCATTCCGCAGAATTGCGCGTAGAAGGCGATGCAGGCATCGAGATCGGGTACATGCAGGGCGAGATGAGTCAGGGTAGGGCGCATATCCACCTCCTGCTTTCAGCTTAGCGCTGGCCTTTACGGTATGCTCCCCATCTGCCAAGGAGATACCCCCAATGAGTTACGACTTCGACCTGTTCGTGATCGGCGCCGGTTCAGGCGGCGTACGTGCGGCGCGCTTCGCCGCTGGTTTTGGTGCCCGCGTCGCGGTGGCCGAGAGCCGCTACCTCGGCGGCACCTGCGTCAACGTCGGCTGCGTACCGAAAAAGCTGCTGGTGTATGGCGCGCACTTCGCCGAGGACTTCGAGCAGGCCACAGGTTTCGGCTGGTCGCTGGGCGAAGCTAACTTCGACTGGGCGACACTGATCGCCAACAAGAACCGCGAGATTCAGCGCCTCAATGGCATCTATCGCAATCTGTTGACCAACAGCGGCGTCAGTCTGTTCGAAGGTCATGCGCGCATCGTCGATGCCCACACCGTCGAGGTCAACGGCCAGCGGCATAGCGCCGAACGCATCCTCATCGCCACCGGCGGCTGGCCGCAGATTCCCGACATTCCCGGTCGCGAGCACGCCATCAGCTCCAACGAGGCGTTCTTCCTCGAGCAACTACCCAAGCGCGTGCTGGTGGTGGGCGGCGGCTATATCGCCGTGGAGTTCGCCTCGATCTTCCATGGCCTGGGCGCGCAGACGTCGCTGCTGTATCGCGGCGACCTGTTCCTGCGCGGCTTCGACGGCGCGGTGCGCGAGCACCTGCGCGGCGAGCTGAGCAAGAAGGGCATGGACCTGCAGTTCAACGCCGACATCGCCAGCATCGAACGCAGAGCCGACGGCAGCCTCAAGGCCACGCTCAAGGATGGTCGCGTACTGGAGGCCGATTGCGTGTTCTACGCCACCGGTCGCCGGCCGATGCTGGACAACCTCGGCCTGGAGAACGTCGAGGTCAAGCTGGACGAGCGCGGTTACATCCAAGTCGATGATCTGTTCCAGACCTCCACGCCCTCGATTCTCGCCCTTGGTGATGTGATCGGCCGTGTGCAACTGACTCCGGTTGCGCTGGCCGAAGGCATGGCCGTGGCGCGTCGGCTGTTCAAGCCCGAGGAATACCGGCCGCTGGACTATCGCATGATCCCCACCGCCGTGTTCAGCCTGCCGAACATCGGCACCGTGGGCCTCAGCGAAGAGCAGGCCATCGAAGACGGGCACCGGGTAAAAATCTTCGAGAGCCGCTTCCGCCCGATGAAGCTGACGCTGACCGAGAACCCGGAGCGCACCCTGATGAAACTGGTGGTCGATGCCGACAGCGACCGCGTGCTCGGCTGCCACATGGTCGGCCCGGACGCGGGCGAGATCGTCCAGGGCCTGGCCATCGCGCTCAAGGCCGGTGCCACCAAGCAGATCTTCGACGAGACCATCGGTGTGCACCCGAGCGCTGCCGAAGAGTTCGTCACCCTGCGTACGCCGGTCAGCCGCTGAGGACAGCATGGAAAAGCTTTTCTACGTGGCCGACCTGTTCGGCGTTGCGGTGTTCGCCATCACCGGGGCACTGATGGCGGGGCGCAAGTCCATGGACCTGTTCGGCGTGCTGGTGATGGCCATCGTCACCGCCCTCGGTGGCGGCACGCTGCGCGACCTGATCCTGGACAATCATCCGGTCAGCTGGATCCGCGACGACACCTACATCCTCGTCGCCTCCCTGGCGGCGCTGGGCACGGTGGTCTGGGTGCGCATGACACGGCCGATCCACGAGAAGGGCCTGCTGATCGCCGACGCCTTCGGCCTCGCCGTGTTCACCGTGTACGGCACCGAGCTGGCGCTGCAGCACGGCACGCCGATCAGCACGGCGGTGATCATGGGGGTGATGACCGGGGTGGTCGGCGGGGTGATTCGCGATGTGCTGTGCAACGAGATTCCGCTGATCTTCCAGAAGGAAATCTACGCCACGGCCTGCATCGCCGGCGCACTGACCTTCATTGGCCTGCGTGCCCTGGGCACGCCGCACTGGCTGGACACCGGCGCGGCCATGCTGGTGGTGCTGGGCGCGCGCCTGGCGGCAATCCACTGGCATCTCGGCCTGCCGCGCTTCCACCTGCTGGACCGGTATTGAGCATGATCGACAGGCTCGACCACCTGGTCCTGACGGTGGCGGATATCGACGCCACCGTCGCGTTCTACGAGCGCGTCCTGGGCATGCGCCACGAGCGTTTCGGCGCCGGGCGCAGCGCCCTGGTGTTCGGCCGGCAGAAGTTCAACCTGCACCAGGTCGGGCGCGAGTTCGAGCCCAAGGCCGCCAGGCCGACAGCGGGCGCCATCGACCTATGCCTGATCACCCACTGGCCATTGCAGCGTGTCATGGCTCATCTGGCCGAGCAGGGCGTGACGGTGGAAGAGGGGCCGGTGGCGCGCACCGGCGCGGTGGGGCCTATCGAGTCGCTGTACTTTCGCGACCCGGACGGCAACCTGATCGAGGTGAGCCGTTACCTCGAGGCTGCGCCCGAGTAGAGTGCACCCGCTTCTGCGCGATTCAGGGCGAAAGCTCCGGGTCTAGATCCCTGGCGGTTTCCCGCGACTGGTCGATGGGCTGCAGGTTGCCAGGGCCGGCTTCGTCCTCGACCTCGGCATCGGCCGTCGCCAGTTGCAGCAGCCTGCTGGTGGAGCGCCAGATCGCCTGAAACTGCTCTGGATTCTCGTTGAGGCTGTTGCCGTAGCTGGGCACGATCTCGCGGATCTTTTCCTGCCAGGCAGGCGACGCGAAGGGCTCCTTGAAGGCGCGCTGCAACAGGTCGAGCATGATCGGCGCCGCCGTGGAGGCACCGGGCGAGGCGCCGAGCAGGCCGGCGATGCTGCCGTCCGCGGCAGCGACCACCTCGGTGCCCAGCTTCAGTACGCCGCCCTTGTCCGCATCGCGCTTGATGATCTGCACGCGCTGGCCCGCCTGCCACAGGCGCCAGTCATCCTTCTTGGCTTCCGGGTAGTAGGCCTGCAGCGCCTGGAAACGGTCATCGTCGGACTGCATGACCTGGCCGATCAGGTAGCGCACCAGGCTGAATTCGCTGAGCCCGACCTTGGTCATCGGCCAGACGTTGCGGGTGGTCATGCTGCCGAACAGGTCCCAGTAGGAGCCCTGCTTGAGGTATTTGGTGGAGAAGGTGGCGAACGGGCCGAAGAGGATCATGCGCTTGCCATCGAGCACGCGGGTATCGAGGTGCGGCACCGACATCGGCGGCGCGCCAGTGGGGGCGATGCCGTAAGCCTTGGCCATGTGGCGCACGGCGATTTGCGGGTTCTCGGTCACCAGGAACGAGCCGCCCACCGGGAAGCCGCCATAGTCCTCGGCCTCGGGAATGGCGGACTTCTGCAGCAGCGTCAGCGCACCGCCGCCTGCGCCGACGAAGACGAAGCGGGCATCGGTGCTGCCTTCGCTGCCGTCGTCGAGATTGCGGAAGACCACGCGCCAGGTGCCGTCGTCGTTGCGGCTGATGTCGCGAACCTCGGTGGACAGGCGTAGGGAGAAGTTGTCCTGCTGCTGCAGATGGCCGA
>VFQR01001362.1_pt1 | contig 19182 bp, 20 predicted proteins | sample 3512321 | NCBI WGS metagenome assembly VFQR01 (sample SAMN10412374, study PRJNA504923) | tailings metagenome | isolation source: Relicate 3 Philex TSF1 revegetated site | place: Philippines: Tuba, Benguet | collected 2017-08-29
TCCATGATCTCGGCGCTCGCGCCCTGGTAGGTCGTCCGCACGGAGACCACGGGCTCGTCGATGTTGGGGTACTGGCGGACCGAGAGCCGGGTGTAGGACACGGCGCCGATCAGCACGACCAGGATGCTCAGGACCGTCGAGAAGACCGGCCGGCGGACGAAGACCTCGAAGGGGTTCATGGCTCAGGTCCGCCCTGGCGACGCCTCGGCCGCGCCTGCGGGGGCAGCCGGGCGAGAGGGCGGAGCTGACGGCTGGCTCACCGAGACGCGGGCCCCGTCACGCAGACGGACCTGTCCCGCGACGACCACCTGGTCGCCAGCCTTCACACCCTGGGTGATCTCGACCTTGCCATCGAAACGCCTGCCCGTCGCAACGACCTTCATGGCCGCACGACCGTCGACAATGAGATAGATCGCCGACTCCTGCCCCGTGGCCGAGGCGACGAGGGCCGCCTCCGGAACGACGACGGCATCGTCCCGCTCTGCGACAGTCAGCGCCACCCGGGCAAACAGCCCGGGACGCAGGGTGCGGTCGTTATTGGCGATCGTCGCGCGCAGGCGCAGGGCCCGCCCGGTGGCATTGACGACAGGGTCGATCGCATAGACCTCGCCGACGAAGCGCCTGTCCGGAAAGGCGTCGACCCGGACGTCAACGGACTGCCCCGTGCGCACCGCGGGCAGGAAGAGTTCGGGGATGGAAAAATCGACCTTGATGGGATCGAGGCTCGTCAGCGTCGTGATCGCCTCGCCGGAGGGGATGATCGCGCCGACACTGGTGCTGCGCAGGCCGACCACCCCCTTGAAGGGAGCGGACAGGGTCAGCTGGCCGAGCTTGGTCTCGGCGGCCGCGACGTTGGCGCGCGCGACGGCAAGCTGCGCAGTCGCCTGCTCCAGCGCGACCTGGGTCCCGGCCCCGCGCTGCACGAGTGTCTGGCTACGGTCGTAGACATCCTGCGCCAGCGACAGGTTCGCCTGCGCCTGCTGCAGTTCTGCGCGGGCGATGACAGGATCCAGTTCCACGAGCTTGTCGCCGGCCTCGACCTCCTGCCCTTCCCGGAAATGGAAGGCGACGATCCGACCGGCAATCTCAGGCGCGATGGAGATCTGTTCGTTGGGGGCGAGGGTGCCGAGAGCCTCGACCTGATCGGCCACACGCTCTGTCGCGGCATTGACCACCTCCACCGGCACCCCGGCCTGCTGCGCCGCCTGGGCCGTCCTTTGACCGTCGCCCGGCCGGAATCCGATCCATGCGGGCCTGAACCAGGAGAGAGCTCCGAACGACAGGCCGAGGACAGCCAGAAGCACGAGGATCGGCAGGCGAAACCGCGACGCGGGCGTCCTGGAGGAGGCCATTGGTGTCCCTTCGTGTCAGAGGCTTCAAACCGAAGCGACACGCCCGGGCTGAGGCTTCGCCGCGGCGGCGAACGCCACCCGCACCAACACGCGCGACCGCGACGGGTTCCCCGGACCAGGCGCGGCATCCGGCTGCACCCCCGCGCCGTGGGCCCTGGCAGCCTTGTTGTCGATCGGCCTCGTCGCGCGCCCGCTCCGCGCTGCTTCGGCGGTGCACCCTCCCGAAGCGGAACCTTTGGCGTCCCCGTGGCGTTTTCCAGCCATTCCACGGCTTGTCCGGCGCTTTTCTTGCCAGCCGTCTCACTGGGAACGACACCGATGACAGGGCTCCGATCACTCGGCGCTGCGGTGGGGATTTTCTCCGTCGTGGCCGCCACCGCTATGCCGACCGCCGCGGCCACGGGCGTTAAGGTCTGCACCAGCGAGACCCACCTGCGTGCCATGCTGTCCCGTACCGGCCAGCCGGCCTCCGACCGGGTCATGGCGCTGGTGGAGGGCAACCTGCCGCTCTACGCCGTCGATCTGTCGCTGGATGACAGCCTGAAGGGCGAGGTTGCCTCGCAGCAGATGGACATCATGCGTTCGGTGGCACGCGAACTCGGCTTCGCCCAGGACGAACCGACGCCGGTGGCCGCCGAGTAGACGCGTCGCCTGAATCTTGCGGGATTATCAGCGCGCGCAGATGCGGAAGTCGTCGCCCTGCCAGCAGGCGCCGTCGCGCTGCGAGCGGCGCGCCGTTCCCCAGCGTGAATTGATCCCGTCACGGGTAAGGCCGCGCACCTCGGCGAGGCCGGGCTCGATGACCGACACCGACACCATGGAGATGCTGCCGAACAGCATGCCCTGACCTCCGCCCCGCGGCGACAGGGTGAAGGAGCCGTCGCGGCCATCGGGAGAGAAGTCGCAGGTGCGGTCCAACACCACGCGCCCCGCCTGCTCGATCCGGCAGCCGGCATCCCGCGCCTCGGCGGCAGCGGGCAGAACACACAGGGCGGCGAGAAGAACAAGGCGCGATGTCATGCGAGGCTCCTGAAGGCGGACACTGGAGATGCCGCAGGATGCTGCCAAGGGCAAGCGGGGTTCGTTTGACGGGGCGTCAGGCCGGGCAGGCCGCGGAGTGGCGGGCCGTCTTCTGCCAGTAGTCGACGATCGTGCCGATCATGGCACGATAGCCGTCGAGCGAGACCGGCTTGTAGAACATGGCGTTGGCGCCGAACTCGTAGGCCCTGTCCACCGCGGACTTCGCGGTATCCCCGGAGATGACCACAACCGGGATGTGGCGGGTCGATTCGTCACCGCGCAACGCCCTGAGGAAGTCGAAGCCGTCCATCGCCCCCAGACGCAGATCCAGGATGATGATGTCCGGATCTTCCGTCAGGGCCGGATTGTCCCCCCGCGCCTCGGTGAAATGCAGGCGGGCCAGGGCCTCCTCGGCGGTGCTGAAGGTCTCGAACGAGCAGTCGGGAATCCGCTCCTCGAAGAACTGCAACATGAAACCGATGTCATGCAGTTCGTCATCGATGATCATGAGGCGCGTCAATTGCCGCATGTCCGTCTCCGGCCAGCAACGAGAGGATGTTCGGGAACGCAACGGAGACCATGGGCGTCGCAAGGCATGTCGACGCACCACCGTTACGATAGAGCGCTGGTCGGTGCGAGACAACGGGCCGCAGACGAAGTCGCGATAAATTTAGCAAGACACTTGTCGCGCGACGAGCAGCACATGCACTTCGTTGCCCCTGACATAAGGTCAACTTTGAACGTTGCAGGCCGATCCAGCGTCTTCCTGCAGGACGTCTCTCGCCGCAGTCTCGGATCGTTGAGCGGCGTGGGCGCCAACACGAGGCACACGGCGATTGCGTGAAGAATTCGCAGCCATCCCCATTGCCAAGGCGCGAGGAAGATTCTTCACTCGCATCCAAGTGCAGGTGCAGGGGGCTTCCGTGTTCGTGTTGATCAGGCAGGTGGATGGCATGTCGCGGAAGGCGCCCTATTTCGCAGCCGCAGCCCTGGCGTCGCTGCTGATGGCCGGATGTGCCTCGGCACCTCAGGCCCCCCAGGTCCAGGCACCGCGGGCCCCGGCACGCGTCGCCGCGGCCTATCCGGTGACGGCGCTGGTGGGGAACTGGGGCGTCGCCAGTTTCCGCGAGGATCGCGACCGGCCGCGGACCGAGACCATGGCACGCCAGCACTGCCGGCTTCCCTATGTCATCACCAAGGGCCCGACGGACGGCGTCATGATGCACGTGGCCGATGACGCCCAGCTCTATGAGCTGACGCTGAAGGGGAGCGCCGACGGCAAAACCTATCTCGGCTTCGATGCGCCGCCCGGACACCCGCAGGACCGCGAGATTCTCTCGCTCACCGAGAACGAGATCATCATGCGCTTCGTGGCGCCGGACGTGCACGCCCGCTATGGCACCTTCGTCTATGTGCGCTGCCCGGGCGGTGCCGCGACGGCCCGGCGGTAGTCACACCGGAGCGACAGCAGGACCCCCTCCATGATTCAGCGCGCCGCTCGCCTTGCCGTTCTCCTCGCCGCGTTCGTGCCGGCTGTCGCCTTCGGTCAGGCGGCTTCGCCGGCCGCAATGCGCGAGACCATGTCCATCGGCGACGAACCGGGGCGCGTCTCGACCGAGGAGGTCATCATCCGCGAGGGCGCCTTCGCCAGGCAACTGGTGTTCTTCCGCTCAACGGAGGCGCCGGGAACCCTGGTCATCCACACCTCCGAGCGCTTCCTCTATGTGGTGCTCGGCAACAACCGGGCCCTGCGCTACGGCATCGGCGTCGGTCGCGAAGGCTTCACCTGGTCCGGCCTCGTCCGCATCTCCCGCAAGGCCGAGTGGCCGGACTGGACGCCGCCGCCCGAGATGATCCAGCGGCAGCCCTACCTGCCGCGCTTCATGGCGGGCGGGCCGGGCAATCCCATGGGGTCGCGGGCTCTCTACCTCGGCTCAACCGTCTATCGCATCCACGGCACGAACCAGCCGGAGACGATCGGCCACGCCGTGTCGTCGGGCTGCTTCCGCCTCGCCAATGGCGACGTGATCGACCTCTATTCGCGCGTGCCGGTCGGCACCAAGGTCATCATCCGCCACGCCGCCGCCCTTTGACCAAGCCCGCCGCCTCGGGGAACAGAACCATGCTGAAGACCGTCCCGTTCTCCGCCGGCCGCCGCTGGCTGGCCGCCGCCGCCCTGTCGATCTGCGTCGGGGCGGGCGCGGCCGCAGCCGGAACGCTCGACACGGTGAAGCAGCGCGGCACGCTGAACTGTGGCGTCAGCCAGGGGCTGGCGGGGTTCTCCGACCGCGACGGCCAGGGCGTATGGAACGGCTTCGACGTCGACTTCTGCCGGGCTGTCGCCGCCGCCGTGCTCGGCGACCCCGCCAAGGTGACCTTCGTCCCGCTGTCGGCGACCGAGCGCTTCGAGGCACTGAAGGCGGGCCGCATCGACATCCTGTCGCGCAACTCGACCTGGACGCTGGAGCGCGAGGTGTCCCTCGGCCTCCTCTTTGCCGGCATCACCTATCACGACGGTCAGGGCTTCATGGTCCTCAGGCGTCCCGCCATCACCTCCGCGCTGGAACTGGACGGCGTCGGGGTCTGCGTGCAGGAGGGCACCACCAGTGCTCTCAACGTGGCGGACTATTTCCGCGCCAACTCGATGAAGCTGACGCTCCACACGCTGCCGACTTCGGCCGAGGCGCTGAAGGCGCTCGAATCCGGCCGTTGCGACGTCTTGACCACGGACCAGTCGGCGCTGTTCGCCGAGCGACTGAAGCTGGCGAAGCCCGGCGAGGCGGTGATCCTGCCAGACGTCATCTCGAAGGAACCGCTTGGGCCGGTCACCCGTGCCGATGACCTCGGCTGGTACAACATCGTCAAATGGGTGAACTTCGCGCTGGTCAACGCCGAAGAGCTCGGCATCTCTCGCGCCACCGTCGATGAGGCATTGCGGTCGACGAAGCCCGACGTCCGCCGTTTCACTGGCGCGGAGGCCGGCCTCGGCTCGAAGCTCGGGCTCGACGACGCCTTCGCCGTCAGGGCGATCAGGGCGGTCGGAAACTACGCCGAGGTCTATGAGCGCAACGTCGGAGCCGGGTCGCGCCTCGGCATTCCGCGCGGCATGAACCAGCTCTGGTCGATGGGCGGCATCCTCTATGCGCCGCCCATGCGCTGACGTAACGCGGCGCGCCCGTCAGGGCGTCGTGCGCTTGCCGTCGGCGGCGAACTGCCGGAGATAGGCCGTCAGATTGGCAATCTGCGTCGCATCGCGCAGTCCGACGAAGACCATGCGGGTACCCGGCGTCACGTTGCGCGGATCCTGGATATAGGTGGCGAAGTTCTCCTCCGACCATGTCTTCTCCACCACCGCCGGAGTCTTGTAGGCCGGCGAGTAGTTGAAGCCGGCAACCGAACCGGCGCGCCGGCCGAACAGGCCGTTGAGCTGGGGCCCAACAAGACTGCGAGCATTTTCGCCGATCTGGTGGCAGGCCTTGCACTGGCTGTTGAAGACGCCGGCACCGGCGGTCGGGTCGCCGGCCGTCTGGGCGGAGGCTGCGGAGGACAGGGCGACGAGCATGGCCGCGGCAGCGGCAAGGGAATGGAAGCGCATGGGCTCTCTCGATGGTGGAGCACTGCCCGGGAGCGGGGGACCGCCCGTCAATGAAGGAAACACGGCGACCTCTGGCATGTGCCATGCCGCACAGCCTTGATCTGCCTCAGTGCGCATCCGGCGCGCGCGTGAACTTTTCTTGCGCGTGGGGTTACGCCGACGCCGTCGAACGATTATTTAGCAGACGCGAGATATGTCGGTAGGTGACGCGTTGGCAGGTCCGATCCGCGACCTCGCGCCGGTACTCCAGTGAGGTGATGGCGATGTCGTCGGGCGTTGCTCAGGTGGTGGAAGCGCTGACCGATGCCGAGGATGGCAAGTCCCCGGCACTGGAAACCCTCATGGGCAAGGCGCGGGACGCCAGCGACTTCCTCAAGGCCCTGGCCCACGAAAACCGCCTTCTGCTTCTCTGCCTGCTGTCCGAGCGGGAACGCTCCGTCGGCGAGCTCGAGACGATCCTCGCCCTGCGCCAGCCGACCGTCTCCCAGCAGCTGGCACGGCTTCGCCTCGAGGGGCTGGTCACCACGCGCCGCGACGGCAAGACCATCTACTACAGCCTCGCCAGCGACGATGTGCGCCGGGTGATCGGCGTCGTCTACGACATCTTCTGCGGCGTCCCCGGCCCCTCCGCACATTGACGCCTGCGACGGCCTGTCGGACCAGCCTTTTCCGCGACCGGTGATAGAGTTCGCCCGAGGGACTGCGCGAATCACGCGTGGATCGGGGGGCACCTTGGACGGCGGGGTGAAGGAACGATCGCTTGCGGTCTATCTTGCCGCCTTCGCCGCGGCCGTGGCCGTGCCCCTGCTGCTGCTCTCCGGTCTGCTGGCCTGGCGCTACGCCCAGGCGGAGCGCGCGCGGCTCGAGGCGGGGGGCCTGCAGCGGGCGGAGAATGTTGCGGCCGAGATCGATCGGCTGCTGTCGTCGCGCTTGGCCATTCTCAGGGTTCTCGCCACGTCGCCGGCCATCGACCGGCGTGATTTCGCCCAGTTCGATCAGCAGGCGCGTGAATTCTCCGGCATGGGCATCGATATCCGGCTACGCGGCCTCGACGGCCAGCTGCTGGTCGACACCAGCCTTCCGCGCGGAACGCTCCTGCCGCTCTGGCCGTTGATCGCACCGATGCGCGAGGCCGTGGAGGGCAAGAGCGTCGTGTTTTCCGATCTCTTCGTCAGCCGTGGCACCGGGACCTATGCCGTCGCCATCATGTTGCCGGTCCTGCGTAACGGCGAGGTGGTGGCGCTGGTATCGACGACCTTCAGCCCTGACGTGTTCGCCCGCGTCATGGCCGAGTTCGGCGTTCGCGCCCCCTATTTCGCCTCCCTGACCGACCGCTCGGGCCTCATCATCGCGAGATCCGACAGGCATGCCGAAATGGTCGGGCGCCCCCTTGTCGCCTTCGACGCGGCGACCGGGGCAAGCGGCACCTGGCGTGGCGCCAATGTCAGCGGTCTCCAGGTGTTCGCCTTCTACATCCGCTCGCCGCTGTCCGGATGGCTGGTAACGCTCGGGGTCGACGAGGCAGCCCTCAACCGATCGCTGTGGCTGTCGGTCGGATGGATGGCGGCGACCGGGCTGCTGCTGGTCTCTGTCGCCATCGGCATGGCCTGGTTCATCGTCGGCCGGCTGGCTGCGGCGAGCCGCGCCATGACCGACGCCGCGGCGGCAGTCGGCCGCGGGCAGCTCACGGTCGTGCCGAAGACGCTTGTGGCCGAGGTGAACCGCGTCGGTGAAGCCTTCGCCCAGACCTCAGTCCGTCTCCATCTGCAGGCGGCGGCGCTGGCAAGGGCCAATCGCGAGCTGGAACAGCGCGTCGAGGAGCGAACCGTCGAGCTCGAGGCGAGCGAGGAGCGCTACCGACTGCTGGCGGAGAACGCCAGCGATCTCATCATCCTGCGCAACGCCGAAGGGCGCGTGTTCTACGCCTCGCCTTCGGCCCGCAAGCTCCTCGGCTACTCCCAGGACGAGATGCGCGAGGTGAAGCCCTCCGAGATCGTGCATCCGGAGGACTGGCAGCGGGTCGACGCCATCAACCAGGACATCAGCGAGGGCAAGGACCTCGGCTTCAGCATCCACCGCCTGCGTCACAAGGAAGGTCACTGGGTGTGGATCCAGGCCGCCTACAGCCGGATCGCCGGTGTGGGACCGGACGAACCCAACATCATGGTCGTCGTCCGCGACGATACCGAGCGCCAGGAGCAGGAGGCCAGGCTGCACCAGTCGAACGAGGCGCTGCGGCAGTTCTCCGCCATCGTCTCCCACGACCTGCAGGCGCCACTGCGGCACATCAACATGTTCTCCGACATGCTGAAGTCCCGCGTCGGCGAGGGCGACCCGCAGGCCGCCGGCTATGCGGCCAGTATCATGGCGAGCGTCGAGCGCATGCAGCGCCTCATCCGCAGCCTGATCGCCTATACACAGGTCGCCTATGCCTCGGTGAAGCACGACGATGTCGACCTGTCGCGCGTGGTCGCCGACGCGCAGGCCCTGCTCGCGGCGGACATCGAGGCTGCGGGAGCGGAGATCCGGGTCGCCGGCCTGCCGACGGTGGTCGGCGACGCGGAACTGCTCGTCCGGCTGTTCCAGAACCTCATCGGCAATGCGGTCAAGTATCGGGGAGAAGATCCCCTCGTCGTGACGATCCGCGCCCGGCCGGCGGGGCGCTTCTGGGAGCTTGCGGTCGAGGACAACGGCATCGGCATCGACGGCGCCTATGCCGACCGGATCTTCGAGATCTTCCGGCGCCTGCATCGTGACGAGAGCCGCTATCCCGGTCTCGGTCTCGGGCTCGCCCTCTGCCGCCGCATCGTTGAAAGCCACGGCGGCGAAATCTGGCTCGACAAGCAGTGGTCCGGAGGCGCACGCTTCATCCTGACATTGCCCAGGCGGCGCACGGAGAAGCCGGTGAAAAGGGGAGGCGACGATGCCGAGGACAGGTCGCAGGCTGCTGATCGTCGATGACGACCCCAACGAGGTCCTCTTCCTGCGCAACGCCTTCGACGGCGCGGTTTCGCCGATCGACATCCGCCATGCCGACACCGGCGAGGCGGCGCTGGCCGAGATACCGGTCTTCCATCCCGATCTCGTCCTGCTCGACCTGAACATGCCGGGCATGGATGGCTACGACGTGCTGGGTCGGATTCGCGGCGATGACGACACGCAGGGCCTGCCGACACTGATCTTCTCCTCCTCCGAGCGTCAGGAAGATGTCGACCGCAGCTACCGCAGCAGGGCCAATGCCTATGTGGTGAAGCCACGGTCCTTCGAGGGCTACCGGCAGCTGGCGGAGAGCATCGAGCGTTTCTGGTACGAGACGGCGAGGCTGTGACGGATACGGGACGCAAAATCCGGGCAACGGCGCTTCTTGCGCTGGCCCTTGGGCTCGCGGGCTGCGTGACGACGGCCTCTCCCTCCTGCCCACCCGGTGGGCGCGACCGTCTCGTCGCGGAACTGCTCTTCGGCCGCAACATCGGCGGCCGCCTCGGCGTCAGCGAAGCGGCGTTCCGGCGCTTTGTCGATGCCGAGGTGACGCCCCGCTTTCCCAATGGCCTGACCATCACCGACAGCCGCGGGCAGTATCGGCACGCCGGCGGTCGCCTGGTGCGCGAGCCGGGCAAGGTGGTGATGATCGTGCTCGACGAGGAGGCGCGCGATCTGCCGCGCCTCGCCGAGGTCGCGTCTGCCTATCGCCGCCGTTTCGCGCAGGAATCGGTGGGCATCATGACGCGCCGCGCCTGTGTCGCCTTCTGACCGGCTTGAAGGCGATGGCGCGAGGGGGCTAGATCGCGCGCCATGAAGACGACCAACGCTCCGCGCCCCGATCCCTCACCCCTGCCGCCTGACCTGTCGGAGCGCAAGATCCGCGCCCGCGCCTGGTTCGAGGCGCTGCGCGACGACATCTGCGCGCGTTTCGAGGCGCTCGAGGACGAGCTGGTGGGTTCTTCGTCGCCGGCCGGCCGGTTCCGCCGCAAGCCCTGGACGCGGACCGACCACACCGGCCGCGACGGCGGCGGCGGGGTGATGAGCATGATGGCCGGTCGCGTCTTCGAGAAGGTCGGCGTCCATTGCTCGACCGTCTATGGCGAGTTCGCTCCCGAGTTCCGCGCGCAGATCCCTGGCGCCAGCGACGATCCCCGCTTCTTCGCGACGGGAATATCCCTCATCGCCCATCCGGTGAATCCCAACGTTCCCGCCGTGCACATGAACACCCGCCTGGTGGCGACGACGCGGATGTGGTTTGGCGGCGGCGCCGACCTGACGCCGGTCCTCGACCGCCGGCGCAGCCAGGACGATCCGGATACGCTCGCCTTCCATGCCGCCATGCAGGCGGCCTGCGAGCCGCATGCGGTGGCCGACTACGACCGCTACAAGGCCTGGTGCGACGATTATTTCTATCTGCCGCACCGCAAGGAGCCGCGCGGCATCGGCGGCATCTTCTTCGACTACCTCGACAGCGGCGACCGCGACGCGGACTTTGCGTTCACCCAGGATGTGGGCCGTGCCTTCGCGGAGATCTATCCGGACCTCGTCCGCCGCAACGTCACGACGCCATGGACCGAGGCCGACCGTGAGGAACAGCTGGTGCGGCGCGGTCGCTATGTCGAGTTCAACCTGCTGCACGACCGCGGCACGGTGTTCGGCCTGAAGACCGGCGGCAACGTCGAGAGTATTCTCTCCTCCATGCCCCCGGTTGTGAAATGGCCGTGAGTCCCGATGGGGACTGCTGAAGGGGTGGATCATGCTGCAGCGAATGACAGGGGGCGAGGCCATCGTCGCGGGCCTCCTCGCCAACGGGGTCGACACGGTCTTCGGACTGCCGGGCGCCCAGATGTATCCCTTCTTCGATGCGCTGGCGCGCAATGCGGACCGCATCCGCACCGTCGGCGCGCGGCATGAGCAGGCCTGCGGCTACATGGCCTTCGGCTATGGCCGCTCGACCGGGCGTCCCGGAGTCTATTCGGTGGTGCCGGGGCCGGGGCTCCTGAACACGACTGCGGCGCTGGCGACCGGCTGGGGCTGCAACACACCGATGGTCTGCATCACCGGGCAGATCCCGTCCGCTTTCATCGGCAGACGCCGGGGCCACCTGCACGAGATCGCCGACCAGCTCGGTACGCTGAAGTCGCTGGTCAAGTGGGCCGAGCGGATCGAACGGCCGGCAGACGCGCCGGCGCTCGTGGCCGAGGCCTTCCGCCAGGCGCAATCGGGACGTCCCGGCCCCGTGGCGCTCGAAATGGCCTGGGACGTCATGGCCGATTCCGAAGTGGTGCCCGATGCCGTCGCCGGCGTCCGTGATGCGCCGCCGAAGCCCGATCCGGCGATCGTTTCCCATGCCGCCAACCTCATCCGTGCCGCCCGGATGCCGATCATCATGACCGGCTCGGGCGCCCAGCATGCGGCTGCCGAGATCGCCCACCTCGCCGAGACCATTGGCGCGCCGGTGGCGGCCTTCCGCGGCGGGCGCGGTGTGGTCGACGAGGACGGTCCCTGGGGCCTCTCTTCCTATGCCGCCTTCCGCCTCTATCCCGATTGCGACCTCGTCATAGCGATCGGCACACGCCTGGAAATGCCGACCATGCGCTGGGGCAACATGATGCAGGTGGCGACCGGGCTCGACGGCGGCCGCAAGCTCATCCGCATCGACATCGACCCGGCGGAGATGACGCGGCTGTTCGCGGATGCCGGCATCGTCGCCGACAGCGCCGAGGCGGTGGCCGCCCTGGTGGAGACGCTCGCCGGCCATCGCGGTCCCGACAATCGTGCCGCCATCGCGACGGCGCGGGCGGAGGCGGCGCAGGCCATCCGTGTCGTCCAGCCCGAGATGGACTATCTCGATGTCATCCGCGACATGCTGCCTGCAGACGGCATTCTCGTCGAGGAACTCTGCCAGGCGGGCTTTGCCAGCTATTTCGGCTATCCCGTCCATGAGCCGCGCACCTATGTCTCAACCGGTTTCCAAGGCACGCTCGGCTTCGGCTTCCAGACCGCGCTCGGGGTGAAGGCGGCAAACCCAGATCGCGACGTCGTCTCGATCACCGGCGACGGCGGGTTCATGTTCGGCGTCCAGGAACTCGCGACAGCGGTCCAGTACGGCATCGGCCTCGTCACTCTGGTGTTCAACAACCAGGCCTATGGCAATGTCCGCCGCGACCAGGAAACCCGCTACGGCAACCGCCTGATCGGCGCCGACCTGGTCAATCCGGACTTCGTCGGCCTGGCGAGGGCGTTTGGGCTGGACGGCATCAGCGTCTCGTCGCCCGCCGAGCTGCGCCCGGTCCTGGCGCAAGCCCTGCAGGCCGCGCGCGCCACCTCGCGGCCCTCGCTCGTCGAGATTCGGGTGGAGCGCGGATCGGAAGCTTCGCCCTGGCCTTTCATCCACCCGGTCAAGGCGTACTGACGCCTCCCCCCGGGCGTGAGAAGGTCCGCCTGTCGGCCCTTGTGACGAACCGCGCTCCTGTCTAGCCTCCTGCGGCAACGACGAGGGAGGGCACCATGGATCGCAGGCAGATCATCGCAGCCGCCGCGCTGGCGCCTCTCGCGGCGCGCAGCGCTCGCACCCAGTCCGGCCCGATGCGCTTCGTCTTTCCCTTCGCCGCCGGCGGGGCAGGGGACGGCCTCACCCGCATCGTCGCCGACGAAATCGGCAAGGCGCTGAACGAGACCACCATCGTCGAGGCGCGTCCCGGGGCAGGTGGGCAGATCGGCACCCAGGCGGTGATCAATGCGCCCGCGGACGGCCGCACCTTCCTGCTGACGCCGGTGGCGCCGATCATCATCCATCCGATCATCTTCCCACAACTGCCCTATGACCCGTTCCGCGACCTCGCGCCGATCAGTCTCGTCACCACCTTCGACTTCGCCCTGGCGATCAATCCCGACACGCCCGCGAAAAACCTGACCGAACTCGTCGCCTGGATGAAGCAGGACCCGCGCCGCGCCACCTACGGTTCGCCGGGCGTCGGCAACCTGCCGCACTTCTTCGGGGCGCTGATGGCCGAGAAGATCGGCGTGCCCATGCAGCATGCGCCCTATCGCGGCTCTGCCCCGGCCCTCAACGATCTGGTCGGCGGCCAGGTGCCGATGGTGATGACGACGACCTCCGACGTGACGGAGCTGGCGAAAGGCGGGCGAATCCGCGTGCTGGCCGTCTCGGGACGCGAGCGCTCACCCTTCCTGCCCGACGTGCCGACCTTCACCGAGGCCGGCATCCCCATCGTCGGCGGCGCCTGGTACGCGCTCTACACGAAGGCCGGCGCGCCGGCCGAGACGATCGGCAAGGTCAGCCGCGCGGTCATGGCGGCGATGCGCGACGCGGGCGTGAAGGAGAAGGTGCTGCGCCTCTCCATGGTGCCGACGGGGTCGACGCCCGAGGACCTCGCCCGCATCCAGAAGGAAGACCACGACGCCTGGACGCCGGCCGTGAAGGCGTCGGGCTTCAAGCCAAGCTGAAAGACCTCGCATGCCGCATGCCGACAGGAACGTCCTCTTCATCATGTGCGATCAGCTGAGGTTCGACTACCTCGGCTGCTACGGCCATCCCCGGCTGCAGACGCCGAACATCGACGCGCTGGCGGCGCGCGGCGTGCGCTTCACGCGCGCCTATGTGCAGTCCCCGGTCTGCGGCCCCTCGCGCATGAGCTACTACACCGGCCGCTACATGCGCTCGCACGGCTCCAACTGGAACAACTTCCCGCTGCGCATCGGCGAGCCGACCCTCGGCCAGCACCTGAAGGGTCTCGGTGTCCGCAACGTCCTCGTCGGCAAGACCCACATGACCGCCGACGACGAGGGCATGGAGCGGCTCGGCATCCCGAAGGGATCGGTGATCGGCGTCGAGGCGGCGCAGTGCGGCTTCGAGCCCTATGAGCGCGACGACGGCCTGCATCCCTCCCGTCCCGGCGGGCCGCGCCCGGCCTATGACAAATATCTCGAGGATCACGGCTATCCAGCCCGCAACCCTTGGGAGGATCGTGCCAATTCAGGCATCGGCCCCGATGGCGAGAAGCTCAACGGCTGGCTTCTGGCCCATGCCGACAAGGAGGCCAATGTCCCGGAGGAGCACTCCGAGACGCCCTACATGACCCGCCGCGCCATGGATTTCATCCGCGAGGCGAAGGAGGACGGCCGCCCCTGGTGCCTGCACCTCTCCTACATCAAGCCGCACTGGCCCTATATCGCGCCGGCGCCCTACCACGACATGTTCAGCGAGGATGACGTCCAGCCGGCGATCCGCTCCGACGGCGAGCGGCAGAACCCACATCCCGTCTACGGCGCCTTCATGGACATGCGCGTGTCGCGCAACTTCTCGCGCGAGGAGGTCCGCCGCCGCGTCATCCCGGCCTATATGGGCCTGATCAAGCAGATCGACGACCAACTCGGCGTGCTGTTCCGCTTCCTCGACGAGGAAGGGCTGACCGACAAGACGATGATCGTCTTCACCTCCGACCACGGCGATTATCTCGGCGACCACTGGCTTGGCGAGAAGGACCTGTTCCACGAGGTCTCGGTGAAGGTGCCGATGATCGTCGTGGATCCGTCGAAGGAGGCCGATGCGGCGCGCGGCACGGTCTGCGACGCGCTGGTGGAGGCCATCGACCTCGCCCCGACCTTCATCGACTACTTCGGCGGGCAGGTGCCGCGCCACATCGTCGAGGGCCGCTCGCTGATGCCTCTGCTGCGCGGGCAGAAACCGCTTGGATGGCGCGAGGTGGCGATCTCCGAATACGACTACTCCATGCTCGATTCCCGCCGCACCCTCGGCCGCAAGCCCGATGAGTGCCGGCTGTTCATGGTCTTCGACGGCCGGTTCAAATATGTCCATGCGCCCGGTTTCCGGCCGATGCTCTGGGACCTCGAGACGGACCCGCATGAGTATCGTGACCTCGGCGATGATCCGGACTTCGCCGCCGAGCGTGCCCGCCTGAAGGAGCATCTGCTCGCCTGGGCGCTCACCGACCACAACCGCATCACCATGCCGGACGCCACCATCGAGACCTACGGGCCGGCGCGGCAGATGCGCGGCGGCATCCTCATCGGCTACTGGGACGAGAAGGAAGTCGCCGAGGCGCGGAAAGCCTACGGTCTGGATTGAGCGTCATTGGCGCTTGCCAACCTGTCGTCGGCAGGGCTCCATGAGGCAACCCCGCCCGCGCAGGACCGCCGCGCCGTGAGTCTCGATTTCGATCCCCACCCGCTGCGCCGCCAGGTGCTGGACGAGTTGCATGCGCGGCCGTTCCAACTCGTCGAGACGCCGCGCCGGGTGTTGCTGCACGCTTTCTCGACCGCCGATCTCGCCGCAGCGTCGGAGCGCGCGGCGCTCTCGGCCTGGTGCACCGCGACCGGGGCTGTGCGTCCGGACGAGGGTGCCAATTTCCACCGCGCCGTCTTCCCCACCGCGCGCCTGCGCTGGGAGCGCCACAGCGAGTTCTCGACCTATGGCTGGGACGTGCCGGCACCCGGCGATGATCCCTTCCACTGGCCGTTGCCTCAGCCGACCCCCGTCGGCGGCTCGTTGGCGGCGCCGGGCCCGCTGCTCGTCGCCATCGATCTCGCGCTGATGCGCGAGGAGGCGCTCAAGCCCGACTGGCAGACTCTCTTCGATCCGGCCTCGCTCTGCGTCTCCACGGTGAAGGGCGGCGCTGCGCTGATCGCCACCGACTTCCGGCAGGATGCGCGCGGCTTCACCCGCATCCTGGTCGTCGACCGCGGCCTGAACCCGGCGGCGGCCGGCGCGCTGATGCAGCGGCTGCTCGAGGTCGAGACCTACCGCTGCTTCGCCCTGCTCGGCCTGCCGGAGGCGCAGCGCATGGGCCCGATCATCGGCCGCATCGAGCGCGAACTGGTGGCGGTCGCCGGCCGCATGAAGACGGCGACGGGACTGGAGAGCAACGCCGCGCTTCTGGACACGCTTGTGGCGCTGGCGGCCGAGCTGGAAGCCGAGGCGGCGCTGTCGAGCTTCCGCTTCGGCGCCACCCGCGCCTATGAAGCGCTGGTGCGCTCGCGCCTGGGGGTCATCGACGAGACGCCGGTCGAGGGGCGCTCCACCTGGACCGCTTTCCTCGACCGGCGTTTCGCCCCGGCGATGCGCACCTGCCAGACGGCCTCCGAGCGCCAGGCGGAGCTGTCGCAGAAGCTGACGCGGGCGGCCAACCTGTTGCGCACGCGGGTCGACATCGCCCTCGAGCAGCAGAACCGCGCCCTGCTCGAGACCATGTCGGAGCGCGGGCGGCTGCAACTGCGTCTGCAGCAGACGGTGGAGGGGCTCTCCATCGCCGCCGTCTCCTATTACGTGCTCGGCCTCGCCGGCTATCTGTTCAAGGGCGGCAAGGATGCCGGCGTCTTTCCCTTCGAGCCGACGGTGGCGACCGCGGTGGTGCTGCCCTTCGTGGTAATCGTCATGGCCATGGTGGTGCGCCGCATCCGGAGTTCCCACGGCGAGCATTGACCGCATCGCTGCCCTGGCGCGCCATGCCGTTCCTCCGGTCGGCAGGATCGGCTAGACCTTCGGCCGAACCCAACGGGAGATCGCCATGGAAACCGTGAAGCTCGGCCGCACCGGCCTCGACGTCTCGCGCCTCTGCCTCGGCTGCATGACCTATGGCGCGCCCGACATGGGCGCCCATCCCTGGTCGATGGGCGAAACCGAGAGCCGTCCCTTCATCAAGCGGGCGCTCGACCTCGGCATCAACTTCTTCGACACGGCCAACATCTACTCCCTCGGCTCCAGCGAGGAGATCGTCGGCAAGGCGCTGAAGGACATGGCGAAGCGCGACGACATCGTCATCGCCACCAAGGTGTTCAACCGCATGCGCCCCGGCCCCAACGGCGCCGGCCTGTCGCGCAAGGCGATCATGACCGAGATCGACCATTCGCTGCGCCGCCTCGGCACCGACTATGTCGACCTCTACCAGATCCACCGCTTCGACTACGACACGCCGATCGAGGAGACGCTGGAGGCTCTCCATGACGTCGTGAAGGCCGGCAAGGCGCGCTACATCGGCGCTTCCTCCATGAGCGCCTGGCGCTTCCTGAAGATGCTGAAGACCTCCGAGGCCAACGGCTGGACGCGCTTCGTCACCATGCAGAACTACGTCAACCTGCTCTACCGCGAGGAGGAGCGCGAGATGCTGCCGCTCTGCCGCGAGGAGGGCATCGGCGTCATCCCCTGGAGCCCGCTGGCTCGCGGCCGCCTGACCCGTGACTGGGACGAGTCCAGCGCGCGGGCCGAGACCGACGATTTCGGCAAGACGCTCTATGCGGCGACCGGCGAGGCCGACCGCAAGGTGGTGGAGGCGGTGGCGAAGGTCGCGAAGGCGCGCGGCATCCCGCGTGCGCAGGTGGCGCTCGCCTGGGTGCTGCAGAAGCCGGGCATCACCGCGCCGATCGTCGGCGCCAGCAAGATGGGCCACCTCGACGATGCCGTCGCGGCACTCAAGGTGAAACTGACGGCGGAGGAGATCGCCGAGCTCGAGGGCGCCTATGTCCCGCACGCGGTGGTGGGGTTCAAGTAGGGGCCCCCCTCACCGGATCGGCGAAAACCGCGTCGGCCTGAGGAAACGCACGTGCTGGGTCTCGACGAGGCCCTTCACCTTCGCCAGGTACGCCTGCCAGCGCGGGTCGGCCATCATCCGGTCACGGCGCACGAGCCGATCATCGAGGCTCTCGTAGGACCACCAGGCGACGACGTGGTTCAGCTCCGCCGTCTCGGACGTGAAGTAGCCGTGGAAGGTGCCGAGAAGCTCCTTCTGGATCGGCAGCCCGTGCTCCTCGTAGAGGCCGACGAACTCCGCCACGTGGCCGGTCTTGATGCGGTAGTCGCGCTCCTCGACGATCATTCTCTTACCCCTTGGGATTGTGCGACGGATCGGCCCAGCCGAAGACGGTGCGCTTCTCGATCTCGGCGACGTCGACCGGTCGCGGGAAGGGTTCCGGCGCGGGCTGGCCGGCCGTGCGCTCGCGGCCGATGGCGGCGAAGAAGTCCTCGAGGCCGCCCGGCATCAGGAACCAGACGAAGCTCATCGGCTCGGAGCCTGGATTGACGAAGCCGTGCTTGCGGTCGCGGCCGATGAAGACGGTCGAGCCGGCCTCCATCGGAATGTCCTCGCCGTCGATCCGCGCAAAGCCCTTGCCGGAGGTGAGGTGGATCACCTCCTCGTGCTGGTCGTGGGTATGCTCGCGGATGTGGCAGCCGGGCGCCACCGTCTGCGTGCCCATGGCGAAGCGGTTCTCCGAGGCGATGGTCTTCGGATTGAGGATGCAGCGAACGAAGCCGTTGGCCGGCACGGGCTGCCAGTAGGACGGGCTCTCCTCCGGACCGAAGACCTTCACCTCGCCGGGCGGTTTCGCATTCATGGGTCAGATCTCCTGCGCGTCGAGACGACGGTAGAGTGGCAGGGCGAAAGGCGCGATGCGCCGGAGGATCGGCTGGAAGGGCTGCGGCGTCGGCTCGGAAAAGGGCAGGCCGAGTTCGCTCTCGGGAACCCCTTGCGTAATCTTCGCCAGTTCCCGGCCGAGCGAGATCGACAGGGCGACGGCGCGACCGTTGCAGCCGGCCCAGGCATAGCCGTTGGGGCCGAGCTTGTGGAAGCGCGGGAAGCCGGCGACCTGGGGCTTGAGCAGGTTGTCCGGCGTCATGCCGACATAGCCGGACCAGACATAGTCGAACTCGACGTCGCCGATCTGCGGCCAGAGCTTCCTGAGGCGATCGGCGAGATAGGGCTTGAGATTCTCGCCGCCTGCACCGGGGAACATGGCGGCGCCGCCCGTCACCAGCCGGTTGCGGGCGTCCCAACGGCAGAAATAGAGCTCGCGATGGGTGTCCGACATGGCCTGCCGGTCCGGGATGATGGTCTTGGCGATGTTGTCGCTGATCGGCCGGGTCGCCATCTGCCAGGACAGGACCGGGATCACCTCGTTGGCCATACCGGGCGCGAGGTCGGGCGCGAACTCGCCGGTATAGGCATTGGTCGCGAGCACCAGCGCGTTCGCCCTCACCGAGCCCGTCTCGGCCCTGACGATCCAGGCGTCGCCCTCGCGGCGGAACGAGGTCACCGGCGAGCGGGAGCGGATGACGGCGCCGAGCTTCAGGGCCACCTCGGCAAGGCCGCGGGAGAGCGCCAGCGGATTGATGTGGCCGCCGGTCGGGTTCCAGAAGCCGCCGAACCAGGCGTCCGAACCCAGCATCTTCGCCATGGCCTCGCGGTCGAGCAGTTCGAC
>VFQR01001364.1_pt1 | contig 19154 bp, 10 predicted proteins | sample 3512321 | NCBI WGS metagenome assembly VFQR01 (sample SAMN10412374, study PRJNA504923) | tailings metagenome | isolation source: Relicate 3 Philex TSF1 revegetated site | place: Philippines: Tuba, Benguet | collected 2017-08-29
ATGGACTTGAACGCCCGGTCGACATCGAGTGGGTAGAGTTTGTCTTGGGGAACACCGTCCGCGATTAGCGCGAATTCCAGGTTCGGAGACCCGGCCGCCATGTCAGGCAGGGTGCGCGGTCCCGGGAAGGACTTGATATCCCAGAACTCGGCCCAAGACTTCGGCTCCTTCCCCTTGGGATAAGCGTCCGTGTGGAAGCCCATGATCATGGCGTAGACGAAGTTGCCGACCTGCTCCTTCCGCCGGAGGACGGGATCGATATCATCGGGGTTGGTCATCTTGAAGGCGCTGTAGTCCATGGGCATCAGGGCGCCTTCCTGGTGGAGCTGCAGGAGGGTGTCATCGCCCGTGTCGATGAGGTCGACTTCCATCTGCTTCGCCCTGTGCATCGCCAGGAGCTTGGCCACCGTCGCGGCGACCGGAATGATTTCGATGCCCGTTGCCTTGCGGAACGGCTCGTAGACGTGCTCGCGCTTGACATCGTCGAAGGCGCCGCCGGGGGTGCGCACCGGCAGTTGCTTGTTGGCCCAGGCGCGTTGCGACCACACCCAGGGGGCGGCCAATGCGGTGCCGCCAATCGCGGCGAGCGCCCGGCGTCGGGACGGATTCTTGAAGCTCTCAGTCATGTCACTCCCCTCTGCAGGTCCGCGCCCTATGCGCGGATAGTCGAAGTCAGGCGGCGTTCGAACCGGGGCGGATCCGGCTCGGGTGGTTGCGGCGCCGGGCGAGCCGGTCCTGGAGCGTCAGCCACGCGAACACGGCCGGCATGAACCAGGGCCTGCCGTTGAACAGCGGGACCGCGGCCGGCGGACGGAAGGCGAGAGCGGAGTCGGCGGCGGGCTCGCCCAGGATCTGGCGGGCCGCCTTGTCGCCGGCCCAGCGCGCCCAGACCACGCCCGAGCCGCAATAGCCGCCGGCGTAGCGCAGGCCGGAGCGGCCGAAGATGCGCGGGATCATGTCCCGGTTCATGGCCACGTGGCCGAACCAGGTGTGGGTGATCGCCGTGCGGTCGAGGACGGGGAAGATGTCGACGAGCGCCCGGCGCAAGGCCTCGGCCGGCCAGTTCGGATCCCCCACGATGGTGCCGTCCCGTCCGCCGAACAGGATGCGGGTCCCGTCCGGGGAGGGCCGGTAGTAGTAGTGGAGCTTACGGGTCTCGCCGCACATCATGCGCCGGGGCATGAGCTCGCCCATCAGGTTCGGCGACAGCGGTTCGGTAGCGATCATGCGGCTGCGCACCGGCACGAAGCGCCGCCGCAGCCATGGGTCGGAGCGGTCAGTGTAGCCGTTCACGGCGATGATGACGTCGCGGGCCCGCAGCCTCCCGCGCGCGGTCGCGACCTCGTAGCCGCCGGCCTCGCTGCGGATCCCCTCGACCGCGGTCCGGCCGTGCACGACCGCGCCCGCCGCCTCGGCGAGTCGCAGCATGCCTCGGTGCAGCTTCGCCGGGTGCACGCCGCCAATGTCCATGCGCACCGCGCCGCCGAAATAGAAGTCGGTGCCGAGGAAGCCATGCTGCTCGGCCCGCGGGACCGGATAGGCCTCGACGCCGAGCGTCTTGGCGAGGCTCTCCGCCTCGCGGGCGATCCGGTCGTAGTCCGCCGGGGACGCCGCGCCGCTGAACCGGCCGGTGAGCGCGAAGTCGCAGTCGATCCGCTCCTCCGCGATGAAGCGGTAGAGGTCCTCCCGGGCGAGCTTCGCCTCGACTTGGATCGCCCGCGCCCGCTCCTCCCCGAACCGACGGACGAGCGTGGACAGACCCGGGCGCAGGTTGCCGCTGGTGATGCCGCCGTTGCGCGTCGAGGCGCCCTCGCCGGGATGCTGCTTGTCGAAGACGTGCACCGAGCGCCCCGCCCGCGCCAGCCGGATCGCCGCGCCGAGGCCGGTATAACCGGCCCCCACGATGGCGACGTCGGCGGCGGGCGGGACCGGTCGGTGTTCGACGGGCGTCAGCGGCGCCTCGCCCCACCAGTACACGTCGTTCTTGTTCACGGGCTATCCTCCCGGGGAGCGGGCTCGCTCAGGAGCCTTTCCGGAGCTCGACGTTGCGCTCCTTGTAGTAGCGCGCCGCGCCCGGATGGACCGGCACCACCATGGCGCGTCCGGCATTGCCGAGGTTGAACTCGGCCGCGCTCGGGTGGATCGCCCGGAGCTCGTCCGGGTTCTCGAGGATCGTCTTCGTCACCTTGTAGACGACCTCTTCCGGCACGTCGGCGTGGGTGACGAACAGGATGGCGTTTCCGATCGAGGGCACGTCGGCGTCGACGCCCGGATAGATGCCCTTGGCGATCGGGTACTCGAAGAAGAACGGGTGCGTCTTGGCGACCTCGCGCGCCTTGTCCGGGTCGATCGGGACGAAGCGCATCGGCCGGCTCGTCATCAGGTCGGTGATGGACGCCGTCGGCGCGCTGCCCGAATAGACTGCCGCGTCGATGTTGCCGTCGCGCAGCGAATCGAACAGCTCCGCCGCGCGCAGATTGAAGGCGCGGAACCCGCCCTTGATGCCGTAGACCTCGGCGACGCGCGGAAACCAGTCCTGCGCGGTGATACCGGCCAGGATGCCGACGCGCTTGTCCTTGAGGTCGGCGATCGTCTTGATGGGCGAGTTCGCCGGCACGATGATGTGGAAGGGCGACGTATAGCCCGCCACGATGTAGCGGATGTTCTCGTACTTCTCGCCCTCGAAGGGAGCCGCCGAGTTGGCGGCCGCCCAGGGGCCGTTGTCCGCCGCCAGGGCGAAGTCGATCTGCTTGCGGCCGAGGAGGCGGGTGTTCTCGATCGTGGCCGAGGTCGCCCGCGATGTAACCTTGAACTCGGGATTGTGCTTCTCGATCACCCGGGCCATGCCGGCCGAGATGATGTAGAAGGCGCCGCCCGTGGTGCCGCCGCCGATGGTCAGGAAGGCGCTCTGCGCCTGCGCCTGGGTCGTGGCGAGCCCGAGCGCGGCGACGACGGCGCCGAGCGACAGCATTCTTGCGATGGTCTTCATGGTCCCCTCCTAGTCAGTTTGTTGACCCTCCGCCCGGCCCGTCGGGCGCGGCGATGTCGAGCGTCTGCGGGTCGAGCGCGACGCCGTAGAGCCGCGCCGCGTCCTCGACCGACAGGAAGCCGAAACGCACGTCGCGCTGCACGAGGCGCGGATCGCGCTCCCGTGGCGGGCCGAAGCCGCCCCCGGCGGGCGTGTAGTGAGTGACGGTGTCCCCTTGCGCGAGCGGCTCGATGTCGCCGATGGCGTAGGGCAGGGTGCGCTCGCCGGGCAGGCCCTCGTTGATCACCCACCGGCCCCCGTCGCCGGCCAGGCCGCCGTGCACGCCCTGCGGCAGGGAGCGCGACTTCTGCGAGGTCCGGTGCAGCTGCGGGCGTCCGCCGAGGATCTTGTAGGACAGCACGTAGCCGGTGCCGCCGCGGGTGCGGCCGGGGCCGGCTGAGCCCTCACGCAGCTCGCGGCGCAGATAGAGCACCGGCTGCTCGACCTCCATCGCCTCGATCGGCGGCACGTGACAGTTGGTGACGTGGCAGGCCATGGCGTCGATGCCGTCCTTCACCGCCGTCGCCCCGAGCCCGCCCGGCACGACCTCGCCGAACATCGTCCGGCGGCAGGAGCGGGGGTCGTCGCAGATGGCGTAGTTGTAGAGGCAGCCGCAGCTGTCGGCCATGACCCGGTCGGGCACCGCCGGCGCGAGCGCGCCCATGATCAGGTCCACGATCGAGTGGCACACGACCATGCGCTGCATGACCGCGGCCGGGGATTGCGCGTTCACGAGGGTGCCCGGCGGCGCGATCACCGTGATCGGGCGCTTGCAGCCCTCCGTGCCCGAGATGGTCGGGTCGGTGATGCAGCGCATGGTGTAGTAGATCGACGCCCAGGTCGTCGCCAGCGGGCAGTTGATGGGTCCCGGCACCTGCGGGTCGGTGCCCGTGAAGTCGAGCGTGACGTCGGTGCCCTTCTTGGTGATGGCGACCCGCAGCCAGTATGGCCCGCCCTTGGCACCGTCGTCGAGGACCGGCTCCTCGTGCCGGTAGACCCCGTCGGGGATGCGGGCGATCTCCGCCCGGGTGCGCCGCTCCGAGTAGTCCATCATAGCCTCGAAGCAGGCGAGCATGAGCGGGCGGCCGTATTTCTGGAACAGGGCGGTGACCTCGTTCACCGCCACCTGCACGCTCGCGAACTGGGCGATGAGGTCGTTCTCGAGGGTCTCCGGCACGCGGGTGTTGGTGAGGACGACGTCGAGCACCTTGCGCTCGAGCCGGCCGCCCTCGAGGAGCTTCATCGGCGGGACCCGCAGGCCTTCCTGGTAGATCTCCACCCCCCAGCCGCGGGTGCCCATGTTCATGGCCCCGATGTCAAGGTGGTGCACCATCAGGCCGGCGAAGGCGACGAGCTCGCCCTCGAAGAAGATCGGGCTGAAGGCGAGGTAGTCGTTGCTGTGGGTCGCGGCGAGGGAGCCGCCGCCGGCGAACGGGTCGTTGGTCACCACCACGTCACCCGGGTTCCACTTCTCGGCCGGGATGAAGTGCTCGAGGATCGTCTTGAGGCAGACCCCGACCGTGTTGAGCTGGATCGGCGGGCCGGCCTCTTCGGCGATGAGCTGGCCGCGGGAGTCGAGGAGCGAGGCCGAGCAATCCTCCATCTCCTTCACGATGAAGGAGTTGGCGGCCCGGATCATGCGCCGGGTGACGCGTTCGGCGATCGACTTCATCGCGTTGCGCACGATCTCGAGGGTGACGGGGTCGACGGTGGCGGCGGCGACGGCGGCGGGTTGCGGCAGGGCGCTCATCATGTGCCTCGTCATTGGGCCTTGGCCGGCGTCGCGCGGCGCAAGTGGGCGTTGCGCATCCGGTCGTAGGCGCCCGACCAGCCGGGCGGCACGAACAGGGTCGAGCCGGGATATTCCACGATGGCCGGGCCGGCGATGCGGTCGTCTCCGTAAAGGTCCATGACCCGGTAGACCGGCGCCTCGACCTTCTCGCCCCAGTTCAGCATGACCGGCCGGCGCGCCACCGGCGCGGCCGCGCCGCCGGTGCCGATGTCCGGCCAGCCGACCTCGGGCACCCGCCCGACGGCGCTCAGGCGCAGGTTGACGAGCTGCACCGGCCGATCGCCGAGGCGGTAGCCATAGACCCGCTGGTGCTCCTCGTGGAAGCGCTCGGCGAGCCCCGCGAGCAGCGCCTCGTCGATGGCGGCGGAAAGCGGCAGGTTCAGCTCGTAGTTCTGGCCCTGGTAGCGCAGGTCGGCGCTGCCCATCAGGCTGCGCCGCTCGTCCGGCACGCCTTCGCGCGCCATGGCCTCCTCGGCTTCGCTGATCATCGCGGCGAGGTCGTCGGCCAGAGCCTCCGGGCGCAGGTCGGAAAGCCGGGCAACGCGGGTCAGCACGAAGTCATGGCGCACGTCCGCCGTCAGCAGCCCCATCGAGGAGAGGTTCCCCGGGGCGGGCGGGATCAGGACCCGGGTGATCCCGAGCTGCTCGGCGAGGCGCAGGCTGTGGAGCGGTCCCGCGCCGCCGAATCCGACGAGGGTGAAGTCGCGCGGATCGACGCCCCGGTCGACGGAGATCAGCTTGATGGCGTTGACCATGTGCGATTCCGCGATGGAGAGGATCCCGATCGCCGCCTCGCCGATCTCCATCCCGAGCGGACCGGCGACCCGCTCCTGCAGCGCCCTCTCGGCGAGGGCCGGATCGAGGCGGCGCTGTCCGGCTAGGAAGTAGTCCGGGTTCAGGCGCCCGGCGAACAGATTGGCGTCGGTGACGGTCGGCTCGGTGCCGCCGCGGCCGTAGCAGGCGGGCCCCGGCCGCGCTCCGGCGCTGCGCGGCCCGACCCGGAGCGCGCCGCCGCCGTCGACGGCGGCGATCGAGCCGCCGCCGGCCCCGATGGTGACGAGGTCCAGCATCGGCAGGAGCAGCGGGTATTCGCCGAGCTTGCCCCGGGTCGTCAGGACCGGCTTGCCCCCGCGCACCAGAGACACGTCGGCGCTCGTGCCGCCCATGTCGAGCGTGATCACGTCTGTGATGCCGCAGGCGGCGGCGACCGCCGTCCCGCCGAGGATCCCGCCCATGGGACCCGAATGGGTGATGCCGACGGGCGTCTGCGCTGCGACCTCGAAGGTCGAGATGCCGCCGTTGCCGCGCATGATGAACGGCGCCGCGGAGACGCCGCGCGCCGCAAGGGCGTCGGCCAGCGACGCAAGGTGCCGCCCGAGCGGGCGCTTCACGTAGGCGTTGAGGCTCGTCGTGCTAACGCGCTCGTATTCCCGGAACTCGCGGACGATCGCCGATGACAGCGATACGTCGAGTTCCGGGCATTCCCGCGCGGCGAGCTCCGCGATCCGGCGCTCGTGGGCGGGATTGGCATAAGCGTGGAGCAGGCAGACGGCGACGCTCGTGCAGCGGGCGTCGCGTAGCGCCCGCAGGGCCGCGAGCGCGTGCTCCTCGTCGAGGGGCTCGAGCACGGCGCCGTCGTGCGCGACCCGCTCGCGCACGCCCTTGCGCAGAGGCCGCGGCACGAGCGGCTTCGCCGGGCGCCACTGAATGTCGTAGATGTGCGGCTTGCGCGACGCCCGGCCGATCTCGAGGAGGTCGCGAAAGCCGTCGGTGGTGATCAGACCTACAGGGGCCTCGACGCCTTCCACGATCAGGTTAGTGACCATGGTCGTGGCGTAGACGAAGCGCTCCACCTCGGCCTGGGCGAGGCCGCTCTCGGCGACGGCGGCGTCGATGCCGTCGAGAATGCCCTCGGTCAGGTCGTGCACGGTGCTCGGCACCTTGTGGGTGACGACGGCGCCGCTTTCGGAATCGATCAGCACGAGGTCCGTATGCGTGCCGCCGGTATCGATTCCGATCCGGAGCCGGGCCCTCTTCTCCTGCAGCGGCAAGCTCATGAACGTCCTCAGGTCTGAAGTGAGGCGTGCGCGGGCCGCGCCGCGGGCGTTGCGGCGCGCCGGCGGCGCAGTTGGGCGAACAGGGTCAGTCCGACCAGGACCGCCCCGGTGAGGTCGGTGACGAGGCCGGGCTTGATCAGGGCGAGCCCGGCGACCACGAGGGCGACGCGCTCCCATAGGGCCGCGCGGGCGAGGAGGTAGCCCTCGAGGCCGGCGGCGAGGCAGGACACGCCGATGAAGGCGGTCGCGGTGGCGATCAGGATCGCGACGACCGAGCCCTGCAGGATCAGCTCGGCGTTGTAGACCATCATGAAGGGGATGATGAAGGCCGCGATGCCGAGCCGGCAGGCGGTCAGTCCGGTGCGCATGGCCGAGGCGCCGGAGATCGCCGCCGCCGCATAGGCCGCGAGCGCCACCGGCGGTGTGATGCAGGAGATCACGCCGAAGTAAAAGATGAAGAGGTGGGCGGCGAGGGGGTTCACGCCGAGCTGGATCAGCCCCGGCGCCACCAGCACGGCCAGGATGATGTAGGCGCCGATCGTCGGCATCCCCATGCCGAGGATCAGCGAAGCAATCATCGTCAGGACGAGCAGGACCGGGAGGTTGCCGCCGGCGAGGTCGATCAGGAGGCCCGAGAAGCGCAGCCCGAGCCCGGTCAGGCTCAGGATCCCGATGATGATCCCGGCCGTGGCGCAGCAGGCAGCCACCTCGAGGACGCCGAGGCCGCCGTCCCGCAGCGCCCGGGTGACATCGCCGACGAAGCGGCTGGCGAAGGCGAGCCCGTCGCCCGCGCCCTTCCCGACGAACCAGAGCCCCGCGAGGCCCGCGCCATAGAGCGCGAGCCCGGGCCAATGGCCGACGAAGGTCATGGCGCCCCAGGCGGCCGCGTGGATTGCGGCGAGGGTGACGACGCCCGCAAGGCGCTCGTCCGCCCGGGCCGCAAGCGTCGCCCGGAAGAGGAACAGGAGGAGGTTGACGGCGATGGTGTACACCGCCGCCTTCATGGGCGAGTAGCCGGCGACGGCGAGCAGCAGCACGAGCGAAACGGGGACGATCAGGAGATAGCCGCCGTCACGCAAGGTCGCGGCGACGTCCGGCAGTTCGGCCTTCGCCTGGCCCCGCATCCCCATGCCGGCGGCGCGCAGGTCGATGGCGACGAACAGTGCCGCGTAGAACAGGATCGCCGGGATGGCGGCGCCCTTGGCCACGTCGAGGTAGGTGATGCCGAGCACCTCGGCGATGACGAAGGCCGCCGAGGCCATGATCGGCGGCATCAACTGGCCGCCGGTCGAGGCGACCGCCTCGACAGCCCCGGCGAAGCGCGGCTGGAAACCAACGCGCTTCATCAGCGGGATCGTCAGTGTGCCGGTGCCGCTGACGTTCGCCACGGCGCTGCCGCTGATCATCCCGAACAGGCTGCTGCCGACCACCGCCACCTTGGCCGGTCCCCCGCGTACGCGCCCGAACAGGCCGTAGGCGAGGTTCGAGAAGAAGCGTCCCGCGCCGCTCTCCTGAAGCACCGCGCCGAGGATGATGAACAAGACGATGTAGGTCGCCGAGATGGCGAGCGGCGCGCCCCAAATGCCCTCGGTCGTGAGGAAGAGCGTGACCGTGATGTCGCTCGTGGTGAAGCCGCGATGAGCGATGGCGCTCGGCAAGTAAGGGCCCGCATAGGCGTAGGCGATCGCCACCGCCGCGATCAGCGGCAGGGCGATGCCCGTCAGTCGCCGCGTCGCCTCGAGCAGCGCCAGGGTCACGCCGATGCCGAGGACCACGTCCCGGGTGAAGACCAGACCCATGCGGGCGTCGAGTTTGTCGTCCTCGACGAAAAGGTAGGCGCAGCCGGCGACGACGACCGCGATCAGGACCGCATCCACGAGCCGGAACAGTCCGCGCGGGCCGCGCAGGACCGGCTTCAGCAGAAACACCAGGACGAGGGCGAAGGCGAGGTGGACCACGCGCTGGCGCATGCCCTCGAGCACGCCGAAGGTGGCGGTGTAGAGATGGAACAGGCTGAGCAGGACCGCGAGGATCTCGACAACGCGGCGCACGCCGGACGACAAGCTGTCGAAGCGCCCGCGCGGGACCTCTTCGACCATACCGACCGGGGCGGCGAGCGGTTCGGCCGCCGTCATGCCGGCCCTTGCGGGCAGGGGCTACGATGCAACACGATGCGCAGCGCTCGTGGCATGCCTCGACCTCGATGCGGTCATCCGCCGGGACGGTGAACCTGGCGCCAGGATCGACCGGCGCCGGCTCCCCCGCAAGTTTTTTCTTGCGCATGCCTCGACGAACATGAGAGCATAACCGAAAGGTTATGGCCGAAGATGATCCGTCCTTTGGAGTCGATCACCGAATAGCTTCATGAACTTGCGACAACTTGAAATTTATAAGGCGGTGCTGCGGACGGAGAGCGTGAGCGAAGCCGCCCGCCTCCTCGGCATTTCGCAGCCGGCGTGCAGCAAGATGCTGCGCGAGGCGGAAGCACAACTCGGACTACGACTGTTCGACCGCCGCAGCGGCCGCATGGTTCCGCGGGCGGAACTGCAACCCTTGGCCGACGCGGTCGAGCAGGTGCTGCTCGACGTCGAACGGGTGCGCATCCTCGCCGACGACCTCCGCGACAGCGCGGCGCCCACGATCGCCATCGGCGCGATCCCGACCGCCACGATGACGGTCGTGCCGCGCGCGGTCGCCGCGTTCCGGCGCGTCTTCCCTCGCACCCGCGTCAACATCTTCGCCCTGCCGACGAGCCAGACCATCCAGGAGGTCGCGACCGGCAACCTCGACGTGGGCCTGATCTACGCGGCGAAGCGGCACCCGGCGATCGAGACCATCGACCTTATCGAGACCGAAGTCGTCTGCGCGATGCTGCCGACGCACCCGCTCGCCGCGCGGTCGCGCATCCGGCCGCGCGATCTCGAGCGGCACGCCTTCGTGTCGTTCCGGCTCGACGAGCCGATCAGCCTCGCCATCAACGACGCCTTCCGCGCGAGCGGGGCGCGGTGCAACCCGGCGGTGCTGGTCAGCCACTCCTTCGCAGCCTGCGGCCTCGCCGAACAGGGTGTGGGCGTTGCGCTGATCACGCCCTTCCTGATCACGAGCGGGCTGTTCTCCGGGCTGATCACCCGTCCTCTCGAGCCGCGGGTGGCGCTGCGGCCGAAGCTCCTGCGCCGACGGCAGCGGGCGCCATCGCCCGAAGTCGACTGTCTGCTCGATGCGCTGCGACAGGTGGCGGAGGCGCAGATTCGCGGCGAAGCTGCCGTAGCCGGCTAGGGGCGGTTGCGGCCATTGCCCCTGATCCTCTCTGCGCAAAGGCCCTACGTCCATCAAGCGGAGTGCGCCGCGTCGCTCGGCACACCAAGGACAACAAAGGGGTCAAGGCCGAGCGGTCGGGCCGCGCCTTCTCGGGCGCGAGAAATCCAAGTCACTGCAGACGGTGGATGAACTCGCGGCCGCCTTGTTCCGGAGAGCCTGACGACCTCGCGAGCGGGAGCGGGTCCGGTCAGCGCAGGTTCTGAGGCGCGAGCGCGCGGGCCAGCTTCTGCAGAGGTTCATCCTCGTCGGCACCGGCAGCCGGGCGTGAGCCGCCTGCGGGCGAGGAGGAGGGTGCCGGGCGCTCGGTCCGCCGCGGCATGGCGGCAAGGGCCCCCGCGGGCCGCTCATGGGCGCGGCGCCATCCCTGCCGCTCGAGGCCGTCCAGAAGCTCCTCGAGGCCCGTGTTGGTGATCGGCACCTCGCCTATCGCAGGAAGGCCCTGGAGGGCGATGACGGCCCTCTGGAACGTCTCGTCCGCGGTCACCTCCCGGCCGAACCAGGCGGGCGGGTTGAACGGCTCTGGGTACTCGGCCCTGCCGAGGGGGTCCGTTAGCAGATGCAGCCCTGCCCGCTTCAAGAAGCTGTCGAGGAGGACCTCCCGGCCGAGCGGGATCGGCGTGCGGTCGAACGCGATCGTCCCGGCGGCCACGTCCATCAGGGCTTCCGCGTGCGGCTGCGGGACTTCGGCCCGCTCCTCGGTCGTGGCGCCATCCTCGCCCTCAACGCAAAGGACGAGTTCGCAACGCGTGCCCTCGATCCGAACGATCTGGTTTCGGTCGGGCTGCGGCGGGAAGTAGCTCTCGACAATCCGGACGCCTGCCCCAAGCTCCCTGCGGATCAGCCGGGCGAAGGACGGCGCGATCAAGAAGCGGCGTTCGCTCACCATCTTTTCCTCGTCTGCGGCCATCCGCATCTTTCCTTATCAGCAGCTGGCCGGGCCGTCACCGACAACGTCAGGAATGGATGAACGGGAGCGTCGACCTGAGGCGCCTCTCTGCGAGAGGCGATCAAGGCGCGGGGCGCGGGGGCGGCGCAGCGCGGGCAATCGCGCTCTCGACGAGGTGGCTGGTCGCACTCAAGCTGCCGAGCTCGAACGCCGACATCGCGATCATCACGGTCGCGAGGTTGGGCAGGGGCGTACCGTCGGGCGAGAACAGGCGCAGGTCGTCGCCTGGTCCAATAACGAGATCCCGGACGATGCGGCCCGCGTAGTTGCGTATGCGCTGCTCGTCGGTGCAGCCGGCCGGGACTCCCTTGGCCGCGGCGGGGGTCGCCGCCCTGCTCGGAAGCGCAGTCGCCGAAGCGACCCTCTGCCGGGCAGAGGCCGTTCCGCTCTGCTGGACCGAACGCGCCAAAAGGGCTCCGCCGGGCTGCCCTGAGGGCCTCGGCCGCTCGCCCATGCCCACGGCGATGTCCGGCACGCGGAAGGTCGGGAGCGGCGCCAGGGCGACGGTAGAGCTCCTTCCTGGCATCGCCTCCCGCCCGCGCGCCTTGCCGCGCTGGGCGGCGAGCCAGCGGGCGCGGACGGTACCCTGCAAGCCGCGGCGGGCGACCGCAACCGAGGAAGGGCCGCATTCCGCCGGCGCCCAGCGGCGGACCACGTCCAGGGCCGAGCGGCGTCCGAAGTCGAGATAGTAGCGCCGCAGCAGGGTGACGGCGGCGTCGGCTCCCTCGGCCGCGCTCGCGAAGCCGACATGGCCCTCCTCGTCGAAGCCGATTTCGCCGCGCCAGCCCGCCCGCTTGATGCACCAATAATTGTTGAGCTTGACGCAGCGGGTGACGGCCCGCTGGTCTCGCCCGAGCGCCGCGACGAGCGCGAGAGGACCCGGCTCGAGCCGAAGGGCCGTCTGCCAGCGCCAGTTTGTGACCGCCCGCCCTGGGCGGTCATAGGCCGGCCGAATGGCCACGGCCCGCCCGGCGCCTGCAGCCATCCGGCTCGCCCAGGCGATGGTGGCCTCCGCCGGGATCGGCTGGCCGAGAAGCAGCAGCGCGGGGGCGAGAGGAAGCGGAAGCATGGCCGGCCTCTGGTGGCCAGCTGCGAACGGCCAAGCGGCCGCTCCGGTTGCGCAGCGGCGGCCCGGGACCGAGATTACGTGGGCATCGGGGGCCCGGCCGGCACCAGAGCCGCCCCGCCGCGACACTCAGCGCGGCCGGCGCCAGTCCCACGGCGGGGTGGAGTCGCCGGCCCACAGCCCTTTCGTGGACCTGCCGGACCGTCGCGACGGTTGACGGGATCGTGGACCTTCTCTTCAGCCGGACATGCCGCGCGCGGGACACCACACGTGCCGAGCCAGCTGGGTCAGGCCGCGAGTGCAAGCCGGGACCAGCTTCAGAGGTTCAACCGGTCTAGTATTCCCACTCCATTCCGACGCCAACGGAACTCCGGCCGTCGATGCCGACCTCGCCCTGCGCCTTCAGCCGGCGGGTGATGTCGATGTCGACGGCGACGCCGCTCTCCTCAGGGCGAGCGCCGGCCCGAATCCCGAGGCGGACATTGTCGCTGATGTAGCGGCCCACCCCGACCGCCGGTCCGCCGCCCGCGCCGGTCGTGATGTCGAGACTATCGACGCCGAGGGAGCGGCGCACCCGCTCGAATGCGCCGGTGCCACCTTCGCCCGAGAGGGTGGCCACCGCCTGGGCGAGCTGCAGCGCCTGGCCCGCGGTGAGCCCGCCAGCTGCGCGTCGGAACAGGATGCGCGAGACGATCTCGTCCTGCGGCAGGTCGGGGGTTGCGCTGAGCGCAAACTCGGGTCGGTCGGCGGGGCCGGCGACGGAAATGCGCGCGGTCACGTCCGCGGCCGTGGTCTCGGCCACGAAGTCGAGGGACGGCGTCAGCTCGCCGGTGAAGTCGAGGCGCCCGCGCACGAGCGCGATGCGCTGGCCGAGGAGGTCGAAGCGGCCCCGGCGCAGGTCGAAGGCGCCGACGGCGACCGGGTCGCGGCTCGTCCCCAGCAGGCGCAGGTCGCCGCCGAGCTCGGCGTCGAGCCCGCGTCCGCGCACGAAAATGCGGTTCTGCGCCGCCACGACGAGGTCGAGCGTCGCGTCGAAGGGCGCCCGGCCGGCGCTCGCCCGCTGGCGGGCCAGCGCGAGGCGCGCCTGCGCCGCCGGTGGCGGGGCGACGTGGCGGGTCCCCGGCAGCGGGCGCAACGTCGTGGGCAGCCGGTCCGGAATCGCCACGTCCATCGAGACGAGGTCGACCCGGCCGGCGACCCGCGGCCGCGTGGCGAGGGGGCCGTCGACGGCGACCTCGAAATCGGCGACGGCGGTGACGATGCCGCTCGCGGCGAGCTGGGCGCGGCGGCCGGCGAGGCGGAGGTCGGCGGGGAAGCCGGCGCGGGGATCGAGGGCGATGCGGCCGGTCGCCGAGACGCTGCCGCCGTTCGGCGTGCGCGCGCTCGCCCGCTCGACGGCGAGGTCCGTGCCGCGGGCGGCAAGGCGCGCCTCGATGCCGTCGAGGCGCACGCCCTGGAGCTGATCCGAGAAGCTCGCCCCGGTCACTGTCACCGCGCCCCCGATCGCCGGCGCGGCCGGACCTCCGCGGATGGTGAGGTCGAGCGCCGCCTGTCCCGCAAGACGCTGGCCCGGCTGGAGCAGGCTGGAGGCGAGGGCGAGATCGATGCGGCCTGAGGTCGACAGGTCGAGCGGGCCCGCGCCGACCGGGACGCTGCCGGTCACCCGCAAGGGTCCGGCCCGGGGGGCGGTCACGGTCGCCTCGACGCTCGCCCGCCCGCCCGCGAGCCGGCCGTCCGCCCGCAGGCCGAGCGGCGGGAGGCCGGCGTCACGGGCCGCGGGCAGGACGAGGGAGGCGACCTCGACCCGGTAGGTCCCTGTCGGCGCGCCCGCCGGCCCGGCGATCTCGGCCCGGCCGTCGAGGGTGCCGGAGAGACCGAGGCCGGGGGCGAAGATCTCGGCCGCGGCGAGCGGCACGGCGCGGGCCTCCACCGTGAGATCGAGGCGCTCGCTGGCGCGCCCCGAGAGCTCGATGCGGCCGCGGTCCAGCGCCAGCGCGAAGCGCGAGACGGCGACGCCGCCGTCCTCGAAGGCGAGGGTCGCCGGTGCGGCCAGCGCGATGCGGCGGTTGCCGCGCCGCGCCGAGAAGGCGGCGAGTTCGAGCCGGACCGGGTTGGCCGGCACGACCCGGCCCGAGGCCTCGAGGGCGAAGCTTCGAGCGGTCGCGCTCGCGGCGATGTCGCTCGCCTGCGGCGTGCCCTTTGCAACCAAACGCACCGTCCCGAAGGTCTCGCCGCCGGCGACGAGTTCGCCTGCCTCGACGGTGCCGTCGACGACCGGGGCGCGGTAGAGATCGGTGAGGGTCGCCTGCGCCCGGAAATCGCGCACCGAAGCGCCGCCGAGGGCGAGCCGGGCGCCTTTCCCTTCGAGGGCGACGTCCTGGCCGCCGTCGCGGATGGCGAGGGCGAGGGTCGCGTCGAGGCTACCGCCGAGCCGGGTCAGCACGAGCGGGCTCGCGTCGTCGAGATCGCCCGCGGTGATCGAAAGACGCCCCTCCGCGAGGGCGTCGCGCAAGGCGAGCTCGCCTGCGAGCCGCACCGATCCGACGGTCGCCGAGAGACCGTCGAGGCGCCAGCCGTCTCCGCTGCGCCGCAGACGGGCGGCGCCGGCGGCCGGCCGGCCGCCGACCTCGCCGTCGAGGCTCAGGCGGCCGTCGAGGGCGCCGGCCGGGTCCGTCACCGACAGCGCGATCGCCAGGCGCGGCACCGGCCGGAGGAGGGCGCGGATGTCGCGGAGCTCGGCGGCGGCGTCGATCTGGGGCCGGGCGAGCGAGCCGGTGAGCCTCGCCTCGACGCGGCCCCGGCCGGCGGAAATCTCCGGATGCACGCGGCCGAGGTCGGGCAGGTCGATGCGCAGCGCGAGGTCCGCTGCCCGGTGCGTCGCCGTCCCGTCGAGGCGGGCGTCGAGATGGGCCCCGCTCACCACGAAATCGGCGAAGCCGAAGCCGCCGGGGAGCCGGCGCACCATGCCTTGCGCGGTCGGCTCCCGCCCGAGGAGCCGGTCGAGCGCGGGGGCGCCGGTGGCAAGGCTGCGCAGGCGCGCATCGACCCGGGCCGCGAACTCGCCCGGCGTCCCCGAAAGGCCCGCCACGAGCGTCGCGGCGCCTTCGAGCGGTCGGCCCGCGACGGCGGCGAATGGGGCGAGCGCCGGGATCTCGGCCCGCAGGGTCCCGTCGAGGAGGTCGCGCCCGACGCGGCCGGAAAAGCGCGCCGCGACCGTCCCGGTCGCGATCCGCGCGCTCTCCACCTGCGCCACGCCCTCTTGCAACGTGCCGCCCGCCTTGACCGCGAGCCGGCCGCCGACCGCTTGCGCGAGGGCGGCCTCGGCGGGGCGCACCCCTCTCGCCTCTGCGTCGACCGCGAACCGATGCCCGGACCCGTCGGGACGGCTCTCGATCCGGGCGCGCAAGGTTTCGACCGCGCCTTCGGGCAGGCGGACGCCGTCCGCATCAAGGGACAGGTCGAGCCGCGGCCCGGCGAGGGGGCCCGCGACCCGCCCGTCGAGTTCGAGGCGCGCGATCTCGGCCGCCCCCGCCCTGGTCGTGCGCCCGTCCGTCGGCAGCGCCCGCGCCCTGACGGTGAGGTCGAGGTCGCGGGCGGCCGAGACCGTGCCGGCGAGGTCGAGGGCGGCGGTGTCGGAGGCGACGCGAAGCGACCGCAGGGCGACGCCGCCGGCATCTTCGATGGAGACCTCGCCGGTGAGCCGCGTCGTGCCGGCGAAGACCGGGGCGGCCGGGGCCGGCAGGAGCCCGGCGATCCGCGCCGCGAGGTCGAGGTCGAGGCGGCGGCCGGTGCCGGCGCGGGCGAGGGTGGCGCGGCCCTCCGCGCCGATGGTTGGGCCGGCGTCGAAGGCGAGATCGGCCGAGAACGCGTCGAGGGGACCGGCGCCGCGCAGCGACAGCCGCACCGGCGGCAGGCCGGGCAGGTCGAGGAGCCGCGCGGCGACGCCGCCCGCAGGCTCGTCGAGCGAGAGCGAGAGGTCGAGCCGGGTCGTCTGCGGCACGTAGCGCAGAGCGACGGCGAGGCTTCCCGGCGCGTCGAGGCGACGACTCTGAAGGTCGAGGCGCAGCCCCTCGGCCGGGGCGCCGAGTTCGGCCGAGCCCTTCGCGGAGAGTCGGGCGGCGGTCCCGATCACCGGCTCGCCGAGCACGAGCTCGGTGAGGGTGAAGGCGCCGACCACGACCTTCAGCGGCGGCTCCGGCAGGATCGGCTCGTCGGAGACGGCTTCCGCGGCGGGGACCGAGCGCCGCGCGACCGCGAGCCGTTCCACCTCCAGCGTGTCCACCTGCAGGCGCCGGCGCAGCAGCGCCGCCCGGCTCCAGACGATGCGGGCGCGGTCGAGGGTGAGCCACACGCCGTCGCGGTCGGCGATGCGCACGTCGCGGATGACCGCGTCCGACGAGAGCGCCCCGTCGATGGCGCCGATGGTGATGCGCGTCGTCGGCGTCGAGAGCGCCCGCGAGATCAGGTTCGCGAGAAGGCTCTGGTCGCTCTGCGCCCGGCCGGGGGACCACCACAGCGCGCCGAAGGCGAGCGCCGCGAGGGCGAGGAGGATGGCGAGGAACCGGCGCATCAGAAGGCCTGGCCGATGCTGACGTAGAGGGCGACGGGCCGGCGGCGGCCGGGCGGGTTCAGCGGCGTCGCCAGGTCGAGGCGGATCGGGCCGATGCCGGTGTAGTAGCGCAAGCCCAGGCCTACGGCGGCGCGGATGCGCTCGCGGAAATCGGGGAGGCTCGACGCGAAGGCCTGGCCGGCGTCGAAGAAGGGCACGAGGCCGATCGTGTCGGTGAGCCGGAAGCGCGCCTCGAAGGAGGCCTCGATCAGGCTGCGGCCCCCGATCGGCTCCCCGGCGAAGGTGGGTCCGAGGCTGCGGTAGGCGAAACCGCGGACGGACCCGCCGCCGCCGGCGAAGAAGCGGCGGTTGGCGGGAATGTCGACGAGGTCGGCCCCGACGATCGAGCCGAAGCCGAGGCGGGCGGCGAGGACCGTGCGGGCGTCCTCCGTCAGCGCCCAATAGGTGGAGGCGGTCGCCCGGGCGACGGTCATCCCGAGGCTGCCGAGCGCGCCGAAATACGGCGTGATCCCGCCCGTGAAGCGCATGCCGCGGGTCGGGTCGAGGGGGCTGTCGGTGGTATCGTAGGCGGCCGAGAGCGGCAGCCCCACGAGGCGGTAGTCGACGGCGCCGAGGATGTCGCGCGCCTGCCCGCGCTCCGCTTCGACGGCGGCCTGGACCCAGAAACTGTCGCCGAAGCGGTGACGGATGCCGGCGCTCGCGCCGAGGTGCCGGCTCGTATAGCCGTGGGTGCGCTCGCGGGAGACGACCGCGTCGGCGACGAAGTCGTTGCGGCTGCCGCCGAGCGCAGGCTTGAGGAAACTGGCCGACAGCCGGCCGCCGAGCTCGTCGAAGAAGCGCTCCCCGCGGACGAAGCCCGGGGTGCGCCCGCCGAGCCACCCCGCATGGCCCTCGACGCGCAGGCGCTCGGCGCCGCCGAAAAGGTTGCGGTGGGTCCAGTAGGCGCGCAGGCCCGGCCCGTCGACCGTCGAATACTGCGCGGCGAAGCCGACGACCCGCGGCGGGTGGTCGGCGACCTCGGCGAGGATCGGCAGGTCGCCCCCGGCATCGAGCGCCTCCGCCTCGCGCACCCGCACGGAGGACAGGGCCTCGATGCGGCCGACCGAGCGGCGGATGTCGGCGAGCGCGCGCGGGGAGTATGGATCGCCCGGCTCGGCGTAGATAAACGAGCGCACCACGGCCGGGTCGACCGCCTGCGTTCCGGAAACCGCGATCTGCCCGAGGCGGGCCTGCGGGCCCGCTTCGACGACGAGCGTCAGGTCCATGGCGGCGGCGTCGTGAAACACGACCGGGTCTCGCCGGGCGACACGGGCGAAGGGATGCCCGCCCGCGCGAAAATGGTCGACGATTCGGGCTTCGGCGGCGAGCACGTCGGCCGAGCGGGCCGGATCGCCCGGGGCGAGGCGTGCCACCCGCGGCGGCAGAGCGAGGGGGCGCCCGGCCTCGTCGAGAATGCGCACCGCGCGCACCCGGAAGAGCGGGCCGGGATCGGCGAGGATGCGCACCGGCGCTGGCGCCTGCGCGCGATAACCCTCGGCGGCGCGGAGCGCGGCCTCCGACGCGCCGCCGCCCAGGGCCAGCGGCACGCCGGCGACCTCGACGACGACACGGCCATCGTAATGGCCGGCGCCCCAGAGCGCGTCGACGAGGCGCGGCAGGTCGGCCTCCGCCCGGCGCACCAGCGCCTCGGCGTCGGGGGGCGGGTTGGCGCGCAGCCGGTAGAGGCTCGAGGCGTCCTGGAGCGGACGCACGAGACCGCGGCCGCCGTTCGCCACGATCTCGAGCCGGTACGGCAGGGCGTCGGGGCTCGGGGTCGGAACCTCATCCCGGCCGAACAGCCCGAACGGGTCGAACGCCGAAGCCGGAGCGGGGGCGAGCGCGGCGAGGACGAGGGCGGTCACCCCGCCGATCCGCAGCCGCCGCAGGGCCCGGTCGGGAAGGTCGAGGCGCCTCGGCGGCGCCGGCCGCTCACGACTGCGGAAACGAACGATCGGCTGCTCCATCCGCGCTGTCGCGGGTCCGGGATCCTCGCTGGGTGTGGCGCGATTTATACCATTCTCGAGGTTCGCGGCACCCCCATCGCTGCGACCTCGGGCGGATCACGTCCGGTGGGCCAGTCGAGGCAGCGCCGGGGCGCACGGTCGAGGGGCTGACGCCGAAGCGCCCGGCGAGGTCGCGCTGCGGCGGGAGGAGGTCGCCGGGAGCGAATGCCCCCGACCTGATCGCCTCGACGATCCGCTCGGACGCGGCGCGGTACCGCCGCGCCGCGTCCGGCGCGAATTCGGAGGCGCCCGACAAGTCGGACGGCAGCCGACGACGTGGCATTTACGGGAAGTCCGTGTGCTGTCCCCAGGCCCGTATGGCGGTCTCGGCCTCC
>VFQR01001365.1_pt1 | contig 19142 bp, 16 predicted proteins | sample 3512321 | NCBI WGS metagenome assembly VFQR01 (sample SAMN10412374, study PRJNA504923) | tailings metagenome | isolation source: Relicate 3 Philex TSF1 revegetated site | place: Philippines: Tuba, Benguet | collected 2017-08-29
AGGCATCGGCAAACGTGGTCTTCTCGTTGGCGACGCGGAACAGATTCTGGTTCGGGATGACGATCAGCGTATCGACATGCCGGTGCAACTCGTCGATGCCGTCATCGGCGAGACGCATGCGGCGATTGCCTTCGAAGCTGAAGGGCTTGGTCACCACACCGACCGTCAGGATGCCCTGCTCGCGGGCCGCGCGGGCGACGACGGGCGCCGCACCGGTACCGGTGCCACCGCCCATGCCGGCGGTGATGAACACCATGTGCGCGCCGCTCAGGTGATCGTTGATCTCGTCGTAGCTCTCTTCGGCGGCGGCGCGGCCGACCTCCGGGTGCGAGCCGGCGCCCAGCCCCTCGGTCACCGAGACCCCGAGCTGGATGATTCGCTGTGCGCTGGAGAGCGCCAGGGCCTGTGCGTCCGTGTTCGCGCAGACAAAATCGACACCGGTCAGGCCGGAAGCGATCATGTTGTTCACGGCGTTGCCGCCGGCACCGCCGACCCCGAACACGGTGATGCGCGGCTTGAGCTCTTGAATGTCCGGGATGGTGAGGTTGATCGTCATGATGGCCCCGTAAGTGGCATGTAGGCCTAGTTTTAGTCGCCAATTCGTTAATCAGACGCTAACGAAGTCGACGATCGCGTTAACGCTTTCGCATTTTGCAAGGGCCGCCAAAGGGATGCCGACCGCAAGTTAAGCATTAGGTGGAGCCGACAGAGGTCTATCCTGCTTCATCTTTTTGCCATTCCCACGCCAAAATCGCCCCAAAATGGGACGTCGGGCGTGGTGAAAATCAATCAGAAGCTGGTGCGCAGCCAGGTGCCGATGCGGGCGAAATAGCCGTCGGTGCCGGTGAGCTTGGCGAGCCGACGCGGCTCGGCGAATTCCTGCGCACAGACCTGTGGATAGACCAGCATGCCCGCCACCGTGGCGAAGGCCGGGCCGCGGGCCATCTCCGGGAGGCCGGAAATGCCCATCGGGCGTCCGTTGCGGACGTTGCGTGCCAGTACGCGGCGCGCCACCTCGGGCAGACCCGTCAGCTCGCTGCCGCCGCCGGTCAAGACGAATCGCCGGCCGCAGACATCCATCATCCCCGTCGCCTGCATGCGATCCTTGATCGCGGTCAGCACTTCCTCGACGCGGGGGCGAATGATGCGGGTGATGTGCGAACGCGGAATCTGGCCGGGGGCTTCGTCGGCGGTCGCGCCCACCGGGGTGATGGGGATCAGGTCACGCTCGTCGGTCTGGCCGGGCAGCACGGAGCCGTACATGGTCTTCAGCCGCTCGGCGTCGGCGATGCCGACGGAAAGATGCCGGGCGATGTCGAGCGTCAGGTGATGGCCGCCGATGGCGATGGCGTCGGCATAGACGAGATGGCCTTCGGAGAAGACGGAAACGGTGGTAGTCGCGCCGCCGAAATCGATGGCAGCGACGCCCAGAGCGCCCTCGTCGTCGACCAGCGTCGACAGGGCCGAGGCATAGGGCGTTGCGACCAGCGCCTCGATCTGCAGGTGACAGCGATGCAGCACCAGCTCGATATTGCGCATGGCCAGCGTTTCGGCCGAGACCACGGCGACGTCGACGCTGAGGCGTTCGCCGACCATGCCCTTGGGGTCCTTGATGCCCTTCTGCCCGTCAAGGGCGTAGCCGATGGGCATGGCATGGACGATCGAGCGTTCGGGACGCACGGAGCGCTCATTGACCGCGCGCAGCACGCGCTGCACGTCGGCCCGCTCGACATCCTGCCCGCCGAGATCGACGGTAGCCGAGAAGGTCTCCGAGCCCAGCCGGCCGGCGGTCACGTTGACGACGACGGATTGCACCGTGACCCCGGCCGCGCGCTCGGCCATGCCGACGACGGTGCGGACAGACTGCTCGGCCTTGTCGAGATCGGTGACCACGCCGCTCTTGACGCCGGCTGAGGGGCCATAGCCGAAGCCCACCACTTCGACGGTGTGGGTGCGGCCGCGCAGCGATTTGCCCTCCGGCCGCGGCACCAGCCGGGCGATGACGCAGCAGATCTTGGTCGAGCCGATATCGAGCACGCTCACCAGCGAGGTGCGTCCAGGCTGCAGGGGCTTGAGCCGCGCCGTCATGGCATCCGTCATCATCGTCAGTTGGTCCGCTTCTTTGACTTCTTGGCCGCTTCGGCGAGGGCCTCGACCGCCGCCTCGCCGGGTTTGAGCGCAATGAATCCGGCCACCCGCAGATCGATCTCGAGCACGTCGCGATCGAGCAGGCGGTAGTCGCTCTGGTAGCTGCGCAGCCGGGTAAGCGCCTGCGCGACCCCCTGCTCGGGAAGCTGCACGCGCAGGCCGTTGCGATAGATCAGGTCCCAGCGCCGGTCGCCGATACGGCTCAGCGCCGCGAGGTCGGTCTTGAGGTCCGGGAAGCGGTCGAGGATGCGGATCATGGCGACGGCATCGTCGGCGGCCCCCTCCCCGATCACCAGCGGCAGGCTGGTGAAGGAGGCGATGTCGGTGCCGATGCGGACGCCGCGCTCGTCGAGCAGCCAGGTGGTGTCGCCCACCCGCCAGCGCACGACCGGCTCGCGCTCGACGATCTGCACGATGACGCGGTTGGGATACACCTTGCGCACGGTGGCCGACTCGACGGCGCGGAGCCATTCGAGGCGCGCCTGCGCCTTCTGCACGTCGAAGGTGAGCGTAGAATTGCCGGTGCCGATGGTGAGCAGCGCGATGATGTCATTGTCGTCCGACAGCCGCTGCCCGCTGATCTCGATGGATTTGATGGCGAAGCCGGCCTGGGCGAATTCGCCCTGGACGAAGCGCATCGCCGTAGCGGCGGCGGCGGTGAGACTGTCACGCACCTGATAGAGCCCCGCGAGGCAGACGAGGGCGAACAGCGCCGCGAATATTCGCAGGATCAGCGCGCGATGGAGCACCCAGGCATGGCTGATGCCGACGAGGGCGCGTCGCGCGGGATGCTGCAGGGGCACCGGCAGCTGGCGCGGATCGACCAGCTTGGCGTTGGCGAAAGCCTGGGCGCCTACCTGTTGCAACTCGCATCCTCCACCATCCAGGACACCAGCTCCTCGAAGCTGTGCCCCGCATGGCGGGCTTGCTCGGGAACCAGCGACGTCTCGGTCATGCCCGGCTGGGTGTTGATTTCGAGGCAGACAAGCTCGCCTTCGCCTCCGGCGGCGTCGTTGAAGCGGAAATCCGACCGCGTCACGCCCCGGCACCCAAGCGCAGCATGCGCCTTGAGGGACAGCTTTTGCACTTTGTCGTAAATTTTCGGTTCAATCTGTGCCGGAATGATGTGGCTGGAGCCCCCCTTGGCGTATTTCGCCTCGAAATTGTAGAAGGCGAGATCGGTGAGGATTTCGGTAACGCCGAGCGCCACGTCGCCCATCACCGCGCAGGTCAGGTCGCGCCCGGCGATGTAGCGCTCGACCATCACCTCCTCGCCGCCGTTCCAGTCCTCGCGCAGGATTTCCTGCGGCGGGTGGGCATGGTCGGCCTTCACGACGAAGATGCCGACGCTCGAGCCGTCGGAGATGGGCTTGACCACGTAGGGCGGCGCCATCACGTGCTGCCGCGCGACCTCGGCGCGATTGACGATCAGATGATCGGTGACGGGAATGCCCGCCGCCTTGAAGGCGATCTTGGCCTGGTGCTTGTTCATGGCCAACGCCGAGGCGAGCACGCCGGAATGGGTGTAGGGCAGCCGCAGATATTCGAGCAGTCCCTGGATCTTGCCGTCCTCGCCGAACGGGCCGTGCAGCGCGTTGAAGACGACATCGGGCCGCAGCGCGGCGAGCTTGTCGGCGACATCATAGCCGACATCGATCTCGGTGACCCGGTAGCCGGCATTGCGCAGGGCCTGAGCGCACTGGGCGCCGGAGGACAGCGAAACGGGACGCTCGTTGGACACCCCCCCGAGGAGGACGGCGACATGCTTGCTCATTGGGGGCTCCTGCCGAGTGTTCGGGGTGCAAGGCGAAAACCACGGCTTTGGTCGCTATGGCTCAGTCGATACCCTCCCCTATAAAGGGGGAGGTGCCGTCCTGTGCGTGGGACAGATTGTGCTGCGGCCCTCGCTAGCGGGACGATGTGTGGCGCCGGCACCGCCATCACACCATGCCGACGAACGGGGCGCGATCCATGAATTCGCGGACTTCGCGGCCGGGCAGGAAATGGCCCATGCGCCGGATTTCCCATTTGAGCTCGATGCCCTGGGTGTCACGAACGCGCTGGCGCACCATCTCGCCGAGCGTTTCGACCTGGAAGGCATCCGCCTCGCCCAGATTGAGCAGGAAATTGGCGTGCAGTTCACTCATCTGCGCGTCGCCGAATTTCAGTCCGCGGCAGCCGGCGGCATCGACCAGCTTCCAGCTGGAATGGCCCTCGGGGTTCTTGAAGGTCGAACCGCCGGTCTTGGCCTTGGTCGGCTGCGAGCTTTCGCGCTTGTCGGTGATCTCGCGCATGCGGGCGAGGATGTCCTCGCGCTCGCCAGGCATGCCCTGATAGACGGCGGAGGTGAAGATGGCGCCGCGCGGGCCGTTCGACTTGCGGTAGAGATAGCCCATCTCGGCATTGCTGAGCGTGACGATCTCGCCCGAGCGCAGCACGGCGCGCAGCTCGACCATGCGGTCGCGCGTCTCGGTGCCGTAGCAGCCGGCATTCATGTAGAGCGCGCCGCCGATGCCGCCCGGGATGCCGCGATAGAAGGTGAGCCCGTCGATCCCCGCCTCGGCGGCGGCGGTCGCGACCTTGACGTCCGGCAGCGCCGCGCCGACCCGGAGGCGGTGCCCGTCCAGCACCTCGATGGTGCCGAAGCCCTTGGCGGAGAGCCGGATCACGACGCCGTCGAGCCCGCCGTCGCGGATCAGGAGGTTCGAGCCGAGGCCGATGACGGTGACCCGGATGTCCGCGGGCAGGTGGCTGAGGAAATAGCTGAGATCAGCCTCGTCCGCCGGCTGGAAGAAGAGCTGCGCCGGCCCGCCGACGCGGAACCAGGTCACCTCGCTCAGCGGCTGGTTGGCGATCAGCCGGCCACGGACGTCGCCGATCCAGTCGGAAAACTGGGGGATGAGATCGGGCCAGCTCATGCTGCCTCCGGTTCCGTGCCGAGAAGCCCCGCGAGTTCGCCCGGGAGCGCCGCGGCCCATTGGGTGATGTTGCCGGCGCCGAGGCAGACGATGTAGTCGCCATCGGCCGCGCGGGAGGCGAGCAGCGGCGCGAGGGCTTCCGGCCGATCGATGACGCGGGCGTCGCGGTGGCCGCGGGCACGGATGCGGGCGACCAGCTCCTCATGCGTCACGCCCTCGATGGGCACCTCGCCGGCGGCGTAGATCGGGGCGACGATGACGGTGTCGGCATCGTTGAAGCAGGTGGCGAACTCGTTGAAGAGGTCCTGGACGCGCGAATAGCGGTGCGGCTGGACCACCGCGATCACGTCGCGCCGGGTGGTCTGGCGCGCGGCCCGCAGCACGGCGGAAATCTCCACCGGGTGGTGGCCGTAATCGTCGATGACGGTGATGCCGTTGACGGTGCCGGTGCGGGTGAAGCGGCGCTTGACGCCCGAGAAGGTCTTGAGCCCGCGCCGGATGGCTTCGGCCGGCACCTTGAGCTGGTCGGCGACGGCGATGGCGGCAGTGGCATTGAGCGCGTTGTGCTCGCCGGGCATAGGGAGTTCCAGCCCCTCGATCCTGAGATGCGTCATGCGGATGCGGTCGCGGATCTCGACGGCGAAATGGCTGGCGCCATCATACATTTCGAGATCGACCAGCCGCACGTCGGCCTGCGGGTTGCGGCCATAGGTGATGACGCGGCGATCGCGGATCTGGCCGACCAGCGACTGCACTTCCGGATGGTCGAGGCACATCACCGCGAAACCGTAGAACGGCACGTTCTCGATGAAGTTGAGGAACGCCTCGCGGACATGGTCGAAATCGCGATAGTGGTCGAGGTGCTCGGGGTCGACATTGGTGACCACGGCGACATCGGCCGGGAGCTTGACGAAGGTGCCGTCGCTCTCGTCGGCCTCGACCACCATCCACTCGCCGCCGCCCAGCCGGGCATTGGTGCCATAGGCGTTGATGATGCCGCCATTGATGACGGTGGGGTCGAGATTGCCGGCATCGAGCAGGGTCGCGACCATGGTGGTGGTCGTGGTCTTGCCGTGCGTGCCGCCGATGGCGATGGCGTTCTTGAAGCGCATGATCTCGGCGAGCATTTCGGCGCGCCGGACGATGGGGAGGCTGCGGGCCCGCGCGGCATCGAGCTCGGGATTGCCCTTCTTGATCGCCGAGGAAATCACCACCACGGCGGCGTCGCGCAAATTCTCCGCGCTCTGGCCGATCGCGACTTCGATGCCCATGCCGCGCAGGCGCTGCACGTTCGGGTTCTCGGCGCTGTCGGAGCCGCGGACCTTGTAGCCCTGATTGTGCAGGATCTCGGCAATGCCGCTCATGCCGATGCCGCCGATGCCGACAAAGTGCACCGGCCCGATATTGCGCGGCATCTTCATGTGGTCTTCCCCTTTGCGAGACGCTCGACGAGGTCCGCGAGCCGCTCGACGGCTTCGGGCTGGCCGAGGGATTTGGCGGCCGCGGCAGCCGCTTCGAGCGCCGCCGGATCACCAATCAGTGATGCAAGGCGGGTGCCAAGCGAAAGCGGCGAAAGCGTGGCCTGCTCGGCGATCCAGCCGCCGCCGGCCGCTTCCATCACCAGCGCGTTGTTCTTCTGGTCGGCATCGATGGCGCCCGGCAGCGGCACGAGAATGGCCGGCCGGCCGATGGCGCAGAGTTCGGCGACGGTCGACGCGCCCGAGCGCGCGATCACCAGATGGGAGGCCGCCATGCGCTCGGGCAGATCGTTGAAGAAGGGCGCGAGCTCGACATTCACCTTGGCCTCGCGATAGGCCTTCGCCACCAGATCGAGGCCCTCGGGCCGGCACTGCTGCGTGACCAGCAGCCGGGCGCGCAGCTCCGCCGGCAGCGCCGCGATGGCGGGCGGGACGATCTCGCCGAACACCCCTGCCCCCTGGCTGCCGCCGAAGACGAGGAGCCGCACGGGCTCTCCGCCCCCCAGCGAAGGGTAAGGCTGCCCGACGACGGCGCGGACGCGGTCGCGGACCGGATTGCCGACCAGTTCGCTCTTGTCGCGGAAGGCTTCGGCCTTGAGCGTCGTTGGAAAGCTGAGCGCGATGCGGCGGGCGAAGCGGGCGAGTGCCCGGTTGGCGCGCCCCATCACCGCGTTCTGCTCGTGCAGGATGCCTGGGATGCCGAGAAGGCTCGCCGCGAGGAAGGGCGGAAACACCGGGTAGCCGCCGAAACCGACTACGGCAGCCGGCCGGATGCGCCGCAATTGCCGCAGGGCGACGAGAGTGCCCCAGCCGAGCTTGAAGCTCGCCACCGCGAAGCGGATGGGGTTGCGGACGGAAGGGGTCGCCGAGGGGACGATATGAGTCTGGCTGGCCGGAAACCCGTCGCCATAGGCGGCGACGCGGTGATCGGTCATCAGCTGGATGTCGTGGCCGCGCCGGCGCAGCTCCTGCGCGAGCGACATGGCCGGGAACAGGTGTCCGCCCGTGCCGCCGGCCATGAGCACGATGGTGCTCATCGATCTGCTCCCGTCACGTCGACCGTCACTCTGCCGGCGCCAGCGCCATGCCGCGATAGGCCGGCAGGCCGGTGACCAGCCGTTCCTCGGGCTTCTTGCGCGTGAGGGCCAGCATCAGCCCCATGCCGAAGGCGACCGCGAGCATGGAGGTGCCGCCATAGGACACGAAAGGCAGCGTCATGCCCTTGGGCGGGATGAGGTTGAGATTGACGGCGAGATTGATGCTGCACTGCATACCGAACTGGATGGCGAGGGTGGAGGCCGCAAGACGCGAGAACAGGCTGGACTGTTCCTGCGCCGCCAGCAGCGCCTTGATGACGATGAAGCCGATCAGCGCGACGAGAGCGAGGCAGAACAGAATGCCGAATTCGCCGGCAGCGGCTGAAAACACATAGTCGGCATGTGCGTCGGGGATCACCTTCTTGGCCAGCGACTCACCCGGGCCACGCCCGAACCAGCCGCCTTCGAGCAGAGAGTTGAGCGCCTTGTCCACCTGATAGGTGTTGCCGCCCTCCGGATTGATGAAGCTGTCGATGCGGCGGGCGAAGTGCGGGAAGAACATGTAGGCGACGAACAGGAGCCCGATGGCGCTGAGGCCGAGCGCGATGATGATCAGCCAAGAAATGCCGGAGAGGAACAGCAGTACGCCCCAGGTGGCGAGCACCAGCGCGGTCTGGCCGATATCGGGCTGCAGCAGCAGCGCGCCCACAATGGAGAGCATGATCAGCGTCGCCATGGTGCGGGCCGGGACGCCCTTCTGCTTCATCGCTTCGGCAAACAGCCACGCGCCGATGACGGCGAAGGCCGGCTTCACGAACTCGGAGGGCTGGATGGAGTTGCCCGCAATGCTGATCCAGCGCCGCGCGCCCTTCACTTCAGTGCCGAAGCGGAGCGTGAGCCAGAGCAGCACCACCGAGCCGATCAGCACGCCCAGCGCCGCAAAGCGCGCTGCGCGGTGCGGCAGGAACGAGGTCGCGATCATCACCGGCACGGCGAGAGCGGCGAAAAAGGCCTGGCGGATGATGAAGTGCCAGGGACCGAGCCCCAGCCGCTCGGCGACCGGCGGGCTGGCGGCGAAGCTCAGCAGCACGCCGCACAGCAGCAGCATGATCAGTGCCGTCAGCAGAGATTTGTCGATCGTCCACCACCACTCGGCGACGGGGGTCTTGCGCTCGCGGGCAAACATCAGAACTCGAAACCGCCCAGCCCGGCGGCCTCCTTACGCAACATTGTTCCGATTGTAGCAAGCGGTTGGTTACCAATTCCCGACCGGCTGTCGCGTTTTGCGACTCGGGAAGGTCGAGAGCGACAGGCGCGCTATTGTCTCCAACTGAAGACCCCTCCCCAAAGGCTTTGGGGGAGGGGCAAAGGCAGGCCGGGCACCGCTGGCGCCCGGGCCTGCGCCGTGGCTTACGGCAGCACGGCGAGATCGGTGATCATGCCGTCGACGCCGGAGATCGGGCCGAGCGCAGTAGCGGCGCCGGTGTCGAGATCGACGGTGTGCAGCGTGTTGTTGACCACGAGATAGGCAGTGTTGCTCAGTTCGGCGGTCGCGTGGATATCGAAGGCGTAGCTGTCGCCGCCCTCGACGCCGAGTTCGCCGATGGCCGCGAGCGTGCCATCGTTCGGCGCGGTCTGCCGGATCAGGCCAACGATGGTCGCATCGATGTCGTACATCGCGGTGGCTTCGGGCTGCCCGACGGAGTTGGTGTAGGCGGCCGCAACGATGGCCGGGGTCTCGCCGGCATGCATGTCGCCATCCTCATAGGCGAGCGAGCCATCCACGGTGACCATGCCGTCATCGACATTGACGCGGTGATTGGTGCCGTCGGTGCCCATCAGCCGCAGCCGGTCGGCAACGGGGTTGAAGTCGACGATTGCGCCCTCATAGCTCGGCAAGCGCTCGGACAGCGTGCTTTTCACCGTCGCGGCGCCGCTCTCGAGATCGATGGTGACGACTTCGCCAGCCATGGTCACGCCGTAGAGCATGCCGTCGGCAGGACGGATATCGATACCGGCGACACCGTCGACGCCGCTGATGGCGAGGGTTCCGGTGACTTCGCGGACGTCCGTATCGAACATCACGAGGGTGTCACCGCCGACGAGGCCGATGGCGGGCATGGCGAAGGCGGCAGCGCTCGATACAGAGAGCGTGGCAGCGGCGAGAAGGGCGCGGAAGGCGGACTTGGTCGGGGCGATCATGAGACGTCTCCATTGTTGTTCTCGTTGGACCGGTCCTGCCGGTCACACCCCCCTTACCCGCGAGGCAGGCGCCCTGGATGCAGTGCCCGAAAGTTTTTTCTGCCCCCGCATCCGGAGACGGGCACAGCGGGGTAGTCGACAGCGACGGCAAATCGGGTCAGCTTCCACCAATGAGTACCGACACCGACATCGACGCGCTGATGCTGCGGATCGCGCGTGGCGAACGCGCCGCCCTCGGCGCCCTGTTCGACAGCGAGGCGGGGCGCCTGATCGCCATCGCCCGTCGCATCGTGCGCCAGACCGAGCGGGCCGAGGACGTGGTGCAGGAGGTGTTCGTCAGCCTGTGGCGCAACGCGGCGAGCTTCGACCGCAGCCGCGGGCCGGCGCGGGCCTGGCTCACCACCATGACCCGTAACCGGGCGCTGAACGTGCTGCGCGACGGCGCGCGGCTCGACTATGTCGACGATACCGTGCTCGCCGACATGGGCGACCGCAGCACCGATGCGTCGGCGGCCCTCGAAGCACTGGCGGAACGGGATGCGCTGCGCGGCTGCCTCGACGCGCTGGACGAAGGCAAGCGCAAGGCGATCCTGCTCTGCTACGTGACGGGCATGAACCATGGCGAGGTCGCCGCAACGCTCAATGCGCCACTCGGCACGGTGAAGGCCTGGATCCGCCGCGGCGTGTTCGCGCTGCAGGAGTGCCTGTCATGACCCGGGAGCAACTCGAACAAGCCGGCGAATATGTGCTGGGGCTGCTGGAGCCGGCCGAGCGCGCCGCGTTCGAAGCCGATATGGCCGCCGATCCGGCCCTCGCAGCCGCCGTCGACCGGCTGACGCAGCACCTGCAGGCGCTCGACGACACCGCAACACCGGCGACGCCGCGGGCCGGGCTCTGGGCCGCCATCGAGGCGGAACTGGATGCCGGCCCGAAGAGTGCGGCCGCGGCGCCGGCCGTCGTGGTGCCGCTGCGCCGCCGGCCGGCCGGGACGCTCTGGTGGATGGCGACGGCGGCGAGCGTCGTGCTCGCGCTCGGCGTCGGCTACTGGGCCGGAAGCCTCGGGCCGGAAACGCCGCAACCCGTGGTGGTGGCGGTGCTGGTGTCGGAGGAGACGCTGACGCCCGGCGCCATCGTCGAGGCCTTCGCCGACAACTCGATCCGGCTGACCCCGCTCGAGGCCTTCGAGGTGCCGGAGGGGCGGGTGCTCGAGGTCTGGACGCTGCCAGACGCGGCGACGGGGCCGGTGTCGCTCGGCACACTGGACGCGCCGCGGGCGCTGAACCTGCCCGGGCCGAGCCTGCCGCTGCCCGAAGCGGGGCAGCTCTACGAGATCACGCTGGAGCCGGCACCGCGATCGCCCACCGGACGCCCGACCGGGCCGATCCTCGTCAAGGGCTTCGGCAGGGCGCCGCTGCTGTGAAGGTATGCTGGGGAAGGCTATCGCACGTGGCACCAGTGCCAGCTGTGATCGCCTTCTTCACCTTCACTCGCTCCACTGGAGCGAGTGATCGCTGCGCGACCGGCTCGAAGTCCCCTTGAGGGAGAAGGTGCCCGAAGGGCGGATGAGGGGTGGGCCACAAACACTGAACCGCCCTCCGCTCCGCTTCGGTCGGCACAATCCTGGCGGATTGTGCGCCCCCTCATCCGGCGCTGCGCGCCACCTTCTTCACCTTCGGTCGATCCACTGGATCGACCGATCGCTACGCGACCGGCTCGAAGTCCCTCAAGGGAAGAAGGGAACTGCGGAGAGACTCGTGCGAGAGCCCCTAGCGGGCCTGCTCAGCGCAGTTTCAGCGAGCTGAGCCCGATCAGCGCGAGGACGAAGGAGATGATCCAGAAGCGGATCACCACCTGGCTCTCGGTCCAGCCCATCATCTCGAAATGGTGGTGGATGGGCGCCATCTTGAACACCCGTTTGCCGGTGAGCTTGAACGAAGCAACCTGGACGATCACCGACACCGCTTCCAGCACGAACAGCCCGCCGACGATGGCGAGGACGATCTCGTGCTTGGTGGCGACGGCAATCGAGCCCAGTGCGCCGCCCAGCGCCAGAGAGCCGGTATCGCCCATGAAGATCTGCGCCGGCGGGGCGTTGAACCACAGAAAGCCGAGGCCGGCCCCGATCAGCGCGCCACAGACGACGGCGAGCTCGGCCGTCCCCGGTACGGCGTTGAGCAGCAGGTAGTCGGCATAGTTCTGGCTGCCGACGAGATAGGCGATGAGCCCGAAACAGGCGGCCGCCACCATCACCGGCACGATGGCGAGACCATCGAGCCCGTCGGTGAGGTTCACCGAATTGCCGGCCGCGACCACGACGAAGGCCCCGAAGGCGATGAAGAACCAGCCCAGATTGAGCGCCAGCCCTTTGACGAAGGGGAACATCAGCGAGGTCGATTGGGCCGGATCGCCGAGAATGGAGATGAAATAGCAGGCGACGGCGGCGATCACCGCCTCGAGCAGCAGGCGCTGGCGGCCGGAAAAGCCGTTATGCGACATGCGCTTGACCTTGAGGTAGTCGTCGTAGAGCCCGATGGCGCCGAAGCCTACCGTGACCATCAGCACGACCCACACATAGCCGTTCGACAGGTTCGACCACAGCAGGATGGAGGTGACGGCGGCCGAGAGGATCATCAGGCCGCCCATGGTGGGCGTGCCCTTCTTGGTGATGAGATGGCCCTGCGGGCCGTCCTCGCGGATGGGCTGCCCGCGACCCTGCCGCACCCGCAGCATCGAAATCATGCCCGGGCCGAACAGGAACACGAAGAACATCGCCGTTATGACGGCGCCGGCCGTTCGGAAGGTGATGTAGCGGAACACGTTGAAGGCGGCGAGGCTATCGCCCAACTGCCCGAGAAAATACAGCATCGGAGAAGTGTCCCACTCGTCACGTGGCGGCGGTCTGGAAGCGCTCCCGGATACGGGTGACGAGCGCGGCGAGCCTGACGCCTTTCGATCCTTTGACCATAACTGCGTCACCATAGGCAAGGGCCGCCAGCAGCGGTTCGGCAATCTCCTCGGCGGTGGGTAAATGCGTCACACCGGGCGCATCGGGGCGTCCGGCGAGGCGCTGCTGCAGCTCGGCGGCGAGCGCGGCCATCACCGGCCCGACGAGATAGATGTGGCCCGCGCCGGTCGCGAGCGCGTGGTCGGCGAGCCCGGCATGCAGCACCGGTCCCTGCGGGCCGAGCTCCAGCATGTCGCCCAAGACCAGCACCTTGCGGCCGCCCGGCGCCTTCACATCGGCGAATACCGACATGGCGGCGGCCATGGAGGCGACATTGGCGTTGTAGCTCTCGTCGACGAGAAGCAGCGGCTTGTCCGCCGGCCCCAGCCGCAGCGTGAGGCCGCGGCCCTCCGGCGCGCCGAAGCCGGCGAGCGCCTGCAGCGCGGCCTTGGTGCCCTCGCCCGCGATGGAAGACACGGCCAGCGCCGCGACGGCATTGGCCACCATGTGCCGGCCGGGGACCTTGAGCTTTAGATGGTAGGATTTGCCGTCGTGGCGCACATCGGCGGCGGTCTCATCGCGGACCTGGGACACGCCGGCGATGCGCCAGTCGGCGCTCTCGTCATAGCCGTAGGTGACGATCCGCCCTACCCCCGCCGCGCGGGCGTGGCCGAAGAGATGGTGGAGATAGTCGTGGTCGGCGTTCAGAAGCGCGGTGCCGCCCGGTTCGAGGCCGAGGAAGATCTCGGCCTTGGCGGCGGCGATGCCGGCGACCGAGTCGAAGAACTCGAGATGGGCGGCGCCGACCATAGTGATGACCGCAATATGCGGGCGCACCATGCGGACCAGCGGCGTGATCTCGCCGGCATGGTTCATGCCGATCTCGAACACGCCGAACTGCGCTTCCGCCGGAAGGCCGGCGAGCATCAGCGGCACGCCCCAGTGATTGTTGAAGCTCTTGATCGACCAGTAGGCGCGGCCGGAGGCGGCGAGCGCGGTGCGGATGGCTTCCTTCGCGGTGGTCTTGCCGGCGCTGCCGGTGATCGCGACGATCGTGGCCCGGCTGCGCGCCCGGGCGGCTATGGCGAGCTGACGCAGCCCTTCGAGCGGATCGGGCACGACGATGAGGTTCCGCCCGCCATGCGCGGCGAAATGGGCCTCCGACACCAGCGCCGCGGCAGCACCGGCCTCGATCGCCTTGCCGACGAAATCGTGCCCGTCATGGGTATCGCCCTTGATGGCGACGAACAGCGCCTCGGGCTGGAGATCGCGCGAGTCGATGGAGACCGAGGAAATCGGGCCGTCGGACAGCCCTTCCGGCCGGCCGCCGGTGGCTTTGACGACCTCGGCGACAGTCCAGAGCGATCGCATCGTCGGCTACATCCCTTTCAGGGTCTCGAGCACGACCTCATGGTCGGAAAAGTGGTGCTTCGTCGTGCCGATGATCTGATAGTCCTCGTGCCCCTTGCCTGCAATGAGCAGCACGTCGCCAGGCTGCAATTCTGCGATGGCGGTGGCGATGGCGGCGCGCCTGTCGGCGATCTCCCGCGCTTCGGAGGTGGCGAGGAGGATCTGGCTGCGGATCAGCGCCGCGTCTTCGGTACGCGGATTGTCGTCGGTGACGATGATGGCGTCGGCCATGCGCTGGGCGACCTCGCCCATGATCGGGCGCTTGCCCTTGTCGCGGTCGCCGCCGGCGCCGAACACCACATGCAGGCGGTTGCCGGTATAGGGCCTGAGCGATTGCAGTGCCGTCTCGAGCGCCACCGGCTTGTGGGAATAGTCGACGAAGATCGCCGCTCCATTGTGCTCGGCGACGAGTTCGAGCCGACCGCGCGCGCCGCGCAGCTTGCCCAGCGCTGCGACCGCGCGCTCGGGATCGGCGCCGGTGCTGGTCGCCAGCGCGAGTGCGAGCAGCGCATTGCTGACCTGGAACGCTCCGGTGAGCGGCAGCAGAAAATCCAGCGGCTCGCCGACGAGGCGGCCGATCACGCGCTGGCCGTAGCCTTCATTGGCGATGGACTTGATCTCGACATAGGCCCCCTCCTCGCCCACGGTCAGCAGGCGGGCCCCGCGATCGAGCGCGGCGAACAGGAACGGCATGTGCTCGGCATCGTCGACATTGACGACGGCAGCCCCATCCTCGGCGATCAGTTCCTTGAACAGCCGCAGCTTGGCCTCGCGATAGGTCTCCATATCGAGGTGGTAGTCGAGATGGTCGCGGCTGAGATTGCTGAAGGCCACGGCGTTGAAGCGCAGCCCGTCGACCCGGCGCTGGTCCAGCCCCTGGCTCGAGGCCTCCATCGCCACATGGTCGATGCCGGCGGCCTTGAGTTGCGCGAGATCGCGGTGGAGCGCCAGTGCGTCCGAAGTGGTCAACTCGCGCGGTTCGGTGCCGCGGGAGGTCTCGACGCCGACGGTGCCGAGGCTTGCCGCCTCGATGCCGCAGGCGGCCCAGATCTGCCGGGTGAAGGAGACGATGGAGGATTTGCCGTTGGTGCCGGTGACCCCGACCGTGACGGCAGGCTGCGGCGCGAATTGCCGCGCGGCCGCCAGCGCATAGCCCGCCCGCACGTCGGGCACGACGACCACCGGCACGCCGGGATCGGCGGCCGGCGCGCGATCGGTGATCATCACGCTTGCGCCGCGACGCACGGCCTCGCCGGCAAAGCTGTCGCCATGGACCCGCGTCCCCGGCAACGCGAAGAAGGCCTCGCCGGGCTGGATGGCCCGACTGTCGGAATTGACCCCCGCCACTTCGAGCCCCGGTACCGATGCGTCGGTGCTTCCCGCCAGCAACTGCCGCAGCACGAATGACAAGTTGCCGCTCCCCCCGCTCATGTTCTACCTGATCTCCGCCGGGACCAGGCCGCTGTCCAGTATTTCGCTGAAATCCGGGCGGATGCCAAGCATCGGCGCAATGCGCTGCACGATGCGGCCGGTGATCTCGCCGGCGTTCCAGCCGGCCGTGTTGCCCGATTGCGGGTTCTCCCGCTTGGGCTCGTCGACCATCACCACCATGGCGTAGCGGGGATTGTCGAGCGGGAAGGCCGAGGCGAAGACCGTCAGATCCTTGGAGCTGTCATAGCGTCCCGCCACCACCTTTTCGGCGGTGCCGGTCTTGCCGCCCGCGCGGTAGCCATCGGCGAAGCGGTTCATGCGGGAACCCGAACCTTCCAGCGCATTGAGGCGCATCAGGTAGCGGATGCGGCGGCTGGTCGCTTCGGAGATGACCTGCTCGTAGAGCGGGCGCGCCTCCTCCACCGTGCGCTTGTAGAGCGTGGGCGGCACCATGTAGCCATCGTTGACGAAGGCGGCCATCGCCCGCAGCATGTGCAGCGGCGAGATCGAGATGCCGTGGCCGAAGCTGGCGGTCGCCGCGACGATCTCCGAGAAGCGGTCCGGCACGCGCGGCCGCCGCATTTCCGGCAGCTCGAACGGCACCACCTTGTCGAAGCCGAGCTTGCCGAGAAAGGCGCGGAACTCGTCCTTGCCCATGGCCTGCATCATCTTGATGGTGCCGATGTTGGACGAGTATTTGTAGACCTCCGGCACGCTGAGCACGCGGTGCTTGCCGTGGAAATCGCCGATGGTGAAGCGGCCGAAGCGGACGCCGAAGCGCGCATCGAAATTGTCGGTGATCTTCACCCGGCCGCTGTCCAGTGCCCCCGCTGCCGTCACCGTCTTCATCGTCGAGCCGAGCTCGTAGATGCCGGAGGTGATGCGGTTGAAGCGGTCGTTCTTGACGCCGTTATAGTCGGCGAACAGCGTCGAGGGGTTGTTCGGATCGAAATCCGGCAGCGACACCATGCCGAGGATTTCGCCGGTGCGGATATCCATGATCGCGGCGGCAGCGGCGATGGCGCTGTAGCGGGTGAGGCCGTCCTTGAGCTGATCGTAGATGACGTGCTGCACGCGCAGGTCGATCGACAGGTTGACCGGCGTCAGGGCATTGCCACGGGCGAGCCCGAGCGACTGCAGCAGCGCCAGGTCCTGGTCGTCCATGTGCTTTTCGATGCCCATGGTGCCCTGGTTGTCGATGTTGACGGCGCCGAGAACATGCGATGCCTCCTGCCCCGAGGGGTAGAAGCGCTTGCTCTCGGTGACGAAGTCGAGGCCGGGTATGCCGAGCTGGAAGATGCGGTCCTGGATCGCCGGCGTCAGCTCGCGCTTCACCCACACGAAGCCCTTGTCGCCGGTGAGGCGCCGGCGCAGCCACTCTTCCTCGAGGTCGGGCAGCACGGTGCGCAGCTTCTGCACCGCCTCCTCCACGTCGACGATGCGCCGCGGCTCGGCGAACAGGGACGGCACGCGGATGTCGACCGCCATTTCGAGCCCGTTGCGGTCCAGCAGCGGGGGGCGGGTCGCGGTGATGATGTCGCGCTCGACGCCTTCGATGGCGGAATCGGATACGTAGGAGCCCAACTGGATCAGGCGGCCGGCCACGACGGCGAACACGATGAGCAGCGCCGCCAGCACCCAGCGGATGCGGTTGCGCGTCAGGTTGCCCCGGGCCTTGCGCCCGCCATCGAGCGAAATGCTGTGTCCGGCTTCCGAAAGTGCGGCCATCTAGTTTGCCTCGATCAGCTGTCCGATGGGGTCGATGCCGGCATCCAGCGCCTCGAGCAGCGCATCGAGCGCCGTGGGGTCGGGGCGGGCCGGCCGCATGGGCAGGCTATCGATGCTGCCGATCTGCTGCTGGCTGAGGATCTGCAGGCCCAGCGCCTCGCGGTGTCGCTCGACGATCGGCGCGATATGGGCGGGCTGCACCAGATAGCTCCAATCGGCCTGCAACAGGCCGATGGCGGCGTTCTGCCGGTCGATCTTGCGCTCAAGCGCGACCTTTTCGGCGGCGATGTCGGCGACGGAGAATTTGAGCGCATAGACGCCGACGAGGCCGCCGAGGCTGGCGAGCAGCAGCACCATGTTGAGCGTCTTGATCATGCCGCGCCCCTGTAACCGGGCATCCCGAGGCCTGCGGTCATCAGCGGCCGCGCCGCAATGGCAGTTCGCCGTGCCGAGCGGAGCGTTGCCGAGCGGGCGCGCGGATTGGCGGCGAGTTCGGCCGGACCGGCCTTCCGTGCTTTCTGCACGTCCGACCAGTTGCGGGGTGCCTCGACATCCTGCGGCAGATGGCGCGAGCGCGTCGGGCCGGCTTTTTCCGGGTCGAGGAAGCGCTTGACGATCCGGTCCTCCAGCGAATGGAAGGTGACGACGGCGAGTCGCCCGCCCTCCTCCAGCAGCCGCTCGCTGGCAAACAGCCCCTCGACCAGCTGGTCGAGTTCGCCGTTCACGGCGATGCGGAGCGCCTGGAAGCTGCGGGTCGCCGGATGCGCGTCACCGGGCTTCCGACCGATGGCCTTTTCGATGAGCCGCGCCAGCTCGCCGGTGGTGGCGATGGGCGCCTGCGCCCGCGCGGTGACGATGAAATGGGCGATGCGCCGCGATTTCCGCTCCTCGCCGAGCTGGAACAGCAGATCGGCGAGTTCGGCTTCCTCAAGGCGATTGACGAGATCGGCGGCGGTGTCGCCCTCGGGCGTCATGCGCATGTCGAGCGGCCCATCCTGCATGAAGGAGAAGCCGCGCTTGGCCTGATCGAGCTGCATGGACGACACGCCGATATCGAGGACCACGCCGTCCACCCGGCCCTCGGCGAGGCTGTCGAGTTCGGCGAAGGTGCCGGGGATGAAGCGGAAGCGGCCCGGAAACTGGCCGGCGAGCGCTTCGGCGAACGGCCTGACGCTGGGATCGCGATCTATGGCGAGCACTTCTGCCCCGGCCTCCAGCAGGGCGCGGGAATAACCGCCGGCGCCGAACGTGCCGTCGAGGATGCGCGCGCCAGAAAGCGGCGCCAGCGCTTCGAGCACTTCGGCCAGCAGCACCGGCACATGCGGGCGACCTTCGGCACTCGACTCCGGCTTGCCCATATCCGCCCGACGACTCCACTTCGGCACATTGGCCGCAACGCACGAACCGGCCCGTTTTGGACCGTTCGGGCACATTGCCGCGACGAGCTTAAGATTCTGTTGAGCAAACCGCCGGCGGGCGGAGCAGGAGGAAGTGCCAGTTGGCCTGTAAGCCGGGTTCTGTAGGGCGAGGACGAGCCTCGCGTGGCGACCATTCATCTTGAGCCGCCATTACTGGCGGCTTCAGGCAACCAACCCGGACGATCGGCCTCGAAATCGGCTGGCGCAGGAGCTTTCGCCCCTTGCGCCGCATCGTCCCTATTTGGTCTTGCTCCCGGTGGGGTTTGCCGTGCCGTTCCCGTTGCCGGGCCCGCGGTGCGCTCTTACCGCACCCTTTCACCCTTACCCCGCATGCGGGGCGGTTTGCTTTCTGTGGCACTTTCCCTGGGGTCGCCCCCGGCGGCCGTTAGCCGTCACCGTATTTCGATGGAGCCCGGACTTTCCTCCCC
>VFQR01001366.1_pt1 | contig 19140 bp, 16 predicted proteins | sample 3512321 | NCBI WGS metagenome assembly VFQR01 (sample SAMN10412374, study PRJNA504923) | tailings metagenome | isolation source: Relicate 3 Philex TSF1 revegetated site | place: Philippines: Tuba, Benguet | collected 2017-08-29
GTGATCCTGCAGGGTTGCCGCAACCCGAACGGCTCGGTCGAGCTGAAGCGGCTGGTGCTGCAGGCCAAGGGCCGGGGCCTGGGGCGCGCGGCGGTTCGCCAGCTCAAGGCCATGGCTTTCACGCAGCTCAAGGCGCATCGGTTCTGGTTGGACGTGAAGGCGCTGAACACGCGCGCCTACCGGCTTTACCAGAGCGAAGGCTTTGTCGAGGAAGGGCGCCTGCGAGAAAGCGTGCGGGTGACCATCGACGGCGCCGACGGCTACGACTCGCTCATCGTGATGTCGTTGCTCGATCGCGAGTACCAGGCCCGTGTGGCGCTGGGGCAGGAGGCGCCATGAAACGTGCGCTGGGGCTTCTGCTCGTGCTCGCCGGCAGCGCCGCGCAGGCGGAACTGTGGGGCTATGTGGACGCCGCCGGGGTGGCGCATTTCGCGCCGCGCCAGCTCAACGCCCGTTATGCACCGGTGCTCGGCGGCAGCGCGGCGCTGCGCGTGCCTGGCAAGGCGGACGGCGGCGGTCAGTTGCTCACCTGGCTGGAGATTGCCCCGGAGGTCAAGGCGGTCCAGCCCTTCGTGCGCGAGGCCGCGGCGGCGCACGGCGTGGACGCCGAGTTGCTCAAGGCCGTCATTGCGGTGGAGTCCGGCTACCAGGCCGGTGCGGTCTCGCCGCGGGGTGCCCGCGGCCTGATGCAGATCACGCCCGAGACCGCCAGCCGCTACGCCAGCCCTGCCGACGCGGCCCGCTTGACGGAGCCGCGCATCAACATCCACACCGGCGCGCGCATGCTGGCCGATCTGATCCGCCGCTTCGGCCGGATTGACGCCGCCCTGGCGGCATGGAACGCCGGCGAAGGCGCTGTGCGCCGCGCTGGCAACCGTGTGCCCGACATTGACGAAACCCAGGCCCATGTGCAGCTCGTGCTCGAGCTGTACTGGGCCCTGCTGCAGCAGAGCCAACCGGCCCGTGCGCAGCGTTTGACCTTGCATCCATGAGCTCCCAGACCACCATCGATTTCAACGCCCCGACCGAGGGCGACGACAGCAATGCGCTGACCCTGGCCGCCTACGCGCAGCAGGCCTACCTCGAGTACGCGCTCAGCGTCGTCAAGGGCCGCGCGTTGCCGGCCTATTCGGACGGCCAGAAGCCCGTGCAGCGCCGCATCCTGTATGCCATGCAGCGCCAGGGCCTGGGCTGGAACGGCAACACTGGCGCCAAGCCCGTGAAGGGCGCCAAGGTGGTGGGCGACGTGCTCGGCAACTACCACCCGCACGGCGACCAGTCGGTGTATGACGCCCTGGTCCGCATGGCCCAGGACTTTTCGCTGCGCTATCCCCTCATCGACGGCCACGGCACCTTCGGCAGCCGTGACGGCGACGGGGCCGCGGGCATGGGGTACACCGAAGCGCGCCTCGCGCCAATTGCCCGGCTGCTGTTGGACGAAATCGACGAAGGCACCGTCGACTACCGCCCCAACTACGACGGCACGACCGACGAACCCGTGGAGCTGCCGGCCCGGTTGCCGTTTGTGCTGCTCAACGGCGCCAGCGGCATCGCCGTGGGCCTGGCCACCGAGATCCCGAGCCACAACCTGCGCGAGGTCGCCGCGGCGGCTGTCGCGCTGCTGAAGGATGACCAGCTGTCCGACGATGCGCTGTTCGAGCTGCTGCCCGGCCCCGACTTCCCGGGCGGTGGGCAGCTCATCAGCGCGCCGGAGGAGATCCGTGCGGCCTACCTGAGCGGCCGTGGCAGCCTCAAGCTGCGCGCCCGCTGGAAGATCGAGGACCTGGCCCGCGGACAGTGGCAACTCGTCGTCACCGAGCTGCCGCACGGCACCAGCGCGCAGAGGGTGCTGGAGGAGATCGAGGAGCTGTCCAACCCCAAGGTCAAGGCCGGCAAGAAGACGCTCACGCCCGAGCAACTGCAGCTCAAGGCCAGCGTGCTGGCGGTGCTGGACGGCGTGCGTGACGAGTCCAGCAAGGACGCGGCCGTGCGCATCGTCTTCGAGCCCAAGAGCCGCACCGTCGAGCAGCAGGACCTCATCAACACGCTGCTGGCCCACACGAGCCTTGAGAGCAGTGCGCCGGTCAACCTGACCATGATCGGGGCGGACGGTCGCCCCACGCAGAAGAGCCTGCGTGAGGTGCTGACCGAATGGGTGGGCTTCCGCCAGACGACGGTGCGCCGGCGCACCGAGCACCGGCTGAGCAAGGTCAATGAGCGCATCCATGTGCTGGAAGGCCGGCAGCTGGTGCTGCTCAATATCGACGAAGTCATCCGCATCATCCGCGAGTCGGACGAGCCCAAGGCCGCGCTGATTGCCCGCTTCAACCTGAGCGACCGCCAGGCCGAGGACATTCTGGAAATCCGGCTGCGCCAACTGGCGCGGCTGGAGGCCATCAAGATCGAGCAGGAACTGGCCAAGCTGCGCGACGAGCGCGCCAAGCTCGAAGACATCCTCGGCTCCGCCGCCGCGCTGCGCCGCACAGTTGTCAAGGAGATCGAGGCCGACGCCAAGCAGTACGGTGACGACCGCCGCACCCTGATCCAGGCCGAGAAGCGTGTGGTGGCCGAGGTGAAGATCGTCGACGAACCCGTCACCGTCATCGTCAGCCAGAAGGGCTGGGTGCGCGCGCTCAAGGGCCACGAGGTGGATGTCGCGGCTCAGACCTTCAAGGCTGGGGATGCGCTGTGGGGGCATTTCCGCTGCCGCAGCGTCGACCCGCTGATCGTCGTGGGCAGCACGGGGCGGGTGTATTCGGTGCCGGTGTCGGCCCTGCCGGGTGGGCGCGGTGACGGGCAGCCGATCACGACCCTCATCGAGCTGGAAAGCGGCAGCCAGATCGCCCACTACGTGGCGGGAGCGCCATCGCAGCGCCTGGTGTTCGCGGGCTCGACCGGTTATGGCCTGATCGCGCAGATTGGCGACCTGGTCGGCCGCCAGAAGGCCGGCAAGACCTTCCTGGCGCTGGACGATGGCGAGGCCCCGCTGCTGGCAGTCGTGCCGGCCGGTGATGTGGCCTTGCAGCTTGGCGTGCTGAGTGCCGAAGGTCGGTTGCTCACCTTCCCGCTGGAGGAGCTCAAGCACCAGCCCAAGGGCGGCAAGGGCCTGATGCTGATGGACCTGGAAGGCAAGGACCAGGTGCTGTCACTGGCTTGCTTCACGACCCAGTTGCGGGTGCACGGCAGCGGCCGTGGCGGCAAGCCGCGGGAAGAGCTGCTGCGCAACCAGTCGCTGGCGGCGCATGCCGGCAAGCGCGCGCGCAAGGGCAAGGCGGTCGAGGGGCTGCAGAAGGTGGCGCGGTTGACGGCTGAGTGAGTGCCCAAACTCACTTCTCACCGGTGTATGCCATAGATCTGACACAAATGACACGCCGTTTACATCGGGCTACAAGATAAGGGGGAACCCTCCCTAATGCGAAGGGTAGGGCGGCCCTCAGGACGACTTCGCTGCACTGCACAATGATTTCGGCGGTTGTGCTTGACCGTCAAAGTCAGGAGCTACGCATGAAGTTGAAATCCATTGCAGCCGCCTCCATGGTGGCCTTTACCGCGCTCGGCAGCCATGCTGCCGACACCAGCTGGGGTTCCCACGCCCTGCTGGAGAGCGCTCTCGGCCTCACGGCCGGCGGCGTCATCTTCGACACGTTCTCGTTCTCGCTGGGCGCCCAGTCCAGCGTGGCGAGCAGCGTGACGTCGCTGGGCCCCATCGGCGCTGGCACCTACAGCCTGTTCTCGGTCGGCAACGACGGTCTCGTCGGCACGCCGGACGACCAGGGCTTCGGGGCCTGGACCTATGGCGGCGCGCCGGTGGTGCACACGGTGTCGCTGGCGGCCGGCAACTACTACTACTCGGTGTTCGGCATCGCCAGCGGCGCTGCCGCCTACTCGATCAACTCGGCCGCCACGGCCGCGCCGGTGCCCGAACCCGAGACCTACGCCTTGCTGGCGGCTGGCCTCGGCATGGTGGGCTTCATCGCCTCGCGTCGCCGCCGCGATTGATCAGCGCGGGGTAGCGCCACCGATGTGGCGCTCCAGGAAGCGTTCGACGCGCCCCCAGAAATCCCGGTTCGTCTCCAGCGCGCGCCATCCGTGGCCTTCGTTGGGGTAAACGATCCACTCCAGGCCCTGGTAGCTCGCCGCTGCCAGGGCCTCTTTCATGGCGAAGCCCTGTTTGATCGCGACCCGGGTGTCCTCGGCGCCGTAGGCCATCAGCAACGGCCGCTTCAGGCGGGCGGCCTGCTTGACGGGTGAGTGGTCCGCGAGCTTCTGGGCATCCTTCACGGGGTCACCCACCAGCAAGGGCAGGTCGTAGCTCTGGTAGAGGTCGCCCATGTCGGTGGCACTGCGGCTGAACAGGAAGTCCAGCCCCGTGACGCCCGCCCACTGGAAGCCGCAGGCGAAGACGTCGGGGTCGCGGATCAGGCCCATCAGGGTTGCGTAGCCACCGTAGCTCGCCCCTGCGATGCAGATGCGCTTCGGATCCGCCAGGCCTTTAGCCACGGCCCACCGGGCGGCATCGACCAGGTCATCCTGCATGGCCTGGCCCCATTGCCGGCGGCCCTTGTTCTCGTGACGGGCGCCGTAGCCCGTGCTGCCGCGGAACTCCGGCTCGATGACCAGATAGCCCCGGTTGGCCAGGAACTGCGCCTGGCCTTCCCAGACCCAGTGATTGCCCCGCAACCGCGGCCCACCGTGCACCAGCACCACCGCCGGACGCGGCCCCGCCGCCCCCAAGGGCTTGGTCAATTGCAAAGGCATGTCCAGCCCGTCGCGGGCCGGGATGCGCAGCACCTCGCGCGGCGCCATCTCGGCGGGCTTGACGGCTGGTTGCGAGCGGAAGAGAAGTTTGAGGCTGGAGTCGCTGCGGTCGTAGAGGTAGAAGATCTCGGGCTGCCGGTCGGAGGTGGCGCTCACGAGCAGGCGTCGGTCGTTGCGGCAGTCACGGCACAGCAGCCGGTTGACGGTGCTGGGCAACTGCTTGTCGATGCTGGCCTGCAAGACCTTCAAGTCACGATCGAACCAGGCGGTGTCGGCGGCATCGGCTTCGTAGGTGAGGCCCAGCAGCCGGCCGGTGCCGGGGTCGAGGATGGCCTCGCCTTTCCAGTCGTAGCCGGGGATGCTGATCAGGGTTTCGGCGCCGCCGCCGTCGGTGGTCTTGAGGCGCCGGACGACACGGATGTCGTCGTGCTTGCTGTCTCCGTCGTAGGCGCTGACGAGCAGGTCGCCGCCCGCCAGTCGAGCAATCGGCACGGGCCATTCATCGATGTTGCGGCGTCCGCTGCGCCAGAGCTTCCAGCTGTTGCTGGCCTCGTCGAACAGATGCACGCCGAAGTTGGGTCCGTCGTAGCTGATGCAGGCGTAGGCCTTGCCCTTGCGGTCGACATACCAGGAGCGCACGCCGGCGGGCACGTTCTCGGTCTCGAGCTTGAGCTTGCCGGTGCGGGTGTTCAGGCGTGCCAGCACCAGGTGGCTGACCTCGCCGGTGGCCAGCCATTGCAGCTTTTGCACCATGATGTCTTCGCTGCCGTCGTCCAGCACGCGCACGACGCTCCATTCCCAGGGCAGGATGCGGTCGATCTCGGCCTTGATGCGGCTGCCCAGGCGCTCGGGGTTCTGGTTGAACTGGTCGTCGATCAGGGGCTTGACGTCACCGCTGGGCACATCCAGCAGCCACAGGCCGTTGCTGATGGGCTCGTCACGCAGCTGGTTGCTCTGGCCGACATGGAAGACCAGCCGTGTCGGCGTCAGCCAGTGCACGTCAAGCACATCGCGCTTGCTGACGGCAGCCACCATGCGGGTGCTGCCAGCTTCGTCCAGATCAGTCAGGGCCAGCTGGGTGCGCTCCCCGGGGCGGTTGACGAGCACGGCGACCTTGGACAGGTCGGGTGAGAGCTGCGCGCCTGAGAACATCGGCGGCTGCATGAAGGTGTCGATCGGCAGTTTCGGCGCCGGGGTCTGCGCGTGGGCCAGGGTCGTGGTCAACACGGCCAGCGCGGCGCCGGCCCGGATCGTGAATCGCATGGGTCCTCCCTCTCGTCGCTCCCACTGATGGGGCGTGATGCGGGCAGCAGCCTAATGGAACTTTCGGGTGGCGGCATCGCCCCCCGAGGCTTCAGTCGTCCATGCCCGGGAAGAGCCGGCTGGGGAAAACCATGCTTTGTGTGGTGCGCACCACCACGCCGTCCTTGAAGTGCACATTGAACCGCAGGCCGTAGCCGGTCTGGTCGGGTTCGATGGTCCAGTCCCAGACGTCCTCGCCGCTGTTGCGGAAGAACACGCGGCTGCGCTCGCGGCCGAGCAGCCGGCTGACCTGCTCGGGGGTCATGCCCGGTTGCACCCGCGCCCGACCGGCGGGCGAGAGCGCATCGATGACGCCCACCAGGCGGCCGGCCGCATCCAGCGTCACCATCCAGGTGTGGCGCCCCATGGGCTGGCCGGAATACTCCAGCGTGCGCCCGCCGTCCGCCTCCGGCCAGACGCGGCCGGGCTGGCCATACAGCGCCACGACCTCGGCCTCGTTGCTGCGGCCGGGCTGCAGTCGTGGGTCGCGGTCGGGCGTGGCGCAGCCGGCCAGCAGCGCGGCGCACAAGAGCAGCGAGGGCAGGGCACGGCGGGCGGAGGGCATGGCGGTCAGCGTCGTGCCAGGGCCTTCGCGCATTCGCTCACCAGGCCTGGCCCCTGGTAGATCAGGCCGGTGTAGATCTGCACCAGGTCCGCGCCGGCGGCGATCTTGGCGCGCGCGTCCTCGCCGCTCATGACACCACCCACGCCGATGATGGGGTAGCCCGCCGGCAGAGCGGCGCGCAGCAGCCGGATCACCCGGTTGCTCGCTTCGAACACCGGGGCGCCCGACAGGCCGCCAGTCTCGCCAGCGTGGGTGAGACCCTGCACCTTGTCACGGGCGATGGTGGTGTTGGTGGCGATCACGCCGTCAATGCCATTGGCCTGCAGCGTGCGGGCGATGACCGTGACCTGGTCTTCTTCCAGGTCCGGCGCAATCTTGACGAACATCGGCACGCGCCGGCCGCTGTGGCTGTCGAGCTGCTGCTTGCGGGCCTGCAGGGCACCGAGCAGGGCGTCAAGCGCTTCGTCGCTTTGCAGTGCGCGCAGGTTCTTGGTGTTGGGGCTGGAGATGTTGACGGTGATGTAGTCGGCATGCGGATGCACGCCCTCCAGCCCGAGCAGGTAGTCGTCGGCCGCGTTCTCGATGGGCGTGGCGGCGTTCTTGCCGATGTTCAAGCCCAGGATGCCGCCGGCCCGGCGGAAGCTGTGCGCCTGCTTGACGTTGGTGATGAAGCTCTGCAGGCCTTCGTTGTTGAAGCCCAGCCGGTTGATGAGGGCGCGGGCCTCGGGCAGGCGGAACATGCGCGGTTTGTCGTTGCCCGGCTGGCCCTTGGGTGTGACCGTGCCCACCTCGATGAAGCCGAAGCCCATGGCGCCCAGGCCGTCGATGCAGCGGCCGTTCTTGTCGAGCCCCGCCGCCAGGCCGACGCGGTTGGGGAAGCGCAGGCCGGCCACCGTCACCGGGTCGCTCACCCGTTCACCGCACCACAGCAGCTGGGCCGGCGTGTTCTGCAGCCGGGCGATGCTGCCGAGCGTCAGTTCATGGGCCTGCTCGGGGTCCAGGCCGAAAAGGAAGGGGCGGGTGAGGGCGTAGGGGATCAGCGGCATAGCCCGCGATTGTCTCAGGCAGTGCCGTCGCGGTCCCAGGGCGGCACATCGCCCAGCTGCTCCAGCATGAAGTCGATCAGGGCCCGCACCTTGGGTGCGAGGTGGCGATTGGGCAGGTACACCGCGTAGAGCGTGTCGGCGTCTGCCAGGCCGCCCACGGGCTGCCAGTCGGGCAGCACGGCTTGCAGCCGGCCAGCGCGCAGGTCAGCCCCCACGGCGTAAGTGGGCAGCACGGCCAGGCCCATGCCGGCCAGGGCGGCGACCCGCAGGGATTCGCTGCTGTTGGCAGTCAGGCCGCTCTCGAAGTGCAGGCGGCCCCGAGTCTGCACCTCGCCCTCGCCCAGCGCCGCATGCCGAAAGCGCCACCGGTCCGGCGATTGCAGGTAGCCAAATCGCAGGCAGCGATGCTCGGCAAGGTCAGCCACGGTCTGCGGCATGCCGTGCGCCTGCAGGTAAGCCGGCGACGCGCACAGCACGAAGCGGATGCGTGCCAATCGCCGGGCCACCAGGCCTTCAGCCGGCTGGGCGGTCAGGCGCAGCACGACATCGAAGCCTTCCTCGGCCAGGTCCACATAGCGGTCGTTCAGGCCGAGCACCACGTCGAGTTGCGGATGCCGGGCACAGAACTCGGCCAGCAGCGCCGTGAACACGAGATTGCCGAACGCGGTGGACACCGACATGCGCAGCACGCCGCGGGGTTCCTCGCGTCGCCCGGCGAGTTCGGTCTCCAGAGCCAGGGATTCGTCCAGCAGGCGCAATGCGTGGTCGTACACCGCGCGGCCCTCGGCCGTGGGGCTGACGCTGCGCGTCGTGCGATGCAGCAGGCGTGTGCCGAGTTGGTCCTCCAGGCGCACCACCTGTTTGCTGACCGCCGATTTGGTCGTGCCCAGCAGCCGGGCCGCGCCAGAAAAGCCGCGGGCGTCCACCACGCGAGCAAACGCCTGCAGGTCTTCAAGACGGCCCATGGTTGTGCTCCATTTGGAAACGATGAATCAACATGGAGACGGATTGTGTCCCCGATATGGGATTTCTAGAGTGGCGCCCTGTCTAGTCGTGCCAGGAGCCGCCATGTCCACCACCAGCCTGTCAGCCTGCAGCGCCCAGTCCTTTCGACCGGGTCTGCTCACCCGCGCGGCGACGGCCCTGGCAGCCGCCAGCCTGCCGTTGCTGTTCATCCTGCTGTGGAGCAGCGGCTATGTCGCGGGCAAGCTGGCGCTGGCGCACACCGGGCCGTTGACGCTGCTGACGCTGCGTTTCGGGCTGGCCGCGGTGGTGCTGATCAGCCTGGCCTTGACCACCGGCGCCCCCTGGCCGCATCGGGCGAGCGCCTGGGGGCATCTTGCGGTGGTCGGGCTGTTGATGCAGGTGCTGCACTTCTCCTGCATCTACTTTGCGCTGCAGTGGGGCCTGAGCGCCGGCGTGGCGGGGCTGATGATCGGCCTGATGCCGCTGGCCACCGCCGTGGGCGCGCATTTGTGGCTGGCCGAATCCCTCGGTACCCGCCAGGCGCTGGGCTTGCTGGGCGGGTTGGCCGGCGTGGCGCTGGTGGTGGCCGAGAAGCCGCTGGCGGGTGCCTGGCCGGCGTACGTGGCGGCAGCGCTCGGGCTGCTGGGCCTGGTGGCAGGCACGCTCTACCAGAAGCGCTACTGCGCCCACATGGACCTGCGCAGCGGGGCGGGTGTGCAGATGGCGGTGTCGGCCATGGCGGTCGCTGCGCTGGCCGGCCTCCGCGAGGGCTTTGCCGTCGACTGGCAGATCGACCTCGTCGGCGCCTGGCTGTGGCTCGCCCTGGTCAATTCGATCGGCGCCTTCAGCCTGATGTTCATCATGATCCGGCGCGGCCGGGCGGGGCAGGTGGCCCGGCTGTTCTTCCTGATTCCGGGCGTGTCGGCGCTGATGGGCTGGGTGCTGCTGGGGGAGCGGTTGCAGCCGCTGGCGGTGCTCGGATTCGGCCTCTCGGCGCTGGCCGTGTGCCTCGCGGGCGGGAAGCGGTGAAAATCGAGGGCTTGACCCCGGGAGCCCTGATTCATGAAACCCCTCGACGACCCCCGCCACGACCGTGAAGTCGGTTCCCGCGATGCCACGCGCGACACCACGCGCACCGACGACACCCGCATCGGCGCCGTGCGCGCGCTGATCAGCCCCGCGCTGCTGCTCGAAGAGCTGCCCATCCCTGACGCCACGCTGGAGCTGGTGGAGCAGGCCCGGCAAGAGATCAGCGACGTGCTGCATGGCCGCGACGACCGCCTGCTCGTCATCGTCGGCCCGTGCTCCATCCACGACCACGACCAGGCCATGGACTACGCCCGGCTGCTCAAGGTCGCCCGCGACGAACTGCGCCATGACCTGCTGGTGGTGATGCGCGTGTACTTCGAGAAGCCTCGCACCACCGTCGGCTGGAAGGGCTACATCAACGACCCCCGCCTGGACGGCAGCTTCCACATGAACGAAGGCTTGCGCCTGGCGCGCCAGTTGCTGCTGGACGTCAACGGCCTGGGCCTGCCCGCGGGCACCGAGTTCTTGGACCTGCTGTCGCCGCAATACATCTCCGACCTGATCGCCTGGGGCGCCATCGGCGCACGCACGACCGAAAGCCAGAGCCACCGTCAGCTCGCATCGGGCCTGTCGTGCCCGGTGGGCTTCAAGAACGGGACGGACGGCGGCATCAAGGTCGCCAGCGACGCGGTGCTCGCCGCCAGCAGCCCGCATGCCTTCATGGGCATGACCAAGATGGGCACGGCGGCCATCTTCGAGACCCGCGGCAACCAGGACTGCCACGTCATCCTGCGGGGCGGCAAGGCGCCCAACTACGACGCCGCGTCGGTGAACGCGGCCTGTGATGCGCTGAAGTCGTCTGGCCTGCGTGAGCAGGTCATGATCGACTTCTCCCACGCCAACTCCAGCAAGAAGTACGAGCGCCAGGTGGACGTCGGCCGTGACGTGGCCGCGCAGATCGCCGGTGGCGACCGCCGCATCACCGGCGTGATGATCGAGAGCCATCTGCAGCCGGGCCGCCAGGACCTCGCCGAGGGCCAGACCAAGGCAGACCTCAAGCCCGGTGTGTCCATCACCGACGCCTGCCTGGGCTGGGCCCAGACGGAGCCGCTGCTGCGCGAACTGGCCGCGGCCGTGGCCGCCCGCCGCGGCTGACGGCCCCGCCACCTCCGCCTCCGCCGGCGCCGCCGGCTTGCCATTCACGCCCCCCAGTCGCCATCCGTCGCAGGCGACTGGGCCTGGGGCGCGGCGCTTCCGATCATTCAGCCATCACTCGCTGACTTTGAAAGGAACCGCCATGAAGCTTCTCTCCGCTGCCCTGACCGCCGCCCTGGTCTGGCCCTCTTTCGCGCAGGCCGCTGACCTTCAGCTCGAGGTGCAGGGCCTGGACACGAGCCGCCTGCAGGGTGGCTCGTTGATGGTCGCCGTCTTCACCGAGCCGTCTGGCTGGCTGCGCCAGCCCAAGATCGGCCAGCGCTTCAGCCTCGAAGGCGTGGTGGACGGCAAGCTCACCGTCACGCTGCGCAACCTGCCGGACGGCCCCGTGGCCGTGACCGTCTTCCAGGATGCCAACGGCAACGGGCGCCTGGACATGAATGCCATGGGCATGCCGGTCGAGCCCTACGGCTTCTCCAACGATGCGGCAGGCCAGTTCGGCCCGCCCAAGTTCGAGCAGGCCGTCTTCACGCCGGTGGCCGGCCAAGCGGTGCGCTTGCGCCTGAACTGAGCGGAGGCCGCCATGAGCACCACACGCCGCCAACTGCTGACCGCGCTGCTCGCCGGTGGCCTGAGCCCCGAGCTGCTGGCGCTCGGCCTGCCCGCCGACGGCTTCGCCGCCAACGCGCCCGAGCTGGCCCCCTTCCGCGGCCTGGCGGGGCAGGACCTGGCTGCTGACCGGACCGTCATCGAAGGCCGGCTGCCACCCGGTTTGCGCGGCACATTGTTCCGCAATGGTCCGGGCCTGATGTCGCGCGGTGAAGAGCGCTACCGGCATTGGTTCGATGGCGATGGCTTCGTGCAGGCCTGGAGCCTCGCCGACGGCCAGGCCCGCCACCAGGGTCGTTTCGTGCAGACCGAGAAGTTCCGCGCCGAGCAGGCAGCGGGGCGCTTCCTGCTGCCGGCCTTCGGTACGGCCATCCCGGCCCAGCGGCCGGTGCGCGGCCCCGACAGCCTCAACGTGGCCAACACCAGCGTGCTGCTGCAGGGCGATGCGCTGTACGCGCTCTGGGAGGGCGGCAGTGCCTACGCGCTGGACCCGAAGACGCTGCAGACCCGGGGCGTGAAGACCTGGGCGCCGGAGCTGCGCGGCATGCCGTTCTCCGCCCACCCGAAGGTGGCGCCGGACGGCACGGTCTGGAACTTCGGTAGCTACAACGGTCGGCTCGTGGTCTATGAGATCGATGCGGCCGGTGCCATCAAGCGGCATGCGCTGCTCGACGTGAGGTCGCCGGCCATGCTGCATGACTTCGCGGTGTCGCAGCACCACCTCGTCTTCCTGCTGGCGCCCATCGGCATGGACGCTGCGGCCCTGCGCGCCGGCAGTTCGATGATCGACGCGATGCGGTGGGCGGGTGAGCAGCCCACGCGCGTGCTGGTGGTGGACAAGGCCGACTTCACCCGCCATCGCATCTTCGAGATGCCGGCGGCGCAGGTCTTTCATTTCGGCAATGCCTGGGATGACGGTGGGCTGCTGCGGGTGGACTACGTGCAAAGCGCCGCCTTGCCCGAGTTCAATCAGGCGGCGCAGCAGATCATGCGCGGCGAGCGCACCTCGCGGGATGTCTCGACACCGCGGGTGCTGGAGATCGACCTGGCCCGCGGGCGGCTGAGCGTGGCGGCGCGCAGCGAGGCGGTGGAGTTCCCGGTGGTGGACCCGCGGGTGGTGACGCAGCGGCATCGCTTCGTCTGGTACCCGACCGCCATCGACACCGGGCCGCGCTGGGGCTTCAACGGCCTGATGCGGCTCGACATCGAGAGCGGCGCGCGGGAGCGCTTCAGCTTCGGGGCGGACACCGTTGTCGAGGAGCATGTGATGGTGCCCCGCCCCGGCAGCACGCGGGAGGGGGAGGGCTGGCTGGTGGGCACCGGCTACGACGTTCGGCGCCAGCGCAGCTTCCTGAGCGTGTTCGATGCGCTGCGGCTTTCTGATGGGCCCATCGGCCGGGCTTGGCTGCCTTACTGGGTGCCCTACGGCTTTCACGGGCGCTTCTACGCGAGCTGACGAGGCAGGTTGATTGCATAGGCCGTGCGTGGGCCTATGTTGCAAATGCAATCGGGCCAGGCGTCTGCGTAGTCCGGGCGTCGAGTCATCTCAGCAAACTTCGATTACGTGCCGTGACCGTTCCCGCTCTCAGCCACACGGCATGATCAACCCTGCCTCGAAGGACGCTCGACCCATGTTGACTATTCAAAAATCCGGCCGACCAACCCACTTCACGGCTCGCTCCACCTCTCGTGCGAAGTGGTTCATGTCCATCGCACTGGCGCTGACTGCCATGGGCAGCCAGGCCCAGGCTACGCCGCACTGGGACTATCGATCCGAGCACGGCGGACCGGCCCATTGGGCCGATCTGGACCCGAAGTTCGAATCGTGCGCCAGAGGAGGCGCTCAAAGCCCCATCGACATCCGCAATGCCGTCAAGGCTGAGCTACCTCCGCTGAACCTGACCTACAGCGCAGCCGAACCCACCATCCTCAACAACGGCCACACCATTCAGGTCAATCTGCCGCCCGGTCAGATGCTGAACGTGGGTGACAAGCAGTACGAACTGCTGCAGTTCCACTTCCACACGCCGAGTGAGGAGGCCATCAATGGCAAGCGTACGGCCATGGTGGCGCATTTCGTGCACAAGAGCGCCGACGGTCAGCTGGGCGTGGTGGCGGTGTTGATCCAGCCTGGCAAGACGAACGAGGCGTTCGCGCCGGTGTTCGCACACCTGCCGCGCGAGGGTGAGAAGATCACGGTCGACGGCCTCAAGCTCGATTTGCCGGCGCTGATGCCCGCCAACAAGGGCTACTACAGCTTTGCCGGATCGCTGACCACACCGCCCTGCAGCGAGGGTGTGAACTGGATGGTGCTGAAGACGCCTATCGAGCTCGGCAGCGAGCAGATCAAGGCGTTCCGTCACTTGTTCAACGCGAACGCGCGGCCACTGCAAGCCACGAATGGCCGTGTGATCAAGGAATCCATGTGAGGCCGATCGTGGCGGTGCGCGCCTTAGGCGTGCGTCCGCCGCCGATCCGCCAGCACCTCCTGGAGGCTGCGGCAGCCTGACCGCGAGCCTTCTTGGCCTGTACCAACCTTGCGGGCCTCTTGGCCGCCCGGCATCGCTGCCGCGGCGGCCTTCGTCTTGGGGATGGGCTCTGTGACAAGCAAGGGCAGCCCGCATTGACAGTCCGCATCGACGGCTCTATGGTCTGCATCACTGAAAGCGCTTTCAGAAAGCGCTTTCAGTGATTCCGCCCATCCAGCCGGGCCGCCAGAGCCCGACCCCTTCAGGAGACAAGATGCGCCCCCTCAACACCGCGGCCGTGCTGGCCGCCCTCGTCCTTGCCGGTCCTGCCGGCGCGGCCACCCAGAACGGCTTTGCCAACGGTGGGTTTGAGACCGCCGGCGGGCCAGGCCAGGTGGCCGCCGGTTGGCTGACCGCTGCCACGTCCAGCCCGGCCAGCCGCGCGACCGACGCCCACACCGGTAGCTTTGCGCTGTTGCTGAGCGCGCCGAATGGCTTCGACGCCTCCATCGCGCTGCAGGACTCGGTCGGCCATGGCGGCCTGCCGCCGCTGGGCGCCGCCAACGTGGGTGACCAGCCCTGGCTGAGCTTCTGGGCCAAGGGCGATGCCAGCACCACCGGCAATGCCTTCGTGAAGCTGCAGTACTTCGGCAGCAACGGCGCCGTGCTGGCGCTGGACCGGCAGTTTCAGAGCCTCATCAACCCCACGAGCTGGACGCTGGTGAGCTTCCAGGCCGCGGCCATCCCGGTGGGCACTACCGCCGTCTTCCTGGAGATCGGAACCGCCGTCGGCCCACTCCTGGACGGCCGTCCCAATGCCGTGCTGGTGGACGACCTCCAGCTGATCCTCACCACCGCCGCCGTGCCGGAGCCGGGCAGCTACGCGCTGCTGCTGGCCGGCCTCGGCGCCATCACCACCGTCGCGCGCCGCCGCCACGCTTGAGCCCCAGGAGAACCGCCATGTCCTTCCAGACCCTTTGCGTCACCCGTCCGCTCGCAGCGCTCCTGCTCGCCGGCCTCAGCGCGCACGCCGCGGCCGCTGGTGTCGTCGTGCACGACAGCTACGGCCCCGACGTCGACCAGCTCACCGGCTGGCCCACGCCCTTGTTCGACGGCCAGAACGTCGCCATCGCCTTCAGCCTGGCGCAGGGCGCGACGCTCGAATCCATCCTCACCTCGGTGGACGGCCAAGGCAGCGTCACGCTGGGCATCCTGGCACGCAGCGGGGCGGTGCCGACCGCCGGCAGCTGGCTCTACAGCGCCCAGCTGAACGACCCGCTGGCCAACACCCTGCTCACGCCCAGCGGCTGGACGCTGGCCGCCGGCAACTACTGGCTGGTGGCCGTGGCCGGCGCCGGCTTCAGCGGCCAATGGCAAAGCGGCACGGACACCCCCAACGGCAGCTGGGCCTATTCCAGCGGCAGCACCTGGACCACGGTGGACTCGCCCTTCACCGGCATGCCCGCTGCGCGCATCACCGTGGCCGCTGCGGTGCCTGAACCGTCTACCTACGGGCTGCTGCTGGCCGGCGGCCTCTTTGTCGCTGCAGCCGCGCGCCGCTCGGCATCTCGCAACACGCAAGGGTGATCGACATGAAGCTCCACACTCTGTTCGGCAGCCTGCTGCTGGCGGCCGGCGCCACCGCCTCGGCCAGTGTCACCAGCCCCGTCATCGGCAAGCTGCTGTGGTCCGAAGAATTCAATGGCACCAGCCTGAACACCAGCGTCTGGACCGCCTCCAACGGCAACGGCTGCCAGATCAACCTCTGCGGCTATGGCAACCAGGAGCTGCAGTTCTACAGCCCTGGCAACCTGAGCATCGCCGACGTGCCCTTCGAGCCCGGCACCCGGGCGTTGGCCATCACCGCGCGGCGCGAGGTCAACGGCAGCAACCAGTTCACGTCGGGCAAGATCGATTCGGCGGGCAAGGTGCAGGTCAAGTACGGCCTCATCGAGGTGCGCATGGCCACGCCCAAGGTCGGCGTGGGCCTGTGGCCCGCGGCCTGGATGCTGGGCGTGAGCCCGCAGACCTGGCCGCGCAATGGCGAGATCGACATCATGGAGATGGGCGGCCGCCAGCCGGCCGGCCTGCCGCCGATCTCGCCGGACCAGTTCGTCGGGTCCAACGTCATCACCTACCAGCCCGCGGCCTGCGTGCCGGGTAACGAAAGCTGCGCCGGCTCGACCGCCTGGCAGACCAAGAACTGGGTCACGCCCAGCCGCTCGCTGGCCAACCGTTTCGTCACCTACCGCCTTTACTGGACGGACACCCAGATCCGCTTCACGCTGCTGGACAACGGCCGTGAGTACGACATGTACAAGGCCCCGATCACCATCAACTCCACGGCGCTGAACCAGCCGTTCTATCTGCTGCTGAACATGGCGGTAGGCGGCAATTTCACGCCGGCCGCCACGCCGGCGCAGGTGACCGCGCCGCTGCCGGCGACGACCTATGTCGACTACGTGCGCGTCTACGAGCTCGATGGCTTGGGCGAGGTCAAGCTCGGCGTGGGCACGCAGCCCGAGGTCGGCATGTTCGGTGTGTTCACCGACAACACGCCGGTGGACAACAAGCAGGTGCCGGGCGTCTCCGCCGATGTGTTCATCTGGAACCAGGGCTCCCTGACGGCGGGCGACCTGCCGCCCTACGAGGGCAGCGGCGTGCTGGCCTTCCGGTACTTCGCGCCCGGGCAGTGGTTCGGCGGCAGCATCCAGTCGCGGCAGGTGCACGACATGAGCGGCTTCCGCAACGGGACCATCAAGCTGAAGATCAAGGCGCCCGCCAACCTGGCGTTCCGCATCGGCATCTACGACACCTATACCAACCAGAGTTCGGTGACCTTCCCGGCCAACACCACCGCCTACGGCCTGGTGCGTGATGGGGAATGGGGCACGGCCACCATCCCGGTGGCGGAGATCGCCGGCCCGAAGATCGCGCTTCAGTCCATGCTGGACCTGTTCCAGTTCTTCAGCGTGGATGGCGCGCTGCCGGGTCAGCAGTTCCAGATCGCGTTTGACGACATCGTCTGGGACTCCGGCGTGCCGGGCGTTGGTGTGCAGAAGGTCGCAGCGCCGTCGCTGGTCAAGGTCGCCACGCTCACGGGCAGCGCCACGCAGACCGGAACCTCGACGCTCGCCTTCGCGGCGCCAGCCAGTGGCTGGGTGGACGTGCACTACAGCGTCAACGGCGGCGACGCGCAGACCGTGCGCCTGCGCAGCGAGGGCGGCAGCGCGAGCTACACCGCCGGCGGGCTCAAGAAGGGCGATGTGGTCGAGTACCGCTTCACCGCCTGGGATGCGGTCCGGCAGGTGGCGGTCGACTCGGCGCCGCGCACGGCGGTCATGCGCTGAGCGGGTGTGCCCGCGGGGCGCCGGTGCAACCGGCGCCTTCCCGCAAAATGCGGGCATGAACCAAGACCAGCTCAAACAACTCGTCGGCCAGGCCGCCGTGGCCTATGTGCCCGCCGGCCAGGTGCTCGGCGTCGGCACCGGCTCCACGGTGGACTGCTTCATCGATGCCCTGGCCGCCGACATCGCGGCCGGCCGCCTGGCCATCCCCGGGGCCGTGTCCAGCTCCGAGCGCTCCACCCAGCGCCTGCAGAAGGCCGGCATCCCGGTGCTGGACGCCAGCGCGGTCGAGCGCCTCGCGGTCTACATCGACGGGGCCGACGAGATCGATCACCAGGGCTTCATGGTCAAGGGCGGCGGCGCGGCGCTCACCCGCGAGAAGATCGTGGCCGACCTGGCCGACCGCTTCGTCTGCATCGCCGATGCCTCCAAGCTGGTGCAGACGCTCGGCAAGTTCCCCCTGCCGGTCGAGATCATCCCGATGGCAGCTGCCCAGCTCACGCGGCGCTTTGCAGCGCTTGGCGGCTCCGCCGCCTTGCGTGCTGGCGTCGTGACCGACAACGGTGGCCACATCCTCGACGTGACGGGCCTGTCCATCACCGACCCGCTGGCCTTCGAGGCCGAGGTCAGCCAGTGGCCCGGTGTGGTGACGGTGGGCGTGTTCGCGCGCCACAAGGCCCAGGTCTGCCTGCTCGGCGCGGCCGACGGCGTCAAGACGCTGACCTTCTGAGCCGAGGCGCACCGTCCCGCGCGTGCCGCTCGGATTCGAGGCGCGCTCGCAGATGAGAAAAGGGGCGCCCGCAGGCGCCCCGACTCAAGACTGAGCGCTGGCCTTAGTTGCGACCGACTGCGCTCCAGGCGGCAGCCACCTTGGCGGAGTAGTCGGCGCCCAGCGTCGCGGCCAGTTCCTGGGCCGCGGCGATCGTGCCGGCGCGGGCCTGGGCGTAGGTCGTGCTGCTGGTGAACTTGGTCGTCAGTGCGCGGTACCAGATCTTGGCCGCGGCGGTGCGGCCGATGCCCGTCAGGCTGCCGCTGCCGGTGGCCACGCGGGTGTTGCCCGCCACGCAGGTGGGGCTGGTGCCGTAGCTGCTGTTGGTGCCCTCGGCCAGCAGGAAGAAGAAGTGGTTGGCCACGCCCGAGCTGTAGTGCACGTCAAGGTTGCCCACGCCCGAGTACCAGCAGTCGGCGGAGGCGCCATCGCTGCTGGGCTTGATCATGTTGCGCAGCGAGCCACCGCCCACGCGGATCTTCTCGCCGATCAGGTAGTCGCCCGCGTCGTTGGCGTTGTTGGCATAGAACTCCACCATGGTGCCGAAGATGTCGGACGTGGCTTCGTTCAGGCCGCCGGACTCGCCGGAATAGATCAGGCGCGCGGTGCGGCTGGTCACGCCGTGTGTCATTTCGTGGCCTGCCACATCGAGGGACACCAGCGGCCGGAAGGTCGTGCCATCGCCATCGCCGTAGGTCATGCAAAAGCACGAGTCTGACCAGTAGGCATTGTTGTAGCGGCTGCTGTAGTGCACGCGGTTGTAGGCGCCGGTGCCGTTGTTGGCGATGCCGGTGCGGCCGTGCACGTTCTTGTAGTAGTCCCAGGTCACGGCGGTGCCGTACTGGGCATCGGCCGCGGCGGAGACCGCATCGCTGGTGGCGTTGTTGCCCCAGGTGTTGTCGGCGTCGGTCACCACGCTGCCGCCGCTGGTGCGGTTGGCCATATTGATGGTGTAGTTGTTGCCGCGGCTGGGGTCACGCAGCTCGTAGCCGCTGGTCAGGCTGTTGGTGGTCAGCGTGACGTTGCCGCTGTAGAGCGTGCGGCCGGTGCCATTGGCCGCTGCGGTGTGGATGTCGTCCCAGGCGTCGATCTGGCGGCCGGTGGTGGCGTCGATGATCACGTGCTT
>VFQR01001368.1_pt1 | contig 19129 bp, 14 predicted proteins | sample 3512321 | NCBI WGS metagenome assembly VFQR01 (sample SAMN10412374, study PRJNA504923) | tailings metagenome | isolation source: Relicate 3 Philex TSF1 revegetated site | place: Philippines: Tuba, Benguet | collected 2017-08-29
GCGCCGGGCCGAACTGGGCCATGAAGTGGCGCATGCCGGCCTCGCCGCCGGCGATCCGGTACACGAGGAACGTGCCCATCGCGCTCCACCGCAGCCCGGCGCCGTAGCGGATGGCGTCGTCGATCTCCGACACGGTGGCCACGCCGTCGTGGACGAGCCACAGCGCCTCGCGCCACAGCGCCTCGAGCAGGCGGTCGGCGACGAAGCCGTCCACCTCGGTCGACAGCCGCAGCGGGTGCATCCCCGTGGAGGCGTACACGGCCGCTGCGCGCTCGAGCGCCTCGGGCGACGTGCGCTCCCCGCCGCACACCTCCACCAGCGGGAGCAGGTACACGGGGTTGAACGGGTGGCCCACCACCAGCCGCTCCGGCTGGACCATGTCGCGCTGCAGCAGGGTGGGCAGCAGGCCGGACGTGGACGACCCGAACACCACCCCGGGCGCGGCGGCGGTGCTGGCCCGGCGCAGCAGGTCCTGCTTCAGCTCCATCCGCTCGGGAGCGCTCTCCTGCACGAAGTCGGCGCCGTCGGCTGCCTCCTCCGGCGTGGCCACGAAGGTGAGCGACCCCTCGGGCGGCAGCGCCGGCATCACCAGCTTGCCGAGGGCGCGGCGGGCGTTGGCGAGCACCTCGCCCACCTTGCGCGGCGCCTCCGGATCGGGGTCGAACATCGCCACGTCGACGCCGTTCAGGAGGAAGCGGGCGGCCCAACCGCCGCCGATGACGCCACCGCCGAGGAGGCCGACGCGGCGCAGACCGATGCCGTCGCCCATGTCAGCCGTGCTTGACGAGCTTCAGCTTGTCGCGCACCGCCTGCGGGCTCATGATGCGCACGTTCATCCCCTCGAGGATGAGACGCGCCCGCGCGACCAGGTCGGCGTTGGTGCCCAGCTGGCCCGGGCCCACGTAGAGGTTGTCCTCGAGGCCCACGCGCACGTTGCCACCGGCGAGCGCGGCCATGGCCACGAAGGGGAGCTGCATGCGCGAGATGGAGAACGCGGAGAAGACGCAGTCGTGGGGGAGGTTGTTGACGAGCGCCATGAACGTGTTGGGGTCGTCGGGCGCGCCGTAGGCGATGCCCATGCACAGCTGGATCATCACCGGGTCGTCGAGGAGGCCGTCGCGGATCATCTCCTTCACCTGCACGAGGTGGCCGGTGTCGAAGACCTCCAACTCCGGCCGCACACCGAGCTCCTGCACCTGGCGGGCCATCGAGCGCAGGACGCCGGGGGTGTTGACCATGATGTAGTCGCCCCCCGAAGCGAAGTTCATCGTGCCGCAGTCGAGCGTGCAGATCTCGGGCATGATCGCCCGCACGTGGTCGAGGCGCTCCGTGGCACCGGCCATGTCGGTGCCGTCCGGGTTGGGCGGCAGGGGCTGCTCGTCGCCGCCGAGGACGAGGTCGCCCCCCATCCCGGCGGTGAGGTTGAGCACCACGTCGACGCCGCTGTCGCGGATCCGCTCGGCCACCTCGGCGTAGAGCTCGGTGCGCCTCGAACCGACGCCCGTCTCGGGTTCGCGGACGTGGATGTGCACCACCGCTGCGCCTGCGCGCGCGGCGTCGATGGCCGAGGTGGCGATCTGCTCGGGGGTGACCGGCACGTGCGGGCTCTTGCCCACCGTGCCGCCGGCGCCGGTGATGGCACAGGTGATGAAGACGTCCCAGTTCACGGCTGCTCCCTCTCGTCGGGCGGGTCAGGGTACATCTCGGTCGCGGCGGCCTTGACGGCGGCGAGGATCTTGGCGTAGCCGGTGCAGCGGCAGAGGTTGCCGCTGAGCCCGATGCGGACCTCCTCGTCGGAGGGCGAGGGGGTGGTCGCGAGCAGCGCCGTGGCCGACACGATCATGCCGGGGGTGCAGAACCCGCATTGCACGCCGCCCGCGTCCAGCAGGTTGCGCTGCAGGGGGTGCAGGCCGTCGTCGCCCGTGATCCCCTCGACGGTGGTGATGGCGCGGCCCTGCGCCTGTGCGGCGAGGTAGGAGCAGGAGTTCACCGGGCGGCCGTCGAGGAGGACCATGCAGGCGCCGCACTCGCAGTCGTCGCAGCCCTCCTTGGTGCCGGTGAGGCCGATCTCGGTGCGGAGCACGCCGAGGAGGTTGCGCGACGGGTCGATCGTGACCGGGTGCTCGATGCCGTTCACGGTGAGCACCACCGACTGCAGCGACGTCGGGCGCACGTACGGGCTGTGCTGGTGCGTGCTCACCGGTCGCTCCCCACCGAGGCCTCCGCGGCGGTGCCGATCCCGAGCGCCCGGTTGACGGGGACGGCGAGGTGCTCGCCGCCGGCCCTTCTGGCGGCGGCCTCGACCGCCCGCCTCGCCATGACGCCGATGCAGTGCCGGCGGTACCGCTCGCTGGCCCGCAGGTCGCTGATCGGCCGGGCCTGCTCGGCCGCGGCCGCGCCCACTGCGGCCGCCACGTCGACGGGTGTGCCGCCGGCCAGGTGGTCGAGGCCGTCGACGGCGACGATGGTCGGTGCCACGGCCGTGAGCGCGGCGCTCACGTGCGCCACCGTGCCGTCCTGGGCGAGGAGCACGGACGCCGCGGCGCCGACGACGGCGATCTCCATCGCCCGCCGGTACTCGAGGCGCACGTAGGCGCTGCCGGAGCGGGCCGGGCGGGCCGGCAGGTGGATGGCCACGCAGAGCTCGTCGGGTGCGGCGTGGGTGCGGCCGGGCCCTGCCCACAGCTCGGCCATCGACAGGTGCCGCTCGCCGCGGGTGGAGCGCAGCTCGGCCGTGGCGCCGAGGACGACGAGCGGCGCGCCCGTGTCCATCGCCGGCGAGGCGTTCATCACGTTGCCCCCGATCGTGCCCACGTGACGGGTGGCCGGCGAGCCGACCAGTGCGCTGGCGTCGGCGAGGGCGCTCCAGTGCTCCACGATCAGCGGGTGCCGCTCGATGTCGCCGTGCGACACGCACGCGCCGAGGACGAGGGCGCCGTGTGGGGCGCCTGTTCCCGTGCCGACGGTGATCGTGCGCAGCTCGGGGAGCCGGTCGATCGCCACCAGGCGGGTGGGCAGCGGGGCCTTGCCGTGACGTGCGCCGACGACGAGGTCGCTGCCGCCGGCGATCGGGCGGATGCCGGCGCCCACGGCCACGAGCGCTTCGTCGAGGCTGCCGGCCACGAGCAGCGTCACGGCGCCACCTCCACCATGGTCTCCCACACCCGCTCCGCCGTCATCGGCAGCTGGCGCACGGGGCGGCCGAGCACGGCGGCGATGCCGTTCGCCACCGCTGCGGCCGTGGCCACGTTCGGTGCCTCCGCCAGGCCCTTCGCGCCGCGCGGCCCGGCGTCGGGGGTGGCGATCTGCACGAACCGGATGCTGATCGGCGGGGCGTCGGCGAAGGTCTGCAGCTTGTACTCCAGCAGGCCCGCGTTGCGCTGGCGACCGTCGTCGTCGTAGCGGGTGCCCTCGGTGAGGGCCTGGCCGATGCCCATCATCACGCCGCCCTCCACCTGGCCGGTGGCCCCCACGGGGTTGATGATCGTGCCCGAGTCGTGGGCGGTGCTCACGTGCAGCACCCGCACCACCCCGGTGTCGCGGTCGACGCGCACGCGCACGGCGTGGCACGAGAACTGCGGTGCCACCCACGCCGCCATGCCCACGTCGCCGACGCAGGTGGAGCCCACCAGCGCCGGCTTCGGAGGCGGTGCGCCCGACCCGTGGCCGAGCAGGAGCTCGCCGCCCGCCGCCGTGGCGGCCAGCTCGGTGATGCTGACGCCGCGGTGGGGCGAGCCGTTGACGAAGGCCCGCCCGTCGGCGAGGACGATGTCGTCCGGCGCGGCCTCGAGCTGGTCGGCGGCCAGGTCGCGCAGCTGCTGGGCCACCTGCGCGGCGGCGGCCACGACGGCGCGACCGTTGTTGAACAGTGTCTGCGACCCGGTGGCGCCCATGTCGTAGGGGGCCACGGAGGTGTCCTGGTACACGAGCTGGAAGTCCTCGGCGCGCATGCCGAGCTCGTCCGCGGCCAGCTGGCGCAGCGTCATCACGGCGCCCGTGCCGCACTCCTGCGCGCCCGTGATGATCTGCCCGGAGCCGTCGCCGTCGATCTTGAGGTAGGCGCCGGAGGCGACGGCGAAGCTCGGCCACCAGCCGATGGCCACGCCGATGGCCTCGTCGTCGGGCAGCTCGTCACCCCACCCGGCGTCTTCGGCCGCGGCCTCGATGCACTGCTGCAGCCCGATCTCGCCGTGGGTCTGCCCGCTCGGGCCCTCCGCACCGGTGTCGAGCGCGTTGCGTCGCCGGAACTCGACGGGGTCGAGCCCCGCGGCACGAGCCAGCTCGTCGGTGTGCGACTCGAGCGCCCAGCACGCCTGCGGTGCGGTGGGGGCGCGCACGGAGCCCGAGGGCTGGTGGTTGGTGTAGACGAGGTGCGCCTCCACGTGCACGTTCGGGATCCGGTAGGGCCCGGCGATGTGCATCGCCGCCAGCTGCGGGAAGAAGCCGGCGTCGGCGGTGTAGGCGCCGTTGTCGATGAGCACCCGGCCGCGGCGGGCGACGATGGTGCCGTCGGCGGCGAGGCCGGTGGTGAGCTCCACCACCATCCCCTCGCGCCGGCGGTCGGGCGCCACGAACTCCTCGCGGCGGGTGAACACGAGGCGCACGGGTCGCCGTGCGGCGCGCGCGAGCGCCGCGACGTGGGCCTCGTAGTGGAAGCCGCACTTGCCGCCGAACCCGCCACCGAGGTGGGGCACCACGATGCGCACCCGGTTGGCCGGCAGGCCGAGCGTCTCGCACACGCCGGCGCGGGCGTCGAACGGCACCTGCGTGGAGGTCCAGATCGTCACCTTCTCGCCCTCCCACTGCGCGACGACGGCCCGCGGCTCGATCGGAGCAGCGTGGGAGGCGTCGGCCACGTAGCGGCTGGACACGACCACGTGGGCGTCCGCCATGGCGGCATCGGGGTCGCCCTTGCGGATGGACGAGAACGAGGCGTCGTTGCGGTCGCGGACCAGCTCGTCGGCGGCGCCGTACTCCGCCCAGTCGGCGTGGACGAGGGGAGCGTCGGGGGCGAGCGCCGCCTCGAGGTCGGTGACCACCGGCAGCGGCTCGTACTCCACCTCGATGGCGTCGGCGGCCTGCTGCGCGATCGCTGCGGTGGTGGCGGCCACGGCGGCGACGATCTCGCCCTCGAAGCGGACGACGTCGCGGGCGAACAGGGTGCGGTCCTGCACGAACGGGCCGAAGCGCACGTCGGGCACGTCGGCCGCCGTGAGCACCGCCAGCACCCCGGGGATGGCCCGGGCGGCCGTGGTGTCGAGGCGGACGATCCGGCCGGAGGTGACGTCGGCGTACCGGAACTTGGCGGCGAGGACGCCGGTGAGGGTGAGGTCCGCCGTGTACCGGCCCGATCCCGTGACCTTGTCGGGCCCGTCGGCGCGGACGAACCGCGGCGCGGGCGTGGTGGTGGGCGTCTCGGTCGCCGTCATCGGCCCCACTATCGCACGGATGCCCGCATCCGGGGAGATGGCTGGCTACCGTCGCCCGGTGTGGCGTCGCCGGGTGTGGGGCAGGGCGTGACCGCCGGAGCGGGCGCGCCGAGCGGTGGGCTCGTCGTCACGGTGGGCGACCTGGTGGAGGACGTGGTGGTGCACCTGGCCGAGCCCGTGCACGTGGCCTCCGACACCCGGGCCACCATCGTCCGCCGGCGCGGCGGGAGCGCAGCCAACGTCGCCGCGGCCGTGGCGGCGCTGGGGCACCCGGTGCGCTTCGTCGGGCAGGTGGGTGACGACGCGGCGGCCGACGTGGTGGTGGGTGCGCTGCGCGAGGCAGGTGTGGAGGCGGTGGTGCGCCGCGGGGGGAGGACGGGGACGATCGTGGTGCTGCTCGACGAGCGTGGCGAGCGGACCATGCTCACCGACCGCGGCGCGTGCCCGGACCTGACGGACCCGGACCCCGCGTGGCTCGAGGCTGCCGCCGCGCTGCACGTCCCCCTGTACTCCCTCATCGGCGGTGCGCTGGCCTCGACCGCGGCCACCCTGATCGGCTGGGCGCGCGAGCGGGGCCTCCTGGTGTCGATCGATGCGTCGTCGGCGTCGGTCATCGAGGCGCACGGGGTGGCACGCACCCGGCAGCTGATCGAGGCGCTGGGCGGCGACCTCCTGCTGTGCAACGCGCTGGAAGCAGAGGTGCTCGGCGGCCTGTCGACGCTCAGCTCGCTGGCGGCCGTGGTCGTGGTGAAGCAGGGGCCGGGCCCGGCGCTCCTCGTGGCGGGGGACGAGCAGGTGGTGGAGGTGCCCGCGATCGCCGGCTCGGCCCGCGACACCACCGGAGCCGGCGACGCCTTCGCCGCCGGCCTGCTGGTGGCCAGGGTCGGCGGAACGGGCTGGCCCGACGCGGTGGCCGCCGCCCATCGGCGCGCCGCGGCGGTGATCGCGCAGTTGAGCCGGGCCGTCGACGGATCGCGGAGCGACCCGTGAGGCGGGATGCGCGCAGGGGGGCGGTGGCCGTCGCGGCGGTCGTGGTCGCGGCGGCGGCGCTCGCTTCCGTGGTCGCCGGGACGGCGAAGGCGCGGCCGGCCGTCGCCGCCACCCGGTACCTCGACCCGGTGTTCGCCGTCGGCGTGCAGCGCGACGTGGTCTACGGCACGGCGCGTCGCTGGGACGGGGCGACGGTGACTCTGCTGCTCGACCTCTACACCCCCCGCAACGACACGGCCACCGACCGGCCGGTGTTCGTGTTCGCCCACGGCGGGGCCTTCGTGGCCGGCAGCAAGGAGGAGGCCACGCAGTGGCCCATCCGCATGGCGCAGCGCGGGTATGTGGCCGCGTCGATCAACTACCGCCTCGGGCCGGTGCTGGTGACCGCCCCCGTCGACACGCCGGAGGAGCGAGCGGCCGTCGACGACGCCCGAGCCGACATGCAGGCGGCGGTGCGCTGGTTCCGCGCCAACGCCGAGGTGTTGCGCATCGACCCCGAACGGATCGCCGTGGGCGGGTTCTCCGCAGGCGCGATCACCGCCCTCGGTGTGGCGCTCGGCGCCGACGACCCGCTGCCGGGCGACCACGAGGACCAGCCGTCGGGCGTGTGCACGGCCGTGTCGATCGCCGGCGCGAACGACGTGCTCGCTGCCGGGCCCGACGACGCGGGTGCGATCCTCCACCACGGCGGCCTCGACGGGGTGGTGCCCGTCGCGTCGGCGCGGGCCACGGCCGATGCGATGGCGGCCGCCGGGCTGCCGGTGCTGTGGAACGAGCTGGCGGGGGAGGGGCACGCCTTCTCGTCCTCGGCCAACGCGGCCATCGTGGGGCCCACCGTGCAATGGCTGTACGACCGGGTTGCCACGGCGCCGTACCCGTGCTCGGCGGCGGTGCGGCTGCAGCCACCGGTCGCGGCGGGTCGCGTGACGCCCGTGCACGGCCCCGCGGACCGGTCCGCGGTGGTGTCACTTGTTGCCGTGGACAACCGCGGCCCCGGCTACGTGCAGGCCCTGCCGTGCGGCGTGGTGCCGGGGGGATCGTCCAACCTCAACGTCGACGCGCCCCGCCAGATCCGCGCCACCCTCGCCGTGGTGCGCTTCGACGCCGACGGCCGGGCCTGCCTCTACAACCAGCCGCGGACGCACCTCGTCGCCGACATCCAGGGCGCCTTCGCGCCGGGCGCGTTCGACGACGTCGACGACGAGCGCCTCCTCGACACCCGCACGGGCTCGAAGCCGCCGTCGTTCGGGACGCGGGTGCTCGTCGGCAGGCCGGACGCGACGGGTGTGGTCTCGCTCGTGATGACGGAGACCTCGGCACCGGGCTGGGTGCAGGTGCTGCCGTGCGACGCGGTGCCGGGCGGGTCGTCCAACCTGAACGCGGACGCCGCTGGCCAGACGCGGGCCGGGCTCGCGTTCGTACGCTTCGACGGCGACGGGCGGGCGTGCGTGTTCACGCAGCGCTCCACGCACCTCGTCGCCGACCTGCAGGGCTACGTCGCGGCGGGCGCCGTCGACGACGTGGTCGACGAGCGCCTGCTGGACACGCGCACCACGGCCATGCCGGCGTCGGGCTCCACCACGGTCGTGCACGGCCGGCCCGGCTCGACCGGCGTGGTGTCGATCGTGGCCACGGAGTCGACGGGACCGGGGTACGTGCAGGTGCTCGCCTGCGGAGATCAGCCGGGCGGGTCGTCCAACCTCAACACGGACGCCCCTGGGCAGACCGTGGCCGTGCTCGCCTTCGTCCGGTTCGCCGCCGACGGCACGGCCTGCGTGTTCACGCAGCGGGCCACGCACCTCGTGGTCGACCTGCAGGCCTACATGGCGCCCGGCGCGTTCGACGACCTCGTCGACGCCCGCCTGCTCGACACCCGCCGCCGCTGACGCCGGCAGGGCGCGCCGGCGACCGCCTCCTCCACCGTTCTGGTCGCGGATCGTTGAGAACCTTCCAAGTTTTCGCGACCAGAACCGCTCAGGCCCGGCTCTCGACCACGACGGGGACGGCGTGCGCACCGGCGTGCTCCGCGCCTAGGCCGATGGCCGCGGGGTCGATGCCCAGCGTGGCGCGGATCCACGCGGTGACGCCGTGGCGGATGACGGGGAAGGTGCGCTCGACCGGGACCGCTGGCGGGATGCAGCCGTCCTCGCCCAGCGCGCGCAGCTGCGGTTGCGTGTCGAGGAAGCCCGACAACCCCGACGCCTCGGCGACGCCGATGATGCCGGTGCCCCCGCCGAAGGTGCAGAAGTCGTCGAAGCCGTTGTGCCCGACGCCCTCCAGGATCCACAGCAGGCTCGGTGCGGGGGCGGCCTCGAACGCGGGCCGCGTCCGCTCCTCCGCGGGGACGATGCCGTCCACCGAGCCGGCGATGAAGAACGAGGGCCGGTCCGGCAACGAGGGCATCGCGGTCGTGGTCGCGGTCGCACCGCCGCCCCCCAGCGCCGCGCCCGATGCCATCGAGACGTAGCCGTCGATGCGGGGGTCCTCGGCGGCGCCGAGCACGGTGCCGCCGCCTGCGGAGTGGCCGACGGCCACGACCCGCTCGACGTCCACGTGACCGCTGAACGCGCTGGTGGGGTCGTCCCCAGCTGCGGCGAGGAGGTCGAGCGTGGCCAGCAGTTCCGCCACGGCGCTCGCGCGGTCCCCGGAGGCGGTGGCGCCGAGCACGTTGGCGAGGTCGCGTGACGGGTGGTCGGGAGCGGCGACGACGAAGCCCCAGCTCGCGAGGTGCGACGTGAGGAAGGTGCTCTGGAGGCGGAAGCCGCTGAAGCCGTGGCTGAACAGCACCACCGGGAACATCCCCGGGGCCACCTCCGCGTCGCGCGCCCCCGCGTAGGCGAAGGTGGTCGGGACGTCACCGGTGAGGATGTCGCTGATGGCGGGCGGCACGAAGTCGCGGACGTCGTACGTGAGCTCGCCCACCGGCGTGCCCTCCGTGGCGGGGTACCAGACCTCCACGGGGTTACCCGTCGGCAGGGTGAGGGTCGTCACGCCCACGGGGTGCGATCCCGGTTCGGCGTAGGTGGTGACGACCTCGGCCGGATCGAGCGTGGTCGTGGGCGCCAGGGTGGTGGTGGCTGAGGACGTGGTGGGGGTGGCGGTGGTCGTCGGCGTGGTGGTGGTGGTCGTCGGCGTGGTGGTGGTGGCCGCTGCCGGCGGGGCCGTGGTGACGGGGGCCGCGTCGTCTCCGGAGCACCCGAGGGCGCCTCCGCCCAGCGCGACCAGCGCGACGACCAGGGGCGGACGGGCTCGTCGGAGGCGCACGGCGCCGAGGTTGGCACGGCGTGCGCCGCGGTGCGCGCTCGTGCGCGCTGTCAGCGCACCGGCCCGACCCGGTAGCGTGGCCGGTCGCACTCGTGCTGAGCGGGTGCATGGCGACGTGGCCGAGTGGTTCAGGCAAGGGCCTGCAAAGCCCTGTACCCGGGTTCGATTCCCGGCGTCGCCTCGACGGGGGAGCTCGCAGAGCCGGACTCGCGTCAATCGAGCGCGGACACAGCGCCGCCGTGCAGTCGGTCGAGCGCGTCGAGCGCGAGATCGACGGCGGCACGGGGTGACAGCGACTCGGCCTCGTCGCCGATCCGCTGACGTTCCGCAGGATCCTCGACCGGCGGCAACAGCGGCTGCTGCTTCCATCGGCGCTCGAACACGGCGGCGAGAACCTGTGCGGCGTGAGCGTCGTGGGGTGCGACCACGATCGACGTCGCGTTCATCATCGCCATCGCCGTCGCGAGGTTGTCGTGCGCCACGGCCTCCGAGAGCAACGCGCGCACGTGTCGCGCCGCGTCCTGGAGGTCTCCGCCCTGCTGCGCCATCAGCCCGACCGCCGCGGCGAGGTGCACCCGGGAGAGGTCGGCCTCGGCAACGGCACCCCATCGTTCGGCCAACTCGATGGACTCCATCGCCGCGCCGACAGCGTCTTTGGAACGGCCGGCGCCCACGCAGGCCATCGCGAGTGCCGTGAGGCTCTGGGCGAGCCCGACCGGATCTCCGCGTCGACGGTCCCGGTCGACCTGCTCCTCGGCGCGGTGGATCGCCCGTTGCGCGTCGTCCTCGGCACCCGTCATCATCATGCGGACGTTCAGGTCGTAGACCTCTGCACGTTGGAACCACGGTTCGTGCCAGCTGCCCGGCGGCCGCGAGGCCAGCACCTCGTCGGCAGCGTCGAAGTCCCCGTCCACCCATGCCCGGTGCACCCACAGCAGCAGGAGCGGCAGGCCCTGTGCCCGCAGCACCGGATCGATGACGCCCAGCGCCGCCGCGGGTGCGTCCACATCGCCGAGCTGGAAGCGCAGCCATCCCCTGAGCGCCAGCGTCTCGGCCGCCTCCGCGGTGCGCGCCACCCCGATCCGCTCGACCGGCACCCAATCGGCGAGGTCGAAGACGTGCCGCGCGATGGACGGCCACATGAGGTGGGACACGATCCGACACGCGCTGTCCGTGCGGTCGATCGCCAGCGCGTGCAGGGTGGCAGCACGCAGATCGGGGAGCTCGGTGAGGAAGCGTCGCAGCGCGGGTCCGGCCGCCGGCGTGTGTGCAGCGTCGCGGAACGTCGCGGCCAACTCGGTCATCCACCGGAGGTGTCGGTCGCGGACGTCGGCGAGCAGGCCCTGCCGGTCGAGCTCCTCCTCCGCGAACTGGCGCAGTGTCTCCAACAAGCGGTACCGGGTGCCCAGCTCCGTCGCCACCGGCACGACCAATGACCTGGCCACGAGCCGGTCGAGCACGTCGAGCGCGTCGTACTCGTCCGCCACCTCCGCCACGGCTGCCAGGCCATCGATGAACGTGCCACCGGCGAACACCGACAGCGCCCCGAACACGCCACGCTCCTCGGCGTCGAGCATCGAGTACGACCAGCCGACGGCGGCGTGCAGGGTGCGGTGCCGCTCGACACTCGATCGACCACCGCGCAGCAGCCGGAACCGATCCGCCAGCCGGTCGCCGATCTCGGCCTCGCTCATCGACCGGCACCTCGCCGCCGCGAGCTCGACGGCCAGCGGGATGCCGTCCAGCCGGGTGCAGATGGACCGGACGCGATCGATGTCCATCGCGCGGCCGCCGGTGGCGGCCTCGGCACGCAGCACGAACAGCGTGACGGCATCCTCCACCGGCATGGACGAGAGGGGCACCAGCCACTCGCCGGGGACGCCGAGGGCCTCACGAGACGTGGTCAGGATCCTCGAGCCGGGACAGCCGGCGCGCACCTGCCGGACGAGATCGCGCACCGGACCCAGGACGTGCTCGCAGTTGTCGAGCACGAGCAGGCCGTCCATCCCGGCGAGCGCGTCGACCACACCGCTCACCGCAGGGCGACCCGCCGATGGACGGGCGCCGACGGCAGTCATGACGATCGGGAGCACGGCGTCGTCCACCGTCGCTGACGCGAGGTCGCACCACCACACACCGCTGGAGTGCTCCGTCGACGCCGCCACCTCGAGCGCGAGCCGCGTCTTGCCCATCCCGCCGACACCCACCACCGTGACGAGGCGGTGCTCACGCAGCGCCCGGCGCACCGCCAGCAGCTCGTCCTCGCGGCCGACCAGTGCGTCCTCGACCGGCGGCGGACGGCCGACACCGTCCACGGCGGCGTCGGTGTCGCCCACCAACGTGGCGGGCACCACGAGCCCGTCGGCGACCAGCGCGTGCACCAGCTCCGCCTCCGGGAAGCCGTGCAGGTGCACCTCGGCGATCGGCCGCACCTCGATGCTCGAGCGGCGTTCCCCGACGATCGCCGCGGCCGCACCGGACACGACCGACGCGCCGGGCGGGCAGATCGACACCAGCCGCGCGGCGCGGTTGACGGACGTTCCGAACACGTCATCCTCACGCACCTGCACCGCGCCCACGTGGACGGCGACACGCAGTTGCAGCGGGGCGACGGACCATCGCTCGGCGGCGACGACCCGGTGCAGCTCCGCGGCGACCTCGACGGCGGCGAACGGATCGTCGAACACGGTGATCATCCCGTCGCCGGTGTGCTTGACCACTCGGCCACCCCTCGCGCCCACGCAGGCCCGGACCAGTTCGTCGTGCCGGGCGAGGTCCGCCGCCATGCCCCCTTCGTCGGTCACCCAACGACGCGTGGACCCGACGATGTCCGTGAGAACGAGCGTGACCAGCCCCGCCACCGTCCCGACCCTACGTCAACCACGCCGTGCGACCGTTCGAGGTGACGAGCAGCGTGTACAAACTTGGCCCAGTCGTGCGTCGATGAGGTATGAGGGCGAGCGAAGTGGGTGTTCAGCCCGACGGGGCCGTCGAAGCGGCGTTTCGAGCGCTGTACGAGCGCGAGCACGCGGGGCAGGTGAGGCGTGCCGCCTTGTTGTTGGGCTCGCCCGAGCAGGCCCAGGACGTGGTGCACGACGCGATGGTGGAGCTCTACTCGCGCTGGGACACGATCGGCCAGCCCGGCGCCTACCTGAACAGGGCGGTGCTCAACCGCTGTCGCGATGCCAAACGGCGCACCCGTGGTGGTCGGCGTTCCGAGGTTCGCATGGCCGACCGGGCAGCGTCGCCGCCGCCGGATGATCCGCTCGGTGACTTGTTCGACGGGCTGCCGTTCAACCAGCGGGCCGTCGTGGTGCTGCGCTACTACGCGGGGCTGAGCGTCGCCGAGATCGCCGAGGCGTTGGGCTGTCCCCAAGGATCGGTGGGCCCGTGGCTCAACCGTGCGCTCACGACGTTGAGGGGGCGACTGTCATGACTCCGAGCTCTGGCCGAGACGATCTGGAACGACGTCTGACCGCCATGCTGAACGCACGCGCAGCAGCGATCAGCGTCGAGCCTGACGTGGAGGGCGTGTTCGCTCGCACGTCGAGCGTCGGACAGCGGCAGTCGCGCCGCGCGTGGATGCTGGCGGCGGCAACCATCGTCATGGTCTCGCTCGGACTGGTCGCGCTGGGCGCCACGCGAGAGCCGGACGGTGTCCAGAACCATGCCGTGGAGCCGAGCGTCGCGTCGTCGGTCGAGGCGACCCCCGCGCCGACGGTGACCGAGCCCGCCGCACCCGGCGCCCCGGGCGACGGGCTCGTCATCGTGGCCGCGAACCCACCGGGCCTCGAGGCGGGGCAGAACGGTGATCTCTACCTGCTCGTGCCCGGCGAGGCGCCGCGTCGGATCGTGGGAACACCCGAGGACGGCGTGGCCCAACACTGCCCTCAGCTGTCCTCCGACGGGCGGTTCCTCGCATGGGGCGAGGGGACAGCCACAGGGACGACGACCTCGTACCGTGGGGTGTGGCCCGTCGTGGACCGCGCCGTCGTCGTCGCCCCCGTCACCAGGAACGGCACGGTGTCGGAGCCGATCGTGCGGGTGAGCATCCCGGATGGCAGCGGTGAGCTGACGTGTCCATCCTGGTCCCCGGACGGTGCCGCGATCGCGTACCGCGTGGACGGCGACGTGTGGATCACCGACAGCGGCGACGGAACCACGGACGTCGTCGATGCCGAGTCGGTGCTCAGCGGATCCGACCGGTGGTCGATGGCCGAGGTCGCCTGGTCGAACGACGGGAGACGCATCGCTGCGTCCGAGCGCGGACAGGTCCGGATCATCGACGTCGCGACGGGAACGAGTCACGTGAGGGACACCGGGCCGTTCCCCCGTCATCTGATGTGGCTCCCCAACGATCAGGAGATGATCTTCTCGACGACGGATGCGAGCGGCGACCACCAGGACATCGTGGTGGCGTCGGTCGACGGGACGGGCGCCGGCGAGTCGATCTTCGGGTCGCTCCCGCCGCCCGGTCCCAACGAGTTCTACCAGTTCGCCTCGCCCACGCTCAGCCCCGACGGCACCAGCGTCGCCGTGCTCCGGAACACGATCTCGTGCGCGGAGGACGACAGCGGCGGTTGCTCGTGGGGACCGACGCAACTCCTGGTCGTCGATCTGACGACGTTCACCGTCACGCTGGTCCCGCTGCCCGACGAGGGGCTCGTGAGCACCGTCCGGTGGTCGCCGGACGGTCAACGGGTGCTGCTCAGCAGCCTCACGGGCGTCGTCGCCGTCCCGCTCGACGGACGAGGCCCGACGGTCACCTTCGCCACCGGCGCCGACATCCTTCTCGAGTGGACCCATGGCGAGATCACGTGGTGGGCGCCGTCGTGAACGAGGCCTCGCATCTGGCGCCTGCCCATCGATCGTCGGGAAGCCCTCTGCGACGACGTGCGACGCTCCCCGGCACGTGAGACCCGTGCCCCGCCGCCGTTCGACGAGGTGCGGGCACGTGGACATGCGAACGTCGTCCTACGATCTCCTCGTGGACGTGCTCGAGCTCCGCTACGTGGTGTACCGGCACTTCGTCGACACCGGAGCTGCGCCCACTCGCCGGCAGCTGTGCGAGATGACCGGCGACCTCGAGACGACCGATCGGCTGCTCAGCGAGCTCCACGACCGGCACATGCTCGTGCTGGACGATCGGCCCGGCCGCCGCGGCGAGATCCGCATGGCGCTCCCGTTCTCGGCAGAGCCCACCGACTTCCGCGTCACGACCGACGGCGGCGCGTGGTGGGCGAACTGCGCCTGGGACTCCTTGGCCGTGCTCGCCGCACTGCACAGCGATGGGCGGATCCGATCCAGCTGGTCCGACACCGGCGAGCCGCTCGAGCTCGGCGTCGCGGATGGCGAGCTCGAACGGGCCGAGGGGTACATCTCGTTCCCGCTGCCGGCCCGTCGATGGTGGGACGACATCGTCTTCACCTGAGGCAACATCACCTTCCTTCGGTCGAAGGAACACCAGGCCGGTCACGGCGAAGCAGTCGACCTCGCCACGATGTGGAGGCTCTCGACGTCGTGGTACGGCGACCGGCTCGAACCGACGTTCAACGGCAGGACGATCGGAGCGACCCAGCGTCTGCTCGACGACGTCGGGCTCACGGGTCCGTTCTGGCAGCTCCAGCCCTGAGCCTGGCGTGGGTCGTCACGCGCGCAGGATCTCGGCCGGGCGAACATTGGCACGGAACCGTCGTCCACGACGGTTCGGTGACGAAGGTCGCGGACGGAGGCGCACCCTCCGCTCATCGACGTGGGCCGACGGGCCCGGCGGCTGACGGCGTCGTCGCCGATCAGGTGTCGGCGTCGGGGGTGTCGGAGACGGCCTGCTTCGGTCGGCGGTCGACGGTGAGGCGGAACACGTCGGGGCGGGCGTAGTGGCCGACGGCGTCGAACATCCGCCGGCTCGACCGCACCGCGTCCAGGTCGAGGTCGGCGTAGAGGATGCCTTCCCGGCCCGTCAGTGGGCCGGTGAGCACGCTCCCGCCTGCGCGCACGATGGTCGTGTTGCCGCGCGACATCCAGTCGTCGTCGCCGCCGTACACGTCGTCGCGCCCGGGGATGGAGGCCGGCACGTCCGACCCACGCAGGCACGGCGTCACGCCGATGACGTGGCAGCCGCCCTCCTTCGCGATGTGGCGCAGCGTGGGCACCCACTCGTCGCTGTTGTCCCACGTCGGCGCCACGTGGATCTCGATGCCCTGCGCGTACAGCGCTGCCCTCGCGAGCGGCATGTAGTTCTCCCAGCAGATCAGGCCGCCGATCCTGCCGATCGGGGTGTCGTGCACCACGACGGTGGAGCCGTCACCCGTGCCCCACACCAGCCGCTCGCCACCGGTGGGCATGAGCTTGCGGTGGCGCGACAGCAGCCGGCCGTCGTCGGCGAGGAAGACCAGCGTGTTGTACAGCGTGCCGCCGCTGCGCTCGTTCACGCCGATGGCCACGTAGCAGCCGTGGGTGCGGGCCGCGCCGGCGAGGGCGTCGAGGTGCGGCGAAGGGATTTCGACGGCCTGGTCGTACAGCCTGCCGTACCAGCCGGCCTCGCCGTCGTCCCACGGGCGGCGCCGCCACACCCAATCCGGGTACGTGGGCACGAACGCCTCCGGGAACACGACCAGCCGCGCCCCGCCCGCGGCCGCCTCCGCCACCAGATCGCACGCCTTGGCGATGGTCGCCTCGCGGTCGAGGAACACGGGTGTGGCCTGCACGGCGGCGACACGTGTCTGGGCCATGGCTCCCCCCTTTCGCTCGGGGCTCGTGAACGTACCAGGGCCCGTCGGCGGCCCTGCCCGCCGGGCCCACCCCGCCGCGGCGGCGGGCTCAGTCCGAGGCGCCGCCCAGGCGGAGGTGGCGCATCCGCCACACGGCCACCGCCAGCGACACGAGCGTGACGAGCGCCAGCCGCCCGATCGCTCCGGCGCCCTCGGGGATCCCCGCGCGGACGAGGCGTCGTGGCGGGTCGTCGAGGAGGCCCACGAGGATGGCTCGCGACTCCCACGTGGGAGAGATCTGCGCGATCCCGGTGAGCGCCGCGCCCAGCAGGCGCTCCACGAGGAACACGATCGCCAGTGACCAGACGGCGGTGCGGCGGGTGATGCAACCCACTGCGACGAAGAGGGCCACGTAGCTCACCCCGCCGACGGCCGCGGCCACGTACGCCGGCCCGGCGCTGGCGGGCGAGCCGGCGATCACGGCGGCGAGGGCGCAGGCCGGGGCGATCATCGCCACCACGAGGAGGGAGCCTCCGAGCCATCGACCGACCACGATCTGCCACGTGCGCGCCGGCGACAACCACGTGAACGTGAAGGTCCCGGCGCGCACCTCGCTGCCGAGCACCGCGTCGCCGATGATCAGCGCCGCCACCGGCACGACGAGCGAGAAGATCCCTTCGGCGGCCACGTTGGCGAAGGCGCGGTCGGCGGTGTCGTCCACGGCGCGGGCGAGCAGGCCGAACAGCAGCGCACCTGCGCAGGGCACGAGCAGCACGAGACGCCGGCGGGCCGGTAGGCACGAGCGCAGCGTGTAGGCGAGGATCGCCGCAAAGCGCGAGCGCGGGCGGGGACCCGATCGGGGGGGAGCGGCCGCGACCCGGGCGCTCACCGGACCAGCTCCCGGAACAGGCTCTCCAGCGAGTCGTCCAGCGGGCGCACCTCGTAGAGGCGGACGGCCGCCTCGCGCGCCAGCCGCGGCAGCGCCGTGGCGAACTCGCGGGCCTGGCCCGTCTGGATCACGAGGCCGTCGCGAGTGCGATCCACGGTGACCCCACCGACGGCGTCGAGCTGCACGAGGGCTGCGGCGAGCCGGCGTGTGTCGTCGGCGCGCACCAGCACGAGCCGGGGGCGGTCGTCCATCGCGTCGCGGATCGCCCGCCGGCTCCCCGCCGCGGCGAGGCGGCCATGGACGAGCACGATCACCCGCTCGGCGAGGCGCTCCACCTCGTTCAGCACGTGCGAGCTGACGATCACCGTCCGGCCCTCGCCGCCGAGGCGCCGGAACAGCTCGATGAGGTGCAGGCGCTGCACCGGGTCGGCGCCGTTGAGCGGCTCGTCGAGCACCAGCACGGCCGGGTCCTTGACGAGCGCGCCGGCCACCTTGGTCCGTTGGCGCATGCCCTTGCTGAACCCGTCCACGCGCCGGTCGGCGACGTCGAGCAGGCCCACGGTGCCGAGCGCGGCGTCGGGCGCTGCGCGGTCGGCCACGCCGTTGAGGTCGGCGACGTAGCGGACGAACTGCCGCGCCGTGAGCCCGTTCGGCACCGCCTCGTCCTCCGGCACGAGACCCACGCGGCGGTGCACCTCCCGGTCGGCGCGCGGGTCGCCGCCGGCGATGCGCACGCGGCCCTGGTTGACGGGGGTGAGCCCGACGATCGCGCGCATGAGCGTGGTCTTGCCCGCGCCGTTCGGCCCGAGCAGACCGGTCACGCCCGCGCCGAACGAGCAGCTCAGGTCGGACAGCGCCACCTTCTGGCCGAACCACACGGAGACGTCGTCCACCTCCACCGTGGGCTCGGCGGCGAACGCCGGGTCCCGGGCCTCGGCCGCGGACGTCGGGACGGGCGCCGCCCTCGTGCTCACGGCTGCACCCACCGGTAACGGCGGAGCAGCACGGCGGCGGCGACACCGATGACCACGAGGTACGTGGCCGCGGCGAGCATCCCGCCGCCGGCCACGCCGGACAGGTCGGAGTCCGCGTGGACCTGCCCCAGGAACACGAGGTCGCGCAGCTCGAGGGGGAGGGCGAGGATGTTCACCAGGGCCGCCGGCGTGCCCGTGCCGTCGCCCGGCACGAGGATGTTGGCGGTGATCGAGGTGACGAGGAACAGCCCGATCAGGCTGGCGCCGGCCACGATCCGCCGGTCGGTGAGCGAGGACACGGCGAGGCTGATGGTGGCGTAGTAGACGGCCAGGAGGAACACCGCCACCGGCACCTGCCAGAGCACGTCGAGGTGGCCGGTGAGGTAGTCGAAGGCGGCGTCGCTGACGAGCATGTTGCCGATGAACAGCACCACCTGCGGCAGGAACGAGAAGGCGAACAGGATTCCGGTGATCGCGCCCACCTTCGCCAGCACGTAGTCCACGCCGGTGAGCGGACGGGCGAACAGCAGCGGGAGCACCTTCTGGCGCCGGTCCGGGCAGATCACGTCGGGCGCCACGATGGCGACGAACAGCAGGAGCGCGGACGACACGCCGACGTACTCGCGGTAGGTGACGATCGTGACGCGATCGGCGATCGAGTTGCGGGTGACGTAGCCGATGCCGACGTTGACGATGGCCGGGATGGTGACGATGCCGAGCAGCACGAACGGCGCGAACTTCTGGCGCCACGAGCGTCGCAGCCCGAGGGCGCGGCGAGCCGTCGCCCGGGCGAGCGCCAGCGTGGCCGCACCGCGACCGCCCCGGCGGCCCTCGTAGGGGCGGTACCCGCGGTCGTAGACGGCGCCGAGCGCG
>VFQR01001369.1_pt1 | contig 19094 bp, 16 predicted proteins | sample 3512321 | NCBI WGS metagenome assembly VFQR01 (sample SAMN10412374, study PRJNA504923) | tailings metagenome | isolation source: Relicate 3 Philex TSF1 revegetated site | place: Philippines: Tuba, Benguet | collected 2017-08-29
GATGAAACCGCAGATCATCATGGTCCACACCACCGTCGCGGCGGCAGGACGGCGGGATTCATCGACGCGTTTCGCAAGCAGAACGAGGAGTGTCGTTCCCGAAGCGCCGACGCCAATGCCGATGGCGACGAAAGCAACCGCCGCGAGAACGATCCCTGCCACTGGATTGACCGACATCCATGCGGTGGCGAGGGCCGCCGTAAATCCTCCCAGTGCGAGTACCGCCATGCCGAGGATGATCCATGGCGTGCGGCGGCCGCTGACATCCGAGCCATGCCCGAAGCGCGGACGCGAAACCTGCACGGCGTAATGCAGACCGACGAGAATACCGGGCAGTAGCGCCGGCATTGCGAGTTCAACGACCATGACGCGATTGAGCGTCGATGTGGTCATCACCACGACCGCGCCGAGCGAGGTCTGGACGAGACCGAGCCGGAAAATCCCGAACCAGCCGAGAGGGGCGCCCGGGTTCATCGTACACCTGCGAGGATGGAGGCGAGTGCAAATGCGGCACTCAGCATGCCGAGCACATAGAGCGTGACGCCGGTCGCGTTGTACCAGGCCGCGCGCTCGCGCGGATTCTGCAACATCCGCTTCATCAGTTCGATCTGAACCAACAGGCCAATCGCAATAATCGCGGCATGCAGGTACGCGCCCCAGATAATCAGCAGGACGATGACGACCGCCTGCGGAATCGCCATCACCCAGCATGCGAGCTTCGCGGCGCGCTCTGGTCCTAGTTGAACCGGCAACGAGCCCACGCCCATGCGGCGATCGCCTTCCACCGACTTGAAGTCGTTGAGCGTCATGATGCCGTGCGCGCCAGCGCTGTAGAGCGCGGCGATCAGCACAATGCGCCAGTCCGGAAAGCTGCCGGCGATGATGGCGGCACCCGTGAACCATGGAAGGCCTTCGTAGCAAGCGCCGACGGCAGCGTTGCCCCACCAGCCGTTCTTTTTCAGCCGAACCGGCGGTGCGCTGTAGAGCCAGGCAAGGATCAGCCCGATCACAGCCGCGCCGAAAGCCCATGGCCCAAGTGCTGCGGCGAGCAGCAGCGAAAGCATCGTCCAGACGATTGCGATGTAGAGACCCCAGCGGCCCGGGATGCGGCCGGAGGGGATTGGGCGTTCCGGCTGATTGATCGCGTCTACATGCCGGTCGTACCAGTCGTTCACGGCTTGGCTCGTACCGCACACCATCGGACCTGCGAGCAGGACGCCGGCAACTGCAATCATCCATTTTTGCTGCGTCATCGCGCCCGCTGAAACCACACCGCAGCCAAACGCCCACATTGGCGGAAACCAGGTGATCGGCTTCAGAAGTTCGAGGACGGCACTCAGGGATGGCCGTGCGATTACGCTCGTATTCACTGTTGTTCCTCGTTTTCGGCGGACATCTCAACCATCCCGAAGCGGCGAAGCTTTACGTAAAGACTCTGGCGGCTCAGGCCGAGCATCTCGGCCGCCGACGCGCGATTGCCTTGCGTCAGCTCAAGGGCGGCTTCGATGCACATTTTTTCAATGACGTCCGCAGTTTCGCGCACCAGATCGCGCAACGGAACGCGGCCTACAAGTTCAGTGAGTTGTGCGATCGATTTCGGAAGTTCGCGTGAGGGCTTCTGGTCCGATGCCAACCGGCGGCCCACATTCCGGATCGCGAATCCGTAGGCCTTTCGGCCACCATCACCAACCGTGACCGCTGAAATTTCGGCTTCCACCGTGGCCCCGTATTCTCCGCGAATCTGCGTTGCGAACAGGCGGACGGTCCCGTGCTGACGAAGACCAGAGATCAGCACGCTGAGATCGACACCGGGACGGCCGAACCATCTGTCGATCGATTCTCCACGCGCCTGATTCTCGTCGACCAGTTGCGCCATCTCCGCGAAGGTCGAGTTTGCTGATGCGATGACCCCCGCCTCGTCGGTAAGGACGAAGCCATCCGGTCCCTGCGAGAAGAATCCCGCGAGCTTCGTCTCTTCGCGCGCCTGCAACTGCAAGCTGGGCGAGGTGCTTTCAGGCATGAAACGCACGAGATAGAAGCGCGCGGATTCCTGCCAGAACAGCGATGCGCTGACGATAAAGCTGCGGCCATCGATGGGGATCCGCGCTTCCACCGTCTGAGACCTGCCGCCCGCCCGCATGGATACCGCCATGGATTGAAGCGTTTCGACATTGTCGACGTTCAGGCCTTCGGGGAACAGCTTCCCGATGATCCGGCTCGCATCCATCCGCAACACTTCGGAAGCCGCAGGATTGGCGTCGGAAACCTTCAATGTTGTTGAATCGACGACCAGCACAGGCTCCGAGGAGGTCTGGAACAGCATGCGGTATCGTGTTTCTGCATGGCGCAACCGCGAATAGTCGCGTTCCATCGATATCTGCGCTTCCACGAGCCGCTGCTGGATTGTGGCCATCACGCGCATGTCACGCCCGATAGCCACACACCGGTCGAGGCCTACCGGCACCGCGGTGAAGAGAATGGGAATCTCGTTTCCGCGCGTGGAGTTGAAATGAATCTGCCGCCAGCGCGAGACCGCGCCTTCGCTGACATGCTGGAGGATCGCGGTAACTTTGGAGCGGCTGTCCTCGCCGACGGTCTCGACCCATGGACGTCCGATCCAATTGCCGGACGTCTCCAATTCAAGCGCCAGATCCGGCTGCTGGAACGAGAGATCGGAGATAATTCCGTCGCTATCGATCACAAGGGCGACGTCAGCAGCCGCAGCAATCAGCTTCGAAGCGACTTCTGCGTCGAGATTGCCGAGCGATTCCTTTGGAGACTTGAAGACTTTCACGGGCGAAAGATCCCCTCAAGAGGACACACATCTCCAAAAAGCGTTCCGCCCGGTTTTGCATTTTGGTTTCGCCGTCTTTTCAGTCGCGGCTTGTCAGCAGACCGGTCAAGTTATTCGCCTGCAAAACCCCTTGCCTTGCATCGAGTGCGCCGGAGTCGCCGCCGACCATCAGGACAAGTTCCGGATGTTCGACAAAAACCTGACCGCACAGGACGACGCCAAGCGTTTTGTTCGGCGATTCCTTTCGGACCATTCGGATATCGGAAGCGAGCACATCAAGGTTGCGTTCGCCGGTAATCATGAATTCAACAACGTCAAACCACTGCCCGCGCACGATCTGCGTGAATTCGCTGCTGGCAGGGTCCGCTTCGATCCAGGATTCCCACCCGTCGCGCCGGAGGAATTCCCCGATCATCACAAGGCCAAACATCAAAAATCCGAGTTCGCGCTTTTCTCCGCGCGCCGGCACCAGCAAGGCGCGGCGTCCGGAAGTTTTGCGGGCCGATTCGGCGCGGAATACGACGCTGAATTCGCGCAGTACCTGTTGCAACCGCCAGAAGGCGAGCGTGGCGTCCGCATAGCTGCAAAAATCGGAAGCGCAGATGTGGCGGAGATAATTTGCGGTAGGAGCCAGAAGATTGAAGTAGATGGTTTCCAGCGATTGTCCCTGCATGCGCAAGACTTCGATGTGCGCGCAAGCGGTTTCGACATCGTGGCTGAGGATCATTTCGCCGAATGCGGCGACTTCTTCGGAAAAGGAATTCTCTTTGAATCCCTGAGCTTTGGCTGGCCCATAGCGGTGGGCGAGAACGAGCTTGGGAATGATGTCGGTTTCGACGGCCTGAACAAGGCCGGTGAGATCGAGGTTGCCGGGATTTACCTTCTTGCCCGTCGAAGTCCGTTTCGAAGCCCCCGTAAACTCGCTCAAAGCCTCTTGTGAACTGTTCAAGCCATCCGGCGCTTCACGCCAGTCTTTTGTCTCCACAACCCGGTGTCTGAACTCAGACATAGTTGCCCCTCCTCCTTTAGATTGGCCTCCCGAAATTCGTGCGTCAAGTTAGATTGACGTACATTCTTATTGACATCTTTTTGGGCGAGCCGTAGCGTTGGCTTCCGTAGGCAAAGCGCTGGGGAGAGACGCGATGCCAAAAGCGAAGTCTGGTTTTTCAAGATTTAGCCCCAATTGCGGAGACGAACTGCCGTTTTCCGCGACTTCCCGCCGCCCCGTATCGCATACCCCTTCAGAAGGGCTGTCAAGCGACCCTTACGGTACCTGCGTTGATAAGCTTTCCAGCCTGACACCCTCTGTCGGCAGGGCCGCCCTCTACACGCCGGAAGAAAAGCGCCGCCGGGACGCATCTCCGTGGACGCTGGTGCAGGGAATTTTGGCCCCGCTGCAGTTCGCGGTTTTCCTGATCAGCCTGGTGCTGGTCCTGCGCTTCCTGACAACCGGTGAGGGGCTGCTCGCGGCCCATTCCTCCATCGTCGCCAAGACGCTTTTGCTCTACGCGATCATGGTGACGGGCTCGATCTGGGAGAAGGAAGTCTTCGGCCAGTATCTCTTTGCCGGCCCCTTTTTCTGGGAAGACGTTTTCAGCTTCCTCGTTCTCGCACTCCACACGGCATATCTCGTGGCGCTGTTCGGCGGATACGGCTCCCCGAAACAGCAAATGATGATCGCGCTCGCGGCCTATGCGGCTTACGTGATCAACGCAGGCCAGTTCCTGCTCAAACTCCGCGCCGCTCGGCTCCAGCAATCCGGCTCCGATCCCGGCAAATCGCGGAGGGCCGCCGCATGAACGCTCCGGCCCGCGCGATTTCGACCCCCGGCGCAAAAGGATGCAGCGACGCGCCGGTGCTGCGTCAGCGCGGGCAACGGGAGGTTTTCTGTGGACTCACAGGAATTATGTGGCTCCACAGAAAAATTCAGGACGCCTTCTTTCTGATCGTCGGCTCGCGCACATGCGCCCACCTCATGCAATCGGCGGCGGGCGTGATGATTTTCGCCGAGCCGCGTTTCGCAACGGCAATTATCGACGAGCGCGATCTGGCAGGCCTGTCCGACGCCAATGACGAACTGGACCGGGTGGTCGCGCAGCTCATCCAGCGGCGTCAGGACATCCGCCTTCTGTTCCTCGTCGGGTCCTGTCCGTCCGAGGTGATCAAGCTCGATCTGTCGCGCGCGGCGGAACGGCTGAACCGCACGCTCAGCCCGCGTGTCCGCGTGCTGAATTACTCCGGCAGCGGCATTGAAACGACTTTCACGCAAGGCGAGGACGCCTGTCTCGCGGCTATGGTTCCGACGCTGCCGGCGGCCTCTGAAGATGACCAACCGAATCTTGTCGTCGTCGGCGCGCTTGCCGACGTCGTCGAAGACCAGTTTGCCCGGCTGTTCGAAGAGCTTGGCATTGGGCCAGTCAGCTTCTTTCCCCCTCGACGGTCAACGGACCTCCCGCGCATCGGTCCGCGTACGTCGTTCCTGCTGGCCCAGCCATTTCTCGGCGATACGGTGCGGGCATTTGAAGAGCGTGGCGCATCGCGGCTGACATCGGCTCTGCCCCTAGGAGTCGAGGGAACTACGCTCTGGCTCCAGGCGGCCGCGACGGCCTGGAGCACTTCTTCCGAGCGTTTCGAGCAGGTCACAAAACCGAAGCGTGAACGTGCGGCGAGCGCACTCGCCCGCTACAGCGAAAAACTTTCCGGCAAGCGCGTTTTCTTCTTCCCGGACTCGCAGCTTGAAATTCCGCTGGCGCGGTTCCTGTCGCGCGAGACGGGAATGATCCTGACCGAAGTCGGCACGCCGTATCTGCACAAGCAGATCCTGAGCGAGGAACTTGCACTCCTGCCTGCGGGCACGATGCTGAGTGAAGGGCAGGATGTCGACAAGCAACTCGACCGCTGCCGCGCGGCCAAGCCCGACATCATCGTTTGCGGTCTGGGTCTCGCCAATCCGCTCGAAGCCGAAGGCTTTACGACGAAGTGGTCGATCGAGCTGATCTTCACGCCGATCCAGGGCTACGAGCAGGCGGCGGACCTCGCCGAATTGTTCGCTCGCCCGGTCACGCGGCGGGAAAGGCTGATCGCCTGATGCAGCTCACCGTCTGGACATATGAAGGGCCTCCCCATGTCGGTGCGATGCGGATCGCGACCGCGTTGGAGAATGTTCATTATGTCCTGCACGCGCCGCAGGGCGACACCTACGCCGATCTCCTGTTCACGATGATCGAGCGGAATTCCAAGCGCCCGCCGGTCACCTATACGACATTCCAGGCGCGCGACCTCGGCGGCGATACGGCCGAGCTGTTCATGAATTCGGTGCGTGCGGCGTATGCACGTTTCCGGCCGGAAGCATTGCTCGTCGGCGCTTCCTGCACGGCGGAACTCATTCAGGATGATCCGGGCGGACTTGCCAAGACGCTCGGTCTGCCAGTGCCGGTGGTTGCGCTCGAATTGCCTTCCTACCAGCGCAAGGAAAATTACGGCGCCTCGGAGACTTTCTACCAACTCGTTCGCACGCTCGCCGGTCCGGCTGCTCTGAAGCCCGGCACCAAAAGACCGGCGCGCGCCGAAGGCCAGCGCCCGTCGTGCAATCTCCTCGGCGCGACGGCGCTGGGCTTCCGGCATCGGGACGATGTCACGGAAATCACCCGGCTGTTGCAGCGCATGGGCATCGATGTGCGGTTGGTGGCGCCGCTTGGCGCATCGCCCGCGGATATCGCCCGCATCGGCGAAGCGGACTTCAATGTCGTGCTCTATCCGGAAATCGCGATGCAGACCGCGCAATGGCTGCAGCGGAATTTCGCGCAGCCTTATGTGAAGACGGTTCCGATCGGCGTCGGCGCGACCCGCGACTTCATCGCGGAAGTTGCCTTGCTCGCCGGCATCGATGCGGCGGATGTGCTGAGCCGCGAAACGTCCCGGCTTCCATGGTATTCGCGTTCCGTCGATTCCAATTATCTCACCGGCAAACGCGTATTCATCTTCGCCGATGCGACGCATGCCGTTGCCGCCGCTCGCATCGCGCATGAAGAACTCGGATTCAAGGTTGTCGGGCTTGGCACCTACAGCCGGGAATTTGCGCGCGAAGTGCGCGAAGCCGCTGCCAAATACTGTGTAGAGCCGCTCATTACCGACGATTACCTCGAAGTCGAGGCGAAAGTCGCTGAGTTGCAGCCTGAGCTCGTGCTCGGCACGCAGATGGAACGGCATATCGCGAAGCGGCTTGGCATCGGCTGTGCGGTGATTTCATCGCCGGTGCATGTGCAGGATTTCCCCGCGCGCTACTCGCCGCAGATGGGTTTCGAGGGCGCCAACGTCATTTTCGACACCTGGGTCCATCCGCTGATGATGGGTCTGGAAGAACATCTTCTCGGCATGTTCCGGGACGACTTCGAATTCCATGCGGAAGCGGCTCCCTCGCATCTCGGTGCCGGCCATGCACGTCCGCAACCCGAGCAGAAAACCGCTCCGGCAAATGCAGCCGCTGTCTGGGCGACCGACGCCGAATCCGAACTGAAAAAAATTCCCTTCTTCGTGCGCGGAAAGGCGCGCCGCAACACCGAGCGTTTCGCTGAAGAGCGGGGCGTTTCCACCATTACTGTCGAGACCTTGTACGATGCAAAAGCGCATTTCGGCCGCTGACCGCACGCCGGTCCGTATCGTCGTGGTGACTCTAGACAGTCACCTCGCGAGTGCGGCGTTGCGCGCACGCAACGAACTGCGCCGTGAGCTGCCGGGTCTCGAACTAGACGTGCACGCGGCCGACGAATGGGGAAACGACAAGGCGGCACTCGACCATTGCATCCAGGACATCGACCGCGGCGACATCGTGATCGCGACGATGCTGTTTCTGGAAGACCACATCCGTGCTGTGATGCCCGCCTTGCAGGCGCGCCGCGAACAGTGCGATGCAATGCTTTGCGGAATGTCGGCTGGCGAAGTCGTAAAGCTTACTCGTGTAGGCCGGTTCGACATGAGTGCCGAGGCGCTTGGTGCCATCAGCTGGCTGAAGCGCCTGCGCGGCAACCGCGGCGCATCGTCCAGCGGGCAGGGGCAGATGAAAATGCTGCGGCAGTTGCCGCGGTTGCTTCGCTTCATTCCCGGAAAAGCGCAGGACATCCGTTCCTATTTCCTCACACTGCAATACTGGCTGTCGGGTTCGGACGAGAATCTCGCGAACCTTGTCCGGATGCTCGTCAACAAATATGCGACCGGTCCGCGCGCGCATCTTCGCGATACGCTGAAGGTGGGCCAGCCGCGCGTTTATCCGGATGTCGGCCTCTATCATCCTTCGCTCGCCCACAAGATCGTGGAGCGGGTGGATCGCCTGCCGAAAGTCAAAGGGGACAAGGGTGCTGTCGGCGTCCTGATGATGCGTTCCTATCTGCTCGCGGGAAATGCCGGACATTATGACGGCGTGATCGCGGCACTCGAGGCAAAAGGACTGCGCGTCATTCCGGCATTCGCGAGCGGTCTCGATTCGCGACCTGCGATCGAGCGGTTTTTCTTCAAGGGCGGAAAGCCGGTCGTCGATGCCGTCGTTTCGCTCACCGGATTCTCGATGGTGGGCGGACCTGCCTATAACGACTCGCGTGCAGCGGAAGAAATGCTGGCGCGGCTGAACGTTCCCTACATCGCCGCGCATCCGGTCGAATTCCAGACGCTCGAACAGTGGGAAGGCGATATCCGTGGGCTGACGCCGGTGGAAGCGACCATGATGGTCGCGATCCCCGAGCTCGATGGCGCGATCTGGCCGATGACCTTCGGCGGACGTTCGTCGAAGACCAACGCGGTCGGGCGCCGCGACATGGCGGCGCAAACGGAGCGCGCATCGACACTGGCCGCACGCGTGGCGAAGCTCGTGGCGTTGCGCCGGGTGGAAAAGGCAGACCGCAAGGTTGCGGTGGTGCTGTTCAATTTCCCGCCAAATTCGGGAAGTGTTGGCACCGCTGCCTATCTCGGTGTGTTTGAATCGCTTTTCAACACCCTGAAGGCGATGCGGGCCGAGGGCTACCGCGTCGAGCTTACTGCTGACGTCAACGAACTTCGCAGAAAGATCATCGAGGGCAACGCATCCCGCTTCGGCGCTGGCGCCAATGTCGCCGCACGCGTGGCGGCGGACGATCACGTTCGCCGCGAGAAGTGGCTCGCCGAGATCGAGCGGCAATGGGGACCAGCGCCGGGCAAGCATCAGAGCGACGGTCGTTCGATCCAGATTCTCGGCGAGACCTTTGGCAATGTTTTCGTCGGCGTGCAGCCGGCCTTCGGCTACGAAGGGGATCCGATGCGGCTCCTGTTCGAGCGGAGCTTCGCACCGACCCACGCATTCTCGGCGTTCTACCGCTGGATGCGTGAGGACTTCGGCGCGCATGCGGTCCTGCATTTCGGCACGCACGGCGCGCTCGAATTCATGCCGGGCAAGCAGGCGGGCCTGTCGTCCGAATGCTGGCCAGACCGGCTGATCGGCGATCTGCCGCATGTCTATCTCTATGCTTCGAACAATCCATCCGAAGGCGCGCTCGCCAAGCTCCGTGCGGGTGCGGCACTCATCAGCTATCTGACGCCGCCCGTTTCGCATGCAGGGCTCTATCGCGGGCTGCTCGATCTGAAAGCTTCGATCGATCGCTGGCGCAGCAGCGATCCGGCAAACGACACCGAACAGCGTGGTTCTCTCGCGATCCTGATCCAGGCGCAGGCGGCGACGGTCGAACTTGCCTCTGCAGAGCCAGCCTGGGCGGACCAGGCTGAACGGGAAATCGAGCGGGTTCATCGCGAACTACTCGAACTCGAATACTCGCTGATCCCGAACGGTCTGCATGTCGTGGGTGAAGTTCCGACGGCGCCGCAGCGGGTGGAAATGCTCGACGCCGCAGGGATCACCGAAGAGCCGCGCCGCGCCGAAGTCGACGCATTGCTTGCGAAGGATCACGAGACGCCCGCGATCCTGCATGCGCTGGATGGCGGCTATCTCCGTCCGGCGCCGGGCGGCGATCTGCTCCGCACGACAGATGTTCTGCCGACCGGCCGCAATCTGCACGGCTTCGACCCGTTCCGCATCCCGAGTGCCTTCGCAGTGAAGGACGGTGCGAAGCAGGCGGACCGGTTGCTGTCGTTGCACGCGGCGAAGGAAGCACGGCTGCCGGAAACGGTGGCGATGGTGCTGTGGGGCACCGACAACATGAAGACCGAAGGCGGCCCGATCGCGCAGGCGCTCTGGCTTCTCGGTGCCGAGCCGCGTCACGACAGCTATGGCCGGCTTTGCGGTGCAAAGCTGATCCCGCTCGATCAGCTCGGGCGCCCGCGCATCGACATCGTGATTACGCTCTCCGGCATTTTCCGCGATCTGCTTCCGTTGCAGACGAAACTGCTCGCGGAAGCAGCTCTCCTTGCAGCGCAAGCCGATGAACCGGTTGGGCAGAATTACGTTCGCAAACACGCACTCGCATTCCTGGAAGCCCATGGCGGCACGATGGAAGAGGCCGCACTCCGCATTTTCGGAAACGCGGAAGGCGCTTATGGTGCCAACGTCAACCAGCTTGTGGACAAGGGTGCGTGGAACGACGAGGACGAACTCGCCGATGCCTTTGTCAAGCGCAAGGGCTTCGCTTATGACGTGAGCGGAAAGTCGCGCCGCCACGATGCGGTACTTTCCCATCTGCTCGCGCGTGTCGATGTCGCCTACCAGAATCTCGATTCCATCGAACTCGGCGTCACCACCGTCGATCATTATTTCGATACGCTCGGCGGCATCAGCCGTGCGGTTAAGCGCGTACGCGGTACATCGGCTTCCGTTTACATCGGCGACCAGACGCGCGGCGACGGCAAGGTGCGCACGCTCGCCGAACAGGTCGCGCTGGAAACCCGCACGCGGGCGCTCAATCCGAAATGGTACGAAGCGCTGCTCGCTCACGGTTACGAGGGCGTCCGTCATATCGAGGCGCACGTTACGAACACGCTCGGCTGGTCGGCCACCACGGGCCAGGTGGCGCCCTGGGTCTATCAGCAACTTACCGAAACATTCGTACTGGATGACGCGATGCGCGAGCGCATGGCGACACTCAATCCGGTCGCGTCGGCGCGCGTCGCGCACCGCCTGATCGAAGCACATAACCGCAAATATTGGACGCCCGACGCCGACATGCTCGAAGCATTGCGGCGTGCGGGCGATGAACTCGAAGACCGTCTCGAAGGCGTCGGTCAGGGAGCTGCCGCATGAACATCATCGACCGTACGCGCTCATTCCAGGCCAAGAAGCCCGATGGCGAGGGCAGCGTGCAGGTGCATCTCGATCCGACGCAGAAGATCGATGGCGCCAAAGTATTTTCGGTTTACGGCAAAGGCGGGATCGGCAAGAGCACGACGTCGTCGAACCTTTCCGTTGCATTCTCCAAGCTTGGAAAACGCGTGCTGCAGATCGGTTGCGATCCGAAGCATGATTCGACGTTCACGCTGACCAAGAAACTCGTCCCCACGGTCATCGACGTTCTTGAGACCGTGAACTTCCATCCGGAAGAACTCCGTGTTGAAGACTTCGTCTACGAAGGTTTCAACGGGGTCATGTGCGTCGAAGCCGGTGGACCGCCGGCCGGCACTGGGTGCGGCGGCTACGTCGTCGGACAGACCGTCAAACTCCTCAAGGAACATCATCTGCTTGAAGATACCGATGTGGTGATCTTCGACGTGCTGGGCGACGTGGTCTGCGGCGGCTTCGCTTCTCCGCTCCAGCATGCAGACCGTGCGCTGATCGTCTGCGCCAACGATTTCGACTCGATCTTCGCGATGAACCGGATCATTTCGGCGGTTCAGACCAAGTCGAAAAATTATGGGGTTCGCCTTGGTGGCGTGATCGCAAACCGCAGTTCCGCGACCGACCAGATCGACAAATACAACGACCGCGTCGGTCTCGCGAAGCTTGCGCATTTTCCGGATCTCGATGTGTTCCGGCACAGCCGACTCAAAAAATCGACCCTGTTCGAAATGGAATCTTCGGCAGACGTCGACCGCGTGCAGGCCGAATACATGCAGCTCGCGGAGAAACTCTGGGCTGGGGTCGATCCGCTGATGGCGGAGCCGCTGAAGGATCGCGAAATCTTCGATCTGCTGGGATTCGACTGATGCAGAACACGTCCTACATCGAACGGCGCGGACAGGTTGCGGACTACTTCGATCGCACGGCGGTCGAGGCATGGAAGCGCCTCACATCCGACCTGCCGGTAGGACGCATCCGGGCGACGGTACGGGCAGGCCGTAACGAGATGCGGGACACGCTGCTCGGCTGGCTGCCGTCAAATATGTCGGGCCGTACCTTGCTCGATGCCGGCTGCGGCACGGGGGCCTTGGCAACGGAGGCAGCGCGCAAGGGCGCCGATGTTCTCGCGATCGATCTTTCGCCGACGCTGGTGGGACTAGCGAAAGAACGCAGCGAAGAAAAATCCGGTCAGGGCCGCATCCGGTTCCTCGCGGGCGACATGCTCGATCCGGCGCATGGCACTTTCGACCATATCGTGGCGATGGACTCGCTCATTCATTACCAGTCCCGCGACGCCGTGAAGGCGATTGCCGGGCTTGCGGCACGCGCGCGTCATTCCGTGCTGATCACGCTGGCGCCGCGAACCCCGCTGCTGGCAACGATGCATGCGGTTGGACGCTTTTTTCCGCGCAGCGACCGCGCGCCTTCGATCGAGCCGGTTTCCGATACGCATCTGCGCGCGCTGATCGCCGAAGAACGCGGACTGGATGATTGGCAGATTGCCCGTACGCGGCGGATCGCAAGCGGCTTTTATATCTCGCAGGCATGGGAGTTCGTGCGGCGATGAAACTCAACCCCGGCGCAATGGCACAGATATGGACGCGTGTTGGCACGCGCTTCCTGCCGTTCGCCGATGCCGCTACGCCGGAGCTTCCGCTCGGAAGGCTGCTACGTCTGTCGTTGTTCCAGGTTTCCGTCGGCATGGCGTTTGTGTTGCTGACGGGCACGCTCAACCGGGTGATGATTGTCGAACTCGGCGTTCCGAGTTCTCTTGTCGCGTTCATGGTCGCGCTTCCGCTGGTGTTCGCGCCGCTGCGCGTGCTGATCGGTTTCCGTTCCGACCATCATCGTTCCTTCCTCGGCTGGAAGCGCGTTCCTTATATCTGGATGGGTTCGCTGCTCCAGTTTGGCGGCCTCGCGATCATGCCGTTCGCGCTGCTGATTCTCTCGGGCGACACGCATGGGCCGATCGTGATTGGACAGCTCGGTGCGGGTCTTGCGTTCCTGCTGGTCGGTGCCGGATTGCACACGACGCAAACGGCGGGCCTCGCACTCGCGACCGATCTTGCGCCTGACGCATCGCGTCCGCGCGTTGTCGCGTTTCTTTATGTGATGCTGCTCGTCGGCATGATCGTGAGCTCGATCGCTTTTGGCGCACTGCTGCGCGATTTCAACGCGGTTCTGCTCATTCAGGTGATCCAGGGTGCTGCCGTCGCGACGATGGTGCTGAATGTGATTGCGCTCTGGAAGCAGGAAGTCCGCAATCCGTCTCGCACGCCAGTCGATCGTGCAGAAGTCGATTTCTGGAAATCCTGGGCGGAATTCCGCAGCGCCAATCGCTCGACGCGCGTGATGCTCGCAGTCGGCCTCGGCACCGCCGGTTTTACGATGCAGGACATTCTGCTCGAACCATATGGCGCGGAAGTGCTCGCGCTTTCCGTCTCGCAGACAACGATGCTGACGGCACTTCTGGCAGGCGGAATGCTGGCCGGATTTACGATCGCAGCGCATTCGCTGGTGCGCGGGCGCGATCCCTACAGGCTCGCCGCGTTCGGCGTGATTGCCGGACTGGCCGGCTTTTCCGCCGTGATTTTCGCAGCACCGATGCAGTCGATTTTCGCCTTCCGTCTGGGCACCGCGCTCATCGGATTTGGCGGCGGATTATTTGCAGTTTGCACGCTCACCGCGGCGATGGAATTCGCCCGCGGAGGTCATACCGGAATGGCACTCGGTGCGTGGGGTGCCGTTCAAGCGACAGCAGCCGGGGGCGGGATCGCGCTCGGCGGAGCCATTCGCGACGTGACCGGAGCACTCGCTTCGCACGGATATCTCAGTCCAGCCATGACCGATCCTTCGGTCGGGTACAGCGTCGTCTACCACATCGAAATCGCACTTCTGTTTGCAACCCTGGTCGCGATCGGCCCGCTCGTGCGTCCCGCACGGGCATGGCTGCCGCAGCCTTCAACCAAGTTCGGGCTTGCCCAGTTTCCGGGCTAGTCCGCCATCGCGGAGGACAAGACAATGCCGGCCGGCGAAATCACCAGCTACATCGATGTAGCGCAGGTCACTCTCTACCTTTTCTTCGCCTTCTTCGTGGGTCTCGTTTATTACCTGCGGCGCGAGGACAAGCGGGAAGGTTATCCGCTCGATTCCGATCGTGAGGGCGTGCTCGTGCAGGGCTTCCCGGCAATGCCGGCGGCCAAGACATACAAGCTCGCGCACGGCGGCACATCCACGCTTCCGAAAACCAAGAACGACCGGCGCAACGCGAAGGTCGCGCCGAGTGCGCCATGGCCCGGAGCACCGTTCGTGCCCACCGGCAATCCGATGTCGGATGGTGTCGGCCCCGCCTCTTATGCGGATCGTGACGATGAACCCGATCTCACCCATGACGGGGAACCGGCGATCGTTCCGATGCGGACGCTTTCGAAGGTCACGATCGACCGGCGCGATCCCGACCCGCGCGGCATGGAAGTCGTCGCCGCCGATGGCGAAAGCCCCGGCGAGGTGAAGGATCTCTGGATCGACCGCGCCGAAGCGCTCGTGCGCTATCTCGAAGTCGACCTCGGCAGCGGACGTAGCGTCCTATTGCCGATGACCATGGCGAAGATCGACAAGTGGAAGAATGTCGTTCGCGTGAATTCGATCCTTGCTAAGCAGTTTTCGGGTGTGCCGAAAACCTCGAAATCGAATCAGGTGACGCGGCTCGAGGAGGACATGATCTGCGGTTACTACGCAGGCGGTCTCCTTTATGCCACGCCCGAGCGCGCGGAGCCGCTGCTGTGACAAACGCAGCCGACTCCCGCGGACTTCCAGGTCCGCTGCCTGCCGGAGAAAATTTTCTCTGGCAGGGCGGGCCGGAATGGAAAACGCTCGCGGTACGCGTTTTTCATATCCGCAAGATCGCGATTTACTTCGCACTCCTGATGGCGTGGCGGGTTGCCTATACGCTGTCCGGCGGCGGTACGGCCGGTGAGGCACTGACCGCGGCGATGTGGATCGTTCCGCCTGCCGCCGTCTCGCTCGGGCTCGTAGCGTTGCTCGCCTACGCCTATGCGCGGACGACGACCTACACCATCACGAGCCGGCGCCTGATCCTGCAATACGGGGTCGCGGTGCCCGCGACGCTGAATATTCCATTCCGCAAGATCGAATCCGCGGCGGCAAAAATCTTCAGCAACGGGGCCGGCGATATTCCGGTGCTGCTTAGCTCCGAACAGCGCATCGCGTTTCTGCTGCTCTGGCCGCATGTGCGTCCATGGCAGGTAGCACGCACGCAGCCGATGTTGCGGGCGGTGCCCGATGCGGAACGTGTCTCAAACATTCTGAGCCGGGCACTTTCAGCGGCGGCGGGAACGCAGCCGATCGTGGTCTCGATACCGCAGCAGGAAACGCTGCGTCCGGCCGGGGTCGCGGCCGCGGCAAGATAGGAGAAATGTCATGAGTGAAGGGGAAGTCAGACATTTTCCAAGAGGCGCCCTGATCGCGGCGGCGGCACTCGTCGGCTTCACGATCTTCGTTGCCGTTACCGCCCGTCTGACCGGGGTCGGAACGACATCGATGCCGGCCGGGGAAACGCTCGCGATGCGTGAACTTCGCTTCATCGACGGATCTGACGGTTCAGTGCTCGTCTTCGATGCGAATGGTGGCGGGCAGGTCGCGAAATTCGCGCCGGGGGACGACGGCTTTGCCCGCGTGGTGCTTCGCAGCCTCGCGCGCGAGCGCATCCGCATGAATGTCGGCTCCGAGCCGCCGTTCCGCCTGACGCAGCGGACCGACCAGCGAATGACACTGGAAGACCCGGTCACCGGGCAACGCGTGCATCTCGGCGCCTTCGGGCCGGCCAATGCGGCCGTCTTTCAGCGCCTGATGAATGAACAGAGGAGTGAAGTGAGATGAATTGGTTTAGCGCGACAAAAATCGAGGTGCCCTGCACGGTCGACCTCGAACAGACCAACGAAAGTCTCCACGCCTATGTCGATCTCGAAGGCGTGGAAGTGGGCCCGGGAGACGAAGTCATCGTTCACGATGCGCCGACCGGAGTTCCGTTCGGCGAGCGGCAGATCTTTCACCGCCGCGCGACGGTCATCAGAGCCGGATTGCTGAAACGGATCGAAGCTCGGCTCGGCGGCTATCTGGAATTGACCGAACTTTACGAGGTGAGTTTCTCCGGCGGGAGGCCAGCATGATCGCAATGGAAGGCGGAGGTGCGCCAAACACCACCACCAAAAGCGCGCAGGAAGACACGCTGCTCAGCCCGCGCTTTTACACCACGGACTTCGAGGCGATGGATCGTCTGAATATCGAACTCGTCCGCAAGGAATGGGACGCGGTGATCGGCGAGATGCGCGCCGACCACAACAAGGATCACTTCAAGCGCGACGCGAAATTCGATCTCGATCTGCAATCCCTGCCGGAAGAACTGCGCAAGGAATTTCTGGATTTCATGGTCAGCTCGCTGACGGCGGAATTCTCCGGCTGCGTGCTGTACGCGGAAATCAAGAAGCGGATCAAAAACCCGGACATCAAGGAACTCTTCACCTACATGGCGCGCGATGAATCGCGGCATGCGGGTTTCATCAACGAATCGCTCAAGGATTTCGGAATCGGAATCGATCTCGGGTTCCTGACGCGCGCGAAGAAGTACACCTATTTCAAGCCGAAGTTCATCTTCTACGCGACCTATCTCTCGGAAAAGATCGGCTACGCGCGCTACATCACGATCTACCGGCATCTGGAGCGCAATCCTTCGCGCCGCTTCCATCCGATCTTCCGATGGTTCGAACGCTGGTGCAACGACGAGTTCCGGCACGGCGAGGCGTTCGCGCTGCTGATGCGCGCCGATCCGAAACTGACTTCGGGCATGAACCGGCTCTGGATCCGATTCTTCGTGCTCGCTGTCTACGCCACGATGTATGTGCGCGATCACATGCGTCCGGCGTTCCACGATGCGCTCGGCCTCGATCCGACCAAATACGACTACGAGGTGTTCCGGATCACGTCGGAAATTTCCAAGCAGGTATTTCCGATCACGCTCGACATCGACAACCCGAAATTCTTTGCCGGTCTCGAGCGGCTGCGGAAAATCAACGAGGCAGTGGAGGCGTCTCGCGGAACCGGCATTGCCGGAGTCGTGAAGCGCGCGGGTCTCGCTGCGGCGGCGGCGTTCACCTTCGGCCGGCTGTTCATTCTGCCGGCGAAGCAGAACGAACTGCCGCAGGAAATCCGCCTGGCACCGGTCTGGTAGGAGAAGAAAGTGTCCGCATACGCAGCACCGGCACTCTTCGTGGTCTTCGTCTGGTGGTTCAGCACCGGACTGCTGATGATGCTCGTTCGCCGTCCGGTTTCCACCTTCGGCTGGAGCTTCGCGGTAACCACGGCCTTCGCTGCGTATGCACTCTCCGCACTTTCTGCATCGAGCACGCAAACGGCCCCTACGGACGCCTATGTGGCGTTCGTTGGGGCGCTCGTTGTCTGGGCCTGGGTCGAGATCGCGTTTCTCACCGGGTTTGTTACCGGACCTGAGCGGGGTGAAAGCCTGAAAGGGAATAGCGAGTGGGCACGCTTCTGGCATGCGAGCCGTACGGTCATCCATCACGAATTGATGCTGGTCGCAGCGGGCCTGCTGATAGCGGCAGTTACATGGGGCGGTGAAAACAAGACCGCCATCATCACGTTTTCCGCTCTATGGGCGCTTCGCCTGAGCGCGAAGCTGAATCTTTTCCTCGGTGTGCGTTTTCGCGGCGAAAATCTTTTGCCCGATCATCTGCGTTACCTCGCAAGCCATTTCGGCACGAAGCCGATCAATCTGCTTTTTCCGTTCTCCGTGTCGTTCTCGATGATCGCCTGCGTCCTGTTCGCGGAGGCCGCCATGGCATCTGACGCGAGCACGTTCCACCGCACGGCATTCACGCTGGTTGCGACCCTGATCGCGCTGGGAGCGCTCGAGCACTGGTTCATGCTTCTGCCGGGTCCGGTTTCGACGCTGTGGGGCTGGGCCGGAGACATTTCGGAAAGCAAGCCAAAGCTCAGTGCAAAACAGGACATGCACGACGAACCGCGGCTCGTTTCAATCGTTCGCTCGCTCGACAGCGCAAAGCTGCAAGCTGCCGCTGTCAAATCCGCCCAGACTGCAAAACCTTCAATTCACGCTGGTCTACTGAATCGCCGGAGAAGCACATGAACTATCCTTTCACGCCCAGCAGCATTGCCGAATCCCAGGAAGCACTCATGAACTACGAGTCCTTCTTCCGTCAGCAGCTTGACGGTCTACGCAAGGAAGGACGCTATCGTGTGTTCGCCGAGCTTGAACGGAAAGCAGGACAGTTTCCGAATTGCGAACATCACAATCCGAACGGCAAGGCGCCGGTTACGGTCTGGTGTTCGAACGACTATCTGGGCATGGGCCAGCACCCGGCGGTGATCGCCGCGATGCACGCCGCGCTCGATCAATGCGGTGCGGGGGCCGGAGGAACACGCAATATCTCCGGCACAAACCACCATCACGTCCTGCTTGAGCGCGAGCTCGCGGACCTGCACGGCAAGGAAGCCGCGCTGCTGTTTACTTCCGGCTATGTATCGAACTGGGCTTCGCTCGGAACATTGGCGGCGCGCATACCCGGCTGCGTGCTTTTCTCGGATGAACTGAATCATGCCTCGATGGTTGAGGGCATGCGGCACAGCCGGGCCGAGATCAAGGTATTCCAGCACAACAAGCCGGAAGACCTCCGGCGGAAATTGCAGGAATCCGATCCGTCGCGGCCGAAACTGATTGCTTTCGAGTCCGTCTATTCGATGGATGGCGACATCGCGCCGATCGGCGAAATCTGCGATCTCGCCGACGAATTCGGCGCGATGACCTATCTGGACGAAGTACATGCGGTCGGTCTCTACGGTCCGAACGGGGGCGGCATTGCGGATCGCGAAGGGCTCGCGCACCGGCTTACGGTGATCGAGGGCACGCTCGCGAAAGGTTTCGGTGTCATCGGCGGATACATCGCGGCGTCCGCAGCACTCTGCGACTTTGTCCGCAGTTTTGCGTCAGGCTTCATT
>VFQR01001371.1_pt1 | contig 19064 bp, 19 predicted proteins | sample 3512321 | NCBI WGS metagenome assembly VFQR01 (sample SAMN10412374, study PRJNA504923) | tailings metagenome | isolation source: Relicate 3 Philex TSF1 revegetated site | place: Philippines: Tuba, Benguet | collected 2017-08-29
GAGAACAGCATGGTGCAGCAACCGCGCCACCGCACCAGAATGGGGATTTCGGCTGAAAAAGCTGCGTCTCAGCCCGCTAAAAAGTCGCCGCGCAGTGTACTGAAAACCCGCTTTTATAAGGTTCGGTTCCGACGAACGCAGCCGGCTATCCCGAAATCGTCTGAAAACTGTCATATGCCTGGCCTAGGGTTTGTCTCTCCGACAGTGACCAAACAGTCACGACTGTTGCTGGAGCCAATCCCCTATGTCCTCGGAGGACCTGCCATGCTCAATGCACAACCGCTGGATCGCGATTACCTGATCGACTCGCTGGATGAAGTGGACGCCGTGGTCGACGAACTGTCCTTCAACGTGCAGGACCAGCACTGGCTGGTGTACTGCGCCCTTGGCGGCCATGAGCATTACGACCTGCCGGACATCGACAACCGTACCGGCATGAGCCTGCCGGAGTTCTACGCCGAAGCGGCGTGAAGCCCTGACAAATGAAAACGCCCCGCAATGCGGGGCGTTTTTGTAGCAGCTACGAGCTACTGCAGCAGGATCTGGCCAATGGTCGGATCCTTGAAGGCGCGGGTCAGTGCATCGCTGAGCACATCGCCCACCAGCTTGGAGTTGGTCTGCTGGTTCGGCGCGCTGCCGAAGCGCTGATTCAGCGAGGCACCGTAACGACCGGTGTAGCGGCGGCTGCCGCCCTGCACATCGGCACGAATGGAGGCGGAGATATCCGCTTCGGTGACGTACATGCCTTCCTTCGGCGACTGGTACTTCAACTCAGTCAGGGTGATGGTCAGTTGCGGCGCGTTATAGGCGTTCGGCGACGGAGTAAAACCCAGCAGGCGCACAGCCGCCTCGGCCTCGGCCTGCAGACGGGGCAGGACATAGTCGGCACTGACGCTGATGGAGCTGGTTTCCGGGTAAAGGCCGCCGCGGGTGCCCAGCACCGGCGAAGGACGACCATCGACCACACGCACCACCACCGGCTGGCCCTGACCCACCGGGGTCAGCGAGCTGGTGAGCTTGGGTTGCGGGGTGAGTTGCTGAGGGCTGAGGGCGCAACCGGCCAGAGTCAGGCTGGCGGCAGCAAGCAAGGCGATCAACGCACGGTGCAGCATGCTCATCTCTCCGAGTGAGGTAAAAAGTGGCCGGCAGTATACCCAGCGCGGCCTGAGGCCGACAGTAGCGCTGCATGGGACAGCCGGCGGGTCGTTGCGGTTCCTGTCATCAGCCTGTCACTGCCCCCTGGCATAAAGACAACTGTCACCACGCCGGAGCCTTCCGCCATGCTGTTGCGCCGCCTGTTCAGCCACTCTCGTCCGATGCGCCATTTCGCCCTGATCGACGCCCAGGGTCTGTGCTGCGCGCTGCGCCAGATGCAGGAACATCCGGGCCAAGCCGGCTGGGTGGAAGTGCGTGAACCGCAGCTCTCCTGGCTGGGCGCTCCCCTGCCTGCCGGAGCCCGCATCACACCGGTCGTCACGCACGCACGCGCCACTCGCCCGTTGGCGGCCTGACCGGCGGAAGAATAAAAGTCACGCGGGGGCGATCAATTTCCCCCCATTCACCGCTATAATCACGCCCCGATTATAAGGACGTCTCCTGATCGGGCCGCACGACCTCGCCGATGCAACGTCATCGCCCCGCCTCAGAGAGTCGCCCACTTCGCGCTGCCAGGCCTGGCCAGCCGCTTCTTAGCCCATATGCAGAGCCGATAGCAGCCATGCATTGCATGTTCTGCACGGGCAAAAGCGCGCCTAGGCAGTCGAGCTTTTGAGGTTCACCGCTCCAAAAGAGCGTGAAAAAACGGTTTTTACAAACTTCACAAGAGTGTGGCGAACAGATGAACAGTTTTGCGTCCGCAAACCCCAGCCTTGACCCTCCCCGCCGAACGACAGGGCATCACGCCTGAGTCTGCCGGTTCCGCCCTTAAAGGCCGAACGGCCGTCCGTCTGGTGCAGTTTTTCTTGGAGAGAGGTTAATGGCGCATAACGATTACCAAAGCGTAGATGTGGTGCTGGTTGGCGCCGGCATCATGAGCGCGACCCTGGGCGTACTGCTCAAGGAACTCAACCCCGGCATAACCCTGGAAGTGGTGGAGCTGCGCGAGTCCGGCGCGGTGGAGAGCTCCAACCCCTGGAACAACGCCGGCACCGGTCACGCCGCGCTGTGCGAGCTGAACTACACCCCGGAAGGGGCAGATGGCAGCATCGACATCAAGAAGTCGGTGACCATCAACGCCCAGTTCGAGGAGTCCAAGCAGTTCTGGGCCTACCTGATCGAGAAGGGCGCGATCAACGCGCCGAAGACCTTCATCAACCCGGTTCCGCACATGAGCTTCGTGCGTGGCAACAGCGGCATCGCCTTCCTCAAGAAGCGTTTCGAAGCCCTGCGCCAGCATCACGCCTTCACCGAGATGGAGTACACCGAGGATCGCGCCACCATCGCCGAATGGGCGCCGCTGCTGATCCCGGGCCGCGATGCCAGCGAACCGTTGGCGATGACTCGCGTGCAGGCCGGTACCGACGTCAACTTCGGCGCGGTCACAGAGCAGATGCTCGCCTACCTGACCAGCCAGCCCAACGCCAAGGTCACCTGCAACCAGAAGGTCACCGACCTCAAGCGCGACGGTGAAGGCTGGCTGGTGGACATCAAGGACACCCGCTCCGGTGCCACGCGCAAGCTCAAGAGCAAGTTCGTCTTCCTCGGCGCTGGTGGCGGCGCGCTGCCGCTGCTGCAACTGTCCGGCATTCCGGAAGGCAAGGGCTTCGGCGGCTTCCCGGTGAGCGGCCAGTGGCTGCGCTGCGACAACCCGGAAATCGTCAAGCAGCACCAGGCCAAGGTCTACAGCCAGGCCGCCGTGGGCTCGCCGCCCATGTCCGTGCCGCACCTCGACACCCGCGTGGTGGACGGCAAGAAGTCTCTGCTGTTCGGCCCCTATGCCGGCTTCACCACCAAGTTCCTCAAGCACGGCTCGTTCCTCGATCTGCCGCTGTCGGTACGCCCCAACAACCTCGGCCCGATGCTGGCGGTGGCGCGCGACAACATGGACCTGACCCGCTACCTGATCAAGGAAGTGATGCAGTCCGAAGCGCAGCGCCTGGAAACCCTGCGCGGCTTCTATCCGCAGGCCAAGGCCGAGGACTGGCGCCTGGAAGTGGCCGGTCAGCGCGTACAGATCATCAAGAAGGACGCCAAGAACGGCGGCATCCTGCAGTTCGGTACCGAACTGGTGGCGGCTGCCGACGGCACCATCGCCGCCCTGCTCGGCGCCTCGCCGGGTGCCTCGGTGACCGTGTCGATCATGCTCGACCTGATTCGCCGCTGCTTCCCCGAGCAGGCCAGGAGCGAAGGCTGGCGCAGCAAGCTGGACGAGATCTTCCCGGCCATGGCCGACGTTCTGTCCAAGGATGCCGAGCGCTACCGCGAGGTGCAGACGCAATCGAACAAGCGCCTGCAGCTGGACATTCCGAGCTAATCGCCACGCATGAAAAAACCGCCCCTCGGGGCGGTTTTTTCATGGCCTGCGCACGCACGTCCTAGCGCCTGAGCCGGTGCGCACGGCGCACCCTACTGGCCCCAGGGCAGGATCGGAATGGCCGTCACCGCATTTTGCGGGCTGCCTTCGATCACCCGGTCGCTGTAGACCAGATAAACCAGGGTATTGCGCTTGGCGTCGAAGAAGCGCACCACCTGCATGGTCTTGAACACCAGCGAGGTGCGCTCCTTGAACACCTCTTCGCCATCCTTGAGCTTGCCCTTGAATGCAATGGGGCCGACCTGACGACAGGCGATGGAGGCCTCGGCGCGATCCTCGGCCAGACCCAGACCACCCTTCACGCCGCCGGTCTTGGCGCGCGACAGGTAGCAGGTCACGCCCGCCACCTTGGGATCATCGAAAGCCTCGACGACGATCTTGTCATTCGGCCCCACCCACTTGAACACCGTAGAGACCTCACCAATGGTTTCGGCCATTGCCAGACTGGGCAGCATCAGCAGGCTCAGCAGCACTCCCTTGAACGGACGCATACATGCTCCTTAAACGAGGATCAGATTGTCGCGATGCACCAGCTCCGGCTCATCGACATAGCCCAGCAGCTTCTCGATGGCATCGGACGGCTGGCCGATGATCTTCTGCGCTTCCAGCGCGCTGTAGTTGACCAGGCCGCGGGCGACCTCGCGACCGTCCGGAGCAACGCAGACCACCATCTCGCCACGGCGGAAGCTGCCCTGCACAGCCTTCACGCCGACCGGCAGCAGGCTCTTGCGATCCTGGCTCAGCGCCTTCACCGCACCGGCGTCCAGCACCAGGGTGCCGCGGGTTTGCAGATGGCCGGCCAGCCATTGCTTGCGCGCCGCCAGCAGGCCGCGCTCGGGCGCTAGCAGGGTACCCAGGCGCTCGCCGGCCTTGAGCCGCGCCAGCACCTGCTCGATGGCACCGCCGACGATGACGGTGTGCGCGCCGGAACGTGCTGCCAGACGCGAAGCGCGCAGCTTGGTCTGCATGCCGCCACGCCCCAGCGCGCCGCCGACGCCACCGGCCACGGCATCCAGCGCCGGATCATCGGCACGCGCCTCATGGATCAGCTCGGCATCGGGGTTGTGCCGCGGATCGGCGGTGTACATGCCGTCGCGGTCGGTGAGGATCACCAGCAGATCGGCCTCCACCAGGTTGGCCACCAGCGCGGCCAAGGTGTCGTTGTCGCCGAAGCGGATCTCGTCGGTGACCACGGTGTCGTTTTCGTTGATCACCGGGATCACGTCCAGGCCGACCAGGGTGCGCAGGGTGCTGCGCGCGTTGAGGTAGCGCTTGCGGTCGGAGAGGTCATCGTGGGTCAGCAGAACCTGCGCGGTGCGCCGGCCATGTTCGGCGAAGCTCGACTCCCAGGCCTGCACCAGCGCCATCTGGCCGATCGCGGCGGCGGCCTGCAGTTCGTGCATCGCGCTAGGTCGGCTGGTCCAGCCCAGGCGGCTCATGCCGGCCGCCACGGCGCCGGAGGACACCAGCACCAGTTCGACGCCCTGCTCGCGCAGCGCCACCATCTGCTTGACCCACACCGCCATGGCCGCACGATCCAGGCCACGCCCGTCGGCGGTCAGCAGCGCACTGCCGATCTTCACCACCCAGCGCCGTGCGCCGGTCACCTTGTCACGCATGATCTTCCAACCTTAGCCAGAAAACGATGGGTTCCACCCCACCTACAAAAACGCCGCAATTAAGCGGCGTTGGAAATTTGCTTAATCCCGGACGTAAATGATTTCCGGGCCGTCGTCGTCTTCATCGTCGAAGAAGTCATCGTCTTCGTCGATATCGTCGACACTGCGCACGCCGGATTTACGCAGCGCACGCTGATCGTCCAGCGCCTGCAGACGGGCGCGGGCCTCGTCCTCGATGCGCTGATCCAGCTCGGCCAGTTCCTCGGCGAATACCGGATCTTCGGCGATGCGTTCGGCACGCACTTCCAGGTAATGCATGATGTCGCGGCAGATGCGCTCGGTGCCGTCGCGGCTGATGGCCGACACCACGTAGACCGGGCCCTGCCAGCCCAGACGGGCGACGATATCGGCCTTGCGCGCCTCGCGCTCGTCTTCCGGGATCTGGTCCATCTTGTTCAGCACCAGCCAGCGATCGCGCTCGGCCAGCGCCGGGCTGAAGCGGCCCAGCTCGTCGATGATCACCTGCGCGGACTCGGCCGGATCGCTCTCGTCCAGCGGCGCCATGTCCACCAGGTGCAGCAGCAGGCGAGTACGCGCCAGGTGCTTGAGGAAGCGAATGCCCAGACCGGCACCTTCGGAAGCGCCCTCGATCAGGCCGGGGATGTCGGCGACGACGAAGCTCTTGAAGCGGTCGACGCTGACCACGCCCAGGTTCGGAACCAGGGTGGTGAAGGGATAATCGGCGACTTTCGGCTTGGCCGCGGACACGGCGCGAATGAAGGTGCTCTTGCCGGCATTGGGCAGGCCGAGCAGGCCGACGTCGGCCAGCACTTTCAGCTCCAGCTTGAGATCGCGCGACTCACCCGGTTTGCCCGGTGTGGTCTGGCGCGGCGCGCGGTTGGTGCTGGACTTGAAGCGGGTGTTGCCCAGGCCGTGCCAGCCGCCCTGAGCGACCATCAGGCGCTGACCGGGCTTGACCAGATCGCCGATCACTTCCTGAGTGGCCACGTCGATCACCGTGGTGCCGACCGGTACCGGCAGGATCAGATCCTCGCCCTTGGCGCCGGTGCAGTCGGTGCTGCCGCCCTTCTCGCCGTTCTGCGCGTGGAATTTGCGGGTGTAGCGGTAATCGATCAGGGTGTTGAGGTTCTCGTCGGCCTCGAGGAATACCGAGCCACCGTCGCCACCGTCCCCGCCGTTGGGGCCGCCCTTCTCGATGAACTTCTCGCGGCGGAAGCTCATCATGCCGTTACCGCCGTCACCGGCTTTTACAAAAATCGAAACTTCGTCGACAAATTTCATGGATACGCCTCCCGCAAGAGCTGCGGGTCAACAGAACAACGTAAAGGCCCTTGCCGGATGACCCCACGCAGACAGCGTGGCGTTACGGGTCATCGGGCAAGAACCCAAGGATACAGAAACAAAAAAAACGCCTGGAGCGTTTTTTTAACGTCGCTTGCGACGGCCCGGAGGGTTGCCGCCATGGACGGCGGGCCAATAAAAAAGCCCCGTCCTACGGACAGGGCTTTTCCAGCGCGTAGGCGATTAGGCCTGAACGACGCTCACGTAGCGACGGCCGAAAGCGCCCTTCACTTCGAACTTGACCACGCCTTCGATCTTGGCGAAGAGGGTGTGATCCTTGCCCATGCCCACGCCGAAACCCGGGTGGAACTCGGTGCCGCGCTGACGAACGATGATATTGCCGGCCTTGATGACCTGACCACCGTACATCTTCACGCCAAGGCGTTTACTTTCGGAATCGCGGCCGTTACGGGTAGAACCGCCAGCTTTTTTGTGTGCCATGAGTCAATACTCCTATAAAGGGATCGGGGCCGACGAATCAGGCCTGGATACCGGTGATTTTGATCTCAGTGAACCACTGACGGTGGCCCTGACGCTTCATGTGGTGCTTACGACGGCGGAACTTGATGATGCGCACTTTGTCGTGACGGCCTTGCGAAACGACTTCTGCAACCACTTTGGCGCCGTCTACGACCGGAGCGCCGATCTTAACGTCGTCGCCATTGCCGATCAGCAGAACGCGATCGAAAGTCACGGCTTCGCCGGTAGCGACTTCGAGCTTCTCGATCTTGAGGAATTCGCCTTCGGTGACTTTGTATTGCTTGCCACCAGTAACAATTACTGCGTACATGGTAAATCTCCGTTGATCCTGCTCACCCAGCGCTTTAGAAAAGTCGTTATTGGCTGGCATGGCTGCTCGGGGCCGGAAGTGACACCCTTGCAATTGCGTAAGGCAGGGAAATGCCCAGGGGGAAGTTCAGGGTGCGCGATTGTACGCAAGGCCGTGGCGCCACGCAAGGGCTGCAGGTGCTTGCCTTGACAGCCCATACCCTGCCACCTAGCATGCCGCGCAACCTCAAAGGAGCACCAGTCGCCGATGCAACCCCAGGCTTTCTACCGCGTGGTAGCGGACGATTTCACCGCCGTCGATGGCATCATTCGCCAGCAGGTGGTTTCCCGCGTGCCACTGGTGGAAAAGATCGGCGACTATATCATCTCCGCCGGCGGCAAGCGCCTGCGGCCGCTGCTGGTACTGCTCAGCGGTCGCGCACTGGGCTACCAGGCCGACGACCTGCGTCTGCTGGCCGCCACCATCGAATTCCTGCACACCGCCACCCTGCTGCATGACGACGTGGTCGACATGTCCGACATGCGCCGTGGCCGCAGCACCGCCAATGCCCAGTGGGGCAATGCGCCGAGCGTGCTGGTGGGCGACTTCCTTTATTCGCGCTCGTTCGAAATGATGGTCGAGCTCGGCTCCATGCCGGTGATGAAGATTCTCTCCCACGCCACTCGCGTGATCGCCGAGGGCGAAGTGCTGCAGCTGTCCAAGGTGCGTGACGCCAGCACCACGGAAGAGACCTATATGGAAGTCATCCGCGGCAAGACCGCGATGCTGTTCGAGGCCTCGACCCACAGCGCCGCGGCGCTGGCCGGCGCCAACGAGGCGCAGCGCGAAGCCCTGCGCACCTTCGGCGACCACCTGGGCATCGCCTTCCAGCTGGTCGACGACCTGCTCGATTACAAGGGCGATGCGGCGGAGCTCGGCAAGAACGTCGGCGACGACCTGGCCGAAGGCAAACCGACCCTGCCGCTGATCTACACCATGCGCGAAGGCAGCGAGGAGCAGGCCGCTCTGGTGCGCCGCGCCATTCAGAAAGGCGGTATCGAAGACCTGGAAAGCATCCGCGCCGCCGTGGATGCCGCCGGCGCTCTGGATTACACCGCCCGTCTCGCACGCGACTACGCCGAACGCGCCATCGCCTGTCTGGACGTGCTGCCGGCCGGCGAGTATCGCGATGCGCTGATCGAGCTGAGCCGTTTCGCCGTCGCCCGCACACACTAAGAAGTAGCCCGGATGCAATCCGGGAAAACCTTACCCAAACGATTCGCCCCGGATTGCATCCGGGCTACAGGCTAGCGATACATAGCAACAACTCAAACAAAAACGCCCCGAACCAGTCGGGGCGTTTTGCGTTCAGGCGCAGCCGATTACAGGCGCAGGCCGCCGTCCAGCTCCAGGATACGACCGGTGTAGTAGTCGTTTTCCAGGATGTAGGCCACCGAGTGCGCGATCTCGGCCGGCTTGCCCATGCGCTTGAGCGGAATGCCCGAGGTCATCTTCTCCAGGGCTTCCGGCTTCATGCTGGCGGTCATCTCGGTTTCGATGAAGCCCGGCGCCACGCCCGCGACGCGGATGCCGTAGCGCGCCAGTTCCTTGGCCCACACCACGGTGTCGGCAGCGACGCCGGCCTTGGCCGCGGAGTAGTTGGCCTGGCCCATGTTGCCGGCACGGGAGATCGAGGAAATGTTGACGATGGCGCCCTGGTTGCCCAGCTCGATCATCTTCGCCGCCACTTCGCGGGTGCAGAGGAACACGCCGGTCAGGTTGACGTCGATCACCGCCTGCCACTGCGCCAGGCTCATCTTGGTCATCTCACCGTCCTTGACGCGGATGGTCAGGCCATCGCGCAGGATGCCGGCATTGTTGACCAGGCCGTTGATGGCGCCGAAGTCCTCGGCCACCTGGGCGACCATGTGGGTCACCTGCTCTTCATTGGCCACGTTGCACAGGTAGGCACGGGCGTCGCCACCGGCGGCCTTGCAGGCGGCCACGGCTTCGTCGAGTTTTTCCTGGTTCAGATCGACCAGCGCCAGCTTGGCGCCCTTGGCCGCGAGGTACTCACCCATGGCGCGGCCCAGCCCCTGGCAGCCGCCAGTGATGATGATGACTTTGTCTTTCAGTTGCATCGCGTTATCCCCTCAAGGTGCAGCATTTACCGACCCCGCTGATGCCCGCAAACCGCTATGCTAGGGCGTCTGTCCGTTTCTGACGGATTCTTTGCGAGGAGTCATAAGGTGAGCGTGAAAGCCGGCAAGCATGCACGAGAATTGCTGCTCAAGGAATACCGTGGCGTGCTCAGCACCCACTCCAAGGCCATGCCGGGTTTCCCTTTCGGATCGGTGGTGCCCTACTGCCTGGACGCCGAGGGCCGGCCACTGATCCTGATCAGCCGCATCGCCCAGCACACCCATAATCTCGGGCAGGACGCCAAATGCTCGCTACTGGTCGGCGAGCGCGGCGCAGAGGATGTGCAGGCGGTCGGCCGCCTTACTTTGCTCGCCGAAGCAAGACAGTTGCATGACGAGAGAGAAATCGAAGCGGCCGCACAGCGTTATTACCGCTTTTTCCCTCAGTCGCGCGACTACCATCGGGCGCATGACTTCGATTTCTGGCGGCTGGAGCCGGTGCGCTGGCGCTTTATCGGCGGCTTCGGCGCCATTCACTGGCTCGACCAGGTGGCCCTGGCCAATCCCTTCGCGACGGACGGCAGCGAAGCGAGCATGGTCGAGCACATGAACGACGACCACGCCAATGCCATCGCCCACTACGTCGAACTGGCCGGCCTGCCCCGGCACGAACCAGCGCAAATGGCCGGCATCGACAGCGAAGGCTTTCACCTGCGCATCGGCCAGAGCCTGCACTGGCTGCCGTTTCCCGCGCCCTGCAGCAACCCCGGCGCGGTGCGCCAGGCCCTGGTGCAACTGGCCCGAGCCGAGAGCTGGCCGACCAGCGGCGAGCCTTCAGCTTGAATTAAGCGCAGAGCGCCATATTTAACTTCTACGGGAAGCCTGCCTTCCGCCAAGGACACTTCGACTCATGCGCGCGTTTCTGTTCCTCTTTCTGCTGTTTCCGATCATCGAACTGGCCCTGCTGATCAAGGTCGGCAGCGCCATCGGCGTGCTGCCGACGCTGATGCTGGTGATCGGCACCGCCATACTCGGCAGCGTGCTGCTGCGCGTGGCGGGCGTCGCTACCGCCTGGCGCGCCCGGGAAAAGCTCTCGCGCGGCGAACTGCCCGAGCAGGAAATGCTCGAAGGCCTACTGATCGCCGTCGGTGGTGGCCTCCTGCTGCTGCCGGGTTTCATCAGCGACATCTTCGGCGTGCTCTGCCTGATTCCCTTCACCCGTCGCCTGCTGGTCGGCAAGATTCGCCGCCGCGCCGAGGAACAGGCCCTGCGCCAGCGCGCCTTCTTCGACGACCAGGCCGCCCGCTCCGGGCAAACCCGCCCCAATGTTCTCGAGGGCGAGTACGAGCGTCGCGACTGATCTCCAAGCACCTGTAGGAGCCGGCTTGCCGGCGATCTCCCTGGCTGATCGCCGGCAAGTCGGCTTCTACTCAAGCGCAACGCTGGCATCGAACTGCCCTGTGCGATATCCCCCTGCGCTGCGCAAAAAATTTCACCCCCGCCCCTTGAAATGCCCTTGCCCGCCCACATGTAGCAGTCACCGCAAGGTGCCTGCCCTCTGAGGCAGTCCGACTTTCGCGGTGCGCCCAGCGTGCCGCGCCCGGCCTCGCCGGATTTTACAAACCCGCCGACCAAGCAAGAGTCGGCAAGTTGGCCATTCAATTGTTAGGAGAGATCGACAATGAAGCTTCGTCCTCTGCATGACCGCGTCGTGATCCGTCGCAGCGAAGAAGAGACCAAAACCGCAGGCGGCATCGTGCTGCCGGGTTCGGCCGCCGAGAAGCCGAACCAGGGTGAAGTCGTTGCCGTCGGTACCGGTAAGGTTCTGGAAAACGGCGAAGTCCGTCCGCTGGCCGTCAAGGTCGGTGACAAGGTGGTATTCGGCCCCTACTCCGGCAGCAACACCGTCAAGGTCGACGGTGAAGACCTGCTGGTCATGGGCGAGAACGAGATCCTCGCTGTCATCGAAGCCTGATTCCCACGAATCTCCGTTTAAACCTTCAAGAATTTGAGGACTGATCAAAATGGCTGCTAAAGAAGTCAAGTTTGGCGATTCCGCCCGCAAGAAAATGCTCGTTGGCGTCAACGTACTGGCCGACGCCGTCAAAGCCACCCTCGGCCCGAAAGGCCGTAACGTGGTTCTGGCCAAATCCTTCGGCGCTCCGACCATCACCAAAGACGGTGTTTCGGTTGCCAAGGAAATCGAACTCAAAGACGCCTTCGAAAACATGGGCGCCCAGTTGGTCAAGGACGTTGCTTCCAAGGCCAACGACGCTGCCGGTGACGGCACCACCACCGCGACCGTTCTGGCTCAAGCCATCGTCAACGAGGGCCTGAAGTCCGTCGCTGCCGGCATGAACCCGATGGACCTGAAGCGCGGCATCGACAAGGCCACCGCGGCCATCGTCGCTCAGCTCAAAGACCTGGCCAAGCCGTGCACCGACTCCAAGGCCATCGCCCAGGTCGGCACCATCTCCGCCAACTCCGACAACTCCATCGGTGACATCATCGCCGAAGCCATGGACAAGGTCGGCAAGGAAGGCGTGATCACCGTTGAAGAAGGCTCGGGCCTGGAAAACGAACTGTCCGTCGTAGAAGGCATGCAGTTCGACCGCGGCTACCTGTCGCCGTACTTCATCAACAAGCCGGACACCATGGTGGCCGAGCTGGAAGGCCCGCTGCTGCTGCTGGTCGACAAGAAGATCAGCAACATCCGCGAACTGCTGCCGGTACTGGAAGCCGTTGCCAAGGCTGGCCGTCCGCTGCTGATCGTGGCTGAAGACGTCGAAGGCGAAGCCCTGGCTACCCTGGTCGTCAACAACATGCGCGGCATCGTCAAGGTCGCTGCCGTCAAGGCTCCGGGCTTCGGCGACCGCCGCAAGGCCATGCTGCAGGACATCGCCATCCTCACCGGCGGTACCGTGATCTCCGAAGAAGTTGGCCTGTCCCTGGAAAGCGCCACTCTGGAGCACCTGGGTAACGCCAAGCGCGTCGTGCTGAACAAGGACAACACCACCATCATCGATGGCGCTGGTGCCCAGGCCGACATCGAAGCCCGCGTTGCGCAGATCCGCAAGCAGGTCGAAGAAACCTCTTCCGACTACGACAAGGAGAAGCTGCAAGAGCGCCTGGCCAAGCTGGCCGGCGGTGTTGCCGTGATCAAGGTTGGCGCTGCCACCGAAGTAGAGATGAAAGAGAAGAAAGCCCGCGTTGAAGACGCCCTGCACGCCACCCGCGCTGCCGTGGAAGAAGGCGTGGTACCTGGCGGTGGTGTGGCTCTGGTGCGTGCTCTGCAGGCCATCGCAGACCTGAAAGGCGACAACGAGGACCAGAACGTCGGTATCGCCCTGCTGCGTCGCGCTGTCGAAGCGCCGCTGCGTCAGATCGTTTCCAACGCCGGCGGCGAGCCGAGCGTAGTGGTCGACAAGGTCAAGCAGGGTTCGGGCAACTTCGGCTTCAACGCCGCTACCGACACCTACGGCGACATGATCGAGATGGGTATTCTCGACCCGGCCAAGGTCACCCGTTCCGCGCTGCAGGCTGCTGCCTCCATCGGCGGCCTGATGATCACCACCGAGGCCATGGTTGCCGAAGCGGCTGACGACAAGGCTCCGGCCATGCCTGACATGGGCGGCATGGGTGGTATGGGTGGCATGGGCGGCATGATGTAAGCCGACCGGCTCCCACGCAGTAAAAAGAACCCCGCGCTAGTCGCGGGGTTTTTTATGCGCGGCCGTTCCTGACGGCCATAGCGGGCTACCGTTCGGCGCCGGTCAGATGCCCCGAGGACATTGAGGGTGGACTCAGGCACCCCGTTTGCTTATGTTTTGTTACAACCCTGAACGGCTTAGCGCCATTTCCCCAGGTGAGTGCCAAGCGCATCCCTAAAACAAACATAAGAAGAACAACATGCCCCTGAGCACCGCGAACGATCTTTCACAGCAGGCATTCCAGCATTGGTGGCAACAGCAAGGCGACTGGGTCGAAGCACCCAATGTCCGCCGTGGTGGCGAAAGTGGCGTGCAGCGCCTGCTGGATGAAACCGGCGTGCTGTACGCCAAGAAGCAGATCGGCCATATCTATCGCAGCCTGCTGCATCCCAAAGGGCGCCCTACCGTGCTGCGCGAGCGCAACGCCTTGCAGGCACTGCCTTCTCTCGGGGTCATGGTCCCGCGGCTGATCTACTGCGGTATCGACTATGACCAGCGGCAGGGCTGGCGCGGTCTGCTGGTGACCGAGGCGCTGGAAGGCTTCGAAAACATCGAACTCTGGTATGCCCAGGGCGGCCGTGAAGCGTGCGGCGAGGCGCTGCATGCCAAACTGCTGCAACACGTCGGCCAGACCCTCGCGCGCATGCACCTCGGGCGCTGGCAGCATGGCTGCCTCTATGCCAAGCACATTTTCGTTCGTATCGACGGCGAGACGCCGCAGGTCGCCCTGCTGGATCTGGAAAAGAGCCGGCGCCGCCTCACGCGAGCCCAGGCCGCTCAGCATGACCTGCCTCAACTACGGCGCCACAGCCCCTGGTCAGATGCCGACTGGCAGCAACTGCTGCACGGCTATCGCCAGATTTTCGCTGATGGAGCCAAAGGTCTCGGCACATCTCTTGCCTGAGCCATGGACTGCCGGTTCACTGCCGGCAGCGCGACATTCGCAGTACCTCGCTTCATTCGTTTCATCCCCACCAGGAAGTGGCTCTAACTCGCGCCTTTGCGCCGGGCTGGGAGATTGGCTGCAGGCTTTGCAGTTGCCAGGGCCGGCTGTTACAGAGGGGCCGCAAGCGGCACCTAAGGTGACGTTAAGGCGTTACCCGCATCCTTGCTGAACCAACCGCCAAGGCCCGTGTCCCAGTACAGCCCCGGCTGGGTGCCCATCACCTGCCAGGACCGTTCGTCGCACAAGGCGGCAGTATCGCAATGGGTGATCTAGGTTTAGCGAACAGCGTTTGGCAGCGCTTTCAAGGGGTTAGCAAAATGAAATTAGAAATAGCACGAGGTTTGTTCCTCGGCCTCGCCCTCAGCGTAACGGCAATCGCCACCGCAGCCTGGCAGGAACCCGGCCCCCGTGTGGTGCAGGCACGCGACTGCAGCACTAAGCAATCCTGCCCCACTGCGCCTTTGCGTAAACAGGTGCAGCCCGCCGTGAAGCCGGATGCCAACCTGCTGGTGCTGATGTTCGGCCTCAGCGGCGCGATGAAGGGCGAGCACTGAGCACCCCGGCTCGCGCTCGACTCGTCAGGAGTTGAGCGCCGGAGCCCCGGATGGTGGGACGCAGCGTATTTGCTTGTTTTCTTGCGGGGCGGCCATCCGGCGCTTGAAAAGTGAGTCGCCGCAAGGCGAAGCGACACTGGAGTACAAAAGCCAAGAGTGCCTTCTCCCCTGCCCCCCTCTTCCGCAAGCGGGAGAGGGGAACTGATCGCGGTCCTTCAGCAATCTCAGCGGGCCGTCGAAACTCCGAGATCTTCGCGGCTGAAGCCGCTCCTACAGGGTTTGGGTCGCTTCGGGTCGCGGCTGAAGCCCCTCCCACGAGAGCGTGGCGATAGCAGCCGTCTTGCCCTCACGCCGCCACGATCAGCCGCTCGATGATCTGCCGCAACTCAGGATGCTCCGGCACCCGAATGCCAAATTCCTCGCGCAACACCCTCAGCACCTCGTCGACACTCTGCAACTGCACCCGCTCACTCGCCTGCCCCAGGCGGTGGATGGCGAAGCTGCCGTTGTTCAGCGTCTTGCGCAGCTCTGGCCCGGTGCGCGCGGCAATCATCTGGCCGAGGAAGGGTGAGTCCGGGTGGGTGCACACGTACCAGTTACCGACCACGTAATCGATATCCGCCACCTTCTGCAGATCGAACAGGTACATGGCTCGCCAGCTACCCGCCACCAATGCGCGCAGGGTGTAGGTGCCATCCACCAGCGTCAGGCGATAGGGCTCGTGCGGTGTGCTCTGCTCCGTCTCGCTGTCGAGCAGCAGCGGGCCGGTCGGCACCATGCCGCCAAAGCCGACATCGCTGATGTAGCGCACGCCATCGATGGTCACCAGCACCAGCATATGGGTGCGCGCCGGCAGGGCATCTTCCGGGCCACCTATGACCACGCGGCCGGTCAGCCCGCGTGCGTCGAAGCCCAGTGCCTGCAACAGCAGCAGGTACAGGCGGTTGAGTTCGAAGCAGTAACCGCCACGGCCCTGGCGCAGCAGCTTGTCCTGGATCGCGGCGGGTTCGACCTCCACCGGCACGCGCAGCATGCTGGCCAGGGTTTCGAAGGGAAATTCGGCGGTGTGCCGCGCCTGCAGTTCGCGCAGGGTGTCGAGGGTCGCTGGCGGCGCCGAGGTGTAACCCAGACGCCGGAGATATGTTTGCAGATCCAGCTGGAATGCGTCGGTCATGGTGCTTCTCCCTTTTCAACCTGCCGGATGTTGTACCAGAGCGGGCAGACGGGAGATATCTATTGGGGCGATAGCACGTCCGGTCATACGCTGCGCATGGGCATGCTGACCGTGACGCTGCGCGTCATCCACCGTAGCGGCCGAGGCTACAGGCTCCTGCGCAGAGCGTGGGAGCGATCACGCAAACTCCCAAGAGGCTGCCGGATTTTCGCGGCTGAAGCCGCTCCTACAAGTGCCTCGGTGTCTGCCTCGACATAACGCGCCACTAACGGAAAGGGCCGGTCCTGCGACCGGCCTTTTCATTCAACGCGTCAGCTCACTCAGCCATTGCTAGGGAAGGCGAACTGCGCTGCCTCGTGGCTCTTGCGCGCCGGCCAGCGCTGGGTGATCGCCTTCTTGCGGGTGTAGAAGCGCACCCCATCCGGGCCGTAGGCGTGCAGGTCGCCGAACAGCGAGCGCTTCCAGCCGCCGAAGCTGTGGTAGGCCACCGGCACCGGCAGCGGCACGTTGACGCCGACCATGCCCACTTCGATCTCGTCGCAGAACAGGCGCGCCGCTTCACCATCACGGGTGAAGATGCAGGTGCCGTTGCCGTACTCGTGATCGTTGATCAGCTGCATGGCTTCTTCCAGGCTGCCGACGCGGACGATACACAGCACCGGGCCGAAGATTTCGTCGGTGTAGATGGTCATCTCCGGGGTTACCCGGTCGAACAGGGTGCCGCCGACGAAGAAGCCGTTCTCGTTACCCGGCACCACAAGGCCGCGGCCGTCGACCACCAGCTCGGCGCCTTGCGCCACACCGGCATCGATGTAGCCCTTGACCTTGTCACGCGCAGCCGCGGTAACCAGCGGGCCCATGTCCAGCCCGCAGGAGGTGCCGGCACCGATCCTCAGTGCCTGGATCTGCGGGACGATCTTCTCCACCAGCGCGTCGGCGATCTGGTCGCCCACGCACACGGCCACGGAAATGGCCATGCAGCGCTCGCCGCAGGACCCGTAGGCCGCGCCCATCAGTGCGCTGACGGCGTTGTCCAGGTCGGCATCGGGCATCAGCACGGCGTGGTTCTTCGCCCCGCCCAGGGCCTGCACGCGCTTGCCGCGCTTGGTGCCTTCGCTGTAGATGTACTCGGCGATCGGCGTCGAGCCGACAAAGCTCAGGGCCTTGACCTCGGGCGCCTCGATCAGCGCATCGACCGCGTCCTTGTCGCCGTTGACCACGTTCAGTACGCCCTTGGGCAGGCCGGCCTGCTGCGCCAGCTCGGCGATGAAGAGGGTGGAACTGGGATCGCGCTCGGAGGGCTTCAGGATGAAGCAGTTGCCGCAGACGATGGCCAGCGGGTACATCCACAGCGGCACCATGGCCGGGAAGTTGAACGGGGTAATCCCTGCCACGACACCAATAGGTTGCAGGTCGGTCCAAGCGTCGATGTTTGGGCCGACGTTGCGGCTGTACTCGCCCTTGAGGATTTCCGGGGCGGCGCAGGCGAACTCGACGTTCTCGATACCGCGCTTGAGTTCGCCGATGGCGTCCTCGATGGTCTTGCCGTGCTCGGCGCTGATCAGCGCGGCGATTTCGTTCTCGTTCTGCTCCAGCAGTTGCTTGAAGCGGAACATGATCTGCGCGCGCTTGGCCGGCGGCGTGTTGCGCCAGGCCGGAAAGGCGGCCTTGGCGGCGTCGATGGCCAGCTGCATGGTAGCGCGGTCGGCCAGGCCGACGGCGCTGGTGGAGTCGCCGGTGGACGGGTTGTACACCGGGGCGCTGCGCTCGTTGCCGGCAACGCGTTCGCCGTTGATCAGGTGGGGGATATGGCTCATGGGGTTCTCCAGAGGCGTAGGGTGGATGACGCTCTTTTCATCCACCTTGGGGATTCGATGATTGGTGGATGGGTAAAGCGTCATCCACCCTACGGTTCAATCCAGCTTGTTCAGCACGTCGCCGACGGCGTTGAATACGCGGTCAAGGTCTTCCATCCTGGCGTTGAAGGTCGGCCCGAACTGGATGGTGTCCCCGCCGAAGCGCACGTAGAAACCGGCCTTCCACAGGGCCACGCCGGCCTCGTAGGGGCGCACCACGGCATCGCCGTCACGTGGGGCGATCTGCAGGGCGCCGGCCAGACCGCAGTTGCGGATGTCGACCACGTGCTTGGTGCCTTTCAGGCCATGCAGGGCGGCCTCGAACTTCGGCGCCAGCTCGGCGGATTGCTGGATCAGGTTCTCGCGCTTGAGCAGCTCCAGCGTCGCCAGGCCGGCAGCGCAGGCCACCGGGTGGGCCGAGTAGGTGTAGCCGTGGGTGAACTCGATCATGTGCTCCGGCGACGGCTGCTGCATGAAGGTGTTGTAGATCTCGCTGCTGGCGATCACCGCGCCCAGCGGGATGGCGCCGTTGGTGATCTGCTTGGCCACGTTCATCAGGTCCGGGGTGACGCCGAAGTACTCCGCACCGCTCCACTTGCCCAGGCGGCCGAAGCCGGTGATCACCTCGTCGAAGATCAGCAGGATGTTGTGCTGCGTGCAGATTTCGCGCAGGCGCTGCAGGTAGCCCACCGGCGGCACGATGGCACCGGCCGAGCCGGACATTGGCTCGACGATCACCGCGGCGATGTTGGAGGCGTCGTGCAGCTCGATCAGCTTGAGCAGTTCGTTGGCCAGCTCGACGCCGCCGGTTTCGGCCATGCCCCTGGTGAAGGCCAGGTGCGGCTGCAGGGTGTGCGGCAGGTGGTCGGCGTCCATGAACTGGCCGTACATCTTGCGGTTGCCGCCGATGCCGCCGAGCGAAGTGCCGGCGATGTTGACGCCATGGTAGCCACGGGCGCGGCCGATGAACTTGGTCTTGGCCGGCTGGCCTTTCAGGCGCCAGTAGGCCTTGGCCATCTTCACCGCGGTGTCGGCGCACTCGGAGCCGGAGCCGGTGAAGAACACGTGATTGAGCTCGCCCGGCATCAGATCGGCGATCTGCTCGGCCAGTTTGAACGACAGCGGATGGCCATGCTGAAAGCCCGGCGAATAGTCGAGGGTGCCGAGCTGCTTGGCCACGGCCTCCTGGATTTCCTTGCGCGAGTGGCCGGCACCACAGGTCCACAGACCGGACAGGCTGTCATAGACCTTGCGCCCGGTATCGTCGATGAGCCAGTTGCCTTCGGCGGCCACGATCAGCCGTGGGTCGCGCTGGAAGGCGCGGTTGGCGGAGAACGGCATCCAGTGCGCATCCAGCTTGAGCTGGCGGGCCAGGGACGGGGTGGCGGTCTGCGGCATGTT
>VFQR01001372.1_pt1 | contig 19043 bp, 10 predicted proteins | sample 3512321 | NCBI WGS metagenome assembly VFQR01 (sample SAMN10412374, study PRJNA504923) | tailings metagenome | isolation source: Relicate 3 Philex TSF1 revegetated site | place: Philippines: Tuba, Benguet | collected 2017-08-29
CCATTGAATTTTGTCAATAATTTCAGCGAAGTGAGTCAGGAATTGATCGATGAGATGAAAGCTGAAATGGCCAATGGTAACTATCAAGATGCAGAACAATTGACCATTGATATTAAGGAGAACCTGAATAAAATCCATCACCACGGTAAAAGGGCAGATGCCATTGTAAAGGGGATGTTACAGCACAGCAGAACCAGCACTGGTAAAAAAGAGCCCACTGATATTAATGCATTATGTGACGAATATCTTCGATTGGCTTATCATGGATTACGAGCAAAGGATAAAAGCTTCAATGCAAAATTTGAAACAAAATTAGATCTGCAAGTGGGAGTGATGGATATTATACCACAAGATATTGGTAGAGTTCTTTTGAATTTGATCAATAATGCATTTTATGCTACAGATGAACGTAAAAAGAAAGAGGAGGCAGGTTATGAACCCATGGTAACAATTGAAACAAAGAAGCTGAAAGATATGGTAAGCATTTGTGTGAAAGATAATGGTATGGGCATACCGGAAGGAATTAAAGAAAAAATATTCCAACCTTTTTTTACTACAAAGCCAACAGGGCAAGGAACAGGATTGGGATTGAGCTTGAGTTACGATATAGTAAAAGCCCATGGAGGTGAATGCAAGGTTGAGAGTGAAGTAGGAAAGGGAACAATATTCTTGATTCAAATACCAACTAGCCAATGAGACTGGGAAATAAAATACGGATACATTTTTTAGTTGTTTTTTTAATGTGTAATAGTTATGCTTTTACACAAATCGTTACACACTTTACTCCAAAGGATTTTACAGAACGAGGTGAGCTGTTGATTTATTTGAATAAGGGATGGGAGTATCGAGCAAATGGAACGAATAGTTGGCAGCCAATTGATCCTTTACATTTATATGATGCGATTGCAAATGAAAAAGGAAAAATCGATGGATGGCTTAGGTTTTGTTTTACTGTGGATAGCGTCATAGCAAGCGAACCATTGTATATGCGGTTTACTTATTTTGGATCAGCTTCCGTTTTTATAAACGGGAAGTTGGTTCAACGGCAAAATGAAAATAGTAAAATTAGTACTTATGATATTAAAACGTTGAAAATAACGGGGACGAAGAAAAATATCCTAATGATTCACATCAAGGATAGAAAATTGGGTTTCCCGATTTATAGTTACAAAGATGATTTTCGTTCATTCAAATCATATACAGTCAGACTTCTCAACAGAGAATACTTGGAATTTTATAACCCTCTTCTTGATAAAATTGCATTCTTCTATCATTTATGGATTATAGCACTGGCTATTTTCAGCTTTTTATTTGGTATTTTATTTTTTGTCAATAAAAGAAATACGAATCTTTTATACATAACCTTGTCCAATACATTACTCTGTCTCGCCATTTACTCGATTTATGTAACAAATATGATGGATCTGTCATTTCCTGATTATTTATTGTTTCTCTATGCATTTAGAGTGTTTTATTGGTCATTTATATTTGTTTTAATATTAACGGTTTTTAAGTTGATTGGAGTACAGTTAACTAAGCTCGTAAAGTTTATTTTAACTGTAATTATTGTTGTAAGTATTGCTGAGATAATCATTGATAGTAGCAATTTGTTGATTGTTATTATGTCAATAGTATTTCTTTTCATTACATCCCAAGTCATTCGTCGTATTCAGTTTGTTAAAGGTGCCCAATGGTATGTTATAATAGGATTGATTTCAACTGTCGTTTTTACCATTATGTTCAATCTCATGATTGTGGCTTTTGAAGTAGATATTAACTCCAATTTTTCTCTATTAAACGCAACAGGTATTGCTTTGTCATTTCCTATTTCTCTTTTCTTTTATTTATCTTTTCGGTTTAGGGAAATCAATCAGGAAGTAGTTCATAATGCCAATGAAATCGTTCGATTGTCTGAAGAAAAAAGAGTACAAGCAGAAAGCCAACAAAAAATGCTTGAAGAGGAAGTTAACAAGCAAACAGTTGAACTGAGAAAGTCTTTACAGGAACTTAGGTCTACCCAAGCACAATTGATCCAATCTGAAAAAATGGCTTCATTGGGAGAGCTCACGGCCGGTATTGCCCATGAAATACAAAATCCATTGAATTTTGTCAATAATTTCAGCGAAGTGAGTCAGGAATTGATCGATGAGATGAAAGCTGAAATGGCCAATGGTAACTATCAAGATGCAGAACAATTGGCTACAGATGTCAAAGAGAACTTGAATAAGATCCATCACCACGGTAAAAGGGCGGATGCTATTGTAAAGGGAATGTTACAGCACAGTAGAACCAGTACTGGTAAAAAAGAGCCCACTGATATTAATGCGTTGTGTGATGAATATCTCCGTTTAGCATATCATGGATTAAGGGCAAAGGATAAAAGCTTCAATGCAAAATTTGAAACAAAATTAGATCCTCAGGTGGGGGTACTGGATATTGTACCGCAAGATATTGGTCGAGTTCTTTTGAATTTAATTAATAATGCATTTTATGCTACAGATGAGCGGAAAAAGAAAGGTGAAGCCAACTATGAACCCATGGTAACAATTGAAACCAAGAAACTAAAAGATATGGTCAGCATTAGTGTGCAAGATAATGGAATGGGCATACCGGAAGTGATTAAAGAAAAAATATTCCAGCCGTTTTTCACTACAAAACCTACTGGACATGGTACTGGTTTAGGGCTATCATTAAGCTATGATATTGTGAAAGGACATGGGGGAGATTTTTATGTAGAGTCGAGTGAGGGAGAGTTTACGAGATTTACTGTTCTAATACCATCGGTTATATGAAAAAAATAATGCTTGGATTTATTGCACTTTGGTTTTTCAATAAGGGATTTACACAGTATCCATTAGATTCTTTAAAAAATCTTTTGAATCATACTGCAAGCGATAGTAGTCGTATTACATTGATGCTAGGGCTGTCATCAGAATATGCTGCGTTGAATTTTGATAGTGCGTATTATTATGCTAACAAAGCGCTACTGATTTCACAAAAGACAGGTAACAGAAAGGGTATTATCCGTTCACTGGGAAGTATTGCTGCTAGGATAAGAATTACTAATATCGTAAAAGCGGTACAGTTAGAATTAAGAGCTCTCAAGTTGGCGGAAGAAGAAAAAGATAATACCATCATTGCGCCCATTAAAGAGTATTTGTCCTCTATTTATAGAATAGATTTAGCCGATACTATAACCGCTGAAAAATTTGCAAGAGAAGCAGTTTTGTTATTTACTCAATTGAAAGATACTGTTAGTCTAATAAGATCCTATACCATGGTGGCTGGAGCACTTACATCATCTTTTGGTAATCTTGATTCAGCCGATTTTTATTTAAACAAGGCAGAAGAGTTTTCAAAAAAGAATAATAATTATTTCCTTGGGCTCATTTATTTATATAAAGCATCTGTTTCAGAAAAAAAACAAAATAAAAATAAAGCTATCCAGCAACTGCATTTTGTTTTACAAATGCCTTTACGTTATACATGGCATACCGCAGCATATAATCGGTTGGCTCAGCTGTATCAAGAAAAAGAGAGGATTGATTCTGTTATTTATTTCTCCCGTCAGGCTCTTTTACTATCCCTTCAATCAAAAGAATATAAAAGTGTCATCCGATCTTGTGAAACTATTAGTAATGCTTATCAGAGTTTATATAAAGACAGTGCGCTTTACTATGCTAATCTAGCGTCTACATTTAAGGACACTTTGGCGGCTATAAATCAACGTACTGCATTCACAACTTTCTTAGAATTAGATGAAAACCAACGAAATTATGAGCTTTCGCAAGTAAAGGCAAAAAATAAAGAGCAAACCCGTCTTATTATAATTGGATCAGCAGTCTTGATGATGGCAATTATTTTATTTTTTATTATAAGAAATAATAGAAAACACAAAAGAATGAACCTTGTGTTACAAGCACAAAAATTAGAAATTTCAAATTCACTAAAAATTTTACAATCTACACAAGCTCAACTGATACAATCTGAGAAGATGGCTTCATTGGGTGAATTGACAGCAGGTATTGCCCATGAAATACAGAACCCTCTAAACTTTGTTAATAATTTCAGTGAAGTAAGTCAAGAATTAATCGATGAAATGAAAGTTGAGTTGAATAAAGGCAATTATACAGATGCCGAACAAATCGCTGCAGATGTCAAAGACAATTTAAATAAGATTCATCACCACGGTAAAAGGGCAGATGCTATTGTAAAGGGGATGTTACAGCACAGTAGAACCAGCTCCGGTAAAAAAGAACCAACGGATATCAATGCATTATGTGATGAATATCTCCGCTTGGCTTATCATGGATTAAGAGCAAAGGATAAAAGCTTCAATGCAAAATTTGAAACAAAATTAGATCCACTGGTGGGAGTCTTGGATATTATACCGCAAGACATTGGTCGAGTTCTTTTGAATCTGATCAATAACGCCTTTTATGCTACGGATGAACGTAAAAAGAAAGGGGAGGATCATTATGAGCCAATGGTGATTGTGGAGACCAAGAAGTTAAATGACAAAATTAGTATCACCGTTACAGATAACGGAACAGGTATACCGGAAGCAATTAAAGAAAAAATATTTCAACCGTTTTTTACCACCAAACCTACAGGACAAGGAACCGGTTTGGGATTGAGTTTGAGCTATGACATTATTACCAAAGGGCATAGTGGGGAATTGCGATGTGAAACAAAATATTTATCTGATCATACCCATGCAAGCATTGATCATACCGGAACCACTTTTATTATATTATTACCCGATCATACAGTATGAAAAAAATAGTCAGCTCTATAGTCATTCTTTTTATAACATATGCAAGTTTTGGACAGCATATGTTTTCGAATTATAAGGTCGTTCATTATACTTCGAAAAATGGGATGCCTACAGATTTTATCATGAATGCATACCAGACCAAAGAAGGGTTTATCTGGATGAATACTTATGAAGGGTATTTGAGGTTTGACGGGAAACAATTTGTAAACTTTAATGCAGGCAATACTCCGCTGCTTAAAAGCAATAACAATACCAGCTTATTTATAGAATCAGAAGACAGCACATTATGGCTGCCCACAGGAAGAGGGTTATTGGCGTATAAAAATGGTCAGTTCAAATCATATCTTTCTGAATTTTCAAATTTGTTTTTGCAAGGGGTGACCAAAAAAAGAGAGTTATTGCTTACGTCTTCATCTTCAAATGCAAAAACGGTCTATATAAAATTTGATCCTGCTACAGCTAAGTATGATACGGGATCAATTAAAATGTTTTTGGAGAACCGTGATGCAGATCGATTTAACGTTTATCCTGAAGCAAAAAATTGGACTGTTAGGCGCGGAAAAATTATGCGTAAAGGAGCTGATGATACTTGGCAGACCATCGGAAAAAAAGAAGGACTGAATCCTGACATGCTTTTTGGTCTTGACGATCTATATGTAGATAGCAAAAATCGAGTATGGGTCACTTCAATCTATGGTCTGTTTGTGTGGGAGGGTAGCAAGTTTATCTTATTTCCTGGTATGGAAAATTCAAAAGTTCCATCGCCTAATCCAAGTCTAGGTAAAATAGCAGAAGACTCCCAAAAAGGAATTTGGGCACCTGTAGGAAATACCATGGCTTATTTGCCGGATGGTGCAACACGTTTTCACTTTTTTCCACAAGAGCAATTGAACATACAAACACTGCATAATATCACGATAGATCGAGAACAAAACATTTGGCTTTCTACAGACAGAGGATTATACAAAATCTATCAAACAAAAGTGATCAATTATGCAGAGTCTGAAGGTATTGATAACAATCGCGTATCCGGTGTTTATGAAACCTCTCCGGGTAAACTGATGATCAGTAGCGCTACCAGCAAATTGTATTGGTTGGAGAACCAAAAAATAACACCTTATCAGCCTCGCTCGCCTAAGTTATGGGAGACTTTGACAAATTTTATATGTATCAAGAAAGATTCAAAAGGAAATATTTGGATCGGACATCAAGCCGGGGTACTCAAAATTACACCTAAGGGAGAAACCAATATTCCTGCTCCCAGACAAGTCAGGTTTATTGAAGAAGCTCCTGATGGAAAGATATATGTGGCAGTATCATTTACCGGAATAGGTGTTGTAAATGATAAGGATCAAATAGAGATGTTATCCTATCCCGGAGTTGATTTTTCTACTAGTTACTTTAGCTCAATGCGACATTTAAAAGATGGAGGTCTTTTACTAACCACTTATCGCACTGGCGCTTATATTTTAGGAAAAGATGGAAAGAGAACAACACTGAATCTTTTTGATGATGTAGAAGATATAGGGATTTTCAATGCTTATGTGAAAGATGATGGTGTTATTTGGTTTGCTACCCAAAATGGGTTGGTTAAATGGGATAAAGGACGTGTTGAGCATATCGATGCTGCGAAATCGGGCTTAACCCAAACTGCTATTTTTGATATACTGGAAGACCAACAAGGTAATTGGTGGATGCCCTCAAACAGTGGACTGATTTATGCTTCATACAGTCAAATTGAGCAGCATTTAAAAAATCGCAAACAAGAAATACAGTGGCGGTTGATCGATGAATCGGATGGAATGAATAATAGGCAATGTGTTGGCGCTCGTTATTCATGTGTTGCAAAAGATGGGAAACTTTATATTGTAAGTATTGGAGGTCTGGTGGAGATCGATCCATCAAAACTAGCCACTAATAAAGTTTCTCCCATTGTACGTATCAATCATTTACGAGTAGATGATTCTTTGTTCTATTTGAATGGGGTACAAAAAATTGAACCGGGTAATCATCGTTATGTATTTGATTACAGTGTATTAAGCTTGGTAGCACCTGAAAGAAATACCATCTACTTCAGACTGATTGGTCAGGATGATAAATGGATCAGATCCAGCGGTGATAATCGTGCATTCTATACCAACTTACCACCGGGCACTTATCGTTTTGAAGTAAAAGCTACCAATAATGATGGCGTATGGTGTGAAGTACCGGCTTTTTTTGAATTCACGGTACTGCCTCATTTTTATCAGACAGTATGGTTTAAAATTGGTTGTGTTTTATTAGCACTACTAGCTATATGGTTATTGATCAGATGGCGAACTCGTGCAGCAAAACTTCAAAATAAAAAGTTGGAGCAACAAGTTGCTGAACGTACAAAAGAGCTGTCTGAGTCACTCAGTCAGTTGAAATCCACGCAATCACAGTTAGTACAATCAGAAAAAATGGCTTCATTAGGGGAGCTCACAGCCGGTATCGCTCACGAGATTCAAAACCCATTAAACTTCGTGAATAATTTCAGTGAAGTCAGTATTGAATTACTTCAAGAAATGAAAACGGAACTGGATAAAGGCAATGCAGAAGATGCTAAAGATATTGCCACTGATGTGATACAGAATCTGGATAAAATTACTTACCATGGTAAACGTGCCGATAGTATTGTGAAAGGAATGTTGCAACACAGCAGGAGCAGTACCGGACAAAAAGAACTCACAGATATCAATGCACTCTGTGATGAATATTTACGTTTGGCATATCATGGTATTCGTGCAAAAGATAGCGGTTTCAATGTGACACTGGAAACCGATTTTGATAATACTGTGGGACAAGTATTAATACAGCCACAGGAAATAGGAAGGGTAGTACTCAATTTGATCAATAATGCTTTGTACGCTGTAGGTGATAAAAAGAAATTACATAAAGAAGGATATATCCCCACTGTGAAAGTAGCTACCAAAAGAAAAGAGAATGAATTCTTGATCAGTGTTGAAGATAATGGGGGAGGAATACCTGATACCATAAAGGAAAAAATATTTCAACCTTTTTTTACTACTAAACCAACAGGACAGGGAACGGGATTGGGATTGAGTTTGAGTTATGATATTGTGAAAGCGCACAAGGGAGAGCTGAAAGTAGAATCCCAAGAAGGAATAGGAACAAGTTTCACCATTACATTACCTATGAATCAATAATATGCTTAAAAGGATTGTACTGTTTTTATGTCTTTACACAATGGGGTTGCCATTATTTAGTCAAAGCTTACCCATTGAAATGACTACTGAGCTTGCAGTAGCTAAAGATGATTCATCGAAAGTATTGGCATTAGATAAGATTGTTACTTTTTATCGGGAGCGAGATCGGGATTCTGCTCTTAAATACATCAATCAAGCTATTGCTATTTGTGAACAGAATAATCAACTTTTAATGAAGTTGAGATTTAAGAATCAGCTCGCTAATCAATTACTGGGTAAGCAACAATTTGCTTCGGGTTATTCATTGCTCAGCTCCCTCCTGAATGAAGCAAAAATGGCAGATCGAAAAAATAGCAGATGGTTATTTTATCCTGATCAATCTCTTTTATCTAATATCAATTCAATACTTGCAGGCGTGCATTATAATTTACAAATCTTAATGCAGCAAACATCCAACTGGAAGGAGTGTGAATACCATTTAAGCCTTGTAAGTCAATATGCAGAATCTTTATCAGAAGCAGAAAAAAATTCATTGAATAGTAGAGTAATTACAGGAAGGGCATATGCGTATTTACGTCGGGAAAAATTAGACTCTGCGTTAATGTTACTGCAATCTGCTGAGAAAAATCATGATTTTGCTGAAGTATTTAAACCATTTTTTCATATGGTGTATGGTTCTGTACATGTAGCAAGAATGGATTATAGTAATGCTAAGAATTATTTGTTACTAGCCATTTTGAAATCAAATTCTCATAATGTTTTTACAAGAAGTGCTTTTAAAGTATCGCAGGTGTATCGATATACCAATAAAATTGATTCCGCGTTTTATTTCGCCAAAATGCTGTTAGATACCTTAAAAATTTTTGGTTCTGCCAATTATGAAGTGGATTTGGGGGTTGCCTATAAAAATATGTACCAATGTTTTTTGGCGATGAATAAGACCGATAGTGCATTTAAATACGCCCAATTGGCACTACATGCAAATGATAGTTTATCCGCTCTTCGTCTTAAGAATTTGAGTGAATTTCAACAACTCTCATTTGCAGAGCAAAAGAGATTGGAAGGGATTGAAACGGAACGCAAAAATAAAACCGTTCGATGGACGGCCTACCTATTTATTACTTTTTCTGCATTGATCGGATTCATTGCCATTATGTTGTTTAGAAATGCAAGGCTGAGAAAAAAAACAAATGCTATACTCCTTCAAGAAAAGAAAACCTTAGAGATAACATTAGAACAGCTAAAATCTACTCAGGTGCAACTGGTTCAATCAGAAAAGATGGCTAGCCTTGGTGAGCTTACAGCGGGTATTGCTCATGAGATTCAAAACCCTCTGAACTTCGTCAATAATTTTTCTGAAGTAAGCAACGAGTTGATAGATGAAATGAAAACAGAATTAGATAAAGGAGAGATTGCTACTGCTAAAGAAATAGCAAAAGATGTAAAGCAAAACTTAGAAAAAATTACCCATCACGGCAAAAGAGCCGATAGTATTGTAAAAGGAATGTTACAACACAGCAGAAGCAGTACCGGACAAAAAGAACTTACAGATATCAATGCACTTTGTGATGAATATTTGCGACTAGCTTATCATGGTATCCGTGCAAAAGACAGTAGTTTCAATGTAACACTGGAAACTGATTTTGATGACACTGTTAGACAAATACTGATCCAGCCACATGAAATGGGAAGAGTAGTACTCAATTTGATCAATAATGCTTTGTACGCAGTTGGGGAGAAGAAGAAATTACATAAGGATGGATATACCCCAACGGTGAAAGTAGCTACTATACGAAAAGGGAATGAATTAGTGATTTGTGTTGACGATAATGGTGGAGGAATACCTGATACTATTAAGGAGAAAATATTTCAGCCTTTTTTTACTACCAAACCAACAGGACAAGGAACGGGGTTGGGGTTGAGTTTGAGTTATGATATTATAAAGGCACATGGTGGAACACTTTCAGTATATTCAACAGTTAATAGTGGTACAACTTTTCAAATCACACTTCCAATAATTAGCGCATGAATAGGAAAGAAAAGAATTGGATTTTTGTAGCGGTACTATATCTGCTAATGTGGAACCCATATCAGAGTATGGCACAAATGGATCAGGCTGATTCTGTTAAGCACTATATACTTCAAAGCAGGCTAAAGAACGGATTTGATTCGGCTTCTTTTTTTAAGGCAATCAATATTCTTCGAAATTTTAAGTATAGTGCCGATCAATTAAAGAAAACCAATGATATTATCAATTCATTCAACATTACTGATAATAAAGACACTGTCTTACTTCTAAAAAATGAGCTCATTTTTGGATTAACTCAAAAGGATTATGATCCCGCCATCAATTATTCTCTGAAGGTATTCGAAGAATTTAAAAATTATATTTCACCGAATAAAAATGAGCAGCTGTATTTATTGCTGGCTTATTTGCGAGTTCCCTATCGTAATTCAGTCAGAATTGCGGAGGGGATTGAGTTTTATAATAAAGTAGTATCATTTTTTACACCCAGGAAGGATAGTCTTTCAGTGGGTGTTTCTTATTTTGTTTTAGATGGGCTTTACTATAATATAGGGTTATTGGAGCAGGCTATTTATAGTGGGAAAAAATCACTATTATTTTTAGGTGAGTTTAAAAATTTAAAAGATGATCTTTTGTTTGGTAGAAGATTTATTAGCCGACTACGATATTTGATAACTACAACTGGCATTGCTGATAAACTTTCGCAGTTGGGTAAGATTAATGAGGCTTTGGATTTTTCATATGAAGCCTTGAGAGCTGGGAAAAAGTATGGCATAAGTCCCGCTAATATTGCTCAAGTTCATAAAGACCTAATTAATATTTATCTGCTCGGTAATCAATTAGATAGTGCTGGAAAATATGTAGCTATCGCTACGCCGGATTCACTCGAGAGCAATTTGCAGGATTATTCAAATATTGCCGCTATCCGTCAAGCAAAAGCCAGATATTTCACCATACTTGGTAAGTATGAAATAGCAGATTCTATCATTCGATCTTGTTATCCAGTGATTGAAAAATTTAATATTCCAACTTTTTCTTACAGTGGAATCATATTTCCATGGTATTATCATGCCATTATAAAAGTGAAGCAAAATAAAAAGGCTGAAGCACTAGATATATTGGAAAAAGGGATACCTAAAGTTGTTCATTCTCGACAAGCTAGCCTATTAATGCTAAAGTTAAAAGCCGAACTGTGTAGTGAATTAAAGTTATACGCTAATGCGGTAACAGCATATGAAGCATATAACAGATTGGTAGAATTGATAAAGGATGATCAGCAAAAAGTAGGAAATCTAAGTTTTGAAACAGAACAAAAAATGGCAGAAAATAACTATGCCATAGAGCGATTACAATCAGAGAATAAGCTAAACAGCCTCCAACTAAAATTCATTATCGTAGTAGCTGTTTTAATGATTGCGATTGCTGTAATAGCTTATATCAGATATAAACAACAACAAAAGTTATTGGAGCAATTAAAAGATACACAAGGCCAGTTGATACAAGCTGAAAAAATGGCATCATTAGGAGAGCTCACTGCAGGCATCGCCCATGAAATTCAAAACCCATTAAACTTTGTCAATAATTTTTCTGAAGTCAGCAATGAGCTCATAGATGAAATGAAAGTCGAATTAGAAAAGGGAGAAATTGAATCTGCTAAAGAAATCGCAACAGATGTACAACAAAACTTGGAAAAAATCAATCATCATGGTAAACGTGCCGACGCCATCGTAAAGAGCATGTTACAGCATAGCAGAACCAGTACCGGACAAAAAGAATTGACGGATATCAATACGTTTTGCGATGAATATTTGAGATTAGCCTATCATGGTATTCGTGCAAAAGATAGTAGCTTCAATGTGACGCTTAAAACTGATTTTGATCAAAAGGCTGGTCAAATAGCTATACAGCCACAGGAAATGGGTAGGGTGATCCTGAATATGATTAATAATGCTTTATACGCAGTAGGCAATCAAAAGAATAGCTCTAATACTAATGAATATACACCGATTGTAAAGCTAACGACAAAGCGAAAAGATAAAAGTATCGAGATCAGTGTAGCAGATAATGGTTCCGGAATTCCTGAATCGATTCGGGAAAAAATATTCCAACCTTTTTTTACTACGAAACCAACTGGACAAGGTACAGGATTAGGATTGAGTTTAAGCTATGATATTGTGAAAGCCCATGGAGGTTCTATTGTAGTAGAATCTACACCTGAAAAAGGAACTGTTTTTGTTATCCAAATACCTGTTTCATGAGACAACAACAAACTATTACGTGCGTCATTTTCTTTTTGATTGGATGCTTTTTTATATGCAATCAAAAACTGTCCGCACAAACCTCAAAAGTTGATTCTATATTCTTGCTTTTGCAACAGAGTAGTATACCCAAAGAGTTAGATACTGTCAAATTCAGTAAAGCTTTTAATCTAATAGCAAATACCGATTTAACAATTCAGGAAATACAACGCCTAGAATCTGTTATTCCGCAATTTAAGGGTAAACAAAAAGGGTATGGAGAGTTGATAAAGTATTCAATTATGGCTGGGAATAAGTATAAAGATTATCAGAAATCTATTGAATATGGAAAGAAATTAGTGGAGGAATGGACCCGGTCAAATGATCCTGACTTAATACTACTTACTAAATCTGTATTATCACAGATGCGTCTTTTTTATCGAAATTCAGGAAATGTAGTGGAGGGAGTGAAGTATTATCTGCAAAAATTACAAGAATTTAAGCAAATAAAGGATAATAAGGGCATCGAAGTGTGTTATTATGTATTAGGTGGTTTTTATCGTTATATGGGACTTTTAAATCAAGCCATATTTAGTTTTAAGCGTACGTTAAGTTATATTGATTCATCTGATGCTCGACCAGTATATTTTAAAGATATTCAAATTGGTATTGGCGGAGGTAAAGTCAGGTGGTATAATAATAATTCTGTTATTGCGAATTATTATTACTACGATGGCGATTATGACAGATCAATACAATACGCACGATATAACTTTTTAAATGGGTATGGAAAAGTTAGTCATCAGACAGTTAAAGCACTAGGATTAGCTAAAACGTTTATGGGTGATTTAGATAGTGCATTTTATTTTCTAAATAGTATAAATATTGGTGCACTAACTACAAATGGAAAGGCTGATATGTATCAGACTATGAGTTTGTTCTTTCTGAAAAGTGGTAATCTTCAGCGTGCAGAATTATATATCGATAGCCTAAATGTACTGGTTGAAAAAGCCAAGATACCAACAGATGCAAATACAGGAATTATTCATCCGGATTATTATCTCAGCTTAATTCGCATTGAACAAAAAAGATATGCAGATGCTATTCGATTATTAGAAAGAGATAATATTCGCTTGTTTAAAAATAGGAGTGTACTGTTGGAGAACTATTTATTACTTGCTGACTTATATGCTAAGGTCAATAATCACAATCAATCAAGAGTAAATTATCAAAAATATATTCAGCTACAAAACGATATCCGAAAAGATCAAAAAGTTTTTGAAGAAGCTGGCTTTGAAATGGAAATGCAATTGGCTAAAAATGAAGACACCATCAATCAGTTAGAAATTACCAATAAGGTCAATGCTGCCACTCGAAATTATGTTGTGGCTTTTGCCATGGTTTTATTGCTGCTCATTGGTATGGTTTATTTTCGATATAGGTCTAAGCAAAAAGCCAATCTGGTGCTGGAAAAAACCATTCAGGAATTAAAAACAACCCAACAACAATTAATTCAATCAGAAAAAATGGCTTCGTTGGGAGAGTTAACAGCTGGTATTGCCCATGAAATTCAAAACCCATTAAACTTTATTAATAATTTTTCTGAAATCAATACAGAGTTACTGGAAGAATTAGAGTATGAATTGTCTAAAGGGAATCTACAAGAAGCTGCTGCCATTGCAAAAGATATCACTCAAAATGAGACAAAAATTAATCATCATGGAAAGCGTGCTGATAACATTGTAAAAAGTATGCTTCAACATAGTAGAAGCAGTAGCGGACAAAAGGAATTGACCGATATCAATATCCTTTGCGATGAATATCTGCGACTCGCTTATCATGGATTACGAGCAAAAGACAAATCATTCAATGCTAATTTTGAAATGAATGCTGATGCGGCGATACCCAAATTAAAACTGGTGCAGCAAGATATAGGTCGAGTGGTACTCAATTTGATCAGTAATGCTTTTTATGCTGTGAATGAGCGAAAAAAACAAGCTTCAACAGATTATGCTCCTTCAGTTACAGTGAGCACTCGATCTGAAAAAAATGGCGTGGCTATTATCGTTGAGGATAATGGCGCAGGCATACCGAAATCTGTTCAACAAAAAATATTCCAACCCTTTTTTACTACCAAACCAGCCGGACAGGGTACGGGTTTAGGATTGAGTTTAAGCTATGATATCATTAAAGCACATGGTGGTAACATTCAAATGGACAGTAAAGAAGGAGAGGGTACTCAATTTTTAATCTTTTTACCTATTGTATAAAACCCTAGTATTTCATCAACCAAAACTAAACCTAATGAAAATCCTTGTAGTAGATGATGAAACAGATGTTCAAGCATTATTTGAACAACGTTTTCGAAAAGAAATCCGCTCTGGTGAATTTCAATTTGCCTTCGCTTTTTCCGGTGAACAAGCACTGGATTACATGCAACAGAACCATCATGAAGCAGTATTGATTTTGTCTGATATCAATATGCCCGGCATGAGTGGTTTGGAATTACTTCGTGAAATCAAAGAAAAGTATGAAGCTCCTCCACCTGTTGTGATGATGCTCACCGCTTATGGTGACCAAGAAAATCATGACCAGGCTATGCGTCTAGGTGCAGATGATTTCTTAACAAAACCTGTTGATTTTACCCTTTTGAAAGAAAAACTAAAAACAAAAACAGCATGACAAAAATACTTGTAGCCGATGATGAAGCGGATCTGGAATTATTGATCAGGCAAAAGTTCCGACAGAAAATTCGAGAACAACAATATGATTTTGTGTTTGCATGTAATGGAAATGATGCCTTAGAAAAACTATCTGCTCATCCGGATATTGATGTCATTCTCTCTGATATCAATATGCCAGAAATGGATGGACTCACTTTGTTGACTAAGTTAGGTGATGTAGCTCCACTGACAAGGGCTGTGATGGTTTCAGCGTATGGTGATATGGATAATATCCGCATAGCGATGAATAAAGGAGCATTTGATTTTGTTACCAAGCCTGTCAACTTCGAGGACCTCGAACTCACCATTGAGAAAACAATCAAATATGTCAATCAATTAAAAGAAACCCTAAAAGCGATTAAGGAAAACAATATCCTTAAAATGTATGTGGATACAAATGTTTTAAATTTCATGGGAACCAAGGAGTATGAACTGTCTCTATTGGAGAATGAAACCACAGAAGCAACCGTTGCCTTTATTGATATTTGTGGGTTTACCAGTATCAGTGAAAAAGAAACACCTGATACCGTAGTTCGTTTGTTGAATCATTATTTTGACCTAATGGTCAAAGAGATCATTGCCCAAAACGGCATTATTGATAAGTTTATTGGCGATTGTGTCATGGCGGTATTTAAAGGTGATTTTCATTTAGACCGTGCCATAGATGCATGCTTGGCAATTCGTAACCGTATTGATGCATTACCTGAGGAGCATAGTTTTAGTCCGCATGTATCTATAGGAATCAATAGTGGTGAAATGATTTCCGGTAACATAGGCTCCGCCACTTTAAAAAGATTAGATTATACGGTGATCGGTGATGTTGTTAATACTGCGCAAAGATTACAAGGCGTTGCCGGAAGAGGGCAGATTTTGATTACTGCCGAAGCACATGAGAAAGTAAAATTGTCTTTTCAGTGTCAATCAATCGGCGCTAAAAATTTAAAAAACAAGGAAGAAGCTGTAGAGCTTTTTGAAGTACTTAATTGATAGCAATGAGCACATTTCAACAATTATATACTGTTGTCATAGATAAGTTAGAACATGGATTGCCAGCCTATCTTACCTATCATAATGTTCAACATACCCGTAATGTGGTAGAAGCGGCTACTTATTTAGCAGAACAAGAACATTTATCGGATAAAGACAAACTACTAGTACAAACTGCGGCATTATTCCATGATACCGGTTTTCTGCAAAGTCATGAAGAGCATGAGATGTTGTCCTGTAAAATGGCGCAGAAACTATTACCGGAATATGGGTTTGCGCAAGAAGAAGTAGATCAGATTTGTATCATGATCATGGCTACAAAACTACCACAATCTGCAGGTGATATGCTCAGTAGAATATTATGTGATGCTGATCTGTATTATTTGGGAACTGATACCTATGATACAATGGCTTCAGCATTGTATTCAGAAATGAAACGATTTCATCGCGTAAAAGATGAACGCGAGTGGCTGCTCAAGCAAATTGATTTTTTAAACGATCACAAGTACTATACTGATACAGCTAAAAAAAATATGGAGCAGGGAAAGCAAAATAATAAAGCAGCTTTACAAGAAAAGCTCAACCAAACCATCAACCCCACAAATGAACAAGGATCATTGATGCAAGTTGTTCAAGATGCTATTTTCATGGTTTTGGGTGTATTATTCGCAGGGGTAGCATTGAAGGGCTTTTTGGTGCCCAATCATTTTTTTGATGGAGGTGTTACGGGTATATCTTTATTGGTACACGAAATCTATCATTATAACTTGGCTGTATTGATCATAGTCTTCAATATCCCACTCATGGTAGCCGGTTATTTCTCAGTTGGAAAACGTTTTGCCATCCGTATGTTGGCTGGTGTTTTACTGTTGGGAATATGTTTGGAGTTGTTACCTAGTTTTGCATTGACTGCAGACAAATTACTCATTTCAATTTTTGGGGGAGCATTTCTTGGGATTGGAATTGGGTTGGTAATGCGAGTAGGTGCAGCTTTGGATGGAATTGAGGTCATTGCCTTATACACACTCAAAAGAACTTCTTTCACGATTACTGAAATCATCTTAGGTATTAATATCCTTATTTTCTCTATAGCAGCTTTTCAATTTGGTATTGAAACAGCACTCTATTCCATACTTACTTATTTTACTGCTACGCGTTGTATTGATTATGTGGTAGAAGGCATACAGGCGTATACGGGTGTAACCATTATCTCTTCTAAAAGCGAAGTGATCAAATATCAATTGGTGAATAAACTGGGTAGGGGTATTACTGTATATAAAGGCGAGCGAGGTTTTTTACCGGGTAAATTTGAAGAGAGTGCAGATTGCGACATCATTTTTACAGTAGTTACCAGACTGGAATTGAGAAAGCTTAAAAATCTTGTTCACGAAGTAGATCCTAAGGCATTTGTTTTTGCTAATACAATTAGAGAGACTTCTGGAGGAGTATTGAAAAGAAAAAGCGCACATTAATATTAAAAAGTAGAGGGATTTAATTAAATACTGACATAGCCTAATCTTTCTAAATCAGAGAAGTGCCTAGTTAAATGTGTTCGTCCATTGGCTAAAACATAAATACTATGAGAAATATCGATAACATGTTTATAGATATGATCTGTAATGAATAAGCCTTTGTTCTCTTTTTCTTCCAATAAAAGCAGCTTTACTTTTTCAATTTGGATTGGGCTTAATTGCGTGAAAGGTTCATCCAGCATCACAAACTGAGATGCTGACTTTACAATCACATAGATTTCCACCAATCTTCTTTCGCCTCCGGATAATCTTCCGACCGCCAGTTTTTGCTTTCCCTTAAACTCGGAAAATACTAGTGTAAATAAATCATACTCCAATTCAAAATCATTAAATATACGCTGCAAGGATAAAGATTTCGGTAAATAATGAAATTGAGGCAGGTATCTTATAAGGTCTGTTCTTTTATATGGTTCTTTTATAGATATGCAATCAAATCTCACAGATTTCTCACAAGCCAAACTCCCATAGATAATATTCATCAAACAGGATTTTCCCTGTCCATTTCTACCCAATAACCCTATAATCTTACCTGTTTCGCATTTGAGATAAATATCAGACAGTATTTTTCTTCCATTGAATTCCAACTGAATCCCATCCGCTTCTAATACATGCTTCATGAATATTGATTTGTTAGGATGAGAAGAACAACAAACAATACAAAATCAAATAATAGAGTAGCAGTCCAAAGCAATGTTTTTCCAATACCTAAGTTTCGATAGTAGTAATACTCTTTCTTTTTTAGTTGATTCACAAAGAAAAAGATTATACCTAATGTCAAAATTTTTAACCAAAAAATACCTGCGAAACTGGCAAAACCATATAGCCAGAATGTTCTTACACAGAAAAAAGTTATCAAGACCGAGAGGAAGCAATAGCTTTTATAAAAAGTACAGAGTGCTTGTATGGTTTTTAAATACCTAAACATGTTGTGCTTTTGTAAAATACAAAAGCTTTATGAGGGAATCCATCAAGGGTTCGTTAAATCACCTGATTCAACTAGCTCCAGGCTTAAGTCCGTAGCTAGTTGAATGGGATAGGGTTATTGTTCCGTTATCGGTGCGTTATAAGTCCGTTATAAGTCCGTTTCATGTGCGTTATACATTCACTACCTATTTGTTATCCTGCAACCTTTTATTCACAAGCTATTCGGTACCTCTCAACCCTTTATCTCATTCCCATCTTATCATACCCTACAGATAAAGGCATACTTTGGTTAGAGATAATGCCTGATAATTGCCCTTTGGAGAAGATCGAAACTTTCAAAAGGTAATTCCTAGGCTTCTTTGCTTTGTATACGAACCGAGTTGCCCTGACGTAGTAAGGGGAACAATGGACCTTGCCGATAGTAATCGGGATGTTTTATCCAATTGAGTAAAATAAAAGCCCCACATATTTGTGAGGCTTTGTGAACCGGATTGCCCTGACGTAGGAAGGGGAACCAATGACCTTCCCGACTAAAGTCGGGATGCTCTATCCAATTGAGCGTGAAATAAAAAACCCCACATATTTGTGAGGCTAGTGAACCGGATTGGATTCGAACCAATGACCTTCCCGACTTTAGTCGGGATGCTCT
>VFQR01001373.1_pt1 | contig 19022 bp, 21 predicted proteins | sample 3512321 | NCBI WGS metagenome assembly VFQR01 (sample SAMN10412374, study PRJNA504923) | tailings metagenome | isolation source: Relicate 3 Philex TSF1 revegetated site | place: Philippines: Tuba, Benguet | collected 2017-08-29
GCGGTCTGATCGAGCAGATCAACGAACAGGTGAAGGACGGCGCGACTCTTCTGATCCGGAGCGATTTCTAGTGATTGGGGCGCAACGTTCACCCGAAAAGGAACTGAGCAAATGACCAAGGCCAAAATCGATACCGAGCAACATTCCACGGAGGAAACAGATGAAGAGTGAACTGGAAATGCTTCGCGACGAATTCCCGGATGGTCCGGGGCGCGAACTTCTGGAGCGTGTGGCAACCTTCACAGAGCGCGGAAACGCCTTGAAAAAAGATTTCGCGGACGTTCACGAAGCCATGCTTGCCGACTGGTTTTTTAGCATGGGCTGCCAGGCGTTGCTGGAAATAATGTCGGAACTCGAATTCCGCCTGCGCCTCAAGCATGTCGCAAACATGCATCCGCTCGACCGCGGCTCTTATGAACAGACTCGCGCTTTTATCGCGAAGAAGGGCGCTCGTTAAATGATCGATCTCTACCTTCCTCCGAAGCCCGCGATCCTCCGGGTAGGCGAGCCGTGGCAGCATCGTGTCCACGAGTTTCTCGCTCGCCATGGGGTTCCATTTTCAAAGCGGCTTGCTGTCGTAGGTGAGATCAAGCGGCTCTCGCATACGCCGAGGCTTCTGCGTGAAGCACAGAAAGACCTTGCGCGATTTATTGAAGTACCGGTTCAGGCAATCGGATTTGGCTTGGGCGGCAATCTAGGTGGCTTCTGGGCCGGAAGTTCGGGCGGCGGCGCTGTCGCCCTGGTCGACAATATCGCGCTCGGATCCGACTCCGATCTGACGACCTACCCTTTCAATAATGTTGCACTGACTGGGTCGTGGACTCACCTGATTATCGAAGTGGCTGCCCGAGGTCCTACATCGGTTTCGGGCATCACGGTTGAAGGCTTCCCCGCAACGCCGATCGTCTCCGCGAGTGATGGGACCGCCGTCTCGGTCGCGGCAATTTACATTATCCAGAGCAGCACATCGACGCCTGACATCGAAGTAACCTTCGGCGCTGGCGCGGTGAACTGCCAAACGCACGTCTACGCAGTCTCGGGCTTGCAAAGCACGACCGAAGTGCACAAGAACAGCACCGGCACCGCAAACCCGTCCGTTCTCGACGTGAACACTAGCGCGGGCGGCATAGTGATCGCGGGCGGCGTCTGTCTCAATGCGAGCTCGTGCGCTTGGACCGGAGTCACCGAGACGCACGACACAATTCGCGAATCTTCATTCGACTACAGCGGCGGCTATGCCCTGACCGCAACTGCCGAGACACCGCGCACCGTCCGCGCGACGTGGTCGGGGACGGCGAATTACCGAATTACGGTTGCCGCGTCGTTTCGATAGCAAACAAGTGCGCGACTCTGGCACCTTGCGCGCTCATGTAAACTCATGACCTAATTGTGCGCCACGCCGCACTTGGCGAGTGGCACGCTAGCAAATTCGCAAGTCTTCATCACACTAGTGTTTTGGCACACGGATTATTTCGAGGTTTCCATGAAAATGCTTTTGAGAACAGCTCGTTGTATCGTCTCAATTTGGGTTCTCGTTTCCTCGCTCGCGATCGCCCATGCGGAAGGAGTATCTACATCTCCTTGGTTTGGGCATATCGAAGGGCAGTTTTTGCATCCATCGACATGGAGCGGAGAATACTCGAATAACGCAAGTGCAACTTCGCGTTTGGTTGGCAATGGCCTAGGCGCCGAGGTTGGTATTGGCTATCGCTTCGATCAGGCATGGGACGTTGCGATCGGGATTCGCCATGCGAATTACAAATCGGGAATTAGCCCCCTATTCTCCGGTGGCGCCGATTCATATCTTCACCCACGCTTCTTGGTTGTCGACTTAGACCTCGGGCATCGTCTTTCGAACAACCTACGAGCCTTTGCCGGCTTCAGATACCTGTCACATAAGAGCGAATTCACAACCGTCAGAGTTGGCAACGGCTATGGATCGACGGATACCTATGGAATTGGCCCGCGCCTGGGCTTTGAGTATGTCACGCCGCTATTTGGTCGAACGAAATTAATCGCAGGTCTGAATGCCTCCGCACTATTCGGAGAGGTCGAAAATCAAGCCAACACGGCAGGCACACTGATCATCAACCGAGACATTTCAGGTTGGCGGCTCAATCGGCGTGGCCTGGGCATTTGCTGAGCGCTGGGATCTTACAGTCGGTTACCGCTTCGAACACTGGGACGAGATAAAGGCCAGAGCAATGTACGATTTCGGCCAATCAGACCTTGGGAGAGTAGCGGACGGCTTCTTTGAGCACGGGCTATTCGTTCGCCTAACATTGAATCGCTAGGTTGCGATCGGAGCGAGGCCACACCTGGCGCAAGCTTTTTAGCTTCGCGCGGAGGCTGAAAGACCGAGCTTGACTCAATCTCGGTGTTTCTGGTTTGTTCTCATTCCATGAACTGCTTCCCGAGCCCCGCACATGCGCCGCCCGCTGGAAGTCGAGCGCCTGTATCTCGACTTCGATGGATTCTTTGCGTCTGTTGAGCAGCTTGTGCACCCGCACTTGCGCGGGAAACCTATTGGCGTAGTCCCTTTCAAAGATGCCAAGTTTACCTGTGTAATCGCTTGCTCGCGCGAGGCGAAGCTCCGCGGCGTCCAGAACGTCATGACGATTCAGGCAGCGCGCGAAGTCTGCCCCGAGATCATCCTGGTCCCGCAATCTCCCGATCTTTACCGCCGTGCACACAACGCACTTCTCTCCGAAATCTCGGCCGTCATCCCGATCGACGCGGTGAAGTCGATTGACGAACTCACCTGCCGACTAACGCCTTCGCAGCGCGCGGATCCGCTTACGGTCGGTTTACAGATCAAGAAACGGATTGCCGCTCATATCGGAGCGCAGATCACTTGTTCGGTCGGCTACGCCGCTAACCGACAGCTTGCGAAGATGGCCTGCAAGGCAGGAAAGCCGAACGGGAACTTTGTCTGGCATCCGAACGAAATTCCCGCACCTTTGCTCAAGCTGAAATTGACGGACATCCCCGGAATCGGTTCTCGCATGGAGAACAAGCTAGAGCGCTCCGGCATCTTCACCGTCGCGGAGTTGCTTGCCACTCAGCCGAAGCACATGCGGAAGCTATGGGGCAACGTGACCGGCGAGCGCCTTTGGTACGCGCTGCATGGCTACGATGTGCAAACTCCGCCATCCGGCCGCAGTATGTACGGCCATAGCCGAGTGCTTCCGCCCGATCATCGCTTGCCGCAACACGCGAAAGCCGCATCGCGCCTCTTGCTTGTGAAGGCCGCACGCCGCTTGCGCCGTGACGGATGGAGCGCCGGGCGCTTGTGGCTCTCGCTCAATCTGCGCGACGATAGAAGCTATTTCCGCGCCGCGTGGCTTCCGGCCGTGCAGGACGATCAAGCAGTACTCTCTGCGCTTGAAAAACTATGGGCCGATCTTTTCAAGCGGCTCACGCGCTCCGCTCGCATTATCAGCCTCGGCGTGACGCTCTCCGAGCTTACGCGCACGAGCGAGCGGCAGTTGGACATTCTGTTGAACGATGATGCCGAGCGGATGAAGTGGGAACGCCTCACGGCTGCGATCGACAAGCTCAACGCGAAGCACGGCAAGACGCTCGTTAGTGTTGGCCCGTGGACTCCTCCGCCAGGCGGCTACGCTGGGGGCAAGATTTCCTATACGCGGATCCCAAAAGCAGAGGACTTCTGGTGAACTGGAAGCGCGAATTGAAACTGTCGGACCTCGAGTCAGAAACGAAGCTCGAGATCGTTTGCAAAAAGTGTGAGCTCGCGCGCTACGAGACGGCGGCCGAACTCAGCCGTATGCCAGGCATGAAGCGGGCCTATATCGATGAAGTCGAGAAGGCCCTCGAATGCCGGTCGCGTTTTTGTCGCGGGAAGGTCCGCGTTTCGCTGATTTATGAAGACAAGACCGAAGGGTTTGTTGGCGGGATGGCCTGATTACTTTGCATCCCAGTTTCCCCGCTGGTGATGCCCTGCCGTTGTGCAAGGTGGAGCGCTTCGGTCGATCGTGCAATACTGAACTGTGGAAGCCCGCCGGGAGCCCGGAGGGACTGCTAGATGATGTGGTGACGCCCTGTCGGCGGCGCGGAGCTAAGGCTTGTCGCGTATGCTCCGGAGAAGGAAGCCAATCTCTGCTAGGATTCCAAGTCCAATCGCAACCAACGCACCGTAAATGCCTCGGTCGATCGTGTATCCTGTCGTCCTGCCTCCCAAGATATACTCAATCGTTTCAGGTGATGCACTGACGAGTGAAAGTCCCATCACCATGCGCATAATCGAAAGCGCAAAAATAACAATCGCAACAATCCGTGCTGTCCAACAAAAAAACATGGCGTCTCCCTAAAGCGCCTTCTCGATCAGAGATCGATGCTTGTCCGACCGCGACACGCATTCAGCCTGAAGGCGGTTAAATGCGCGGCTCATCGAGATTTGCCGGCTCATAGTATCGACGCATCGCAGCGATGTCGTCACGAATCTCAGCAAGCTCTCGCGGTATTGGTCTCTTCCGAATTTCAATCAGTATGCTGGCGAGCCCTAGCGTTAAAAACGAAAAGCCCACTGCGAGCATCGCAAGAATTTCGTGAATAGCGCTCTTGGCGCTTGCCAGAACGCCGATGCCGCCGAGAAACTCCCCAATAGCGATGATGATTAGAATAAACGGCATTTGCGAAAGCCTCTAATTGAAAAGCACCTTCTCGATAAGCGCCCGTATCTTTTCGCTGCGACTAATGCCTTCTGCCTTTGCCGCCTTGTCGATGGCGGCGATCAAGTCAGCGGGCAGCCGCATACTGACATGAGGGTCTTTCCCGGTGGCGGGACGGCCCCTCTTTTTAGGTGTTACCTTTTTGCTTGCACGCTTCATAAATAGGTGTTACCTAAAATATGCTTGAACATCAAGCGGCCCGCGCCGGTGCTGTAACACCGAACGCGAGCCTAACCCCTGCCACGAGGTGAACCATGGCAATGGCTACCCGTCACTCTATCCGGATTCGACTTTCCGCGCTTATCCGTGATCCGTTTGTCCGCTCCGCATTCGAGCGGGTCGAGCGCGATCGGCCCTCCTCTTCCATGACTGTGATCGTCATTCCCGACCGTCCGCTATGCGGTGGAGCCTCGGAAACTGCGGCGGCGGCAGTATTGCTGGCCGACGTCTGAAATCAGGTCTCCCGCACGTTTCCCGCGATCCGCCGAGATACGGGCCAACCAGCAACTGGAGGAATTCCTTATGGCTAAGACTACGAATGAACTGACCCGCCGAGCGGTGATCGGCAGTATCGTTGCAACCCCATTCATTGCTTTGCCGGCCATTGCGACGGTTGAAGTGGACCCGATCTTCGCGGCTATCGAAGCTCACAATCTGGCCTATGCTGCCCTTGAAAGCGCGTGCGATGAGATGGCGGTCTATGAAGATAAGTTGAAGGCGACCGGCTATGATCGACAACCGCGCGTGCAGTACGGGAAATCGTCAATCGGATGCGAATACGGACAATTCAAGCCCGTCTATCATCACTCGGTCGAAGAGATCGAAGAGCAAATGCAATGTTTTGTGCAGAGCGGTCTTTACTCCGGTGTCAAAGGCAAAGCATTCCTGAACGACAAGCGTGAAAGCATGTTGGCGGGATTACGCGCCGATGAAGAGGCAATCGATGATGCGAAGCGACGAACCGGATACGCGGACGCGAATGCTCTCTATCTGCGGGCAAGCGAAGCCGAGATCGACGCCACGAACACTGTGCTGCGAACCGAACCGACAACGGCAGCGGGACTTGCGGCGCTTTGCGATCACGTTGCAAAGCGTGACGGCGATTTGCGCGGTCTTGAAATTGGCGAGGACGCTGAAGACGCGCTGAGCGTAGCACTGCACACGCTAGCCAGCGCATCTCACCGGCTAGCAGTTCAAATCGTGTGACCTAGACGCGCAGAAGACAAAACCCCGGCCTAGCGCCGGGGTTTTCAGTTCTGGTTCAATTCGGGAAAAGGCGCGTAAACCTGCTCTCCGCATAGCCATCGCGTGTCTTCCAGCGAAGCGACGACTTTACCGCCTCGAACTGTCATCGCTGTATCCCGACGACCGGTATACGCGCCCATCCTGTTCTTCGCGTTTGCCCGCAGACACACGGTCCAGCCTTCGCCCGCTCCGATCTGTAGAGGGCCTTGCCACGATGCCGGCGAAAGCTGCGCATCCCGCACCGAATAGGGGTCGAAGAAATTCGAGTGCACATGCGCACGAACCGCCTGCTTGATCGTTTCTGGCGACGGAACTGGCTCTGCATTCTGCGGCGGCGCACTTTTCGAAGCGGAGCATCCGGCAACGAGGAATACGAACATCAAAACGCGGATCATCTAAACAATCCCTATCTCAAAATACCAATGCCGCGAGTGCAAATCCAATTCTGCGGCCACGCGACTAGAGCACGCCGGACGATCTGCGGTGGAGTCCGATCGCTCCTGGCGAGGTTCCGGCACTAAAGCTTCAGTTCCAGAAGAACACTTGATGCCCGGAATCGAGCGTCCGTTACCCAGTTTGTTACCCTAGTGGCCGTAAGGCGACCTGAATGCGGAATAGATTGTGCAATAAGTAATTGAGATTATTGGTGAGCCCGGATGGGATCGAACCATCGACACCCTGATTAAAAGTCAGGTGCTCTACCACTGAGCTACGGGCCCTGCCGGGCGGGACTGGTACGGACCCAACCCCTATGCGTCAAGGCGCGAATTCCACCTTGGGGACATGCCCGCCCCTCCTAGCCCGATGATACGCTTGACAATTCCCGGCCCGCGCCGCTTCTGGCCCGGCAAGCGACTTGCGTGCGACCAGAGCGCGCCGCCGTCCCGGGGAACGATCGAATGAAATCCGCATTAATTACGGGCGTTACGGGCCAGGACGGCGCCTACCTCGCGAAGCTCCTGCTCGCGAAAGGCTACCGCGTATTCGGGATCAAGCGGCGCTCTTCGAGCTTCAACACGGCCCGCATCGACGACATCTACGAGGACCCGCACGTCGCGCACCCTCTCTTCACCCTCTTCTACGGCGATACGACCGACTCCACGAACCTGATTCGCATCGTGCAGGAGACCAAGCCCGACGAGATCTACAATCTCGCGGCGCAAAGCCACGTGCAGGTGAGCTTCGAGACGCCGGAATACACCGCGAATGCCGACGCGCTCGGCACCCTTCGCATGCTCGAAGCGATCCGTATTCTCGATCTCGGCAAGAAGACGCGCTTTTATCAGGCGTCGACCTCGGAACTGTACGGCGACGCACAGGAATTTCCGCAGTCCGAAACGACGCCGTTCCGCCCGCGCAGCCCTTACGCTGCGGCGAAACTCTACGCCTACTGGATCACGGTGAACTACCGTCAGGCTTACGGCTTCCACGCATCGAACGGAATCCTGTTCAACCACGAAAGCCCGCTGCGCGGCGAAACCTTCGTCACGCGCAAGATCACGCGCGCCGCCGCCGCGATCCACCTCGGACTGCAGGATCGCCTGTGGCTCGGCAACCTCGATGCGAAGCGCGACTGGGGCCATGCGCGCGACTACGCCGAAGGCATGTGGCGCATTCTCCAGCAGGATTCACCCGACGATTACGTGCTTGCTACGGGCGAGTCGCATTCCGTTCGCGAATTCACCGAACTCGCCTTCACGCAACTCGGCTACGAGATCGAATGGCAGGGCAAAGACCAGAACGAAAAAGGCGTCGACAAGAAGTCCGGCCGTACGCTCGTCGAAATCGATCCCCGCTATTTCCGCCCGACCGAAGTCGATCACCTGCTCGGAAACGCGGACAAGGCGCGCAGCAAGCTCGGCTGGAGGCATACGACCGGCTTTCGTGATCTCGTGAACGAGATGGTCGCGGCTGATCTCGAACTTCTGAAAAGCAAACCGAACCACAACCGCTCATGAGCGCGGCAAAACCCTATTCGCTCAAAGGCAAGCGCGTCTGGGTCGCCGGCCATAAAGGCATGGTCGGTTCCGCGATCGTGCGCAGGCTTGCGAGCGAGGACTGCTCCATCCTGCTCGCAGATCGCGCGAAGGTCGATCTGCGCAATCAGGATCAGGTGGCGGCATTCATGCGCGAGACGCGGCCGCAGCTCGTGTTTCTCGCAGCAGCCAAGGTCGGCGGCATCCTCGCGAACGCCACGTATCCGGCGAATTTCCTGTTCGACAATCTCGCGATCCAGAACAACGTGATCGACGCCGCGTATCGCAACGAAGTCGAAAAGCTCGTGTTCCTCGGCTCTTCCTGCATCTATCCGAAGCACGCGCCGCAGCCGATCCACGAAGACGCGCTGCTCACCGGACCGCTGGAGCCCACGAACGAATGGTACGCGGTCGCAAAGATCGCAGGACTCAAGCTTTGCGAGGCTTACCGCAAGCAGTACGGTTGCGATTACGTTTCCGCGATGCCTACCAATCTTTACGGCCCCGGCGACAATTTCAATCTGGAATCCTCGCACGTCGCGGCCGCCCTGCTCGTCAAGGCGCTGCAGGCCAAAGAGACGGGCGCGAAGACGCTGAACGTATGGGGCTCCGGCAAGCCGCTCCGCGAATTCATGCATGTCGACGATTGCGCCGACGCGCTGGTCTATATCGCCAAGCATTACAGCGAAGACCAGCACATCAACGCGGGCTCCGGACAGGAAGTTTCGATTGCGGAACTCGCGCGCATTCTGCTCGACGTCACGGGAGCGAAAGCCGAACTCGTGTTCGACGCGTCGAAGCCCGACGGCACACCGCGCAAACTGATGGACTCTTCGCGCCTCTCGGCGCTGGGCTGGCGTCCCCGGATTGGTCTACGCGAAGGCATGGCGCAGACGCTCGAATGGTATCGTGCGAACGCCGCGAAGGCCCGGCACTGAACCATGGCAACGCAATACTACGGCCAGACCGATCAGGACCTGATGCTCGACCGCGCGCTCTTTCGCGGCATGCAGGGCGGCACCTTCTTCGATATCGGTGCGAATGACGGCGTCAGTTACAGCAACACGCTGATGTTCGAGCAATCGCGCGGCTGGAACGGCATCTGCGTCGAAGCCGATCCGCTGGTGTTCCCGGCCTTGCAGAAGAACCGCTCCTGCATCTGCGTGAATGCAGGTGTCGCGCAGACTGCCGGCAAGATGCCGTTTCTGCAGATCGAAGGCCCCGCACAGATGCTGAGCGGCTTTCTCTCGAATTTCGACAGCCGCCGCATGGAGCGCGTGGACTATTCCATCGCGCGATCCGGAGGCACCAAACGCGTTGTTGAGGTCGAGGCCGTCACGCCCACGGAGCTTCTCAAGCGGCACAACCTCGGCGAAATTCACTATCTCAACGTCGACACCGAGGGGAACGAACTCGACATTCTGCGCGCGTTCGACTTCAACGCCGTGTTCGTCCACGCGATCACCGTCGAATGCAACTACGACGACGAACTCACGAAACTTCTTGCGGTCACGAAGGACCATTTCGATTTCGCGGTTCGTCACATCGATGACGTCTTCCTCGTCAACCGCAAGAGTCCGTTTTACGGGAATATGGCTGCGCTGAAGCGCGCTTCCCTCCAGCGCAAACTCGTACGCCGGGTCAAACGTTTCGCCACGAACACGCCGAAGAAGATCGTGCGTTTCGTGAACAAGGTCTCGGGACGCGGCGCCGGCAAATGACGCGCCGCCTTTTCACTTCCGATTACACGGGCCTTGCCAATCGTCTCGAAGGGTTGTCGCTCAGCTTCGCGATCCGGGAAGCGTACGGTCACACAATCTGTCTCGACTGGCCCGAACTCGATGCGCTGGAAATCGTGGATACCGTCGCGCGCAGGATGTGGCCGTGGGACCGCATCGGCGCCATCCGGCTCAACGATTGCGACGACGAACAATTCCGGAAGCTCGGGCGCTATCGCGCTATCCTGCAGCGCTCGGTGTACAGCCCGCCTTCGGTGCCGCAGCGGCATTATCTGGAGACGTCCGCCAAAATCCGCCTGACGCGTGCCTACGCTGCGCGGCTAAAGGAAATACTCGCACAAACGGCAGGCCGTCCGGTCGTCGGCGTACACATTCGCGGCGGCGACTTCGCGATGTACGACGAACGCATCTACGACATGGATCGCGCCCGGCATCAGGCCGTGCCGATGTGGTGGTACGAGGCGCTGCTGCGGCGCTACACGAAGCAGTATCCCGGCGTCATGTTTCTGCTGAGCCACTCGGGCGATCCCGCGCGTTTCGACCCGTGGCGCCGCGCGTTCGACACGGTCGAAACCTCGACGCATGTCGTGCATGAGGGCGCACGCGAACAGCACATGTCCGCAGGGCATCCCGCGCTGGACCTGTTCGCACTCGCCTGCTGCAACGTGATGATCGCGACGCCGAATTCGAGCTTTTCACACTTCGCGGCGAATGCGCTGGGCCCGGCGGCGAGCGTGCTGCTTCCCCCGGCTCGCACGACCCTTGAAGCGCCCGAAGCCGGAGTGCTGAAAATCCACGGCGAACGCCTGCCGCTCTTCGTATCGGCAGCATCGAAGCCCGAAATCTTCAAACTGATCCGCGGCGATGCCGAATTGCCAGAGCCGGCAGCGATCGACACCGGCTGGCTTTAGGCTTCGATACTCTGCGGCAGCAGGAAAGGTCCTGCCGGTACCGCGCCGATCTCCGCGCGCACGCCGTAGAGTGCGTGGATCAGATCACCGGTGACGATCTCCGCAGGCGCACCCCGCGCGATCACACGGCCTGCCCGCATCGCGACAAGTTCGTCCGCCACCATCAGGGCAAGGTTGATGTCGTGCAGCACCGCCAGCACGCCGCCGCCTGCATTCGCATGTTCCCGCGCGATGCGCAGCGTTGCGATCTGGTGCGGCAGATCGAGGCTCGCGGTCGGCTCGTCGAGCAGAAGGTAGCCTTGTCCGCCGTTCGCCCAGAGTTGCACGAGCACGCGGGCCATCTGTACGCGTTGCCGTTCTCCGCCCGAAAGCGTGTCGTAAGGCTGCTCGTGTGCGGCCAGCATATCCACCCGACGCAAGGCCCGTTCGACCAAACGGACGGATTCCGTACGCGGAAAATATTGCGGCAGGCCGAGCGCGACGATTTCCCGGGCGAAGAACGGGAAAGCGACGACGACCGACTGTGGAAGCACCGCGCGGCGGCGCGCAAGCGCTGAAGCATCCCATTGCGGCAAGGGAACGCCGTCCAGCATCACCGTGCCTTCTGCATGACGCCGTTCACCGGCGAGAACCTTCATCAGCGTCGATTTGCCTGCGCCATTCGGCCCGACAATCGCGACGACCTTACCGGGCGCCAGCGTCAGCGATGCCGCATCGAGGATGAGTTTTGTGCCCACGCGAACGCGGATGTTCTCTGCCTGATACATCAACCGAAGCTCCGCTTGTGCCGCTGCAACAGCCAGATGAAGAACGGAGCGCCGATGAAGGCCGTGACCACGCCGATCGGCAACTCCGCCGGCGTTGCGATGGTCCGCGCAAAAATATCGGAGGCCGTCAGCAGCGCCGCTCCCAACAAAGCACTGCCGACGAAAAGGGTTTTGTGCGAGGGGCCAGCGCTCAGCCGCAAGAGGTGCGGCACGACGAGGCCGACGAAACCGATAATCCCGCTCACCGCAACCGCGGCTCCCACACCCGCGGCAACGATCACGATCGCGATCCGCTTGACACGCTCGACGTTCACCCCGGTGTGAAAGGCTTCGGCTTCGCCCAATGCGAGCGTATCCAGACCGCGGGCGATCCAGAACGAACCGCAAAGCAATGCCAGCGTGAACGGCAGCGCGAGTCCGATCCTCTGCCAGGTTGCGCCACCAAGGCTGCCGAGCGTCCAGAAGGTGAATTCGCGAAGTTGCTGGTCGCTCGCGACGAAAATGATGAGTCCGGTGCCCGCGCTTGCGAGCGCACCGAGCGCGATACCGGCAAACAAAAGATTGGCGACCGATGTCCGCCCTTCCTGCGTTGCGAGGCGATGCAGGAGGAAGATCGCAACCAGGCTTCCGACGAACGACGCCAGTGGCAGTGCGTGATGCACGACCGCGGCAGGCACGTAGCCTGCGATCCAGCCTCCGAAGACGATCCACGCAACGGCGGCGAGCGCCGCGCCCGAGGAGATGCCGACGAGACCGGGATCCGCGAGCGGATTGCGAAACACGCCCTGCAACACGGCACCCGCTACCGCGAGCCCAGCACCGACCATCGCGGCCATGATCGTACGCGGAAGCCGGATGTCGAGCACGATCACGACATCGCGCACATCCGATGAAGCTTGCGGGTTCGTTCCTGCAACCGCCTGCCAGAGAATAGAAAGCACTTTCGAGGGCGCGATCACGACAGGTCCGATCGCAAGCGATGCGACGACGGCTGCCGCCAGCAACACGCCGCACGCGGCGAGGATCGAGCCCGCGCGCCCGCTTCGCCGCCATGAGACGCCGAGCGCGGCGTCCCCTGCACTCATCGCTTGGACGCCGTCTCCGCCTCGGTCCAGGGCCGTGGCGGCAGCTGCGGCAGTGACAGTTCGGGATAGATCGATGCAGCGAGCTTCTGCGCCGCATGCGCCGTCCGGGGCCCGAAAGTGAGATAGTAAGAAGGAATCGAAACAAGACGCTTCTCGCGCGCCGCCGGCGTTCCCGCGAATGCCGGAAGTGCAAAGATGACGTCCGCGCCCAAACCCTCGCTGCGTTCGATCATGGTGATGACTGCCTGCGGCGCGGCAGCCAATGCCGCTTCGGGGGTCGCGGGTTTGAACCCCTGCATCCCCTTGATCGCATTTTCGATGCCTGCAAGTTCGAAGACGCCCTTCGCGCTCGTATGATCGCCGGCGACCGTGGGCGTCCCGTTGCCGACCGCAAGCACAAACACGGCGCTGCGGCGCGCACTGATCTTCGTGCGGGTGTTTGCGAGCTGCGCAAAGTCTGCGGAGACCTGCTTCGCAATAGCCTCGCCCTTTTCCGGCACACCGAGCGCTTCTGCGACGAACCGGATTTTCCGCAGCACGCTGGCTTCGTCGTAGCCTTCGGGAACGACCACGAATGGAACGGACGCCCGCGAAAGAACCTCAACCGCATCGGGCGGTCCCGAGCCTTCGATCGCAAGCACGATCTTCGGCGACAGCGCGAGCACGCCTTCCGGCGAAAGCGCACGCATGTATCCTACGCTGGGCTTGCTCTTCACATCGGAGGGAAAGCTGCTCGTGATATCGACTGCGACGACGCGATCGCCGAAGCCGAGCGCATACACGATCTCGGTCACAGCACCGCCGACCGTGACAATTCGCGAAACATCGGTGATTTCCGTCTTGCGGCCGGCGGCATCGGTAACCGTCCATGCATCCGCCGACGACGCAAAAGGCATCGCGAACGCGAAGCTTGCAGCGAGAACGACATTTCGTGCGCTACGATTTTTCATTTCGTGAGGATCAGTTTGTTCAGCGCCGTAAGACGCAGGCGATACACCTCGCCTTCGTGCCCGATTGTAATTTCTTTGGTTGCGACAAAAAGATCACGGCTCTCGATGCGGTTCTTCGCGATCTCGATTTTGCGCGGTTGCGAAGCAGCAGGATCCGTTTGCGTTGCGATCTCTTTCGTTTCGGCCTTTTTCGGCATCGACGATGTTTCCATAGCTCGCCAGCGCACTCTCTTTTGAACAATTCCGAACTGCGCTCAGTTTAGAATTGTTTTTATCTAGTGATTTCAATAGCTTGACCCTAGTACTCCCCATTGGTACGGATAGCAATCAATTTGCGACGGATTACCGATCGCAAATGCCCGCCAGCTAGCCGCAGCGTGTGCTGCCGCCCGCGAGCCCCGGCAAACAAAAAAAATGTGGGGCTTCAAATGGCTGGGACGACGAAGCGCATTCTTGCGCTGTTAGGCACGACAACAACATTCGCAATTGCATCGGTTGCACCGGCGTCGGCGCAGACGATTCTTCTCGATGCAATCACGATCATCGCGACGAAGACCGAAGAACTTGCGATCAACGCGCTCGCTCCGGTGAGCACAGTCCGCACGGATCAGATTCAGCAACTGCAGGCCAATAAAACGTCCGATCTTTTCTTCGGCGTTCCGGGCGTAAACTTTCAGCAGCGCGGCGACGACCCCGCGACGGCGATCAACATCCGCGGCTTGCAGGATTTCGGACGCGTTGCCGTGCTGATCGACGGTGCACGCCAGAATTTCCAGCGTACCGGCCATAACGCGGACGGACAGTTCTATATCGATCCGGCGATGATCGGCGGCATCGATGTGGTCCGCGGACCGACTTCCAACATTTACGGCAGCGGCGCCATCGGCGGCGTCGTGCAGTTCCGCACCAAAGACGTCGAAGACGTGATTGCGACGCATCAGAAGTGGGGTGTGCTCAGCAATTACGAAGTCGGCTCGAACACGTTCCGTGCGGCGACGTCGCATTTCATCGCAAGCCGCCCGACCGCGAACCTCGATATCCTGTTCGGCGGATCGTTCCGCGATAACAACAACTATAAAGACGGCAACGGCATCGAATGGCTGAATACGGGAAACACGAACTTCTCGGGTATCTGGAAGTCGACCTTCCGTCCGGCCGACGGCCACGAGATCAAGGCCAGCGTGCTGCACTCCTACTTCAATCACCTGAACGGCGTGCCGATTCCGGCGACCTCGACGGTCTTCGACAACGATGTGAACACGACGACCGTGAACACGCGCTGGCGCTACGCGCGGCCTGACGACAACCTGCTGAACTTCGACGTCAACGTCTATTACAACCGCAGCGACGTAAACATGCTGAAGGTTGCAGGCACCGCGAGTGCCGCGACCGGTGCGATCGGCGACCGCCGCTCGTTCCTCGTCGATACCGTCGGCTTCGATGCGAACAACACGACCCGCTTCCAGACCGGCGCGTTCCGTCATGCCTTCACCTACGGCATCGACATGTTCCACGATCAGGTCACCGTGAACGACCCCAACGGCACCGGCGACCTGTTCACGCCGAACGGCTCGCGTACGGTCGGCGGCGGGTTCGCGCAGTTGAAGACGAACTATTCGTCCTGGCTCGAACTCATCAGCGCACTCCGCTACGACCGCTTCGACCTGAGTGCCGCGAACGGCGGATCGAGCGGCGACCGGCTGTCGCCGAAGATCACCGTCGGCGTCACGCCGCTGCAGGGCATTCAGCCTTACGTCAGCTACGCCGAAGGCTATCGCGCGCCGGCTGTTACGGAAGCCTTCGTCACCGGCCAGCATCCGTTCTTCGGACCGGGCTCGAACTTCATCTTCCTGCCGAACCTCGCGCTCCGTCCCGAGACCGGCAAGAACAAGGAACTCGGACTGAACCTGAAATACGACAACGTCTTCCGCGCCGGGGATGCGTTCCGCGGCAAGGTGAATGCCTACCGCAACGACGTGCAGGACTACATCGATCAAGCGGTCGTTGCGACGGGCACGGGTCCGTGCCCGGCCGGTGGTCATCCGTTCTGTATTCAGTACCAGAACGTGCAGGAAGCCAAACTCGAGGGTGCAGAGTTCGAGATGAGCTATGACGCCGGGCTCTGGTTCCTTGGCGTGTCGGGTTCGCGCGTTCGCGGCGTCAACGCCATCGACGGCACCCCGCTCCTGAAGATCCCCGCCGACCAGATCGCTACGACGTTCGGCGTGCGCATGCTCGAGGGCAAGATGCTTGTGTCGGTTCGCTGGGCGGCGGTCTCGGCGAAGGACGCGTCCTACATTCCGAACAGCGCCTTGATCACGGGCAATCCGGACCTGCCGGTGGCGGGTTCGTACAACCTCGTCAATCTCTATCTCGGCTACGCCCCGACCACGAACGCGATCTGGAGTCTATCGGTCGATAACCTGCTCAATGAGCAGTACGCGCCCTACGGACAGGTCTATCCGGGTTCGGGCGGCGCCGGCGCGCAGATTTTCCCGAGCGCCGGGATCACCGTGAAGGCCGGTCTTACGGTCAAGTTCAACAATGAGGTCGGCGCGCTGCAAGCGCTCGCCGCCCGGTGAGTTCCGGCGGCGCCGTAAAAGGTGCCGCCGTCCATCGCTCCTTCGGGAGCATCGCAATTGAAGCTGCCGTGTCCGGCTGGCCGGATGCGGCACCTTCGCGTTTCCGGTGTCACGCCGGAGACGTCACCGCCCAGCAGCCGCGAGGCCAACAGAAGGACGACGTCATGTTCATCGCAATGAACCGCTTCAAGGTAACCCATGGCCAGGAGGATGCGTTCGAGCGCGTCTGGCGCGAGCGTGAGTCCTACCTGAACACCATGCCCGGTTTCATGGAGTTTCACCTCCTGAAAGGCCCGAAGAAGGACGACCACACCCTCTACTCGTCCCACACCGCATGGCAGACCAAGGCCGACTTCGAGAACTGGACGAAGTCCGACGCCTTCCGTATTGCCCATGCCCGCGCAGGCGAGCATAAACCCGCGGTCCCGATGTATGTCGGACATCCCGAGTTCGAGGGATTCGAGTCGGTGCTTGAACAGAAGGCGTCCGGAAAGGCCGCATAACACGAATGATCGGCAGTTCGCCCAAGCCAGCACGGCGGGAGGAGGTTGCGCAGTCCGGCGCAGCCGTAATCCTGCCGTTTCGCTTGCGCGTTGGTGGCGCGGACGGCTCCGCTGGCCGTGCGAGTGCGCCGCTGGTCGCGATCGAACGTAAGGCGGGCGCCGTTAGCGAAGCAAACAAGAAACTTGCGTCGAACGTCTCCGCAAACGACCGTCCGACGATCTTTCCGCCGCGTTATCGCGGGTGGCTGCAGCAGGCGCTGATCGCAGCCGTGTTGCTGCACCTCGCGGCATTCGCTGCGATGCATGTTTCCTTCCTCAGCGATGTCGAGCGGGCGGCGAATGCCGGCGGCGGCGCTTCCGACGGAACGACCGTACTCGATATCGACATCGTTGCCGAAGCCAAGCTTCCGCCTGCGAAGACGGCTTCGAACATGACTGCGCCGGATGCGACCAAGCAGACGAATACGCCGCCGCAGGTCAAGCAGCAGGAAAAGCAGGTCGAAGCCAAGAAGGCGGAAACAGCTCCCAATCATGCGCCGCAGTTCGCGCTTCCCAAGGAAGAACTCGCGCAGGCCAAGAAAGCCGAAACCAGCGACACCGCGCAGTCTCCCGAACAGAAGAAGGAAGACGCTGCCGAAGAGAAGCCGAAGCTGGTCGAGCAACCGAAAACCGAACAACAAAAGAAGAAACAGGAGCAGGCTGCGCCGAGCATGGCTGCCGCGCCGAACCGCGCCGCCGGCAACCGCAGCAACCAGACCCAGGCCGGCGCGAACGGCTCCATCGAACACGGCGGGCAAGCGGCGGTCTCTTCTTACAATGCCGTCGTGCTCGCACACCTGCAGCGCTACCGGATCTATCCCGAAGAAGCCCGCGCTGCGCGCGTAACCGGCGTCAGCACCGTGCGTTTCACGCTCGGCGCAAGCGGCAATGTGGTTGCGGTTTCGCTTGCCGGAAGCAGCGGCACTGGCGTTCTCGATCAGGCAGCACTCGCGATGGTGCGCCGCGCTTCGCCCTTCCCGCCGATCCCGGCTTCGCTTGGGCGCGGGAGCATGACGTTTGCGGCACCGGTCCGCTTTAACTTGCGCTGATTACGCGGCTTCCGCCTCGCCGCGCGCCCACCCATCGATCGTCGCTTCGACATAAGCGCTGTAGCGGCCTTGTGTGATGGCTTCGCGTGCACCCGCCATCAACGATTGATAATAGGCGACGTTATTCCAGCTCAAGAGCATCGAGCCCAGGATTTCGTTCGCTTTCACGAGGTGATGCAGATAGGCGCGCGAGTAATCGCGTGCCGCGGGACAATCGCTGGTCTCGTCGATCGGCCGCGGGTCTTCCGCGTGGCGCGCATTCTTCAGGTTCAGTTGGCCATACCGCGTATAGGCGAGCGCGTGACGTCCTGCGCGCGTCGGCATCACGCAGTCGAACATGTCGATCCCCCGCGCGACCGCCTTCAAGAGATCGTCGGGCGTGCCGACGCCCATCAGGTAATGCGGCTTGTCGGCAGGCAACGCCGGCATGGTGGCTTCGATCATCTGCAGCATGACGTCCTGCGGTTCGCCGACCGCAAGCCCGCCGATGGCGTAACCGTCGAAGCCGATCTCTGTCAGCGCCTTTGCGGATTCCAGCCGCAGCGGCACCGAAGAGCCGCCCTGTACGATGCCGAAGATCGCGCGATCCTTCGGCGTGCCGAAGGCGCGCTTGGAACGCTCGGCCCATCGCAACGACAAGCGCATGGCCCGCGCCATTTCGTCTTCCGTGCACGGCAAGCGCACGCACTCGTCGAGCTGCATCGAAATATCGGAGCCGAGCAGCGCCTGAATTTCCATCGCACGTTCCGGCGTCAGCGCGTAAGCGGTTCCGTCGATGTGCGAGCGAAACTTCACACCGTTCTCGTCGAGCGTCCGCAGTTTTGCGAGCGACATCACCTGAAAGCCGCCAGAGTCGGTCAGGATCGGTCCCGGCCAGTTCATGAACTTGTGCAAGCCACCGAGCTTCGCAATACGCTCTGCGCCGGGACGCAACATGAGGTGATAAACGTTGCCGAGCACGATGTCCGCGCCTGTCGACTTTACGGTCTCCGGCAGCATCGCCTTCACCGTCGCGGCCGTGCCCACCGGCATGAACGCCGGCGTACGGATGACACCGCGTGAGGTCGCAAGCTCGCCGCGGCGCGCGGCACCGTCGGTTGCGCTGATCGTGAATTTCATGCGGGGCTTTTAGCGCGGCGTCTCCGGAAACAGCAAACTGCCGTCGCCGTAGGAGTAAAACCGGTATCCCGACGCAATCGCATGCGCATAGGCCCGCTTCATGCGATCGAGCCCGGCAAAAGCACTCACCAACATGAATAAGGTCGAACGCGGCAGATGAAAATTCGTGATCAACCCATCGACCGCGCGAAACTGGTATCCCGGAGTAATGAAAATGGCGGTCTCGGCCGCGAAAGGTTTGATCGTGCCGCTCGTGTCGGCGGCGGACTCCAGAAGCCGCAGCGCGGTCGTGCCGACCGCAATCACCCGGCCTCCCGCGGCTCTTGCCCGATTGATCGCGTCAGCGGTCTCTACACTGACCTCGCC